>JAESFJ010000056.1_pt1 | contig 187496 bp, 178 predicted proteins | sample 9266161 | NCBI WGS metagenome assembly JAESFJ01 (sample SAMN14506165, study PRJNA617096) | algae metagenome | isolation source: Calothrix sp. FI2-JRJ7 and co-occurring heterotrophs from granitic desert soil | place: USA: Red Pass Lake area, Fort Irwin, California | collected 2000-06-01 | reverse complement strand
AAATTGCAGCTCCTTACTATATTTCCCAATTTAGTAGTGTTACTTCTTTTACAAGACATTGAACGACTTAGAAAACTGGCACTGAGTCAAGGAATTGACATTCAAATTTCCAGGTGCAAGATATGAGATAGTTTACCACCATTCTGTATGCGCCTTGATTGGTGCTGGAATGAAGCCAAAGGTATTAAGCAAGTTATTGAAACAAATCCTCAAACGCCAAGCTTTTGGTTTGAATGTACTGAAGGTAATACTAAAGTCGCTCAACATTTTAATTTGAAGGCACCTATTTTTAATACACAGCAAATATTAAGTTTATCTTTAAATCAGCAAATTGAACGCGCAGCTAAGTATTTAAAAAAATCTCATACAGATTGTAATGTTACATTTACTGCGTTAAATAATGCTGAAGATTTAGGCACAATGCGCTGGTTAAGTCGCCATTATCACCATGAATCTAATATTTTACCAATTGAGTTTTTACGTATTAAAGATGGTAATACCAATTCTGCATAAAGTTGCGCCAAATAAATCCCGTAGAGATTGACATGTCAATCTCTACAGTCAGGGATAAAGCGCATCTTCATCGAGAAACGGTATAAGTATCTGTTTGATTCTAGAACAGGTAAACCTATTGATGTTTTGTTTATGTGGTATCCTGTGGAATGGGCGATTAATGATATTGATGAGAATGGAAACAGATTGTGGCAAGGATTGGAAGAACTTATTTTAAAAAAGAAAATAGTAATTGTTAACTTTGGTTCGGCTTTTGCTTTACAGCCTAAAAGTATTTTTGCTCTGATTTATGATTTGGGTTTGGAGTATTTAAGTTCAGAGAATGCTGAGACTGTTATTAATTATTTCCCTAGAACTTCGCTAAGTCAGCAAGATATTGGAGATACGTATTTCGCTAAACCTATTTTAGGACGCGAAGGTGAGGGTGGATTTGCTGTTAAGTCTGGCAAGATGGTGTATAGCAGTGAGAATAGTGATGATTGGTATAGGCGCCAACAGTTAGTTTATCAGCAGTTGTTGGAGTTGCCTAAGTTAGATGTTGGTGGGGAGTTGATGACGGCAGTTTGGGGTTCGTGGTTGTATAACGATGGTAGTGATGAGTTGGTTTCTGGTGGTTTGGGAATGAGGGTGTCGCAAAGTGAGATTACTGATAATTTGGCTTATTGGTGTCCGGTGGGATGTTAGTTTGGTGGTTATAGTAATTAATTACTATATTTGAAATTAATTTTAATCAAGTTGAGAAATAAAATCCAGTATGAGTGATGTAAATTTCTCAGGATACCAAAGTCCCCATTCGTGTAAACCTTCTTCTACAGTAATTAATTTAGAGTTGGGAATAATTGCTGCCATTTCTTGAGCGTTATTTAATGGCGTAGTTAGGTCTTTTTCTGACCATAATAACAAACAGGGAGCTTGAATTTTTGGTAGAAGATGACTAATATCTTCGTATAAAGAAATTAGCAATCCTTGAATAACATTTCCTGTATTGAATAACAAGTTATAGGAGAAAACCAAAGGAATATCAACTAATTTCAATCTGCGCCTTGGAAGAAACATTTGAACCGTCATTTCAATTGCCCTTCGTGGTATCATCTCCGGTATAGACGGCGTAGGAATCCCGGTACTATCTATCAGAATTACACTTTTGACTTTTTCTGGAACAAGTGTAGATAAAGTAATGGCAATACCTCCACCTAATGAGTGTCCTACTACATGAAATTGTTGTAAATCCAACACTTCTATAAATGAAAGGAGAATTTTGCTATAGCTAACGTAATCGGGAATTAGCTGAGAGTAACTCGATCTCGCAAAACTGGGCAAGTCAGGAGCAATTATGGTATGAGAAAGTGCTAGTAGTTGCAGCACTTCAGTATAAGGCTCAGTAGAAATTCCCCATCCGTGTAGAAATAGGATGGGGATTGAACTGGACTCCAATATACTTTGTTGATAAAAAATAGTGCAATCTTGTAAATCAACCCGATGATTAGTTAATTGGGATTTCAAAACCATAACCTTATTCACTATGACTCGATAAATTACGAAGAGCGTGTTATATAACAATAGCAAGCCCACCTTCTTTGAGGAACCTTTCTCAAGGATTATAATTTAATTTCACAGGTCAATTTATAAAGCTTTATGAAACAAGAAATAAAATCTCCTTCTCCCTGGACATATATCTCCACCCTGTACTTTGCCCAAGGTGTACCCAACACCATCGTTACCGCAGTGGCACCTCTCCTCTACAAACGTCTAGCCATTAGTAACGAACAAATCACATTTTGGATAAGCTTTTTGAGACTACCTTGGGTTCTCAAAATGTTTTGGGCGCCTTTTATCGACACTAACTCCACCAAACGAACATGGATACTAACCACACAATTTGCCATGTTCGCATGTTTAGCACTAGCGGCACTTTCTTTACAACTACCAAACTTCTTCCCTATCTCACTAACCATATTCGCCATAGCTGCATTTGTCTCAGCAACCTGCGACATTGCCACCGATGGGTTCTACATGCTAGCACTCAGTAATGAACAACAAGCTTTTTTCGTCGGGTTCCGTTCGCTATTTTTTCGCTTCGCCGTATTATTCGGTTCAGGTTTTCTATTATTTCTTGCAGGCACACTTGAAAAATCGCTTAACAACATTCAAGGCGCCTGGACTATCACTCTTGGATTTGCCGCAGTATTATTTATATTGCTTTCTATCTATCATCGCTTAATCTTACCAAAACCACCATCTGATATACCAAATACATCGGCAACAAATGAAACAGTACCCTTTTGGACAGTAATTAAATCCTATTTTCAAAAAGAAAAAATTAGCGCCATTTTAGCGTTCATTTTACTTTATCGTTTAGGCGAGGCTATGTTTGTTACACTTGCTCCATTATTTTTAGTAGATACAATCGAAGCAGGTGGCTTAGGACTTTCTACAGATACAGTTGGTATAGTCAACGGTACATTTGGTGTAATTTCTTTAATAGTCGGAGGCATTTTAGGTGGAATAACAATTACACGCTATGGCTTAAAAAAATGCCTTTTGCCAATGGCTTTAGCAATGAACCTACCGAATTTATTTTATGTCTACATGGCTTATACAAAACCACCTTTAGCATTAATATACTTGCTAGTTTCTTTAGAGCAATTTGGATACGGTTTAGGTTTCACTGGTTTTACTGTATATCTACTATATATTTGTCAAGGTCAATATAAAACCTCACATTACGCTATCTCTACAGGTTTTATGGCTTTGGGTTTACTACTACCTGGGGCAATAAGTGGCGCCATTCAAAAGCAAATGGGTTATCCTTTGTTTTTCATTCTTGGCTTATTATTAACACTACCTGGTATAATTTCTATCTTTTTTATTCCTCTAGAAGATAATGTGAAATCATAAGTATTCATAAAATTCAAAAATATTATTCTCAGTGGTCAGGGCGGGCAAGGATGCCCACCCCACAAGAGCATTTTTGTTAACCGACTGTGACTTGCGATGTGTCTACTGCATCGGCGCCGTTAACGTTGCGCGCGACTGATACCATTTTGTTGAGTATGTCTTGGCTGGGGACTTTTCCTTTTAGTACTACTGTTCCACTTGTTTGGGCTACCCAAAGTGTGTCAACGTCATCGAGTTGCGAGTCTTGGTCGAATGCTAGTGCAACGCGCTTGGCTAGACCACTTTGGTCATATTCTCCGTTTAGACCAATGCGTTCGGGTGGTATTGATTGTGTAGCAGCAGGCGCCGATGCGACTTCTTGCTGTGGTGTATATTGTTGTGGTTCGGGATTTACTTGTGCGTTTTCTGGTTTTTCTAGTCCAAATAGTCTTTTTAGCCAGCCCATGATGTTTACTTCCTATTAAATATTTATAACATCTATATATTAGGTGGCTGCATATTTGGTGACATCTATCTTTTAAGAGAGGTCGTTATATTTAAGAGTTGATATCTTTAATTGATACGAAGTCGTGGAACTTTGAGTAATCTATACAACGTTTACCGTCAGATGTGCGGGTTAAAATGTCAACGAAGCGCGCATTCCATACGGTTTCATCGGGTATATATGAGTGACGTGCGTGGATGGTTTGTGATACCGTTTCGTCGATGCCTGTAAAAATGACGAGAATCTCCATTTCATCGTCAATCATTTTTTGCTGTGTAATACCGTAAAGCGGACTACTTTCATCGATGGTATGCATTACTGTCCATGAAAGCGCAAATAGTGGAGAGCCGCTACGAACTAAGGGTACGTCGTAAAATCGCCGCATAAAACTCCCTTCTTTTGTTAATTCGTTGCGAACAATCGTAAGACGCACTTGGGCTTCTAAAATCCAGTTTTGCCGCTTGTTTGCGACCCTTAACATTAACGTTGGTAAGCCGTTATGAGTTGTAATTAATATGACGCGACTAAATATTACCCGTGCTTTGGGCAATGAAAAGCGAGCAAACATTATACCACTCGCCATAGTTAATATCAATAACCCAATGATGGATTCAATCGTAACTAAAAAATTAGCATAAGCTGTCTTTGGATACATGGCGCCGTAACCAATCGATGCCATTGTTTGAACGCTAAAAAAGAAAGCATCCAAAAAGTTACCAGGACGTGCGTTTTCAATTCCATCACCACCAGCAAGGTACAAAAATGCAAAAATAGCATTAGCGATAAAGTAACCAACAGTAATAAGAGCAACAAATCTGCCCCACGAAATAGTTAACAGTGCATGGTAAGGGTCATAGCGCCAAGGTGAATACGATATGCCTTTACGTAGAACATTAAAAGAACCATATCGATTGACTACGCGAGATTTTGCTTTATCTTGCCAACGTTTTTTAACCATTTTTGATGGTAATACTAAAGCCGCAGCTTCAAAAATTTTAGGATTTGTTCATTATCCAATATTTTTGCATGTAGAGACGCGATTTATCACGTCTCTACATTTCATACTGAGTATACAATATTGCTATTAAATTGCAAGACTATTAGTTGGGTTCCGTTCCTCCACGCAACCTACAATTCGATTACATCGTGCTTTTTAATTTGACCTCCTGTAATAATTGTTGCAATTACGCCTGTTTGAGTATGTTGAAAGTTATTCTTAAGAACTGTCAGCAAAGCGATGTCGCGTTCTCCGGTTTCGGGATTAACTTCAATATTCAAGCAGCGATTAATTCTTGCTGTAACTTCTACTAGCGCGTTACCTATTTTGATTTGTTTACCAACCCAGTCAAACTCACTCCATGCGGGTATTCCGTCTACCACAATATTGGGACGGAAGCGACGAACGTCTATAATATGACCTGCAATTTCGCTTAAATTATCTATAGTTGATTGACTAACTAATGATATATGTCCTGCTTCTCGGTCTTGATAGCGCGTTTTGTTATATGACCCTACTAATTCTAAAGGCGCCCTTTCTCTTGCGCTTTGACTCACACCAGGACTAGGATAACTTGCTGCTAAATATCCAGTAAAAAAAGTTGAAACTTCATGGCGCCCAGTTATCGTACTCGTATCGGCAACTAGTAATTCTATTCCTTTACGTTTGATTGTTAATTTTTCTGATGTTGGGTTGTAAAAACAGTCTAACGCTGCTAAGGAGTGCCAGTCGTTTTGCATCGCAAAGTTAACCTTTTTCATCCACGGTACTTCAATATCCATATCTGGCAGAGTTTTTTTGTACATCAAAGCAAACGCTCGGTCTCCTGGAATGCCATGTCCAACTTTGAGGTAAACAGATTCTTCTGCCTGTGGAGTTAACCCTTTTATAGGATGGATAAATAACTGTTTGATAAAAATATTTGTCATAGAAACCGGGTTTCTTGCTTGATAACTTGTAATAAAGATAACATTTTACATAGAAACCCGGTTTCTTTCTGGTTTTTTACTACCACCACCAAGACTACGAAGATAAATACCACCAACTGTAAACAAGAAAACTAAATAAGCGATGGCTTGCACAATATAAAGATGATGCTGGTATCCAAATAATGCTTTGAAAATAACACCAGGAAACTCTTCGTCAGGTAAAATTTTAGAAGTATCCCAAACCATCGGTCCTAAAATACACGAATGAACTTTTGTAAAACGTTCATAGTAAAAACAAAGGTCTTGCGATGCGCGACTATAAGACGCTAATGATGCTGCCGCTGCGTCAAACCTGCTTAATGCTGTTACAACTAATCCTGCTACAATTAATACAAGTAAAATACCCATTACTTGGAAAAACTGACGAATATTAAACTTAACTCCTAATTTAAATAACCCAACACCGATAAAAGCAGCACTAATAATACCTAATATTGCACCAATCCCGGCGCCATACGCTCCACTTCCAGTATTAGTAGTAATTAACGCGACTGTCTCAAAACCTTCGCGAACAACCGCAACAAAAATTAATGTAAAAATATTTCGCGCCGCAGTAGAATCCTTTTTTAATGCATCTGATAAGGCGCCTTCAACAGAAGCTTTCATAAATCTGGCTTGCTTAGTCATCCAGATTAACATCCAACTTAACATAATAACAGCAAGCACGCTGAATATTCCTTCATAAAGGAATTCAATAACACCTGCATACTGTGGAAACGCACTTTGCAAAGCTGGTACAAATAATTGAAACAAGAACGCTAAAACAAAACTTGCAGCAACTCCTGTTCCTAAACCTACATATACCCAGCGGTTGAGTTGCGTTTGTCCAGCTTTTTTGAGAAATGCCAACACAATTCCCACAACAAGTGCAGCTTCGACTCCTTCGCGAAGCGCAATAAAAAATGTAGATAAAGCAGCAGTAAAATCCATAAATAGGGTGCGTGACGCTATAAAAATTTTAGAACTCAGCAAGTAATTTAGTGGCGTCACGCACCTTACGAGTTATAAGTTGTGGGGTGGCCGAAGCCACCTTACTATTAACTAAAATCGCGTAGCATTTTTTTCAATTCAAGATTGTGCATTTCTTCCTGACCAATCATTGTGCGAGCGAATTCTTCTAAATAAATACTAGCATTAAGTACTGCATCAAGTAAATCTTTATACAGCGATAATGCTTTCTTTTCGTGCGCCAAACTTTCTTCTAAAATGTGTTTAACCGAGTGTTTATATGTTTCCTCCATTGGGGCGATTTTAAGGCTAGGATGTCCATCTAAACCTGTGAGAATTTCTCCTGCTTGTTGGGCATGAAGCAGCGATTCGCTAGCTTGTGCTTTGAAGAAATCTACAATGGGAATTCGATATGGACCCGTTACCATTAATGAGTAGTGCGTATAACGAACAACACCTGCTAGCTCAAATTCCATGATGGTATTAAGCAGGTCGATTGCTTTTTGCTGATTAAGTTCTTGCATCAGTTATTAATTCACCTTACATGCATTCCAGGACGATTTACTAGGTAATTTGAACCAAAATTCAAATGGCTCTTTATAATTACATAGTTTTTGGTTCATCCTGTATTTTAACCTCCTATTAAACTTCTATATAGTGTTGTATGGATGAGATTTTGAGTTTGTTTTGATCTCAGTGGGGTGAATGCACATCTGGGACAGATGTTCCACAATGTTTTACAGTTGTGCTTTTGTGGAAGCTTTATCTATGGCTTTTTGTGATTCTGCTTCTATGGCTTTTACTAGCTTGGTAACTTCAAGAGGCGCCTTTACGGGTGTTGCAGGGGGAATAGCTGCGGGCCATACTTTTGTTAGTTCAGAAATACTAGTTTGAATGTTTTTGTGAACTTCGGGATTTTCTTTCGCCATGTTGGTGGCAATGGTTTTGTAAAGTTCGTTGGCGTAGACTACAAAACCGCGTGAGTCTTGATATTCAATTGCAGCAGAAATTTTACCATCTGCGACTGCGGCGCCATATTCTGAGTTTGCTGAGTCAAGTAAACCGTTAATGACTTGTAGGTTAAAAGCATTATTTTCGCGTTCTGGTTGGGGAAGTGCAGCTATGGCGCCATCAACCGCTTGCATTGAATTGGTAAAGTTGGTTTTAATAGAGTCTGCTTTGCCATTCGATTTGACTAAATCTTGCAAGCTAATCAAAGTTGTTTTAAACTCTTTTACTTTACGTTCGTTGAGTTGTTCCTCTACATCGCTGTAAATCTCTTCTACTGGGTGTCCAATGTGAGGTTCTGCTGCCTTGGGTTGATTTTGGTCGAGTAATTCTTTGGCAACTATTAAGTGTCCTTTCATTAGCCCCAACTTGGTCATGTAGTCAACATCTTTCGCTTCACCCGTCAGCTTGACTTCTTCTATCGTCACCATGTCTTTGATTTTGTCGAACTGCTCTTGAGTGACTACTTTTTTAGCTACCAATTCGGATGGTGAAGCATAAGGACGACCCGCTTGTATTTTATTTGACAATGCGGGCACACCAAGCATTCCTTCAAACTTGTCTAATTCCGACAGAATCGCAGAATTTATATTTACTTTCTTACCATGACCACTATGTGAGCTAGTAGTTGAAGCATCCGTAACTTGAGGAGTTGAAGCAACTGGTGTTGCGTTACCCCCGTTATTCGATGCTTCAGGCGCCCCACCACTTGCACAAGAACTAAGTGCAACGATGGCGCAAGCTGCGAATGCCAAAAATGCATAACGTGGTCTAACCATTTTTTACTCCTAAACAAATTTACAAAGCTGAAAACCAACTAGCGTATGACAGCTTGTCGTAATCCTAATTATGTTAGCTTTGCACCTAATGAATACTATTTGCAATAATTTGGCTTTCATTTCAACTTCATTTAATAATTGTTTCCAATTAGCTGTTTCCTGAATTTTTATTTGATGACCCAATAACCTCAAACTGTCCCATACAGCCATTTTCTGCAACTGCATCCTGATGTGGGTGGAACATATACTTACCGGGATAACGAAAACTAAACTCCAATATATGGCGTTCGGCAACACCCATCGTAATTACATCGCTTTTCTCGCTCGGAGTCATCGTCATGCCATATCGATACACGTCGAAGAAGTTTGCGTGAAGGTGAAATGTTACAGCAGCGTCAAACTCAATGATGTTAAGAACATAGAGTCTAATTAGTTGGTCTTTGTAAATGCGAATTGGATTGTCCATGTAATAATGCGGCAATCCGTTGAAAGCATAATATTCATTACGGTTGTCATCATTTACATCGTATCCAGCCATTATCAATACGATTTCATCCGCTGGTGGTCGCGGTGAAGGTGGGTCGATAATAAACATTCCATATAAACCTTTCGCAATATGTCGGGTTACAGGTTCAATATGACAATGGTAAAGATGAACTCCATACGGTTCTGCGTCAAATTCGTAAATTGTAGCTTTGCCGTTACTAATTGGTCGCACCCCATCCATTTCTGCCGGATGAACTCCATGAAAATGCAGCGAGTGTGAATGACCTGCTTGGTTAAGAAATAATACCCGTATTCGTTCCCCTTGTTTTGCTCTTAGTGTTGGCCCAGGAATTCTGCCGTTTAAATCCCAAATATTATACGATACTGCTGTATTTAGCTGAATTGTTGATGTACCTGCTGTTAAACGAAACTCACGAACAGTTCGCCCATTCTCGCGTTTAACTGTGCCGTAGTCAAAGTCACGCAATATTTTCGTTGGATTCATCGCTCCTGTATCCGCAGGCACATCCATTGGTGGTATTCTTACTTCGGTATGACGCAAACTTAACGCCTGCCACAACGCTGTTCCACCTATTACCCCGGCGCCTGCTAATCCAAATTTGAGTAGTTGGCGCCGACTTAACAAGTCCCCCCCAGGCAAAATAAAGTTATTGGGCATGGTTTAAGATTATTTTGCAAAACAAAACAATAAGTATAGCTGCCAACTTTTCGCAACTAATGTAAATATTATATTAAGTATAGACTGTTGTCAATAAATCTCAAGTATCTAAGGACTGATTCTTAACAAAGAATACTGACTTGTAAATTGATGTGATGAATATACTCAAAAGAATAAATTTCATAACTATCTCTAACTATATTTTGTTATATATAAATATGATTATTATTATTATTATTAAAGTAAAAGTGTTTAGTAAAAAAATAAGTGTAATAATAAATAAAATTACATAATTTGAAAAATATTTTTGATATTTGTAATATGACGTATGTATGTAAAAATACGAAAAATTTGGCTGTCAATGACTCTTAAGAAGTATTTATAATCCCCCATACGGGCATTGAAAATTTGTGAATGTTTTGTTTTTTATTAAGTTTATATATCAACATTTTTTTGGGTGGTAGAGTATCAAAAATGACATTAAAAACTGGAGAAAATCATGCATATTCCTGATGGGTTTATATCTCCATCGGTAGCTGCGGTAACAGGAGTAGCGAGTGTTGCAGCGCTTACGATTGCGGTGAAACGCGCTCAAAATGCATTTGGTGTACGTAGCGCACCGATTTTAGGATTAACGACGGCATTTGTTTTTGCCGCACAAATGATTAACTTTCCTGTAGCAGGTGGTACCAGTGGTCATTTGTTAGGTGGAACTTTAGCGGCAGTAATTTTGGGTAGTCCTTGGGCAGCAACGCTTTCTATTGCCACAGTCTTGATTATTCAAGCAGTATTATTTGCCGATGGTGGAATTACTGCTCTGGGGGCAAATATTTTAAATATGGGTGTAGTCGGAGTTTGGGTCGGTTGGAGTTTAACTCAACCTTTGCTGCGGTTATTAGGTGGTAAAAGAGGCCGCTTACCCTTGGCAGCAGGAGTTGCTGCTGGTATTAGTGTTGTGGTAGCGGCAATAGTAGCATCTATTCAACTAGCACTATCGGGAACGGCGCCAATTAATATTATTTTACCTTCAATGACAGGTATTCACATCTTAATTGGTGTTGGAGAAGGGCTAATTACTGGAGGAGTACTTACTTATCTTGCGACCGCACGACCAGATTTACTGCCAGGAGAGCAGCGCGAGTTTAGAGGTTGGTTAGTTCCTGTTGTGAGTATTTTGCTAATTGCTGGAGTCTTATCGCTATTTGCATCAGCTTTTCCTGACGGGTTGGACTGGGTATCAGAACAAACGGGTTTCGATAAACTCGCAGAAAATGTTCGTGTTGCGGTTCCTACACCCTTTGCAGATTATCAAGTGCAAGGGCTTGACAAAATTGGCACGAGTATTGCTGGAATTGTTGGTTCTATCGTTTGCTTTGGTCTCGCATTTGGTCTTGCCAGCATTATGAAAGGCGCTCCTGCTCAAAGAAGCTAAAAAATTGATCCCCTAACCCCCGAATAACAAGGGGGATCAAAATCACCTTATTTATAACTATGTCTCTAACCCTACGTTTATATATATCTTTAATAATTGTCATCGGTAGTGCTTTGCTCAAACAGAATGCTTGGTCTATGCTTAGTGTTTATGGAGCTTTAGCATTAATTTGGGCTAGTATATTGCGTGCAAGACTTCCAAAACTTGCGGCTTTACTTGGTACTGAATTATTGTTTTTATCATTCTTAGCACTTCCTTTAGGTTGGCAACGCGCGAGTTTCTTGCTGGTGCGTTCGTTAATTTGTTTGCTAGCGATGAATAGTTTTTTACTTACACTGCCACCCCATAGTTTCGGTATCGCGCTTAAATCTTTGCCTTTACCAAGTGCATTCAAACAAAGCTTATTATTAGCTGGGCAGTATATGGAAATATTGCTGTCGGAAGTCGAAAGAATGCAGCGTGGCGCCCAGTTACGCGGAATGAACGGAACTGCTGGATGGTTACGTTATGCTAGTGCCTCAATGATAGGGGCATTATACGTTCGTAGTTTAGACCGTGCTGAGAGAGTTTATGCCGCAATGATAGCGCGTGGTTACACAGGAGAAATGCCCGTTAACTCAGAACTACGACCAAAAGAAATTTACATAGTCATCTTAATGAGCATTATTGCATTAAGTTTAACTATTGCATCCTGGTTATAATTATCCCTTTCCCCTATTTATTAAATGTCACAACCTGTTTTAGCCGTTCATAATTTAGTGTATTCATATACAAAAGAATCAAATGTATTAAGTGAAATTACATTTGATATTAAAGCTGGCGACCGAGTAGCTTTAATGGGCGCCACTGGTTCGGGTAAAAGTACTTTGCTCGAAAACCTGATTGGTTTAAAGCAACCAAAATCAGGAAAAATATTGATAAATAATATACACGTAGAACCCGAAAATTTTTCAGAAGTAAGGCGCCATATTGGTTTTGGTTTTCAGGATGCCAACGACCAGTTATTTATGCCAACCATTTTAGAAGATATTACGTTTGGTCCAAGAAACTACGGAGTTCCAAATGCCGTAGCAATCGACAAAGCTAGACATTTACTCGCTGAGTTTGGTTTAGAGGCTTTTGAGCGACGTTCTGCACATGAACTTTCGGGTGGACAAAGGCGCCTAGCAGCCTTAGCAGCAATTCTTGTTCTAGAACCCGATATACTGATACTCGATGAACCTACTACTGGACTTGACCCAGCATGGCGCCGTAAACTCGCGCAAGTACTATTAAACTGGCGAGGTAAAGCTTTACTCGTTGCTTCTCATGATTTACACTGGCTAGCGAGAGTCACACAACGCGCACTAGTGCTTTATGGAGGTAAAATAGCCATTGACGGCGAAATTCAACCTTTATTAAAAGATGCCCAAAGATTGGATAGTTTGGGTTTACCCGTAGATTGGTAAAATAAGTTACCTTCACAAGATGCTTATGTATCGAATTATCGGAACAATTATCAAAATAGTCGAATCATCGGATACTATTGTTTGGGATTTTATGGTGATGGGTATCAATGGTGGTTTGGCGTAAGTATATAATTGCTCCCGTGAGCATCAGTATGGCATTGTCACTTTTTGGCTGTAGCGACAGTAAGGTTGCTCAGTGCGAACGATTTATTAAGCAAGTAAATGAAGGAACTACATTAATTGATAAAAATAAAGGCGCCCAGGTGTCAACTAGTTTAAAACTTGCCAAAGAATTAGAAGACGTTACTAAAAAAATTCGCGACTTGAATTTAAGCGATGAAAAGTTAAAAGAGTATCAGGGTAAATTTGTCAAGACTTTTGAAACACTTAGTAAAAACGTAGAAATAGCAGGTAAAGCACTTGGTTCTACAAAAAAAGCTGAAGCTTCAACTGCTGGACGAGCGACAATTCAAAAAGCAAAAGGAGATATAGATACAGCACTTAAAAATGCTACTGATGCTGCTGCACAATTCGATAGTTCTGTCAGCGAGCTTAATCAGTATTGCACAAAACCAGAATCGTAGGGTGTGTGACGCCATTACTAACCCCATTTTTTATTTAATGCTGGTAGCGTCACGCACCAACCACTTGTAGCGTCACGCATTTACATAATACCCTGGTGCGTGACGCTACTAGACTTGCGCTTCGTTTTAAGATTGTTGTTAGCGTCACGCACCCTACTTTATGGAATGGAAACGACTTTTGACTCCGCAGCGTTTGGGAAAACAGGCGCCAGAAGATTTACAATTAGACCGAACCTGTTTTCAATCATGATTGTGACCGTATTGTTTTTTCTTCTCCGTTTCGGCGCCTTAAAGATAAAACTCAGGTTTACTCATTATCTAAAAACGATTATATTCGCACGCGGTTAATTCATAGCTTAGAGGTTTCTTGTGTTGGACGTTCGCTTGGCAGAATAGTTGGTTACGAAGTTGTTAAGCGTCATCAATTGCAAAAGTATGAGTTGAGCGGCTCTGACTTTGGAGATATTGTTTCGGCTGCCTGTTTAGCACATGATATTGGTAATCCCCCTTTTGGTCATTCGGGTGAGGATTCTATACGTCAAGGTTTTGCATCTTGGTATAATGGCGCCAATACCACAATTAGAAAACATCTCCAAAACCGTCACTAAAAAAGTTTTCCTACATCCAGATATATTAGGAATGCGAATAGCAGGTTACGAAGTTTTAGGGAAATTATTTGCTCATTTTGTCGATGCAGCTTTACGTACCAGTAAAAAAGGTGAATTAATAGCGCTAATGCTTCCAGAAAAATATCGTCCACTCGAAAGCGAAGACACATATCACAAAATCTTACGCATCACCGATTATATATCAGGAATGAGCGACTCTTATGCAACCAGCTTATTTCAAAAATTTAGCGGCATCTCCATCAGATAATCATCCGTTACATCCGTTATATCCGTTGCCAGCATTTCCCTGTAAACCACCAGTATGTATCAACAAAACACGACGCCCATCAAAATACCCTTCTTTAACTAAATCCATAACACCATAAAACATCTTAGCAGTATACACATAATCAAGCGGTACACCATACTCCATCTCAAACTCGCGCGCAAACCTTAACAACTCATCATTAACCTTTGCATAACCACCAAAATGATAATTACATATTAACTCCCACGATACATTTATATTACGTTGGTACGGTGCCATTAAACCTTGAATATCTTGCTTTAAAAAATCTCCCCCTTTTAAAACAGGAAAACCAATTAAATGCTGCTTAGTATTCAAAGAAAGTGCAACACCCGCTAAAGTCGTCCCAGTCCCGCAAGCTATACACGCAATATCAAACTCAAAATCTTGACTAATAATTTCCCTACAACCCCTTACCCCATCCAAATTACAACCACCTTCAGGAATTATAAACACCTTACCAAAGCATGATAGTAAATCTTGACGTAGCGTTTCGCTATTTCTTTGTTTATAAGTTTGTCTATCTGCATATACAAGCTGCATCCCCTGACTTTTGGCAAACTCTAATGTCGGGTTAAGTGGTAATGTCTCTTCTCCCCGAATAACACCTATAGTTTTAAAGCCAAATAAATTACCTGCTGCCGCAGTCGCGTGTATATGATTAGAATAGGCGCCGCCAAAAGTAAGTATAGTATCTAAATTTTCTCGTTTCGCTGCTTCAAGGTTATATTTCAACTTAAACCATTTGTTACCACTAATAACCGGATGCACCAAGTCTAAACGTAACACGTAAAGTTCTACACCTTTCACACGCGCGACCTTACTATCTATTTTTTGTATCGGAGGTGAAGCAAAGGGGGACATAAAGAACGCAAAATTATAACTGTCATTAGTCGCGTAGCGTAAATACTATTCTATCTAAGTTGTTCCTGTGTTAATCGCGCTTATGTAATATATTATTTCTTCTTTACTGGACATAATTGTAGATACATTCTTACTCTATAAGCATGATTATGTCAAAGTCAGGTTATTTTTGTAATTATTGTTTTGAAGCACTAAAGTGCTTACAACGAAGGTACATACAAACTTATAATTATTACTGCTGTGTCGAATTTACAAGAAAGTCACTTAAACCGCGCACGTGCTAGTCTCCGCCAAACTCTATCTTGGTACAATAGTCTTCGTAAGTCGGGACTTGCTTCGAGAGAGTTGACGGGTTTAGTTAAACCTGAGTTGGAGATGTTGACCTCGACTCTTAATAAGCTTGACCAAAATGTGGTGCGTATTGCTGCTTTTGGTTTGGTTAGTCGTGGCAAGTCTTCGGTGCTTAATGCTTTGTTGGGACAAAAGGTTTTACAAACGGGACCTCTTAATGGTGTGACGCAATACCCCCGTTCGATACGTTGGAGTCCTAGCGAAAAGGTTCAGGTGGAGTTAATTGATACACCTGGGTTAGATGAAATTGCGGGTGAAATACGCGCGAAAATGGCTAAGGATGTGGCTCAACAAGCTGATTTAATTTTGTTTGTGGTGTCGGGTGATATTACGCGCACTGAGTATAATGCTTTGTTGGAGTTACGCAAGTCTCAGAAACCTTTAATTTTGGTGTTTAACAAGGTTGATTTATATCCTGATACCGATAGAGAGACAGTTTATCGCAATTTGCAGCAGTTAGGCGCCGGGAATTTGTTAGAAAAACCTTTGCAACCCGATGAAATTGTGATGGTAGCAGCAGAACCTTCTCCTTTAGAGGTGCGGGTTGAGTATCCTGATGGACGAGTTGACTATGAGTGGGAAACTTTACCACCCCAAGTTGATGAGTTAAGAAAAACTATATTAAATATTCTCAACCGTGAGGGTCGGTCACTTTTAGCGCTGAATGCTTTGGTACAAGCTAAGTTAACTGAGGAAATCATAGCTCAAAAAACAATCGATGCACGCGAACAGCAAGCTGAAGAGTTAATATGGCAGTTTGCAAAGTATAAAGCTTTGGCTGTAGCGTTAAATCCTATTGCTGTACTTGATGTGTTTGGTGGTGTGGTTGCTGACCTTGCTTTAATTCGTTCTCTCGCAAAGGTTTACGGTTTACCAATGACTGGGTATCAAGCTGGAAAAATTCTCAAGACGATTTTTTTAAGTTCGGGTGGTTTATTACTTGGGGAGTTGGGAACAAGCGTTGTATTCGGATTCGATAAAAGTGCTTCTGTAGTAACTGGTGATAACCCTGCTAATATTACTGGGTTTATTGGCAGTGCTTTGGTACAGTCGGGTATTGCTGGATATGGCGCCGTTGCAATTGGCAAAGCTGCTAAAGTATATCTTGAAGCTGGGTGTACTTGGGGACAATTTGGCGCCAGTACTGTTATACAAGAAATACTCGCTACTGTTCCGAAAGAAACGATTCTACATCGCTTGCAACAAGAACTAGGCTGGCTGAAACCTGATAATCTTTGAATAACATAACAGTAATGGCGCCATAAATTTATATATCATGCCGCAAACTTATAAACAGGTGTTTCAATCATACGAACAGGTTTTTCTGAGTTCCATATAATTCGTTGCAAGCGTTCTGCCGTATCTGGAGAAAAAAATTGCTCGCCAGTTTCAATAATTTATTTATATATTGTTCCCATTTTTATATTGGCAATTCATATACTTATCACTTAAAAAACTTATATCAAATCCTAGAAACCGGGTTTCTGTGAAAATCTGTAATAGAAATGACGATTTTGCGTAGAAACCCGGTTTCTTTATAAGTAGTTATGCTTATTCACAATTATATTAATTGCGAATTGTTAATCATATGTATATTTTGCTCAACCTACGTAAATCGAAATTAAAAATCAAGAAACAAAAAATACACTCCTATAATAAAAATCCTTATTTATCAAGACTTTCAGCTTTGTACGGACTTCGTTTAGTAACAATGCGCTGATGTAACTTTTTATAAAGTATAATTAATTTCTACAGATAAATATTGACGTTTTAATGAAAAACTCTCTGATTAATGAAGATAAAATTTATGCAAACTGTAACAGTTAATGCAGAATTAAAATTTACTTAATTCCATAATTATATCGGAGTGTTATCCGGTCATGTATATCAAGTTAAATGACGGTTATTACCACCCGACAATCTCATAAACATTAGTTTACACTGGGTATGTTAGGTTAAGGTGAATAAAGCAACGCTTTCAAAGGCTGACAGGTAATTTTACCTAATATTTAATCAGAACTAAGTATTAATGCCTTGCGGCGCCTAATTTACGCTCTTAAAACCGAAGTACTTAAAGATATTTCATTTATTGTCTAGTTAAATATCCAAGCGAGAGTCAAAATGCAAAATACATTAGATGCAATTCAATCCACAGTAAGTTCCTCTGAAGGTGAACGTACTATTGAACACGTAATTCATGAATCAATTGTAGAAGCACGCAATGCATGTGGTTTACATGGTGATACTTCAAAAGAGTGTGCAGTAGCTTGGGATATCGTTGAAGAGCTACAAGCTGAAAAATCACACCGTAGTAAAGAAGTTCAAGTTAAGACTTCTTTAGACAAATATTGCTCGTTGCATCCCGAAGCAGTTGAATGTCGCGTTTACGACGTATAAATATGTAGAGACGTGATTAATCACGTCTCTACATTAATCACGTTTCTACGATTTGTTTATTTCATTTATTGCTGTAACAGTTATTTGCTTGATTGCTTCAAGTTCTAATGGCGCTGTTATACTTTCCATTGATAACCACAGTAAGTATTCTACATTTCCAGCGGGTCCTGTAATTGGCGACCACGTTAAACCTTTATATTTCCATCCAAGTTCTTGTGCTGTCTGCAAAACTTGGTAAATAGCGTCAGCTTGTAAGAGTGGGTCACGCACTACTCCTTTTTTGCCAACTCGGTTTTTTCCAACTTCAAATTGTGGTTTTACTAGTAGTACCATTTCTCGCGGTGGTTGGGAAAGGCGCCAGAGGGCTGGTAGTATTTTGACGACAGAAATAAATGAGACATCGACGACTATAAAGTTGGGTTGTTCTAATCCCTCCCCAACCTCCCCTTGATAAGGGGGGGAGTTTTTGTATATTTGTTCTGGTGTGAGATGTCTGATGTTTGTGCGTTCTAATAAAATGACTCTGGGGTCGTTTCGCAGTTTCCAGTCTACTTGACCATAACCAACGTCTACTCCGTAAACTAATTTAGCTCCTGCTTGGAGTAAACAGTCTGTAAAACCACCTGTGGAGATACCCGCATCTAAGCACACACGCTCTTGTACATCTATATTAAATGTTAAGAGTGCTTTTGCTAGTTTTTCGCCGCCTCTGGAAACGAAGCGAGATTTTTTTTTAACTGTTATAGAGGCGCCTGTGTCTATTTCGGTTCCAGCTTTATCAATTATGTTACCATCAACTGTCACCTCTCCTGCTTGGATGAGACGCTGTGCCAACGCACGAGAGGTGCATAAGTTTCGTTCGACAAGTAAAGTATCGAGTCGTTGTTTCGCCAATTTAATATTTTTGAGACAGTTGTCTATTCTTATTTTATTACCTCAGAGGTATAACATACTTCTTTTGTTTGTTATCAATGTAAATATTAATTAATCATTAAAAATATACTGTAATAAAACTTTGCAATAGTATAAGTGGTATATAGACAAATTATTTTAAGTTGTGAATTTTCAATGATTTTACTTATATCGCTGAACTGGCGTTGAAGTAGGATTAACGTATTGATTCTTTATGGTACTTATTTTAAAAATTTATTTCTGGTTACTTTTATGTATGTAGAGAAGCAAGTTACTCAAAAAACCTCCATAAGAGGGTTAAGTGTGTTAGTTATCGAAAGTAAGCGAGATGAGCGCGACTTATTGAGTTATATTTTAGAATCGCATGGCGCCGCTGTTATATCATCCGCTTCAGTTAACAATGCCATAGGCGAACTGGTGTATTATCGCCCGGATGTTGTATTTGCCACTGTTAAAGCACTTGAATACTATAGCATAGCTGAAAAAATAAACGTTAGTGCTAGTAAAGCTGGTAAGGAAATTTTGATAATTGGTGTAGTGGAGTCTAAACGCAATATTTACCCGCTAATGACTCAAGATTTAAATTGTCATGCTTGTATATGCAAGCCATTGGATATGACTGAAGTAGTAGATTTAGTTACTACTTTAGTAGGAAGATATGAGCATGACTATTACTTCATGTAAAAATAAGTTGGTTTAAATGAGTAATACAGAAAAAGCGAATCTTTGTAACAAGACTCGCTTTATTTTAATTAGAACTTATATTAAGTTTTGTTAAGCCATATTGACAAAAAGCAACTAGATGTCTTTTTCGCTTAACTCGCGGGTCATGTAATCGAAAGGTTCATCGATAAAGCTGGTATTGGTGACACCAGAGGAAGCAGCTTGTTCTTTAACGATATCTTTCATAATTTGGATACCGCGAACTGTTGGACCGATGGGTACACCTAACGAGTTGTAAGTTTCGCGTAAACCTTGGAGAACACGCTCATCGAGTACATCCATGCTGCCTGCTACAAGTGCATAAGTTGCATAGCGCAAGTAGTAGTCCATATCGCGTAAACAAGCTGCATAGCGACGAGTTGTGTAAGCGTTACCACCTGGACGAATTAACTCAGGTTGTTCGTCGAATAAAGCTGAACCTGCTTGCTTGACGATACCTGCTGCGTTGGAATTTATTGCTGCTGCTGCTTTAATGCGTGCGGTACCGCTTTCAAAGTAGCCTTTGAGATTGTCAATGGCAATCCGGTCAAAGTAACGTCCAGCAACGTCATAATTCTTAATTAAACTTGTAACAGCGTCGCGCATACCTTTATCTCCCAATCATTCCTGTTAACGGTTTGATATTAATTTGGCTGTTTCGTTATGCAATAAATGCATGAGAATAGCAATTGTGTTGCCTTCATACCTCTACAATAATATTTCGGCGCCGCAACTCGCACTCTCATAAAGGATTTTATGTCAAAGTTGCGCGTAAGAAAATCTACTTTGTAGTTTTGTATCGTTATGAACAGGTAAAGGTTAATATAACCTTTAAAGTCGAAATTCTGTATCAAAGAATACAAAATTCTGGTCAACCTCTTCTTACGATAATCCAGGTGCGAAAATTTGGTTCAGGCAAGTAGTTGGACGCAATTGCTTTGGGCATTACTAAATTGACTGTGAAGTAATTAGGCAGATTAAGGAGTAACCATGACAACCCCACAAGAAGTCCTGAAGTTGGTTAAAGACAACAACATTCAGATGATTGACCTGAAGTTCATCGATATGTTGGGAACTTGGCAGCACTTAACGGTGTACCAAAACCAAATCGATGAAAGCAGCTTCAGCGAAGGTGTACCTTTTGACGGTTCGAGTATTCGGGGTTGGAAAGGAATTGAAGCTAGCGACATGTCGATGGTTCTTGACCCAGATACAGCATGGATAGACCCATTCATGCAAGAGCCAACACTCTCAATAATTTGTAGCATTATTGAGCCTCGTACTGGTGAACCTTACGACCGTTGTCCTCGTCAAATTGCTCAACGTGCGGTAGATTCTGTAATTTCTAGTGGTGTTGGCGATACAGTATTTTTTGGGCCAGAAGCAGAATTTTTCATTTTTGATGATGTTCGCTTCGACCAAAATTCCAGTTCTGGTTACTACTATGTAGATTCTATCGAAGGTAAATGGAACTCAGGTAGAACAGAAGCTGGTGGTAACTTAGGTTACAAACCCCGCTTCAAAGAAGGTTATTTTCCAGTAGCTCCTACCGACACTTTCCAAGACATGCGGACAGAGATGCTCTTAACAATGGCGAAGTTAGGTGTCCCCATTGAAAAACATCACCACGAAGTAGCTACTGGTGGTCAGTGCGAACTAGGTTTCAAGTTTGGTAAATTAATCCAAGCTGCTGACTGGTTGATGACTTATAAATATGTCATTAAGAACGTCGCTAAAAAGTATGGCAGAACCGTAACCTTCATGCCCAAACCTGTATTTGGTGATAATGGTTCTGGTATGCACTGTCACCAGTCGATTTGGAAAGATGGTCAACCATTATTTGCTGGCGATAAATATGCTGGTTTAAGCGAAACTGCTTTACATTATATTGGCGGTTTGCTCAAGCACGCACCTGCTGTATTAGCAATAACTAACCCTACCACTAACTCATACAAGCGCTTAGTTCCTGGTTATGAGGCGCCTGTAAACTTAGCATACTCCCAAGGTAACCGTTCAGCTTCTATTCGTATTCCATTATCTGGCGCCAATCCAAAAGCAAAACGCTTAGAATTCCGTTGTCCAGATGCGACCTCTAACCCATACTTAGCATTTGCAGCGATGCTATGTGCTGGTTTAGATGGTATCAAGAATAAAATAGATCCAGGCGAACCGCTAGATAAAAATATCTACGAATTATCACCAGAAGAACTAGCAAAAGTTCCTTCAACCCCAGGTTCACTTGATGCAGCACTCGAAGCATTAGAGAAAGACCATGCTTTCTTAACAGCGGGTGGTGTATTTAGCGAAGACTTTATCCAAAACTGGGTAGCTTACAAAATAGATAACGAAGTCAACCCAATGCGTTTGCGTCCTCACCCCCATGAGTTCGCTCTCTACTACGACTGCTAAACGTATTAAGGACTTCAGTCCTTTCCAAAAACCATAAATAATGCCACCCTAAAGGGGTGGCTTTTTTCTTGACTATCGTAGAAATTCTTTCAATTCATCGAAGTGCTATCATAAGTCGCGCGCTTGCTTGGGTCAATCTTACCTTGCAAGGGATTCCAATAATCAGAAACGTCTCCAGTCAAACCTATTTCTTCACCAGTACGTCCTAACATCGACTGCTGGCGATTTTTAACAGTATGGTAGTGACGTTGCATTAACGCGCGTGCTTTATCTTGTGTAGACATAATAAATTTCTCCCTATGAACTCTTAGTTATTTCTTTCTCTGAACTAATCCTATCGCATTTAATTCTGTAACGTATGTTACCATATGATACCGTTTTATAAAATTTTATAATTTCTTAATAATTGCGATTAGAATGATTCTCAAGGAATATCTCTAAGGATTTAATACCCCAGAACGGTAAACCCTACTCCAGGCTCATCAAATATTCGTTACAATTACTTAAAGTAAATATATAAAAAGTAATAAAAATCGAGTCATTCTCATGTCTGACACTTTAACGAAGCTAACTTATCAGAGTTTTCAGCAGGGCAAAAATTACTTTGGTTTAGCGCACAAGCTCATTAGCACACGGTTAATGAACTTAATATCACCGACTGAGAATAAAACAACGCCAATTCCAACTGGGGTTATACCAAAAATTCAAGAAAGATTAAATAATCTACTTGAAGTTGACTGGCAAGACTCGCAACGCGGCATTTATTCAGAAAGTCTACTATTTGATAACTCCTGGGAAGACTTCTTCAAGTACTATCCACTGGTGTGGTTTGACTTGCCCCAAATATGGGAACGTGCCAAAAACAAAAAGCACCAAGATTTTTCTTCAGGTATTAATACTGAAGGCTACCCCAGCTACTACGTGCAAAACTTCCACCATCAGACAGATGGCTACTTGAGTGAGTTGTCTGCCAACATGTATGACTTACAAGTCGAAATATTATTTGGTGGTTCAGCAGATGCAATGCGTCGTAGAATTTTGGCGCCATTAAAAGAAAACTTAAACTTTTTTGCTGACGTACCACCATCACAAAGACGTGTATTAGATGTCGCATGTGGTACAGGTCGTACCCTAAAAGCAATTCGTAGCACATTGGCTCATGCATCGCTCTACGGTACAGACTTATCACCAGCTTATTTACGCAAAGCAAACGAATTACTATCTCAAATTCCTGGAGAAGTACCGCAACTACTGCAAGCGAACAGTGAAGAGTTACCTTATTTAGATAACTACTTCCACGCAGTCACTTCGGTATTCTTATTCCACGAATTACCAGGAGTTGCACGGCAAAACGTTATTAACGAATGCTTCCGTGTCGTCAAACCCGGTGGAACATTTATTATCTGCGACTCCATCCAGGTAAGTGACTCACCTGAACTCGAACCGATAATGCACAACTTCTACGAAACCTTCCACGAACCATATTATCGCCACTACATGACCGATGATTTGGTAGAGCGCTTGCAGAAAGCAGGTTTTGAAAACATAGACACACAAGTACACTTCATGAGTAAGTACTTAATTGCTCACAAACCAGCATAAACACTTATTTTGTCTTGTGGAGCTGTTTTATTCTTGTGGAGCGGGCATCCCTGCCCGCCCTTAATTTGCTTATATTTAATTTGCTCATAACACAGAAAAATTTTCCGAAAACCAAAAAATACACTTGAAGTTAATAAGATATTAATAGGACTTACGCTGCATAAACCTGGTTTCTACGCATTCATTGTCGCAGACAAATCGTCATTTTTATTACATGTTATCAACGTATATTCCAGGTTTCTAGGTTTTCATGCGTAAGTCCTGATTAAATCCAAATATAAAGAAACATTAAAATGATGAGAGAATCATCATAAATCTTTATTGCCCTAAAAACCTAAAAATGATAGATTAACAAAACTGAAAGAATTTATCTGTTACAAGTAGAAATAATATAAAAAAGTTAAGTAGATAAAATTATGAGAAGCGTATATAGCTTAAGTAACAACGAATTCGCCAAACAATTAACGGCAGAAGAGCGCCAAGTACTTTTGAACAAAGCCTCTAAAGAGTATATGCGAGGCAGAATATCAAGACAACAGTTTCACCAAGCAGAACGAGACTACGGTACAGATTATACGCTTGTGACATTTGGTTTAGCCAAACAACGAAGTGTAATACCGCGTTTTATAAAGAAACTAGCATTAATTTTCAGAAGCAAATAGCCCTAGGGAAGCAAAGGGTGCATATGGTGTGCTTTTGCAACGAGCATAGCAGTAGAAAGACGACCAGAAATAGCAACCAAGAGGTTTTTAACTGCACTTGAATCAAAAGCAGTAACACAATTACTATACAAGCACATAACCCCAAGACAATCGCCCATATCCCCAATAATGGGAACTGTAATTAAAGATTTATACGGGAAACGGCGCCGTTTAGCCTTATCAAAAAAGATATATTCGGGGTTATCTGCTTGTAATTCTCCATTTTTTCTCGATAAATGCACGACGTAGCTTTTTTTATCTAAAAAAGTAAGTCCAGCAATACCACGTCTAGCATTAGAGGCATTTCCAATGTAAAAACGTGCTTTATCAGGACTTTCATTAGGATATTCAAGGAAAAACCAAGTAGTGAGATAATCAGGGTCAGTAACATCAGGAGCATATACAGCGATACCACAACCATCTAAAAGTTGGAGAAATTCAAGTGTTTGCTCTAAAAATTCATCGAAAAAACGTTGTAAAGCTAAACTAGCATCAGGCGCCTCACATAGCTTAGGCAGCAAATACCATAGAGTTTCATCAAGAGAATGAAGTTTTACAGATATTTGATGTGCAGTATGATAGCGCTGTATAACCAACAAACAAGGAAGAACCACAAAAAACACACACAATATTGCAACCCACAAGCGAACAGTTATGGATATATTAAGAAAAGGCGAAGCATATTTAAGAGCATCATCAGCTCTATTTCCAATAATGCCCTGAAAAGCAAAAGCAATTAGAGTACCTATCGGTGCGATAGATATTTTTAACCAAATTGGAATTTTGGGTAGATTTAATGCCATAACGACCTGTCATAGTTGGCAGCGTGACATAATACCATCGATCTAGGTATCAAGACTATACTAACAACCTCTAGATAAATTTACCTGTACATATATTAATGTTGTTGCCATATATGTTATGTGACACAAGAGCGAAAACTACTGTTCAATTGATTTCTTGTCGAATACTTGTGTTAAATCGATTATTATTGACGCTATTTACACGTATATTTATTTAACTATAATAATCTTAAAAGTTACGCAAATAATCTTTATAACTGAATAACTACTTAATAATAATAAATATTTTATACAATCTAAGTCGATTAGAGTTATTGTTAAGGAGTATTGTGTTGAAATCTTGACATGGAAGTTAAAAACTAGTGGAGTTGAGGCGCCTTCCGACTTAAAATTACTATACCAATAAGTAGAGACGTGATTAATCACGTCTCTACCATACAAATTGCATGTCTAAAAGAAACCCTGGTAGCACGTTTTCTGCTGATAAAGTCGTAGGAGCATCTAATATTTCAACTTGTTGTCCTAAACGGTAAACTTCTACGCGACGACTTTTTCTATCTATTAACCAACCTAATCTAACTTTCGCTTCGATATATTCTCGCATTTTGGCTTGTGTTTCGCTCAAGCTATCAGACGGAGACATTAATTCCAATACAAAGTCAGGAGCAATGGGGGGAAATTTCTCTCGCTGTGCGTCGGTAAGTGCATTCCATCTTTCTAATTGTATCCATGAAACATCTGGGGAACGGTCGGCGCCATTAGGAAGTTTAAAACAAGTTGAGGAGTCAAATACTTCTCCTAATTTGGTTTGACGGTTCCAAATTACAAAATCAGCAATAACACATGCATTACGTTTTCCTGCTTCTCCTCCTGTTGGTGGCATTACTACTAGTTCCCCCCATTGGTTACGCTCAAATTTAATGTCAGGATTATCCTGGCACAGTTGATAAAATTGGTCGTCGGTGAGCTTGACTACACTGTTAAAGTTAATAGTAATGGCAGTCATGGCATCTATATTACATGTAGGGCGCCTCCATTTTAACTTAGATGAGTTTTGCTTAGACACCACTTCAGGCGCCGAACCTGTGCTAACACGTTTAATTAAACACTGTGAACACCTTCAGGTGAAAGTTGATTAAAGGCGCCGATAGTACGAGGCAGATGTATACTAAGTGCCAATGTGATAGTTAGCATGTACGATACAAGACCAAGCCATAATATATGATTATTATGGGAATACCAAGCGGTAACTGCTAAGGGAAGGAAACCAAAGAAGAAGGCAATTAAAACAGCGTTGCGTAAAGTGGCGCCTTCTTTTAAGCCAATGAAATATCCTTCTAACATAAAAGCAATAGATGTAAACCCTAATAAAGGCAGTAACCAAATAGTGTAAGTATTAATGTGTTGGCTGACTTCGGTATGGTTTGTTAATATTCCAAATATTTTATCAGGGAATATTACCGATACAATTGCAATTCCAAAAGCTATTAATAAGCTAGTTACGATTGAAACAGTCAGTAGTGGTAGTAGCTTTTGTGTATCGCCTTTGCCTTTGAAGTTACCAGTTAAAGTTTGAGCCGTCATCCCCACACCTTGAATGGTAAACTGGCTCAATAAAGCGATTTGGAGAATCAAACCATTTTCTGCTAAAACAGTTGTTCCCATTGCTGCACTTATATTAGTAAAAATGGCATAAGCGGAAATCAAAGCCAAAAAACGAATCAAAATATTACTTTTGAGTACGACTGTATCTTTAAGTGCAGCCCAATCAAAAAGTTCTTTTACAGCATTTGGTAGTATTTGCCATTGAATAGTAAAGCATAAGCAAATCAAAGCAGTTATCAACGCTAAATATTGACTCGCTGCTGTCGCAAGTCCGGCGCCCATACTTTCCCAACCGAACTTATTAATCATTAAATAATCTAAGGCAACATTCGAGCCATTGCCCATAATAGACATAAACAGCACAATGCCATTCATCTCACGTCCGAGAAACCAACCGATAAGAACAAAATTTAGTAAAACAGCAGGCGCCCCCCAAATGCGGGCACAAAAATAGTCAACTCCCGACGCTTCAATTTCTGGAGAACCGCTCAAAATTGCAAAACCCAACTTTTGTAAAGGATATTGCAGTAATACAATAAGCACACCTATTGCCAACGCCACCAAACCGCTTCGCAAAAGAGCAAGTAACACACCCTTCGAGTCATCAAGTCCTACAGCTTGGGCAGTTAGTGCGTTAGTGCTAGTACGGAGAAACTTCAACACGCGGTAAAGATAGTCAAACAAGATAGTTGCTAGAACCACTCCAGCCAAGTGACGAATATCAGCCAAGTGTCCCAAAAAGGCAATATCAACAATACCAGCTAGCGGCACCATCATATTCGACAGTGCGCTAACACTGGCAAGCCGATAAAAACGAGGCAAAAAATTATACTGTACTGGGAGCGTAAATGCCATATCATCAAAAGCCTCAAAAATAGGACTTAGTTTAAATTTCTTTAACATTAAACCCTTTTCGCCTAACTTTCTAGCAACTACTGAACTTTTGACCCCCAGCTTGAAGTTGACACTGTTAAATGTAATTTAAAATACATTTTGACTACATACCTGACTTTTGACGGTTTGCTCCTGACGCCGATGATAAAATCAAACATCTGAGTATCAATATTTTCCAGCTTGCTCTCGGCATGGGGAGAGGTCAATTTTATAAATAGCTTGGCAAAATGCTAAAGTAGTTACTAGAAAAAAGGAGGCAAAAATGCTTAAAAGTCATGAAGGTATTTTTGAAAATGGTCAGGTTAAATGGCTAAGTTCGGCGCCATCCGTATCTAAAGCGCATGTGATTGTAACGATTTTGGAAGACACTACGCTACCAGTGAGGCTAAGGACTCCTCCTGCTTCTATTACAGGTAAAGGTAAAACTCTAGGTGATTTGGTTAGCCCTATTATCGAAGAAGTGAAAAATCATGAACGTATCGCTGACACCAGAGCTTGAGCAGTTAGTTTACGAAAAAGTAAAAAGTGGTAGGTATTTATCCACTTTGGAAGTTGTACGTGAAGCATTGCGACTATTAGAAGAACGCGATAAAATCCGCTCTTTCACGACTTCTTACGCTTCGCAAGGAAATTGCTATTGGTATAAAGCAAGGCAATAAAGAAGAAGTGATTGATGGCGAAGAGGTATTTAAATAATTACGTGAAGATATCCGCCGAATATCTGAAGAGAAAGGGCAATGAGTCGTTACGTTTTAACCGTCCAAGCAAGACTTGATATTAAGGAATCACAATCATGTTACTTCCGCCAAAACTAAACAATTTACCAAATAGTCTACCAATCGACGGGGCAGTTCGCATCGAATTAGTTGAAGGAATTCCAATTTTTAAAGCTTCTAGCACAGTCCAAAATAGGATTGAAGAATTGTTAGCGAAACAAAAAATTTCCTCCCTCAACTTGGATGAAGAAGCCGAACTTGACCTATATGAAGAAATAGACGACTATTTAAGTTTTATTAACCGAACAATCCGTAATTCCTTTTTGACACAAAATAGTATTTAAATTTTTCAGATGGCAGCACGTCGTCATATTTCTAAAGATATACAAACTAAAGTAAGTCAGCGAGCAAATTGTTTATGCGAGTATTGTCATGCCTCTGAAAAATGGCAGTATGTTGAATTTACAATTGAACATGTTATTCCATTAAATAAAAATGGAGCAGAGACCGTTGATAATTTAGCACTAGCATGTTTTCATTGTAACCGTAAAAAATCGGATAAAACAACAGCTATTGATTCAGAGTCAGGTGTTGAAGTACCTCTATTTAATCCGAGAATAGATGCTTGGAGTCAGCATTTTATTTGGTCAATAGATACACTATATATTATTGCTTTAACTCCTGGTGGCAGAGCAACAATCGCGACTTTAGCACTAAATAGAGAAAGAGTAGTTAATATTCGTGCTGGGGATAAAACGATTGGACGACATCCGCCAGTAGATGACCCGATACAATCATAAAATATGTTGCCACACTATCCTATTAGTAGGACGGGCAAGGATGCCCATCCCACAAGATAGTTCATTCCACAAGATAGCTAGTTTAATTTTTTTAACAGCGTCTTAGTTGTGTCATTGTTACAACCATTTCATCGACAGCTTGGCGTAAGACTCTTGCGGGTTGTTCGGTTTGGTTTACTATTACGCTGAAGACTAAGGGTTCGTAGTTTGGTGTAGTTATATAGCCAGATAAGGAAACAACACCTCCTACTGTTCCTGTTTTTGCTACAACAATACCTTCTGCGGGTGTACCGCGAAACCTATTTCTAAGAGTGCCAGTTCTACCTGCTATAGGTAATGATGCACGAAATACAGGTGCAGTCGGCGCCTTTGCCATTCCTTGTAATACCTGTACTAATGCTTCGGGACTAATTAAGTTTTTGCGTGATAAACCTGAACCATCGACGATAAAGTAACTTGTTGGGTTAACTCGAAGTTCCGTTAAAGTTGTTTTAAGAACTTCTAACCCTAAACCAGATGTAGTTTGTCCTGGTTTTCGAGTGTGTCTAACAGCTAATGCATTCAATAAAGACTCTGCATATAAATTATTACTGTCTACATTTGTTTTTGCTGTAAGTTCGCCTAAAGTCGGTGACTGAATAGCTGCAACTTCGGTAGTTGTGGCGCCACCTGCTTCTACCGCTGTTTCATTTAAAGTAATACCTTCACTTGCCAAAGCTACCCGAAAGCGACGTAAAAAGAAGTAATTAGGGTCAACTACTGGTAAAGTTACAGCAAATGGGCTAGCATTCGCAGCAAGTTGTCCCTGAATTTTTAGCACATTCCCTGATAAGTCGCGAGTTACACTCAAGTCTGTTGCTTGGTTGTTTGCTGCTGTTACTGACAGGTTGAGTAGTCGCCATACCCTTGCTTCATTTGGGTCTGCCCAGTTAATTTGTAATGGTCTGCCTACAGCTTGTGGCGCCAACCTAATAGTGAATGCATTTTCGTTCACCATGAAACTACCAACAGGGGCACCGTAGTCTGACTGTATATCTTCCCATTGCCAGCTAGGTACAACAACATCACCTTGAATATAACTATCATCAGCAATTAACTTATTAATTCTAGTAATACCTTTAGCTTTGAGTTGTTTTGCCAACGCAGTTAACTGTGCATCAGTAATACTTGGGTCGCCTCTACCCACAACTCGCAACACTCCATTTGCTTCTTGATAAACTGAAGTGCGAATTCTAAAATTGGCGCCTAACTGTTGTAAAGCCGCTGCCGTAGTTAGTAGCTTAGTATTAGAAGCAGGAGTAAAGTATTTATTCGCATCACGGTTATATAGCGTTTGCCCATTTAAATTTTGCACCAACAAACCCCACCGCACCCGACTAAACAACGGACGGTTAATAACAGTATCAAGATTAGATGCAAGTTGCGCTGGACAAATACTTCTAGGGGTTGGGGTTGGAGTTGGTGTTTGCGCTTGGGCAACAGGAACAGTATTTAATTGGGCGCCGAGTAATAACAGTAGAATTGTACGAACACCTTTAGACATAAAAATTACTTCAGAATAAAATATATTTAACTATCAGTAAAACAACGCAGACGCACAAAGTCGTCCCAATGTTTCTTTTGGGACATTGAATGGCGCCGGAAGTCTACTGGTTATATTTATCACAAAAACCCCAAAATTAGAATATTTTAGTGTAATCCCAAAATACTCTTGTACAAAATTGGGTAGGGTGCGTTACTGCCTGAAAAAATTAAAACATTTATGAAAATCTAATGCAGTAACGCACCATCAACAATTTATAAACATCTGCTACACCAAGTACTGCCAACACAAGATTTTATGGTTCGTAATGCTTTACCATAAGCATGACCCGATTCAAAACCAGCATCTACTAAACGCTTCCAAATGTGGGGTAACTGGTCTACTCTGGCGCCGAACATATCTATACGCTGGGCGCCTGTTATTTTGGTATATAGTCCAAAATCTTTGGCTATTTGGCCAATAGTAATTAATCTATCTGGTGTAATTTATCCTCCTGCAATGCGAGAAATTACTGAATAAGAACCATCTTTTTGAATGTTGGCAAGGAAAGCATCGTTAGTATCTTGCAGTCCTGCGTGAGGTGGGTTGAGAATATAATCATTCCAAGCGGAGGCTAGAATTGATGCAACGGCAGGTTTACAAATTTCGCATCCTTTACCTTTACCGTGGTTGCGTAATAATTCATCGAATGTGATAATTTTTTGAGTACGAACAAGGTGATATAACTCTTGTCTAGAATATGCAAAATGTTCGCACAAGTGATTTTTGACTTCGACGCCAGCTTTCTTTAATTCATCTTTGAGTAAATCTGTCACCAAAGGAACACATCCACCGCATCCTGTTTTAGCTTGCGTGCATTGCTTAACGGCGCCAATATCCATCAATTTTTGGTCGCGGATACTGCTGCAAATGGTGCCTTTACTAACGTTGTTACAAGAGCAAATTTGGGCAGTGTCAGGTAAACTCTCTACACCAAATGAAGCTTTCCTACCTGTACGCTGTGGCAATATTAAATCTTCTGGGTAAGGTGGTAGAGGTATTTGGTTCTGCACCATTTGATGTAGCATTGCATACGCAGAGCCATCACCAACTAGTATTCCACCAAGCAAGTATGTCCCTGCTTCATTGATAATGAGCTTTTTGTAAGTTCCTTCAACTGCGTTTTGAATAACAATTTCTTGTGAACCAGGTGTTTTGGCAAACGTATCTCCAAATGAAGCTACATCTACACCTAGTAATTTTAACTTGGTTGACATGTCGGCGCCTGTGAAGCGGTTCTCACTAAAGTGAGTATTACAAGCACGCGCACACACATGCACATGGTCTGCTGCAACTTCTGCCATCTTGTAACCAGGCGCCACTAAACCGTAAATTCGATTTTGGTAAAGCGCGCATTCTCCAATAGCATAAATATCATTATCAGAGGTTTGGCAAAAATCATTAATAACAATTCCACCACGCTCACCAACTTGCAACTCACAAGTTTTCGCCAACTCATCGCGCGGGCGAATAACCTGCTGAAAACACAATCATGTCAGTTTGCAACTCAGAACCATCAGCAAACAGCATTTTGTGAACTTTACCCTGTTCGCTGACAATTTCTGTAGTAGATTTGCTCGTGTGAATGCTCACTCCCAAATCTTCAATGCGTTTTCGGAGTATATTTCCACCTCCATCATCAACCTGAACAGGCATCAAACGCGGCATAAATTCCACTACGTGCGTTTGAACTCCCAGATTTTTTAAAGCATCGCACACTCTAAACCAAGTAACCCACCACCAACAACTACCCCAACTTTGCAGTTTTTACCGTAGTTTGCAATTGCCTCTAAATCTTCAATAGTCCGATATACGAACGTTCCTTCGGTATTTTGTCCTTTGACGGGAGGTACGAATGGTTCCAAAAACTTGTGACCGACCATCCCGTTGCCAATCACAACTAAATTCTTGCCCATAAAGGAATTTACCTACGCTCTTGTTCGCTCCTCAATTAAGCGTAAAAAATTAGAAGGTTCCGATGATTGGTTCGTTAGGACAAGTGGGATTCGTATTAGTCAGTACTTCATCAGAAGCAATTGTCTCACACACGCCTTTCGATGAAATAAAGCAGGTAGGACTTAAGCTCTACGAAGTAAACCGGGATGCAATCCAAACTCATTTTTCATAAACAGGAAACTCCTTATTCCTGTGTCCCTGCTTGCTTACGCATGGTGCTTTCTGTCTTTGAAGTGGATATGAGTGAGGCAGAGTTACGACAGTTATGTGATTGTACACCGTTTGGAACAGAAGCCTTAAAAGCCGTTGATGCAGTTCGCAATCTAGGATTTTCGAGAACTGCGAAGTGTACTCTTACTACCGATGAACTCTTTGCCCAACTCGAAGCTAACCGATATCCGATTGTATTTGTCAATTTGCTGCCAGTTGATGGTGATAAAGTAGCACACACGATGATTATTGTTGCGCTTGCTGAAGAAATGGTTACAGTATATGACCCGCTTCAAGGGGAACGAAATTTACCTCGTTCAACTTTTGATACTGCTTGGGCAATGATGCACAACTTGACAATTTTAGTACAAAACTGATATTACTACTTGCCGCTTCTCACGTTCCCTATTGCTAAAGCTGCGTTTCCCAAACAGGTGATTGCTTTCAGGAGGTTTAACACCTGATTTGCTATTCTGTATCCTTTAATAAGCTAGATTTCTAAAATTATGTATACAAAAGAGTTTGAAATGACAGTGTACTGTTACATACTTGTAATAAAATCTACGTGTTTTACAGTTGTAAATTCACTATCGGTCTTATTATATGAACACGTTTTTGTCAAGTTTGGCAGTTATTCTCTCGACTTTAGCTTTGGTTTGTAGCGGTTTTGCTGCTTACCAAGTTTACACGTTTCAGCAAACACTAAGTTCTAAACTAGCTGTAAGTAATACTACTGCCTCGACTCCTAGCACTCCAACTCAGGCGCCAGCAAGTGCAGAAACTCGAATTGCTTCACCCCAAACGACGACACCATCTTCTAGTACGACTACTCAGAGTATTAAACCAGGTGAATTTGTTCAACCAGCTTTCGGAAATAAAGGAAGAGTTGAATTACTTTCTGTGAAACGAATTAAAGACCCTGAAAGTGGAAACCGTGATGTAGTGAATGTACAAATGCGGATTCGTCGTACTGCACCAGAAAATGCCGCTCAAGGAACTGACATTATATCAGTTAGTGGTACAACAGCACGTAATCCTGACACAAGCGAAACTTACAAGGGAGTTAATGCAAGTCGATCAACTGGCGCCGTTTCTTTATTCCAACTGCGTCCTAATTCTTCTGCTGACGCTTACGTTTGGTTGCGGATACCAGATGGTATTAATAATTTAGATATATTCGTTCCAGATACAGCAGCATTTAAGAATGTGCCAATTGCAAATTAAAGCAACAAGGCTTTTATGCTCGTCCATTCGAGGCTAATAGCGTTTGTGCTAGACTTTATTTGTAATAAGGGTGCCCTGAAGCTTTGTTTCATCACAATAGCTTAACCCAATCCCAATATATATAATTACTATTACAAAACTATTACCCTTGAGGATGCGTGCAATTGAGTAACTTAGATAAAGTTTTAGATGCGGCTATGGAGCTTCCTTTAGAGCAACAAGAAATGTTGATGCAAATTCTCAAAAACAGAATTGTTGAAAGTCGGCGTTCGGAAATTGCCAGAGATGCGGCAGCTTCTATCGCTGAATTTCAAGCAGGTAAACTCAAAGCTACTACTGCTGCCGAAGCAATTCAAGAACTACGAGAATATCTCAACAAGCCAAGCGAAGCTGATGTATAAAATAGTTATTAGTAGCAAGTTTAAAAAAGCTTTCCGAAAATTTGCGCTTCGTAATTCTGACTTACAAGCTAAGATTGAGGCAACTATTGCTGCTATGGAAAACGATATATCGGCACCTAATCTGGGTACTCATAAGTTGGAGGGAAAGTTATCAGGTTTGCTGTCATGTTCTTGTGGGTATGATTGCCGTATCGTTTTTTCGCTCACAACTGATGATGAGAGTGGAGAACAAATTGTCCTTTTATTGGACGTTGGCACTCATGATGATGTTTATTAGTTCAATATGAGTAAATGCCCTTATAAAGTATCATGACTATAACTACCTACAAGTGGACAATTCAGCGTTATCACCAAGTAATAGAAGCAGGTATCTTTGACGACCAGGACGTTGAACTATTGCGCGGCGACATTATTGTTATGCCTCCAGAACGAGAACCCCACGCTTACTACAATACTGAAGCTGCCGACTATCTTCGGTTACTGCTTGGTGAACGGGTAAAAATACGTGATGCTAAACCAATAACCCTTCCCGACAACTCTGAACCCGCTCCTGATATAGCTATTGTTAGACCTTTAAGTGAAGTCTACTTACAACATCATCCTTACCCCGAAGATATCTTTTGGATTATTGAATTTTCTTATGCTACCCTCAACAAAGATTTAGGTGATAAAAAAGATATTTATGCATCAGCAGCTATTCCTGAATATTGGGTTGCCAATCTTAAAAATACTGAGTTGAAAGTATTTCGAGATATACAAAATAAGCAATACACAACCGAACTTACATTAACGACTGGCGCCGTTACTCCCTTAGCTTTTCCAGACGTATCAGTTCAAGTTGAACGCATCATCGGTTTACCAAAAATTAAAAACTAAGCTATTCAGATTCCCGACTCTTAAAGAAATCGGGAATCTAAAGAAAATCTCAATTTTTGTTACATAGCTGATGCGATAATTACATGTTTTTTTCCACGAAGCAGTTCACTTTCTGCACTCCCTCTAGAAGTAACTCCACCTTGAAGAAAAACTTTTGCACTCTTAACTAATTCTAACGAACCAGACATCATTACCAAGTGGCGCCGAGCATCATCAGCCACTATAAAAAACCGTTCTGGCTGGAAACCACCTATTTCTACCAGCGCCTTAATAACAGATTCTGCATTTTGAGGGCTGGAAAATATGCCAATAACACCTTGTGATTCTATCATTGTGCTTGTTTTTTGTATCTCCAGTCATGTTCATAACAATGAAGGTACATAGAATTCAAGCTGTTTTTATACCAAAAGCAATATTTTTTCCAGCAGGCGCCTATTCAATAAGGACTCTCTCTGTGTACTCTGTGCCTATGTAGTAAAAAACTATACTAAAAACTGGGCAGCTAGTGTGCTGTTTCATGCTTGATTTCTTTGGCTTTACGTAGTTTCTCTCGCAGTCACGCAACTACAACTTCCCCGTCAATACCTTCACCTCTATCTAACTGTTCAGCAGCAACTTCTACTTTACGACGAGTTTCTTCAATCCAATTTTGATAACCTTTTTCCCACTCATCTAATAGCTTCAATGCTTTACTAACAACTTATAAAGGCATTTCCATATTTACCTCTGGCAATTTGTATTTGAATCAATTGCTCCGAATCAGGTTTAAGTTGGATGTTCATAATTTTTGGAGAGCTAGGTCCTCCTATATTATGGCGCTTTATATTTATGGTATCGACTACAAATTTCCAAAAATTAAATAAACTATCTTGTGGGATGGGCTTGACTGCCCGTCACATATTTTAGGGCGGGCAAGGATGCCCGCTCCACAAGAGTAAATTACAACTTTGTACCGCATTCAGGGCAGAAGTTATTGTCAGGTATATTCTTTGCTCCGCAGTTACTACAAAATACGGGTTGAATATCTACTTTCTTAGCCTGTTTTGGTAAACCAACCATTTGCGCGTTGCTCTTTCCTGGCGCCACCATTGGGTAACAGTTCTCGTCTTTGGTAACGCGAACGTCCATAACAACTGGTCCTGGGTGCGCGAGCATTTCGGCAATAGCGTCTTTTAATTCTTCAGGCTTGTTTACTACCATGCCCTTGATGCCATACGCTTGGCACAGCAATATAATATCGGGCATTCCTACTTCCATGTTTGAGGAAGAGTAGCGCTCACCATAGAATGCTTGCTGCCATTGACGCACCATTCCTTGCCAACCATTATTTAAAATAATAGTTTTGACAGCTAAGTTGTATTGTGATAATGTGCCAAGTTCTTGTAAACACATTTGGAAGCTGGCATCACCACTTATACAAATAACATCTTCGTCGGGGAATGCTGCTTTGGCGCCCATTGCTGCGGGGACTCCAAAACCCATTGTTCCTAAACCAGCACTGGAAATCCAACGACGAGGGCCATTTTTCAGAAACTGCGCTGCCCACATTTGATGTTGTCCAACGTCGGTTGTGTAGAAAGCATCAGGTGCTTGACTTGCAACTTCGACGATTACAGATTGTGGTGAAATACTATCTGGATGTTGCGGTGCTACTAAAGGATAATCTTCTTTCCATTTACTAATCAGGTTCAACCATTCTTGTGTTTGGTTGGGGGTGTTAGTAATTCCTGATTCCTTGCAGCGTTTGAGTAATTCTTTCAAAACGGTGCGAACATCACCGACGATGGGAACTTCGGGAACGCGGTTTTTACCAACTTCTGCTGGGTCGATGTCGATATGAATTACTTTCGCACGCGATGCAAACTCGTCAAGTTTACCAGTTACCCGGTCATCAAAACGGGCGCCGACGCAAATCAACAAATCGCAATCTGTAACAGCAAAGTTAGCATACGCAGTACCGTGCATTCCTAGCATACCCAATGCTAAGGGATGATGCTCATCGAAGGCGCCGATACCCATCAATGTTGTAGTAACGGGAATATTGAATAACTCAGCTAATTGTTTTACTTCTTCGTGCGAACTCGATGATATTGCACCACCACCTATATATAGTAAAGGGCGCCGACTTTCACGAATTAGATGTATTGCTGCACTAATTTGACGAGGATTGCCTTTTACAGTCGGACGATAACCTGGTAAATTCACATTACCTGGGTCAACAGGAGTGTAATCAAACTCTTCTAACGCTACATCTTTAGGAACGTCTATTAATACAGGCCCAGGTCTACCTGTACTAGCTATATAAAAAGCTTCGGCGACAATGCGCGCAATATCAGCAGTATCACGAATAATATATGAGTGTTTAACTATTGGTAGCGTAATTCCATATATATCAGTTTCCTGAAATGCATCGGTACCAATTGCAGGACGTGATACCTGTCCCGTGACTATTACCATTGGGATGGAATCCATGTACGCCGTTGCGATACCTGTTACTAGGTTTGTGGCGCCTGGTCCCGAAGTTCCAAAACACACTCCGACTTTACCTGTAGCACGAGCATAACCATCCGCTGCATGAGCGGCGCCTTGTTCGTGTCTAACTAAAATATGCTTTATAGTACTTCCAGCCGCTTCGACTTTGTACAAATCGTCGTAAATTGGTAGAATTGCACCACCTGGATAACCAAAAATATAATCAACATTGTGGCGTTGCAAACTGTCAAGAAGTGCATAACCGCCAGATACTCGTTGCGGCTTGACTACTTTAGAAATCTTAACAACGCTTGACTGAGACTCTTCAACAGACTGGGGTTGGCTGATTGGGGTACGCACGCGCACTGACTAAACCTCACGATTCGGGCTAAATTAGTTTATTTTTTGTATTTAACTTATCATTTTAATGTAATTTAACTCATAAGTCAGTCCCATTTGTCATGAGTTGGTGGCAATTTGGCAACGGATGTAACGGATGTAACGGATGTAACTGCATAACACTGTGTAGGTTAGGTGCAGCGAAGCGCGTAACCCAACATCTGTCAAGACTTTGAACAACAGTTAACTTATATCCCTTACTCCAAAACACGAATAAAAACTAGGATAGAATCAAAGAAATAGAGTCATAATTTTTCACGCGAGAGTTCTGTTGCAATGCTGAAAGTTGATGCGGATAATACATCTATAACAATAAACCAACTTCTTAACCAATTTGAGGATGGGGAAGAAGTGGTGATTCTCCGTCACGGTCAACCAATTGCTCGGTTATCACCAATATCACATACACGTCGTCCATTACCATCCAGGGCAGCACTAAGAGCTACTCAACCCTTAGCGTCTACAAGCAGTATAGAAATAATCCAAAGCTTACGTGACGAGGCAAGATATTGATTTATCTGGATACAAGTTTTTTGCACCCAGGAAAATACATAAAATTAATGCTATCGGTAAATTTGGAACAAAAATTAATAGCGCTAATGCTACAGCCATTACCGTAAATCGTTTTCCCATTAAGAACTTACCAGAGACGACCCAATTTATGAAGTCAAAATGACTCTATATAGAAATTCAACCGCACTTAGTCGTTGTTGACATGGGGGGTTAATCCTTGAGTCAACCAACCAACCTTGTACAGCTTGGGGATTTTCCCAAATTTGTAAATGCTCTACAGGGGGGTCTGCGTAAAAGTTGTATTGACCGGAACCCAAAAGTAAAGAACTCCAGTGAGTAAAATAATCATGACTCATTCGGTAAATAGGAAAATCACCAAACAGAGGGACTCCCCATCCATCTATAGCTATAAATGCTTCGACTTTACCAGATTGTAGCTGCCATAGATGTGCTGCTGCAATGGCGCCAACTACACCAGCACTAAAACCAATAAATGTAACTGGAGATTCGAGATTACTTTTTAACCGATGACGCAAAAACTCGAAAATATGAAGTCCTGACAAAGGTAAAATTCCATCTGCTGGGACTATTAGTAAATTTATATTATCAAAACTACTTATAATTTTTTCATATAAACAAGCAACAAACTTTTCCGTTAAAGCTGGGTGATGAATTCCTGGACAAATAATAATAGTCAAACTTCAAAACCTCTCTTACTCTGCGTTCTCCGTGTGTCTGTGGTAAAGAAAATAATAATTTTAATTACTTTTACATCTTCCATTAGAGCGAGATTGCGAAGAGTATATCTATAGAAATATTACTAATGATGTATTTCCTGTGCCATCCCCCTGGATAGGATAATATTATATAAGTAAAGAAAAGAATACGGGCATCACACCGATTCTTAACACAGGTCGCATTGAGGAAACGATAGTGGTTGCAACACCCGAAAAGTTACAGCATACGCATGAGCATCTACCCAAAGAACAGCGAGTAGCTGTATTACTGATGGGTTATGGCGAAGTTGAGAGCTACGAAGATTTTGCGAATTATAACGAACAAGCTTTAAATTTACTGACAGCGAAATTTGCCCCAGTCCCTACTTGGATTTATCCACCTTTGGCTAAACTGTTAGCGATGTTTGACTTGCATGAGTGGGGACACCAGCACCATAATTTTATTTCACCTCATAACGCAATATTTGAACAGCAACGTGCGGGTATAGAAAAGCACTTGCAATCTCATTGGGGTAGTGGCGTCCAAGTCTTTAAAGCGTTTAACTTTTGCGCTCCTTTCTTACCCAATCAAGTTTTAGCCGAAATCAAAAGTCAAGGATTTGACAAAATTCTCATTTACCCTTTACTGGTAGTTGATTCAATTTTTACCAGTGGTATTGCAATTGAACAAGTTAACAAAGCTTTCGCTGAACTTACAGATACCCAAGAAGAACATTGGGTAAAAGGTTTGCGTTATATTCCTTCGTTTTATAACGAACCCGAATATATTGATTTAATGGCGCGCTTAGTTGAAGATAAAATTCACTCTGATTTAAGTACAGCTTACTTACCTTCAGAAATTGGCATTGTGTTGATGAATCACGGTTGTCCTCATAAAGCCAAAGGTTTTACTTCTGGAATTACCGAAAGTCAAATACTGTACGATTTAGTTCGCGATAAGTTAATCAACCGTTACCCATTAATATCTGTTGGTTGGCTTAATCACGATACTCCTTTGATTGACTGGACACAACCTAGTGCTGACCAAGCTGCTAAAAACTTGATTCAACTCGGCGCCAAAGCTATAGTATTTATGCCTATCGGGTTTGCAACCGAAAATCATGAAACACTATTAGATGTTCACCATATCATCCACGCATTGGAGAAAAAGCACAAGAATGTAAACTATATCCAAATGGCTTGTGTAAATGATAATGATGACTTCTTAGCAATGGTCGCACATTGGGCAGATAAAAATATTGGTGAGTTACTAGCAACCGAAGCTGTAAGCGTAAACCCTCAACTAGCAGCACATCACCATCACCACCATCACCATTAATTGTAGAATTGCGGAATTGTAGAATTGTGGCACAGGCATCCTTGCCTGTGGATTGGGTTAAGTCTTAGGCAGATATTATTGATAAAAAACCCCTCTCCAAACCTTTCCCCTACAAGGGGAGAGGCTTTATATTGTAATTTCAGAGCATGAAAAAGCATATTTTATATCTTGCACCTTCTTAACATGGGTAAGGTGGGCAGTGCCCACCCTACGGAAGAATAAGCTTTTTCGGCTATAATTTTCGCAACAAGGCACTGGTGCATTCCGGTGAGGGGCAGTTGGTAATATACGAGTCAGTACCATGTAATCCTATAAACAAAAAACCCAGCCTCTACTTGAGAGACTGGGCGCCAAATGTCACTTTTTAACCAATTGCAGGATTAATTACGCGGTTGCTTCCCCAAGGTTTACTTTAACTACCTTGTTCTTTTCAGTTTCGCTATATGGTAGTGTCAAGTTTAAAATACCGTCAAAGTATTCTGCTGTTACGGGAGTGTTTTGGATACGCGCGTAGGGGAATTACACGTTGGAACTTGCCGTAGTAAAATTCTGTTCTAGTTCTACCGTTGTCGTCAGTTTTGGTTTCTGTCTTACGTTCAGCAACCACCTTAACTGCGTTTTCGGTAACTTCGATGTCTACGTATGCAGGCTTCGACACTCTTGTTGCTCTAATTTGAGATGTACTGCTTCATCGGTTTCATACATTTGAGCCTTACTGAGTTCGCTTCAGTAGGCGCCTGCATTTCTTGAAATAATGAATCTAGTTGGCGAGTAACTGCGTTCATGTCGTTCCAAGGATTATAACGTGCTAACATTTTGGTTCGCTCATGAGTCAAGTAGGTATCGATTAATTCGTTCTGTATATCGTACAGGATGTCCCTATAGTAATAAAGCTTGAAATCGTTGCAAATACGGCTTATATCACTTTTCTATTAATGAAAACCTAATGTTTGTAATGGGATATTTAGAAGTAGTGTTAATACTAAAACAAGGTACGGTAAACCTAACCCCCTAACCCCCTCTTTTCCTTGAAGGGAAGGGGGGAATAAATATACTCCCCTCTCCTTGTAGGTTCCGGGGTTGGGGGAGAGGTTCCTAATAACATCTATCTACCAAACAGCGCTTAAGTTTAATACAAACCCAGGTAAAACATCCTCCCCACTTAACGTAGTAGGATTATCTAACTCTTCAACAGAGGTGTTTGGACGATAAATATAAACCTTGCGATTAACTCTATCAATCAACCAGCCTAGTAAAGTACCATTTTCTATATACTCTTCCATCTTGCTTTTTAAAGTCTTCAAAACATCCGAGTCAGAACGTAATTCAATCACAAACTCTGGACATATAGGAGCAAACTTTTTACGCAATGCTTTTGGAATTGCTTCCCAACGTGTCTTTTTTATCCATGCAGCATCAGGGGAACGCACGGCGGGCGCCATTAGGTAATGTAAACCCACCACTGGAACCAAACCCCACCCCTGTATTATCTTGTTTTACCCATATACCTAACTCTACGATTAAATCAAAATTACGTTGGTCGGTTTCTGAACCCGTGGGAGACATAAATATAACTTCTCCAGTTGCGCTGCGTTCTATATGGTAATTCTTATTAAGCTGACAAAAATCATAAAATTGGTCATCTGTCAGCAACACAATTGGATGAAATTTTACCACCATTGGGTTAATTTCTGTTGTAACTGGAAGTTGCGCGGTCATATATCTCCCTTCCCAACTTTTTGATATTTTTGCTCAGTTTACCTCTATTCTAATAAAGCTTCTGTCTCCGCAGGGCGTTTCCTCGTCACCTTCCAACAGCAGGTAAGTCAGTTCTGTAACATACTGTAGGTAAATAATACCGTCGTCGCGGAGGACGTGGCAGAGGTTCCACAGCTTTTGTCCAATATCGTTAGTAGCGTTCAAGTCAGCTTTATATACGAATTTAATACAGTAGGGTGCGTAACAGCTATTACAAACCTCAACACAAACGAAAATTAACCTGCTGTTACGCACCATCAACAATCAATAGCACGTTTGTTTTCACACCTTGGGTGTAAAATATCCCCGTAGGCAGTCTTAATGGGTTTAACAATGAAAACCGAACATGATAGACATAAAATTAATTAAAGACATTAATATACTGCTACATCAAGCTTATGACAGTACATTAGATGAGATTTACGCACTTTTAAAACAAATCGATGATATAGAGAATGAACAAGACTTCGATGCCATTAAAGAAGCTAGAGAAGACATACGCATTAATGGTACTGTGTCTTGGGATGGAAATAGAAGAAATAAGAAACGATAGAAAACAGGACGCTGGGTAAGCTACAAAATCAAATTTACATTCATGTCAAAAAAGCAGCCCTTGAAAATTACATTGGCGCCACTATTTACAAACTAGTAAAATATATGACAAATAATTTACCTGTAAAGTTAGAACATTTACCCAATAATTTACCCCTGGATGGCGCCTGGAGCATGTTCGCTAGTCGAGGGTGTGCCAATTTAGACGATTATTTGAGCTTGATTAAACGTAATTACATAAGTACGATTACTATTGATTAAAATTTATACCTCTATCTCCATGACTTGAGAGAAAGATAATTATTATTGCTGAAAGAGACCTGTGAAAGGAGTGGAACTTTAAAGAAAGTGCTGTTTTTTACCAGCATAGATATTTATAGTGGAGGATGTAAGAATACACTAACTAAAATATATTTGTACTGAATACTTACTTCTATGCTGTAAGCGCATGAATGTTGTTGTTAATACATTACTCTGACTTATGAGCGCAATTTTTTTATATACAACATTAAAAACGTTGTATTGCATACGATAGTAAAACTAACATGAGGTAAACTAGTAATTTATAACTAAAACGTTTTCTGACTGCATACCAATGTAGTCATATTCTTTGTCCGTTTTATCTGTTTAGACTCTATGTAAATCCTACACGTATACATCTACTAATGACTCAAGATTCTCAACCGAAACTTTTAAAGATGGTCGAAATGCCTACTAACTGGCAGTTTCAAGACGACAATGCGCGAATACACTGCTTGAGTCAATTTGCTGCTGCCCATGAAAGTTCATTTGAGTTTGCCGAAGCACTTAAGTACCATCAGCACATCTTAGAAATTGCTGTACAACTAGACGACAAAAGTCAGCAAGAAGTTTCCCTATACAACATAGCAAATTGCTTTCGTCAGTTAAGCAAATTTAATGAGTCAATTAATTATTTTTCACGTTTGATACAAATAACACGTGAGACGGGAAATCGCGTACTCCAAATCGCAGGATTTTGGGGAGAAGGTACAAGCTACCAAAACCTGGGTCAGTATCAAAAAGCAATTGAGTGCTTCCGACTTCAGCTAGCTATTGCTTGCGAAATGAATGAACGCAACTGGGAAAAAAGCGCGCTTTCGTCTCTAGCTAACGCTTATCAGTTTTTAGGCGATTTTCACAAGTCTTTGGAATATGAGCAAAAAGCACTCTCTATCGCACGTGAGCTAAAAGACACTAAGGGTATTGGTGATTCACTAGTTAACCTTGGTAGTGTTTACCTCCAACTACGTGCTTGGGAAATGGCCATCGGTTTTTGCTCTGAAGCATACGCTATTGCTCATGAGAATGATAATAAAGATTTAATGATGGTTAGTCTTCATAGTTTGGGACAAGCTTATAAAGGGCAAAACCTGTATGTTAAGGCACAAGATTTTTTAAAAAAAGCACTATCCATTTCTTGCTCGATTGGTGATAAACGTGTCAAGAGCGCTATTTTACAGGGATTGAGCGATGTTTGCAGTCAAACTAGTCAGTTTGAGCAAGCAATTCAATACAATTTAGAATCTTTAGATATTAGTCGCGAAATTGGGAATCGATATGGTGAGGCTGCTGCTTTGTCTAGAATTGCCATTACATACCAAAATCTAGGTGATACAAATAAAGCTTTAACTTATTATCAGCAGTCGCTTTCTATTCTAGAGGAAATCGGCGCCAAGCAAAGTCAACAGCAATTATTTTTTAATATTGGTACTATATATTACCGCGAACGCATGTACCCAAAAGCAATAGGTTTTTTACGCACTGCGTCAATTCTTGCTTCTGAACTCAAAATTAATGCTGAAAGGGCCAAAGTTGAGTTTGTACTTGGCGCCGTTTTCCAAAAACTGCTTCAACATCGTGATGCAATTCATCATTACCGTCAAGCATACCAAATTTATAAAGACTTAGGCGACGAAACACAAGCCGAACATATTTTACAAACTATGTATAAATTAGGCGCTGAACCTGCTTAATTTACATTGAGTAACATATTCTTAAACTTGTGGCTTTATTAGGGTGTATTTATTACTGTATTCTCATAAACGATTATAAAAATGTGGGACAGGTACTACTGCGTTGCCCTATAAGTACTGAATTTTACGCTGATTTGTAGGCGAATATTTTATTTTTATACAAATAATACTTTTAAATTTTAATGTATGCTGCTACAGTTTTAAGCATGTTTCATTAATGTAGTAGGTGATACGATTTTTATGACTCATATGAAATTTTGTAAAAGCTGCCAAACTGGCAACAGTGGATGGTCAGATTTGTTATTGATTGACTAACCAGGCACTTTTATTAATGTATCTACGCACGCAATTTCTGAATGTGAGATGCGACCTCAAAACACGCACCACAGAACGCCTGTTAATTAATGAAATTTAGCCGTCATCTTAAAATTCACGATTAAATTCGCACAAACGTCGTTCTGATACGGCGCCTTGAAATTAAAGGGGCAGTCTCTGACGCAAAAAGTAGGTTTATAATGAATTGACGGTTTATTAACTGGATTTACGCATCAAAATTTAGAAACCGGGTTTCTTCATTGAAATCTTGCAATAAAAATAACGATTTTGTATAGAAACCCGGTTTCAAGCGCGTTAGTCCTGATTAACTACAGTAATATTTACGATAGTCACGCTACTTACACATGATAGGTCAGTTACTCGCAGGGCATTACAGGGTTATTAAAGTGTTGGGTGAGGGAGGATTTGGACAGACCTATATTGTTGAGGATATTCACCTACCCGGTCATCCGCAGTGTGTCCTCAAGCATCTCAAACCTTCATGTACCGACCCCCAAGTTTTAGAAACATCGAGGAAATTATTTCAACGTGAAGCTTCTTGTCTTCAACAGTTGGGAACTTTTGACCAAATACCTCGATTGTTAGCTTTTTTTGAAGAGAATCAAGAATTTTACCTGATTCTTGAGTTAATTATTGGACACACTCTTAGTCATGAATTAATTCCTGGGGTGATGTGGACTGAGGGGCAAGTGTTGTCCATGCTTCTTGAAGTATTAAATATTCTTGAAGTTGTCCATTCGCAAGGTGTGATACATCGCGATATCAAACCTGATAATATTATTCGTCGTGCATCAGATCAAAAATTAGTTTTGATTGATTTCGGCGCCATTAAGCAAATACGTTCGACAGCAGTGGCATCACATCAGCAGCGAGTAACTATAACTGTAGGGACTCCTGGCTATATGCCTTCCGAGCAAATTCGACGTTTACCGCGTCCTAGTAGTGATATTTATGCTTTAGGAATGATGGGGATTCAAGCATTAACAGGAGTGAATCCCCGCTCTTTACAAGACGACCCCAACACAGGGGAAACTTTATGGCAACATTTAGTCTCTGTCACACCTGGTTTAGCTGCGGTATTAGACAAAATGACTCGCTATCACTTCAAAGACCGTTACCAAACGGTACAAGAAGTAAAAGACGCACTTCAAGAGTTACGAAACCTCGTTGAGGCGCCAACTGTTACAATAAAGGCGCCTTCTTCTACCCCACAAACTCATGATTTGCACGAGTTAACGCTCTCGTGGTATGAAAATGGAGAACTAAAAAGTTGTACGATTGAAGAAAATCGCGAAAGTAAAAATCAGGGTCGAATTCGGATTGGACGCGACCCCCAATTGTGTGATGTCGTTATACCCGATGTTTCTGTGTCTGGGTTGCACGCTGAAATATTTTTCAACACAGTAAAGCAAAAATTTTACCTGCGAAACTTACGCCAGCAAAATCCCCCAATTGTCGATGGGAACTTGCTATTAGCAGGCGAAATGCCATTAGCGAATAAAAGTAACATCCGCTTAGGTAGACAACAGTTGAAGGTAAGCGCGATTACAGTCAAGCAAGTCCCAAACTCTGAACCAGTTAGACCTTCAAATGTAGATATTTCACAAACAACACAAACAACACAAACAACTAATAATGGTATTTCTTATACACCTGAAATATCGAGTCAACCAGTATCAGAACCAATAACCAAAACAGCACCACCGCAAAAACTTGTTTACTCGCACCGCAGTGGAGCTTCCGCATCTAACCCAGCAGTTATTTCAGCACCAAAGCGAAAACCCTTGATATTAGGAATGAGTATGGCTGCTGCTATTAGTACAGTGGGTGGTTTAGTTTGTCTTCAAACAGGTAGTGCAGGCAAAAATTATTCTGAGCAGAGTTTTATTTCACAGCAACCAAAGCTTTGTAGAGTCATTACTCCTACGGGAGGTAATTATGCTGCCAAACTTCGTCCCGAACCGCAAACCGAAGTTGGCGCCATCAAGCAATTAAATCCTGGCGAAAAAGTCTTATTTATGAAGGTAAAAGGCGACTTTGTTCAAGTTAGATTAGCTGATGGTACTCAGGGGTGGGTATTTATCGACCAAATGCAGCGCTGCGATACATTACATGGTAAAAGTTGATACTTGTAGAGACGCGAAATTTCGCGTCTCTCCAATAAAAAAACAATTTTTTGAAATATTTTTTTGAAATGTTATTCGGTTACAGAGTATGATTTTTCCTTGACTGCAAAGTTAATTAGAGTGTTTCGTTGACTTTGCGATTTCAAATATTGCCAGAGTCCACCAACTCAGTAATCATGCAAAAAATCCTTTGTTTTACTACAGCACTGTCTTGTAGCCTACTCGCACTTGTAAGTGGATGTTCCTCTAACTCGGACTCGAATGCATCTTCAGCATTAAATGGTGTTGTCAATGCAGTGGCGCCAATAAAAAAGCCAATACCCTTAATAGTAGCACCAGAGAACCCCGACCCAGCGACAACTGCAAAAGTTGAGCAATATCTAAAATCCATAGCACCACTGGGTTCCAATCAACAAACGCATGGAGTTTGGATGCAATCGGGTGATAAGCTTTTAGCAAATCATCAAGGAACCGTCCCAATTACCGCTGCTTCCATATCTAAAGTAGCCACAACACTGGCAACATTAAAGACTTTTGGCCCCGACCATGTATTTGTAACGCAAATTGGTACAAATGGAACAATTGAAAACGGTGTTTTAAAGGGTGACTTAATAGTTCAAGGGGGTCAAGACCCGTTTTTTGTTTGGGAAGAAGCTATTGGTGTGGGTAATACCCTTAACCAAATGGGTATTAAGCGCATCACTGGTAATTTAGTACTTGTCGATAAGTTCTATATGAACTTTAGCCGTAGTTCAGATACAGTTGGAAGATTATTTCAAACAGCTTTAAACAGTCGTCTTTGGAATCGTCAGGTTAAGAATATATACGCAACGCTACCAGCAGGTACAGCAAAACCGCAAGTAATAATTAACGGTAAAGTCAAAACAGATGCAACAGTACCAAAAGACTTCAAATTATTAGTACGTCATAACTCTTATCCCGTTGCTGAATTGCTCAAAAAAATGAACAATTATAGCAACAACGCAATGGCTGATATGTTTGCTGATGCAGTAGGAGGCGCCTCAGTAGTATCACAAAAAGCAGCTTATGAAGCAGAAGTACCGCAAAGCGAAATTTATCTTATCAACGGCTCCGGCTTAACCTACGAAAATAAAATATCACCACGTGCAGCAGTAGGAATGTTTCGAGCCATAGAAAAACATCTTCAACAATACAACATGACAGTTGCCGATGTATTTACAGTTACAGGACAAGATAAAGGAGTATTAGAACAGCGAAAAATTCCCAAATTCTCTGTAGTCAAATCAGGTAGTTTGGATACGGTCAGTGCCCTAGTTGGAGCATTACCCACACAAAACCAAGGCACAGTATGGTTTGCAATAATGAACAAAAGCGGAGACTTAGTTAAATACCGCAAAGAGCAAGACACATTTCTTACCAAAAAAACAACAGAATGGGGAGTAGCTACAGCCTCACCAACCGAACTGGCGCCAAGTCCAGCACGTAAAGATAAAATATCCAGTAGCGAAATAATCACCGTCCAACAACCATAATCTTGTGGCACAGGCATCAAAAGCCTGTGCAGTAATGTATTTTTTTACCACAAAGACACGTAGAGACGCGTTCACGTAGTGTCCCGCTCTTAATAATCGCGTCCCTACACAGAGAGGCAAAGAAACTAAAATAAACGCTCGTGTTACCCAACAAAAGCATATGAATGTTGGGTTTTCACTATCCCACGCTTCGGTTAACCGGAAGACTTCGTTTCTCGCATGAGATTTGATAACCATTGGTTATCAAATTACTTCTTTTAAACAGCCCCAGTCGCGTAATAGATGATAATTAGTATAAAACTTGGCGCCTATAATTATTCAATAATGCAAATTTCGCATGAAAATAGGGCAGTTGCTCGCTTCCTGAGCTAAACTGGAAAAAAACTGCTGGAGGACGGACTGCAACCGCCCTCGATAGCAGAGGAACGCTAATGTGTAAGTTATCATGATGTTTCTGGAAAAATCTTCCGGGTAAATCCTGAAGTATTTGACAAAGATATCAGCATGTTTCAGTAGTTTTACCGTGGTAATGAGAACGGTAATAGTATTAATTTTTTAGGTATCCTCGATTTGGAAGTGCCTACACTGCATCTGGGTCTATGCCCAAGCTACGAAGTTTTTCACGTAAACGAGCGTTTTCTTGTTCTGCTTGTTCCGCGCGTTGATGTTCAGCTTCTGCTCGTTCGTCACCTGTTGGTAGCAAAATACCATCATTATTCCACCAGCGCAGCCAAGGCAAATTCGCGTTCAGATAATATCCCTGCCAAATACCTAGTTCTACATCCAGTGGTGCGATAGAATAGTGTCCTCTGATGTTGGGTTGCATTTTTTGATATTTTCCTGCAACCAGTTCGTAAACTTCAACAGACGCCTTTTTTTCTTCGTAGATGCCATAATACGCTGGGCGAATCACATTTTCGTAAATCCAAAACTTTCCATAGTATGGGGTTTTATCACGCTCTTCGTCACCATTACCTGAAACAAATTCTAATACTATCAAAGGGGCGATAAATTCCTGATATAGCACGTAACAACGACGCAGTTCCCCGTTCAATGTTGGTGGTACATTAGGTACATAAAACCAGTCAGCCGCCTCTGCTCCGCGTTCGGGAGGTTGGGTTACTCGCCAGTAAATACCGCAGTCTTGCCCTATACAATATTGCCCATCGGGATGAATTTGTTGCAAACGCGGTTGAATTGAATCGGTAAGTAAAATACTTTGGGGATGCTCCTGAAAATTCTTGCCTTCGGCACACTGCGTGAACACAAAAGTGCCGTCTTCACATGGTAGCTCTGTGTGGTCAGGTAGAGATGTTATTTTGGCTTCGATTACCATTGCATCACCTCATATTAAAGAACTCAAATTTGTTATTCAATGGCGCCGTGTAGAGACGCGTTCACGCAGTGTCCCGCAGGGAATATATCGCGTCTCTAGATTATTATATTTTAAATATACGTATGTTCTAACCTAATTTATCTACAATACATTGGGCGATGCGTTGTGCGGCGCCTGCTGTACCCATTCTTCTCCTACCATTCTCAGCAATTACGTGCAATTTGTCAGGGTAAGCGAAGAAGTGTTGCACCTGTTTACCAATATCAACAGCTTGTTCGACTAAGATGATTGAATCTCCTAAAAGCCGACTTTGGGCTTCGGCGAATGCTTTTGTAAATTGTGGACCCTTACCTGGTATTGTAAATGCTGGTTTACCTAACCCAATAAATTGTTCTGTTGCTGTTCCTGCCATTGCTATTGCCATATCAGCCATATGCAAGCAGTCGTTATAAGCGTTTTGCGTTAAGACAAAGTATGTATTTTTTTGTTTAAATGTCAAGGCTTTATTATCAGAAAATTTGAAAGGCAGTTCTTCTAATGAAATTTGGCGCCAACCCTGTGAAGTCAGAGTATTAGAGAAAATATTAGAATCGAGACCCGGAGTAATGGCGCCTAATAGTACCAAGCTTCTAGAAGTATGTGTAGCTGTATCAGCGCGCATTATTTCCAACAGCGAAGATACACCAATCATTATTTGCTCCCAGTTTGCATATGCTTCGGGAGCGCGCGAACCGGGTAATAATGTCACAACTAAGGGACGAATTATTTCTTTGTGTTCTGCGTCAATACTGTAAGTACGGTATGTAGGGAATGACGGTTCTAGTCCGTCCATCATTGGGTTGCCTAAGCCAAATGCTCTTACACCCATTTTTTGCAAAATCTCTGTCGTTAATGAGTCTCTAGGAAATACTGCTTTACAACGGTGCCGCGTCATTAACCAACGCTCCCAAGGATGGTAAATTGAACCTGAAAAGTTTTCCCAATAGGCGCCTTTATTGTTTCTCTTTAATAATTTAACTTCATCGCGCACGTAATATTCAGACTTTGCGGTTCCTACAAACGCATAATTGACACCACTAAAGAATCCAAACAGTAGCGGGACAATATCACCAACTGCTAAAATAGCGCTTTTTTTGCCTGAAACGTTTTGTGCTTTCACCCATTGCTTCATAGTCTTAATTTGATTCAGCGTTAGCTGTACCAAACCACCCTTAACATCGCGTACCAACTGCTTCGAGTCCATATATACAAACCCACCACTGGGCATTGCTTGTACAGCACCAATAAACTCTATATCAAATTTTTTATATGCATGTCCTTCCCCTACCAACGGGAATATGGAAATTTGCGGTGAATCTTCTAACTGTAGTAGTTCTTGTACAACCTTACTCGCGATTATATCCTCGCCGTGACCGTTGCTCAATACCAGTAACTGTAGCTGTGAACTCATATTTTAATAATCACTTAAGAAATAGGGAGTGAAAGTGGTGTATGTATTGGAACATTTAGCACTACTTAACTGTCTAGTTGAGTTAAGAGGAGAAATGGGGAAGACAAGCATTTCTCGGTGCTGGAAGTTAGTAGAATCCCCATTGCTTTACCTCGCTACAACTAACTCCCAGTTAAATCAGGCAAATTTTATGCGAGTTTATAAGGCTGCGATTTTAACACTCGCCAGTGTTTCTGCTGGCAATTTTTCTGAACAAGCGATTGCTGCTCCTACTAACCCAAAGGCGCCTGCAACCACAAATAATAATGTAGTAGTGCCAACAATAGAAAGTACTTTGTCGGCAGTACCAGAGACTATTGCTCAACCAGAAACCAATGATTCCCCACAATTCTCCCAGAATACTGGCAGTGTGCAAAGTCGTATCAATAACAATTCGACTGTAGTTATTAAAACTCAACCAGCTACAAATACAGTAAAAGCACCCATCCCTATTCCTGTTCCCTCAGTACAAGCAGTTCAACCAAAAGCACCCGTCCCTATTCCTGTTCCCTCAGTACAAGCAGTTCAAACAAAAACACCCGTCCCTATTCCTGTTCCTTCAGTCAGAACTAGTGCAAAACCTGCACCTGCACCTACCGTAAAACCAACTGTACAACCACCTATACAAGCACCTATTTCAGAAGACCCAAACCTGGTAGTGCCAGCAGTTGATGTACAAATAGTCGGCGCCAGTCAGGAATTACAAGATATTATTCGTCAAACTATTAAAACTAAAGTTGGGGGAGACACAAGTATTGCTCAAACCCAGAAAGATGTTACAGCAATATTAAATACACAATTATTTAGCAGCGCACGTGTTAATACTACAAGTACACCAAATGGATTAAGAGTTGTGTACCAAGTACAGCCTTTGATTGTACGGTCTATACAGTTATCTGGCGCCAAAGCTTTAACATATCAAGTTGCGCTCGAACAATTCAAAGAACAACTTAATAAAGATATTAGTCCATCAGCTTTACGGCAAACGGTACAAAAAATCAACCAATGGTACAAAGATAATAACTACAGTCTTGCGCGTGTTATCTCGATTCAACCGGATCGACAAGGTATATTAACAGTCAATGTTGGCGAAGGGGTAGTAAGTGACGTCAAGTTTAAGTTTGTAAATGACGAGGGTGAAACAGTTGATAGTAAGGGTAAACCCGTAACTGGACGTACAAAAACTGACTTCATCGCTAAACAATTAAAGTTAAAGTCGGGTGACGTATTTAAAGATGATATTGTCCGTCAAGACGTAATGCGTTTATATGGGATGGGTTTATTTGAAAGCGTAAATGTCACACTCGACGGTGATGCAAATAAAACCGATGTAGTCTACTTAGTCAAAGAAATAAGTGCCCGTTCGATAAATGTAGGGGGAAGCTATAACGCTGACCAAGGTATTCTGGGCACAGTCAACTACCAAGACCGGAACGTTGGTGGTATAAATGATACTTTAAGTGCAAATGTTCAAGTCGGGCGCCGTGATTTGCTGTTCGATAGTACTTTTAACAGTCCTTACCGTGAAACTGAACCCAACCGCATTGGTTACACTATCAACGCTTTTCGTAAAAACGGACTTTCAGACATTTTAAATGGTGATGTCAAGTTAGCGAATGGTGACAGAATCCGCGAGAGCAAAGTTGGTGGTAGCGTCAGCTTTCAACGTCCTATTGATGATTGGAATACTTCATTAGGGTTTAACTACGAACGTGTTAGTACACGCGACCGTGATGGCAAAATTACCCCTAAAGACGAACTCGGTAATCCTTTAACTCTAAGTGGAATCGGTATTGATGACCTAGCGACTGTTTCATTGACAGCTATAAAAGACCGTCGCGACAATCCTCTCAACCCTACTAACGGTTCTATTCTCAAATTCAGCACCGAACAATCTGTTCCTCTGGGTAACGGTAATATCTCGATGAACAAGCTTCAAGCTACTTACAGCCAATTCGTACCTGTCCAACTTTATAAAAGTAAGCAACCTCAAGTTTTCGCCGTTAATCTCCAAGCAGGTACAGTATTAGGTAACTTACCTCCGTATGAAGCATTTTCATTAGGTGGCCCAACTTCCGTGCGTGGATATGACGCTGGTAATGTTGGTAGTGGTCGTAGTTACGTATTAGCTTCTGCCGAATATCGTTTTCCAATTATCCAAGCTTTAGGTGGTGTGCTTTTTGCTGATTATGCTTCTGATTTAGGTTCTGGAGATACTGTTGTTGGCAACCCTGCTGGAGTACGTGGTAAACCCGGAAATGGATTTGGTTATGGCGCCGGTGTTCGATTTGATTCTCCTTTAGGGTTACTACGTGCGGACTACGGTTTTAATGACCAAGGTGAAAGTCGTCTTCAAGTTGGAATTGGACAAAGGTTTTAAGGAGTGTGGAAAAGTCTTTACTCACGCTCTCACCCTCTCACCCTCTCTATTTGCGTATAAAAACTGGTCAATTTACCTACCACATCTATAATTAAATAGATTTGATAATTCAAAGAGTACGCGGAGCGCGCAATTTATGACAGGTAAAGGACAAGGTTTTGGATTCGGTTTAGGTAAAATGAAGGAATTAGCTGATGCCTTTAAAAAAGCACAGCAAGTTCAAGAAGGCGCCAAGAAACTCCAAGAAGAGTTAGAGGCAATGTCGATTCAGGGCGAAGCTGGTGGTGGTATGGTTAAAGTAGTTGTTAGCGGCAACCAAGAACCAAAACGGGTTGAAATTTCTCCTGATGCTTTAAATGAAGGAGCAGATGTACTCTCTGATCTAGTTACTGCTGCGATGAAAGACGCTTATAACAAGTCCACAACAACAATGCGTGAGCGGATGGAAGAATTGACTAGTGGTCTGGAATTACCTGGATTTTAGTCTGATAATATACCCGACTTTTTTTAGTCGGGTATACAACAATTCATTGCTCGCCATTATCATCAACCATAAAAAGAACCAATTTTCATGACATACAAGCTACTATTTGTCTGCCTTGGTAACATTTGCCGCTCTCCATCAGCAGAAAACATCATGAACCATTTAATTAATGAGAATGGTTTAAGTCATAGTATTGTATGTGATTCTGCGGGCACCTCAAGTTACCATATTGGCAGCGCACCCGACCGTCGCATGAGCGCTGCTGCTGAAGCAAAATTAGGCTTTAAACTCCAAGGTCGAGCTAGACAGTTTTCTGTGTCTGATTTTGAAGACTTTGACTTGATTTTAGCTATGGATAAAGACAACTACGCTGATATTGTATTTCTTGATACCTCTTCAAAATATCATCACAAAGTCAAATTAATGTGTGACTTCTGTTCACGACACACTCTTAAAGAAGTCCCCGACCCTTATTATGGTGGCGCCGAAGGATTTAACCAAGTAATTGATTTACTCGTTGATGCCTGTGAGGGTCTACTAAAACACGTAAATAGTAGGTTGGGTGGAGGCTTTGCGCCCACGTAGTGTGCCGTAGGCGCAACTCAACTAAACAACCATCACCAATATTAACTATATATTTTCTCATGATACAAAACGTATCTTTATTGTTACATAACTTATTAATTTAATATTTTCTTTATAAATATGCTCAAAAAGAGTTATCAACTGATAATAGTGTCATAGTATGGAAATTAGGAGTACTATTCCTTTTCAACAGTGATAACTCATAGTGCTAATGATGTCGAATTTGTAAGTCGGGGTTTAGAGTCCATGCCCTTGACAATTCTAGTTGTGGATGATGATTTGGGCACTCGTTTATCTATCAGTGATTTTCTAGAACTATCCGGGTACTCGGTGATTGCTGCTGATGATGGCGAACAGGCTTTAATAATGGTAGAAAGCTACCACCCCGACCTGATAGTCACTGATATTGTAATGCCGCGAATGAATGGTTACGAACTCGTGCGTCGAGTGCGGCAACAACCAATGTTCCGTTTATTACCTGTAATTTTGCTCACAGCACGGACTAAAACCCAAGAACGAATTTTGGGTTATCAATCTGGATGTGATTTGTACTTACCTAAACCATTTGAACTTGAAGAGTTAGCGGCTGCGATTCGTAATTTATTGGAGCGTTCAAAAATTATTCAATCTGAATATCGTATGCAGCATAATGAGGAGTTCTACGATTCAAATCAACATACACAATTAGAAAAACCCCAAGAAAAATACCAGTTATTTGAGCCTTTAAGCAAGCGAGAACAAGAAGTGCTTCGCCTAATTAGCGAAGGACTTTCTAACGCGGAAATGGGCGATAAGATTCATCTTAGCCCACGTACTATAGAAAAATACGTTAGTAGTTTATTTCGGAAAACGGGTACTAATAACCGTGCCCAACTTGTGCGTTTTGCAGTTAAACACGGCCTTGTGGAATAGTGCGCTTGTAGAGACGTGATTAATCCCTACCCTTCGGGAAAACCTTCGGTTTACGGATAACGGGAAAACCTCCGGTTTACACGTCTCTACATCAGGTGTATAAATTATGCAATTTGGAAATTGCCAATCATTTTAACTTCTGGTTCTAAGGCAATTGACCAATTTTCTTTAACATTATGTTGGATGTGACGAATAAGATTAAAAATGTCACAAGCACTGGCGCCGCCACAGTTAATAATAAAGTTGGCGTGACGTGGTGCGACTTGTGCTTTACCAATTTGGTAGCCTTTTAAACCTGATTGCTCAATTAACCACCCTGCTGAATATGGTTTGGGATTGCGGAAAACGCTACCACAACTCGGTTTATCGTAAGGCTGTGTATTTAAACGGTGTTCTTTATGGTGCTTTGTAGTGGCAGTAACTACTGCGGGGTCGGCGCCTGGTTGAAGTTGGAATGTTGCCTGAGTAACGATATTTTTGCTACCCTGAAGCTTGGATGTACGATAAGTGTAACCCAAATCTTCGCTCGTAAAAGTTCTAAGTGTACCGTCTTCACATAAAACTTCAGCACTAACAAAGATATCTGCGATACAACCGTTGTGGGCGCCTGCGTTCATAACGACTGCACCACCAACTGTTCCGGGAATACCTACAGCCCACTCAAATCCTTCAAAGCCATGCTCTGCTGCTTCCCAAGCTAAACCAGGAATAGCTTCACCTGCGGCAACTGTAACTAAACCTGTTTCGGGGTCAAAATAACTATGACGCAAATGGCGAGTTCCAATTACTAAACCGGGAATACCACAGTCGCTAACTAACAAATTAGAACCAGCACCCAAAACTGTTACCGGAAGTGACTGTTCATAAGCATACCTAATACTAGCTTCGAGGGCAGTAATATCACGAGGTGCTACATACCATTCTGCTGGACCACCAACACGGTAAGATGTATATCCTGCCAGCGAAACTTTTGGTCTTACAACACAATCAGTTCCAGGTAAATAAATCACTTTATTATCAACTTGAGCCGTTTTTTTACTACTAGCAATAAGTTTCTCACTGTCGCAGATATATGTATCTGCTGAAAAGATTGTCATATTTACCTTCTTAGAAATTTTTTTGAAGCCAATAATACCGTAAATATACGGTTGATAATTTGCAAATAACGAACACGTCAGACCTTAGCTAAGTTTAAAAAGCTACAAATTATAGGTGATGAGCCAGAGTAATTACAGAGTCTCTACAGAATATCTACAGAATGTTTTCTGAAATTTTCTGGCATCAAAATTCTATTCAAATAGCTTACATAGCTTACGATGTAGCTTGTGCAGGCTGGCGCATAGCGGTAATTAGCTCAGGAATGACAGAGTTTAGGTTTCCTGCTCCTAAAAATAGCGCTAAATCGCCAGGGCGTAAAGATTTGAGCAAATACTCGTATACTGCGTCTAAGGTTGGCTGATAATCAACGTGCAAGGTGTGTTTGCTGATTTCTTCTGCTAATTTTTCGCCGCTGATTAGTCCGTTATTTGGCTCGCCTGCGCTATATATATCAGTAATTACCGTTAAATCAGCGCTTCGGAAGCTTTCAGCAAATTCATCTAAGAAGGTAAGTGTACGACTATAGCGATGTGGTTGGAAAATTGCTACTACTCTTTGTCCTGGACGTGCTTGTAAGCGTGCTGCTGCTAAAGTCGCCCGAATTTCGCTGGGGTGGTGAGCATAATCATCTATAAAGGTGATACCATCTACTTCACCTCGGAATTCAAAACGGCGCCTAGCACCTTCAAACGTTGCTAAACCTTTGGCGATTTCACCAAATTCTAACCCTAATATTCTACCAACAGCTACTGCTGCTAAAGCATTACTAAGATTATGACGAGATAATAAACGTAAATTCAAAACACCTAAAGCTTTACCGCGTTCCCAAACTAACGCTCTCGAACCATCCGCACGATAGTCTACATCTGTAACATAGTAATCGGCGCCTGTATCGGGAAAAAGGCTGTAAGTTACAGTTGGTTTTATACGGTCACGCACTGTTTCACAATCAATGCAACCAACTAAAATTTCACAACTGTTAGTAAAAGCTTGGAAAGTATCAATTACCTGCTCTAAAGAATCGTAATGGTCTGGGTGATCAAGTTCTATATTAGTAATAATACCTATATAAGGCGAATGTTTTACGAGTGAACCATCCGACTCATCAGCTTCTGCAACTAAATAGCGACTTTCTCCAAGTCGAGCGTTACCTTCCCAAGCTTTGACTTCACCACCTACTAAAATAGTTGGGTCAAGGCTTGCTTCAAGTAACATGTAACCAATCATGCTACTAGTTGTAGTTTTACCGTGAGTTCCTGCAACTGCAATACTTTCATATTCAGATATTAGCGCCGCAAGTACATCACTTCGATGGAAAATTGGGCAACCTTTCTCGATTGCTGCTTTATATTCCAAATTGCTTGTATTAATTGCCGTTGAGCATATTACTTGTGGTAGATGCTCATTACTTAAGTTCGATTCAGCGTTTTTTTCGTTTGGTTGAAAGAATTCAAGATTACTTGCTTCTTGCTTACTAAATATATGGGCACCAATTGCTTCCAATTTATGGGTCATGTGATTAGGACGTAAGTCCGAACCCGACACAGGTAAATGGCGTTTTGCTAGCACATAAGCAAGTGCAGACATTCCGATTCCGCCAATACCAATAAAATGGAAAGGTCTACCGCTAAAATCTACTGTTTTCTTCATTACAGAACTCCTCTTACACCACACCACACTAAAAGTACAAATATCACGGGTATCATAACAGGTATTTCACTCGTTACCGAAACGGCGCCTGCATAACGAAAGCGCAGTTGTGCATCAAACTATATCCTCCATTGCATCTGGTTTATTGACAACGATTTTACATGTATTCTTCATGTTTTTCTCTAACTGAATTAATAATATGTTTATTCTGATATTTCCAACACTATCGGGAAACATACAACTGTAAATGCATTCTCCATCTATATGATTGATTTATGAGAAAGCAATTCGCGGACAATCAATAGTAACCGAAGTAACTGAAAACGACCATCCCTTACTATTTAAAGGGTAGCTCTACACATTTATACTGGTTATAATGACCTTTATCCGCACTCTGCAAGATGCTTTTAGACAGCAATAACTTACATAGCAATATAGGCATAGATAAAACCAGCTTTATACATCTATATATTTAGTAGCTGTTGATACCTCCTGACGACCGTGTGAAATACTTAGGGTGTTAGGACTTAGGACGCTCTGACTTTTTTAAGTGCAAACGAGTAACTACTCTTGGTATTTACCCTATAAACGAGTGTTCCATTTGTCTGTTGACTCCAAGTGGTGAGAATATAACTTAGAAACAGGGCAATACGCAAGCAAATAACACAACAAGTACAGAAATAAGTTAAAATGTTCAGGCTTATTTAAACCAATTTATCTGTTTACACCGTTAGATAGAGGTACGTCAAGTCAACGGTGTTACACAAACCAGAAACCAGAAACCAGGTTTCTAGGCAAAATCATTGTTTTCATTACAGTTGTCACAAAGAAACCTGGTTTCTATATTTTTTTTTAAGATTTAACGCTTAATAGTTATAAATACTCCCCCTTTGCGGTATGATTGTGGTCATAAGTAGCATTTTTTAGGCATAAATACAGAGGGCAAGACGCTGTGATTAGAGTTGCAATCAATGGTTTCGGTCGCATTGGACGAAACTTTGCGCGTTGTTGGGTAGGCAGAGAAAACAGCAACATCGAACTTGTTGCGATTAACGATACGTCTGACCCAAAAACGAATGCACACCTTCTCAGGTATGACACGATGCTTGGGAAATTAAGGGGTGCTGAAATTTCTGCTGATGACAACTCAATTATCATCAATGGAAAAACTGTCAAGTGTGTGTCAGACCGCAATCCAGAAAACTTGCCCTGGAAAGAATGGGGAATTGACCTTATTATCGAAGCGACAGGTGTGTTCACGGCAAAAGAAGGCGCGTTGAAGCACGTCAATGCAGGAGCTAAGAAGGTTTTAATTACTGCCCCAGGCAAAAACGAAGATGGTACATTTGTAATGGGCGTTAATCATCATGATTACGACCACAATAAGCATCACATTATTAGTAATGCTAGCTGTACCACTAACTGTCTGGCGCCAATCGCAAAAGTGTTGAACGAGAAATTCGGCATTATCAAAGGCACCATGACAACCACCCACAGTTATACTGGGGACCAACGCTTGCTTGATGCTTCACACCGCGACCTCAGAAGAGCGCGCGCTGCGGCTATGAATATTGTACCAACTTCAACTGGTGCGGCAAAAGCTGTAGCATTAGTATTGCCAGACTTGAAAGGAAAACTAAACGGTGTAGCACTACGTGTTCCTACACCTAATGTTTCAATGGTTGACTTTGTAGTTCAAGTCGAAAAGCGTACTATCACTGAGGAAGTGAACGAAGCTCTTAAACATGCTTCTGAAAACGAGTTAAAAGGTATTCTCGCTTACAGCGACTTACCTTTAGTATCTTCTGACTACCAAGGTACCGATGAATCTTCCATCATTGACGCTAACCTCACACTCGTTATGGGTAGCGATATGGTAAAAGTCATGGCTTGGTACGATAACGAGTGGGGTTACAGCCAGCGCGTACTTGACTTAGCAGAATTAGTTGCTACTAAATGGGCTTAATTAGATATTAAAGTGTTGAAATCCCCGGTCAAGTGTAAGAACTTGGTCGGGTATTTCTTTTTTATCGTCATGAACTACTACATTCAAGTTGGATGTGATTGTCCCGATTATTGCTGCATTTTTACCAAATTCTTGAACTAATATTTCAGCTTCGAGATACGGTAAGCACAGTACTAATTCAAAATCTTCACCCCCGTATAATACGTATTCTAAAGTTTGCATCGGCGTAAGCCAATTTTGAAAAACTTTGGGCACGGGTATTTTTTGCCACTCTAAAACGGCGCCTACATTACTAGCACGACAAATTTGTAACACCGCATCCGCGAGTCCGTCACTACTATCCATTCCACTAATTTGGCTAAAGTTAATATCCTTACGTATAGGCAGAATATCGAGACGAGGTTGAGGACGTTGGTGAGCTTTTATTAAAGTTTGTTTATCAGCTTCATTTATATTTTCTCCTATTTCTGGGTGTAGTAATAACTCTAAACCCGCACGCGAGGCGCCGTGAACACCTGTAACAATAATCGCATCACCGACTCTAGCAGTGTTACGTCGAATAATATTTTGGGGATGTGCTTGTCCAAATGCAGTAATAGAAATAGTTATAACAGGCGCCCGTACTAAATCACCACCGACTATCCAAGCATGATATTTTTGTAAGCACTCAGTCATTCCACAATACAAACGCTCTACCCAATCAACCTCGATATCACCTGGCAAAGCTAAACCAACAGTAATACCTAATGGAGAGGCGCCCATTGCCGCTAAATCTGATAAATTAGCAGCTACCGCGCGCCAACCTACATCTTCAGGTGATGTAGTAATTTCACTGAAATGTATATTATTAACTAATACATCAGTTGTAACTACTAAAGATTGTTCGGGTTTAGTTATTAATACAGCAGCATCATCCCCGATAATATCTGAAGGGCAAAACCGCTGTATAATTTTTAAAATACCTTGCTCACCAATATCGCTTACTTTCATTTTTCACCAGTTAAAATTACTATAAATACTCACTTATAATGAAATTAATAAATTTAGCTGTCTTACTTAATATTGACGAAACTTTAATAAAATAAAGTTGTTATGATGACAAAGTAATGAAAGTTAGAGAAATTATACAAGTTTTAGAAGAAGATGGGTGGTATCAAATACGTGTACGTGGAAGCCATAGGCAGTTTCACCATGCAAATAAACCAGGTACAGTAACTGTAGCAGGAAAGCTTAGTGTTGACATACCTCCGGGAACGTTAAACAGTATTTATAAACAAGCTGGATTAAAGTGAAATGAACAAGAAACTGCAATACATGGTTATTATTGAAAAAGGTAAAACAAGCTACGGTGCTTATGTCCCAGACTTACCAGGTTGCGTAGCTGTTAGCGAAACAAAGGAAGAAGTTTTAGAACTGATTAAAGAGGCAATCGAATTGCATTTAGAAGGATTACAAGAAGATGGTCAACCAATTCCTGAACCATGTTCCACTGGCGAGTTTGTAGAGGTACAAGCAGCGTAGCTTTCTTATAGTAGTACCTAAATTTTCTTAATTTTCAACATTTTTTGGCGCCATGTTTAGCAAAAAAGCCTTTCTCTTTTGCTATTATCATTTGCGACATATCACAATTAATATTGCGCTCTGCACATGACGAAGCTTGGGCGCCAAATGAGTATTTTAGTGCGTTTATACTATATCAGTATCTATAACAGCTAAATATAATAAATTCGTAAATAATGTAGTAATTTTCCTGAAATGTACATTATCAACTAATACATTAGTGGTTATTACTCTCATTTTGCGAAAGTTATGTGATAATTATTACGGAAGCATCACCGATAATATCCGATAGTAAAACCGCTGTAAAATATTTAAAATTTATTGCTCATCATACTAAAAGCAATCCGGTTTTTTGTATATTAAAACGTTATAATTATCGTTATAGTAAGCAAAATTAACTAGCGCTACAGGCGCCTTCATATGTAAAATATTTTACAAGTCTTAAGTAGACTTTCAACTATGGAGCAATCTAGCCTATTTTTGACAGCTGACGAACAGCCTATTTCACTTGGACAAGCATTAAGATACTTGGAGTCTTCAGGGAAACTTGAGTCTGTCCTTTGGGAAATTATGCGTCAGCATGTCTTAGAACAAGAATTTCAGGTTTTAGACGATATAAATATTAGTTCTGATTTAATCGAACAAGTGATAATTGAGTTTCGATTGAATAATCAGCTAACTGACTCTGGTCGTTTTCAACAATGGCTAGCTCAGGAAGGTTTAGATTATTCTAGTTTTCGCAAACAAATAGTTTCTAACGTGAAATTAGAAAATCTAAAAACTCAAGTTACTGAGTCAAACATTCAAGAATATTTTATTGAACGCAAGCTCTTTCTAGACCAAGTAGTGCTGTCACGTTTAGTTGTGGAAGAACAATCACTTGCTGAAGAATTAAAAAGTCAAATTATTGAAGATGGAGCTATATTTGAGCAGCTAGTCCAGAAATATTCCATAGCAGAAGACCAGATTTTTAATGGCATGATGGGATTAATTAGTAAGGGTACATTGCCGGATGTAATTAGGGCTGAAATTGCAAATGCAAATTCAGGAGAGTTAATAGGGCCAATAGAAGTTGACAAACTCTGGTATTTAGTGCGGGTTGAAAAGTTTCTGCCAGCTTCGTTAGACGAACAGTTGAAGCAACAACTAGAATCAGAGCTTTTCGAGCAATGGCTAGAAGAGAAAATTCAAAATACTAATGTTCAACTTCAGGTGAAGTTCTAGGGATGAATCATGAACTTAGAATGGGATAAAGAGCCTTTTTGCTTGCTAACTCCTGAGCTGCAAATTAAATTGAAAAATCAAGCAGATACTCGCCTTTATCAGACAGGGAAGATAATTTGGTCTACAGAGGAGCCTGGAAGTCAATTTTTAATTATTTCAGGAAATATTCGTTTGAGAGAAGATGGAAGGTCATTAGCAAATTTGAAAGCAGGAGATTGGTTTGGGGATTTACTAGAGCTTTCTGGACATTTTAAAGCAGTAGCATCGTCAGATGTGGAGGTGGTGCGTTGGGATGTAGCGCTGTGGAAGCAAGCTTCTTTTTTAGAAATAAATAACTTTTGGCAACAATTACGCGCGCGCTATCAGTCAATAGACGATAGTCTCCCTCAACCAGTAAAAGGTTATCCATTTATTTTAAGTCCCAACACTGCGGCGGCTTGCTTAACAATGGCATCTCAATATCTACAAAATCCTATCTCATTAGAATTGGCACAACGTCAACTACGGGGACAACACCCTAACGATGTAATGGAAGCGGGTGAAAAACTTGGAATTTTGGTGCGACAGCTACAAGTTACCTGGAATGATTTGCGCGCGTTAACTTTTCCTGCTTTGCTGTGGCGCCAGGAAGATTGGATTGTTATGTATGGTATTAAGGGTAATCGCTTAATTATCGCGAATCCAACTAACCTCAGTCAAACTTGTGAAAGTATTCCTCTTCATACAATTGAGGAAAAGTGGGATGGACGAGTTTGGCAAGTAGAACCAATTCAAAAGCAGGAGAAATTTAACCTTAGTTGGTTTGTACCTGCGATTTGGCGCCATCGTTGGTTGTTAGGAGAAGTATTATTATTATCTTTTGCGCTGCAATTGTTAGGATTAGCAACACCAATTATTACTCAGTACATCATTGATAAAGTAATGGTGTTTGGAAGCCGTAATGCTTTGGATGTAATGGCGATAGCTCTTTTAGGTGTTGCAATTTTTGAAGCAATTTTAGGGATTCTACGGCTATTTATCTTTACCCACACTGCCAACCGTCTCGATTTAAGTTTATCGTCTCAATTGTTTCGGCAACTGATGCGCTTACCCTTAAATTATTTTGAATCGCGTCGTGTTGGTGATACTGTAGCCAGAGCGCAGGAACTCGAAAATATTCGTCAATTTCTCACGGGTACAGCTTTAACTGTCATCCTCGACAGCATTTTCTCGGTAGTGTATCTAGCATTGATGTTTTTTTACAGTTTCACCCTAACTTTGGTTGCTTTGGCTGTAATTCCATTATTTGCTGGTTTAAATTTCATAGCCACACCGATTTTACGTTATTGGCTGAATGAAACTTTTAATCGCGGTGCCGACAATCAATCGTTTTTAGTGGAGACAGTAACGGGGATTCATGCTGTAAAAGCTCATGCGGCAGAACGTAAATCTCGCCGACGTTGGGAAGGTTTATTCGCGCGTTACATTCGTACTAGTTTTAAAGCTTCGACTACTTCTAATATAGGCGGTAATATCGGCGACTTTTTGACTAATTTTTCCTACTTAATTATTCTTTGGTTTGGAGCGGGGTTGGTTATCGAACAAAAGCTGACAATTGGCGCCTTAGTTGCTTTTCAAATGCTAGCTTCTAAAGTAACAGACCCACTACTACGTTTAGTACAACTGTGGCAGGAATTCCAGCAAGTTTTACTATCTGTAGATCGATTGGGAGATATTCTCAACACGGCGCCGGAAGCCGAACCTGGCTCTGGTGTAGTTTTACCAAAGTTGCGTGGGCAAGTAACTTTTGAGAAAGTTATTTTTCGTTACCACAATGACCAAGAAGAACCTGTTCTCAAAGGTATTTCTTTCACTGTCCAACCAGGGATGTTTGTGGGAATTGTCGGACGTAGTGGCTCTGGTAAAAGTACCCTATCTAAACTTTTACAACGACTTTATCAGCCAGAATCAGGCTCTATAATTATAGATGATTTTGATATTAAAAATGCTGATATAGGTTCTTTACGACAACAAATTAGCGTTGTCCTGCAAGACGATTTTCTCTTCGACAGTACTATCTCGGAAAATATTACTTTAAGCGACCCAGATATTACAACCGAACAAGTAATAAAAGCAGCACGATTGGCAGCATCTCATAATTTTATCAGCGAAATGCCTAAAGGTTACGAAACTAGCATTGGTGAAAGGGGAATCGCCTTATCTGGTGGACAACGACAACGTATTGCTTTATCCCGCTTATTCCTCTCTCAAGCTCCAATTTTAATCTTAGACGAAGCTACAAGTAGCTTAGATAGTGAAACAGAACAAAAAGTGTTGCAAAACTTGCAGGAAGTAAAAGGCGCGCGTACAGTATTTATGATAGCCCACCGATTTGCGCCTTTAAAACGAGCCGATTTAATTTTGGTATTAGAGAAAGGCGAAATTGTAGAACGAGGAACCCACGATGAGTTGCTGCAAAAAAGAGGTGTGTACTTTGCTCTGTATCAAAGGCAACTTGCCAGTGTGTAAATTATGAAGATTTGTAAATTTTAGAGTTTGCAGAAAAAAGGACAAATAAAAGTGAATAACTAATATAAGCGCTAGTAAATATATAAGAGCTTGATATTTATGCTTCCAGAAGAAGACAGACGGGCACTTAAGAAAAACGGCTACCAGATTTCCGCTAAGGGAGTGATTTCGCCTCTCCAAACTCATAATCGAAAATCTTTTAGCAGTAACACTCAACTCTACCGACAAGGAGAACGAAATCCGAGCAACAATTCTCGCCCCATTCAACCTAAAGCTAAAGCTACCACTTCAAATAAGCAGCATTACGGTTCAGCTAATGCTGCCGAACATCGGAGTGCAGGCTTAAATCCAAAACCCAAGCCTACTCCAAATTTACGTGGGATGTCCGCCGATGCTGCCGAACGTTGGAGCGTAGGCAAAAGAAGTCCTAAACCCAAGCCGACTCCAACCTCCACTGCTTTAAATACTCGACGTTATAGTTCAGCCAATAATGCTGCCGAACATTCGAGCGCAGGCTTAAATCCTAAACCCAAGCCGACTCCAACCCCCACTGCTTTAAACACTCGGCGTTATAGTTCAGCCAATAATGCTGCCGAACATCGGAGTGCAGGCTCAACTCTTCAACCCAAGCCTACCCCAACCTCCACTGCTTTAAATACTCGGCGTTACGGTTCAGCCAATGCTGCCGAACATGGGAGTCAGGAAGTCAAGAGGCGTAATTCTGAATCTAATACCAGTAGCAACATTGTTAGTACCTTAAATAGCGTCGGCGGAAATGTTGCCAAGGGCGTAGCAGGCTCATCTGTTGCATTCAAGGCAGAGGATATTGTCAGAAAAGCAGATGTTGTCAGAAGAACGAATGATTTTGTACGTGGCAGAACTACTGTCTATCGGGTAGAAGGAACGCCTAATGCGAGAGTATCAATTAAACCAGGTGGTCAAGTTGCTATTCAAGGCAACAACTCTCTATTTTTAAATTTTGGTCAGCGAGCCAGAGCAGAAGATTACTTAGCTCGCAAAGTGGAGCAACGTTTGCCTGATGCTAGAATCAAGTCTTTCAAAGTTCCACGAAATTTTTTGAATGAAATACGTACTTCTGCGGTAGATGAGAGTTTAGCAAAAAAAAGCTTTCCAGACAGACCCTTTAGGGTTGATGTTACTAAAGCTCCCGATCAGTTTGGTCTTAGAAAACCGCAAATTCAAACACTTAGAAGTAACATAATTCAAGGTAGCGGAAAAGTAGAATCGATGCCGCTAAAACTTCGGCTTCCTAGCGGTGCGGCGCAAACGCTCTCAACTGTCGGTAAATTTGCCAGACCAGTTGCCCTAGTAACAGACACCATTCGTTTGGCTGATGCTGTTCACGCCGATGGTGGGCGTTTTGGGCGCAACACAGCAGTAACAACAGGTAGTGTTGCCGGAGGATGGGGCGGTGCAGCTGCAGGCGCCGCTGCTGGTGCTGCTATTGGCTCAGTTATTCCTGGAGTTGGGACAGTTGCTGGAGGTATAGTCGGTGGCATAGCCGGAGGTTTTGGCGGCTCTGCTGTAGGAGAAAAAATTGGGAAATGGTTCTCAAGGTAGGCATAACTCTTTGTTTAGCGTTGCACAATTAAAGGATGATTCTTGTCGGTCGCCCACTTGCCCGTCCGCTAAATATAAACGACAATACAAAAGACGGCTCGTGTCGCCCATTCCATAAGAATTATTAATTTCATCCCGCTTTCTGTGCAACGCCCTTTGTTTAATTTAGTTTTAGGACACAACAAATCTTAACAACTCGGCAGAAGGTTATGGTAGTTGATAGAACAGATGAAATGCGACACCTATGTGTCGGACCAGAACCTGGTGAGAAACCAAAAGGAATTGGTATTGTTCAATTCGTGGCATCCTGTCCAGGTAATGCGAAGGTTGTGCTGCAAAAATGTAGAGAAGTTCTGGAAACAGTGCTTAATCAAGACCCCGACAACTGGCCAATAGATGACGATTGGTATTCACTGTTACCTGAATGGTTTGTCTCAGCATCCTCGAAGGAAACCCTGGAAGAAGAGGAACAATGGTTGGAATGGTGGCAGAAACTTCCTTGGAAAAAACAAGTTCGAGCCAGCAAGGAAAAACAATGGTCTGTTGATAATTGGATATATTGGTTTCAGCCTGACGAACGCACATGGTTTTGGTGGGATGCAACGATCGAATCTCCTGAAAAGATAAAGGTTAAAGTTGAAGTTGAGGAATTGCCCTTTGCTTCAGGCTCTCTTGATTGGTTGTTTAGAGCCGCAGGAGCAACTAGCCTTGAGGAAGAGTAAGTTGTGGAATGTAGCGGTTGTAGAGGTAATTTCACGATGCACCAATTAACTTCTTCAGATGATCGGAAAGTGGATAACAGACCTCCCGTGGTAACATCGATTGTGCAGCTAATAAATTACCAGCACAAACCAGTCTTTCAATCTCTCTGGATATGTCTGTAATGTCCTTTATTGCTTTAATCCAATCATTGACGTAACGATAAACTGCTTCTCCTGAAAGTCCAATTTGGATTGTTCGATTATCTAGCTTTTCTAATTTAATTGTGCGTTCTGGGTCCCACTGTATTCGCACAGTTGATTCTTTTTTTCTTTGTTCCCATTCTTCTTGAGATTCATAAATTTCTGGTTCATATTGACTTAGGCAAGAATGAGCTAATGCCCATTCAAAACCTTCGCGAGAGATTTCGATAGCTAAAATCCGCTCCTGTCCCGGATTTCTACCCCAATCAGAACGATACATCATCCAAAGAAACGAAGGCTTTATCCAGGTCATACGACTTAGTTTAAATGGTGGAACAAATGTCCCTAATTTGACCGCTTCCTCTGTTATCGCAGGAGAATATGCTTGATAAACTGTTATGTTAGTATCGTCATATTTAGCTCGTATTTCTTTAAGCTCACTCATAATTCGCTACTTCTTAGAAAATACATCATCAAATTTCCGCATCATTGGCTCAAGCAACAAGCTTAAAACTGTCTTTTGCCGCATGACAATATTCCCTTCTGCTTTCATGCCAGCAGTTAAGTGCTTATCTAGTCCCCGCTTTTTAAGCTGAGTTGAATCAAGCTTAATTCTAGTAGGGTAAACCTCCTTACTAGAATTCTTATCTCTATTAACTGCATTCGGGCTAACATGAACAACTTCACCATCAATGGCGCCAAATTCCTGATAATTTAAGGCTTCTATCTTAACTTTTGCCATCATTTTTTCATGAACAAAGGCTTTATATTGGTTTGGCAAATCAACTTCTAGTAAAGGGTCTTTTCCTTCTGGCAAAATTGATAACAAATCTTCACCAACTTGCGCTGTTCCCTGACCTGCATTAACTTTAATGTTATAAACTTTGCCTGCAATTGGAGCTGTAATAACTTGATTTTGTAACTGATTTATAGCTTGTTTTATTCTGCCTTCAACAGACTTTAATTCCTCACGACGCTTGCTCAACTCAGAAAGGGCGCCAGTTTTATAAGATTCCTCCAGTTGCTTCATTTTTGGCTTTTGAGCTTCAAAGCTTTTTCTTGCGTTATTTAGTTCAACTTGAGCGTTTTCACACCTTACGTAAGGGATACCACCGTAGAAAGGACATTCCTTGTCTGCTTTGCGTTTAGCAAAGTTAAAGTTATTAAGCAGACGCTGATATTCTATTTTTGCCTCATTCATGCGTGCTTTCTGGTTTTCTTCAGCTGCTTTGGTCGCGCGCTCAATATCCTGTTTAATTGATTGAGATTGCTGCTTTAGCGTTTCAATCTCTGCTCGAGACGATTCTGAGTTAAGTACTACTAATGTCTCACCCTGTTGTACAAGTGAACCTTCTTTAACTTTACTTGAATTAATATACTTAATTTTGCCACCACTAGGCGCCCGTACTGGCTGCACGTCTTGCTCACCAAGAATCAACTTACCATGAGCTTCAGCGACTTCATCGACTTTACTCAAACCTGCCCAGGTAATGGCGCCAAATACTGCCAAACTTAAAGTTATCCCCACCAATCTTGTATAAAGCGGTGGTAACTCTTGCACTGCCTTACCTAATTCGTAATCTAGGTAAGCATCTGGGTTGGCAAATTGCTCTTTAGTTTGCCGAGCTTGAGTTGGAGAGGAAGCAAAGGGCAGTTTCATTTTTGCCACCTATTGTAATGACGAACGCAAATTGTAAAAACGCGCAATTGTGGAGACGTGATATATCACGTCTCTACATTATTAATTATGCAACGGGTTCTACTAAATTTTCTAAACCATCAATAACTTTTGCCGATTCAATTTTATCACCAGCTTTGAGTTCCTCTAAAACTTCCTTACCTTCAGTAACATAACCAAAAATGGCATAACGACCATCTAACAAATTACGTCCAGCAGGTGTTAACTCTGGTTCAAACAGAAAGAAGAAAATTTGCGACGAACCACCATTGACATTGCGCTCTGGACGTGCTAAAGCTAAGGCGCCAAACGAAGAGAAAGGTAATACAGGCATATCTGTATAGCGACCAGCTTCTTCTAAAGTAGTACCATAAGTAGGCGCCTTATCACCTTCTACCAAAACTTCAAACGGAACCGCGCGGTATTTCTTAGTTTTAGGGTCAATAAAACCATCAGCATCTTTGGGTTTACCAGTTTGAAGAACATAAGACTCTTCAGAACGAGTAAATTCCAAACCGTTATAAAAACCACGTTGAACCAAATCAACAAAATTACCAGCAGTCACAGGTGCGCTATAACCGTCAACTTCAACCGTCATGTCACCTTTATTTGTTTTAACCGCTATTTTCGCGTGACCCTTGAGTTGAGGCAAATTACTATATTCGCTAGGAACTTCGTAAGGGAAAGCTTTTACCATCAGTTGTTCTAAATCACCCACTAAATCTAGAGCAGCAGCACGTTCTTCACGAACCTTCTCTTTATCTTTAACTTCTGCAACAGCACGGAGCGATTCAATTCTTGTCTTAATTTCCTCAATCAACTGTTTGGCTTCAGCTTGACGTTCAGCAGGAACCGAGGCAAGAATTTTATCAGGCTTATCAATAACACGCGATGCTTTCTTTACATCATTATTAACTGCACTCCAACGCTTGTTAGCACGTAGCTGGTTAGAGATATCTTCTATACTTTTTTGCAATTCACGTACAGGTTTGTTATCGATAGGTAGTGCGTAACGTAACAAAGCTTTACCGTCAGTGATGGCATTTCCTGCTGGCAGCGCAGCATAACTAGGGGGAGTCCACCCAGTAGTAATACCTAAAATTATAGTTAGCGACAGCACTAATTTTAGGCTGCCCTTCAGTTTGCTTTTTAATAAATCGAACATGGAGACTACTCAACGAGCGCATTAATTTTCTCAACTGGGTGTTACCCATAAACAATCTTCCCACAAGAGTGATGAGTGAGTCGTGCTGAGTTATGAGTAGAGACGTGATAAATCACGTCTCTACAGTTGAATCACGATTTAAATATTTTGCTGGAATGGCGCCGTGTTTAGATGGGCGCCTTACGAATCAGGGTTTTCAACTTGAGGAAATATTTTAATTGAGCGAGAATATGAATTTGAAAGTTTTACAGGGAAAGATTGTATTAAGTCGCGATTCTTTCCAAATTTAAATTTAACTGTAGAACAAATGATTGCATTCGGCGCCGGAATTTAGCTAGAAAGAACTATTTGGCGCCATTTCTCGCGATAAACAGGAATAAGCGCTTCAATATCTACGCCATCTTTTTTTTCGGAAATCCAAATCAGGTTCTGCGGTGTTTGCGGGAAAAGGCTCCGCATCTGATACAGAATCTGAGCAGGGATTAATTTCAAGCTCTTTTTTATTACGACTTACGCTGCATAAACCTGGTTTCTAGGCAAAATCGTCATTTTTATTACATGTTATCAACGTATATTCCAGGTTTCTAGGTTTTCATGCGTAAGTCCTGTTTATAATCAGCTATTATTTGCTCAAATTCTTCTCTAGCTTTGGCATTTTTACGATAATGTTTTTTTACTAAAGCTGCATATGTCCTATCAAATTTCGTGCTTGTGCTTGATTTGATAGTTCGTGGAGCCATTCTCTAGTGTTTGCATCTACAGGTTCCCCCGCATCCGGATTCAAGCTTATCTCCTTTAAAGTATCTAATAAAACCTGTTGGTAACCTGCGTCGTCTCGTTCAACGGCATCGAGTATAGTATCTATTAATACATCTAAAGCATCAAGGAATCTATCCTAAAGAAAGAAGCGCGGGGTATAAAAATTGAGTAATGTGAGGCTGGTTGCTTAAAGTTAAGGATAAAAGTCTGTGGTTCCAATTCGCGATAATAATCCCACGACAATCACCCCATATGTGACTTTCGGGCTGATTGCGATTAATGTTTTAGCTTTTATATATGAGTCGAGTCTCCCTCCTCAGTATTTGGATGGGTTTATGCATTTATTTGCGGTTGTTCCACGCGAGTTAAGTTTGAGTTTTGGTGGAACGACAATTAATCAGCCTATACCTGAATGGAGTACTTTGATTACTTCTCAATTTCTACATGGGGGTATATTGCATTTGGGCGGAAATATGCTGTTCCTGTGGATTTTTGGTAATAACGTCGAAGATAAGCTTGGTCATGTTAAGTATCTAATTTTTTACTTAGCATGTGGGGTTTTGGCATCGCTGACTCAGTGGTATTTTGCCCAAGGTTCAAATATTCCGAATTTAGGAGCAAGCGGCGCCATTGCTGGAGTTATGGGCGCCTATATTCTACGTTTTCCACAAGCTGAAATTCTTGGTGTTGTACCTTTAGGTATATTTTTTCCAACTTTTAGAGTACCTGCGTACTTTTTCTTAGGATTTTGGTTTCTGCAACAGGGATTTTATGGTGTGGCAAGTCTGGAAACAACTACTAATATAGGAATGGAAAGCGGTGGTATTGCATATTGGGCACATGCTGGTGGTTTTGTGTTCGGCGCCGTTCTTGGCCCACTGTTAGGTTTGTTTAGCGATAAAAGAGCAGAAGAAGAATATTTTTACAGACAGTAAAACGGTTTTGGTAGGGTGGGCAGTGCCCACCGTACTATGTTCTTCCTACTAAAGAAGCGACGACGGTAGTTAATTCTGCTGCTTCAATTGGTTTTGGTAGGTGTAATTGAAAACCTTCTCTAATTGCGCGTAATCGGTCTTCTGCACGAGCATAAGCTGTAAGTGCTGCCGCAGGTATGCTTCCTCCAGCATCAGATGGTAACTCACGAATTTTACGGATTAGCGCGTATCCATCCTCACCAGGCATTCCTATATCACTGACTATTACATCAGGTTTACACTGAGATATTAATTCAAGTGCTTCAGTTACAGAAGCAGCAGCTTGTACTTGTGCATAAGATTGTTCGAGAACAGTTACTACAAAGTTGCGAGTGTCAGCTTCATCATCGACGACTAACACACGTATTCCTTCGAGTGAGGGTAAGAAGCTTAAGGCTGGAGAAGGTGTATTTGAAGGGGATATGATGTCGAGTGAAGTTGTTTGAATATACTCATTACTCAACAGTGGTAGTGTAACTGTGAATGTAGCGCCAAATCCTTCTCCTTGACTTTCAACTGCAACGCTACCACCATGAAGTTCTACTAAATGTTTGACTATTGCTAAACCTAAACCTAAACCCCCATGTGTTCTTGTACTCGAACTATCTGCTTGTCGAAAACGGTCGAACACATAAGGGATAAAATCAGGTTGAATACCAATACCGTTATCTTTGACTTGAATTAAGACTTGCTCTAAGGCGCCGCAATGCTCACAATTGGCTGTTGATAATCTAATTAATTTAATTTCTACTTCTCCTCCAACTCCTGTAAATTTAATCGCGTTGGACAGTAAATTCCAAGTTACCTGCTGTAAACGCTCTGCATCAGCTTTGACGAAAAGTTTAGGGTCAAAAATTGAAGCTTGTCGCTGGGAAAGTTTATCTTGTGAAATTACTTTTTGACTCGCTTGCCAACTCGAATCCTGAATTGTAAATATTACTTGTATGTGTTTTGCTTCTGCTGCAATACGCACTGTTTCAATAGCTGCTTCTACAATTGGTACAAGATTAGACGGTGCGACATTAAGTCTTAATTTACCACGGATGATACGCGAAATATCAAGCAAATCTTCAATTAGTTGCTTTTGAGCGCGTGCATTACGTTCGATGCTTTCTAGTGCCTGCACTTTTTTCGTCGCATCGAGATTTGGGCGCCCGATAAGCAACTGTGACCAGCCTAATATAGAATTTAGAGGTGAGCGTAATTCATGCGACAAAATAGCCAAAAATTCATCTTTCATCCGGTTTGCATCGCGCAGTTGGTCAGCTTGCTGCTGTAACGAACCAAGCAAACGTGAACGTTCTATGGCAACAGCAATTTGGTCACACACTGCTTGCATCATACCAATTTCGTTTTGGCTAAATTTAGTACGCGAACGACTGCCAAAACCTAGCGTTCCATATAATTGCCCCTGAGCTATTAATGGATAACTAGCAAAAGCTGTAATTTCTAAATCTCGAATCAACTGAGTTTTAGGGCTAGTACAATTCTGTACATCTTCTAGGGCGATAAATTGACGTTGGGCAGCAACAGTTCCACATATCGCTTCATTAAAATGTAATACATTAATATCTGTTCCGACTGCCTCTGTAACACCACTACACGAAGCTAAATGTAACTTCTGTTTCGGTTCATCAACCAAATAATTAAAGTAACAATCTAAACCTATTTGTTCTGATAGCTTGTGGAAAACACTGTGGAGTAATGCTATTGGTTCTTGGCTCGATAGCAAATCGTTCGCAGTTCCAAAAAGCAACTGAAGGCGTTTATAACCTAACGACAAAGCTTTTTCTACTTCTTTGCGCTTACTAATATCTTGAAACATTAACACGCAAGTTGCAGGATGCCCATACATTTCGCTTAATGTATCAGCAAATATCAGTAATGAGCGAACTTCACCATTGGGATTATGCCAGTCCATCTCGACACCATCCAACCTTTCGCCACGTGCAACTCTTACACCCGGCATTTGTTCATCTGGAATACGTTGCCCTGTGGAATCTGTACAATAATAAACTGTATGATATTCTTCGGCTGATTTGCCTTTGGGAAATTCACCCCCAGCTATTTCATTGGCAGCACGGTTAGCAAAAATTACTTTGGCTGTTTTTGGTTCAATCAAAAGTAGTGGCGCCGGCATTAAATTAAGTAAATATTCAAGCCAGTTTTGCTGATTACGAAGCGTAATTTCGACTTGTTTACTCGCAGTAATATCATTATTAATAGCAAGAATTTGGTGAAGTTCGCCATTTTGTTTCAAAATCGGCACATATTTTATCAACGTAGTAAATGTTCCACGGCTAGGTAAAGTTACCGTTGCTTCTGTAGTTTGTGTAGTCCGAGTTTGTTGTGCTTGTATCAGCGCTTTTAAATAAGTATCTGTAACAGCAGATGGAAAAATTTCTTCATCAGTTTTTCCGATAACTTCTTCGCAAGATTTATTCGTGAGTCGCAGTGCAGCAGCATTAACAAACTCGAGTTTTCTTTGCGCGTCATAAATAGCAAACGTGTCAGGAATATTATCTACAGCTAAACGGAAGCGTTCTTCGCTTTTTTGCAATGCTGCTTCAACTTGCTTACGCTCAGTCAAATCAAGAATAAAGGCTACTAAATCCTCACGTTTTTCTCCTGTCAACGTATAACCAACCAATATTGGAATCCTAGTTCCATTTTTACGAATAAGCTCTTTTTCGTAAGGCTTGCAAATGCCATACTTCTTAGCTTCGGCAATGTGTTCTGTTTCTAAATCTATATATTCGGGTGGTGTAATATCAACCCAACGAATTCTTAGAGCCTTTAAATCTTCGCGTGAATAATCAATCATCCGCAAAAATTCATCATTGGCAAGACTAACGTTACCGTATATATCACCAAACAGAATTCCAATTATATTCGATTCAAAAAAACTTTGAAGTTTTTCTTCATTCGCATTCAATGCTGCTTGCACCCAATCTCGCTGACGACTTAGTTTCTCTATACTTGCTGCGCTGCGCCATATAATAATAGTGAAAATTACAACTAAAACAATTGCATAAAGTCCAAACGCAAACCCTGCGTCAAAAACCCCAGCACGTATTCCTCGATATACCCACCATCCAAGAACGAGTGGAACTACAACAGCAGCTAGCAACAACCGTCTTACTAAATACCCAGCATAGCTATCGCTTGTGATTAATCGCATCAATCTCTTGCTCCGAAGCTAGCACACAGTATAACCGCATACAGCATAATTAACGTCAATGTGGTAGTCATCAATGCCATTCTATTTGTATGGGAAGTAACAAAAGCAAAATGGCATATATCATACAAATTGTGAATTATCTTCTTTTTACATTTAAATTGAGACAGAAAGTGTTAAGACGATGACATAGCATACAAAATCAAGCAAAAGGCTGTATTTGCTTCAATTACGACAAAATTACAAATCCAATCAAAATCATAATTACATTTGCTTTTATCACGAATACTATGTACTTAATCAGTATTCTATTTGATAGATTAATTTTTTTTACATCTACCAATGTGCATATTTTGGAGAGATATATTCAAAAATGTGTATTCTGGTTTACTATTTTAACGACAAGCAATAAAATAGATTTCTAGTAATCTATTCTTTCATCATCTATACTGTGATATAGGCTTTCATAAAAAAAAATCTATACTAAGATAGATTTCAACGTTAAAGATACTATCTTTGGGGTAAAATCTTGTTGAATTTCATCAAAACTTTATTCAACTTAAAATAATCTAAACCGCGCGAGTAGCGTAAGTAGTGTATCGGGGAGTATTTTATTCAATTCCTTACTGTCTTTAAATTGCAAAATTTGTGTTGTCGGTAAATCGAAAGGAAATTGACCTGGTAAATCTTCACGCTGCATGTTCGCGAGTAGAATATGCTCAGTTCGCTTAGAAGTTATTGCGTAACCAGTTTCAATAGTAACATTTGGACTTGGAATCACTACAGGCGCCTCACCATCAAAGCGAGCAATTGGCGTAATATCAGCAATAAATAACATACTTTTGCGAATTTTTCGCATCATTGTGCGGTTGAGACGCATAGGAGCATCTTTAGAGCGGTAAGACTCTGCTAAAGTCAAAGGAACGCGCGATTTTTTATTTAATTTTTCTAAACTTTGCTGCAAAGACTCCCGTAAAGCTTCACTAGCAGTCGGGTACTCAGTTTGATGACACAAAAAGATAGTTGGTTCTAACTGCGACAGCAAAGCTTGCTTAGTAAAATAAATTTCGTGGCTAATTAAATCAATATTCGCGACAACATACCCACCACTACCTTCAATATAAAACTCAATATTCTCACCTTCGAGGTAGCGACCAAACCAGGTAGAGTTTCTCACATCTTCAATATCATCTAAAAAATCGGCTCGTAAAGCTGATTTTAAAAGGCTCTTTTTACTGAGGCGAATATCATGGGGACGCTTTTCCAACTCTGGAATTGGCTCGTAATCTTGAAGATACCACGCCCTGAGAGCAATTATCGACATAACGTAGAAACCGAGTTTCTTAATTTATCTCTTGTAATAGTAACAAGGATTTTGCCTAAAAACCCGGTTTCTTGGCACAAAAAACAACAACACCCAACATTTCCGTGATTGAATCTTTCCTCTACACTACGTTCAGTTTAGCCAGGGATGTGCTATACCATTCACTTTCCACTTGATAATTTCAAACCCAATCAAGAAGTGATGATAAGTAAGCGACAGCGCCCCCTGTTGTGCTATTTTGAGGAAATATCACACGTACAAAGTGGGTGTTGTTGTTTTTTCGGACGAGACAGATGTGTATTCAACAGCGTCTTTACCTCTTTTACTACTAACCTTAGCTGTTTATCTGCCAGGGAAGCTTTTTATTAGCTTCAATTATTAGATTATCACCACCTTATATCAATGAACGAAATAGTAATTTTTCTTTACCGTTACATTTTGTATTAATTAAGCAGTATAACTACCAAAAACTTGCTATATAAAGGTTTTTAAATTTATAACTAGTTGATATTTCTCCTCGTACTATACAAACTCATTGAGTGCATACTCAGAATATTTTAAGTTTTGAAAACAGATTATGCTTTACATACAACCACAAGCAGCTTGCCGTTTAGCATGGATATTCTTCATGTGCTTCTTGACTGTATTTAAACTTATGTAAAGCTGTTCACTAATTTGCTTATAAGTTGAGTGTGCCCGATAGAGACACCAAATTTCTGTCTCTCGCTGTGTCAAATCAAATTTTTTAGCTTCCGCGATAGCTACATTTTTGATTGATTCATAACGATTCTCAATAGTGACGAGCAAGTATCGAAAGTCGTATTTATCCATATTTAGCCATCGAACTCTCACACGAAAAAGTTCTGAACTATTTAGTACAATTTCATCACAGACAACTAACTTATCTTCGTATAAGCTATATTCAATCAATGATTTACACAAAGTATGCACAAAATTTAATAGCGTTTTTGCGTTTTCACGATTTTGTGCGACTTTACGGTAAATATTATACGCATTAGAATTTGCGTGAATCAGTTCTCCAAACTCGGTAAAAATTAAAATACTATCTTGTAATCCATCCAACACATTATGCCAAAAACCCTTATGGCAACCGCATTCACGCTTGTTAGGCTGTTGTAATATAAAATTTTCGACACACTTATTACTTATGGCTATCATAATTTTTCATCAATAATTACTAATTATTTGAATCATCAACTGTGATACCTTGTATCAAAATTAATTAATTCTACTTACATATAATTTAAATACAACATTACAAATTTGCATTTCGGATAATTCTGTAGTAATCAGTCAAGCAATCAACATCATAGATTTTGACTATATATATTACACCAATTTAAGACAGGCGCCGTTCCAGGGTAAAATCCCCTCTAAGCCCCTGTCCTATACCAGCGGCAGAGTATACAGCAAATTTGATAAAGTTAAAATAGTTTACATAACTTATAGGACTTACGCGATTGGCGCATAAAAACCGTAGGGTGTGTGACGCTATGAACAAATTTGAACGTAGTGATAAGACTTGTAGCGTCACACACCAGTTCCCAATGTAACAATATCGTAAGTCCTGAACTTAATCAAACTTCCACCGTTAACAACAAATGTTACCAAAGCTAGATTCTGAAACTATAGACCGTGTAGTCGAAATGGCATGGGAAGACCGAACTCCCTTTGAAGCGATAGAGATACAGTTCGGTTTGCAAGAAAAGCAAGTAATTGAACTAATGCGTCGTGAAATGAAAGCTTCGAGCTTCCGAATGTGGCGTGAGCGTGTAACCGGACGCAATACTAAGCATCTACAAAAGCGTGATTTTTTCTCAGGTCGTTTCAAGTCAGATAATCAAAAAACTTAGTTTTGTCATGTCATAGACAACATTTTTCCATGTCATGCTGAACGTAGTGAAGTATCTCAGAACAATTAGACCTGAGATTCTTCGCTGCGCTACTAATGACAATTTAGTCCCTGATGACAATTTATTCCTAATGACAGTTTACTCTTAGTGAAAAAATACAAAAAAGTTTTTATTTTTAGGAAAATTTCATTTATTAGTACCCGGTTGCTGTTGCTGCTGCTGTATTTTTATTAACTCGTTATAAAGTTGCTGCTGTAAACCTTCACTTTTTTGTATTTGTACTGTCATCTCATTAAAACGGTCGATGCTTAAACCATTTGATTCGACAATTTTTTGTGAACGATTACAATAATCAATCGCAATGTTTTTTGCCCTTCCTGGAAGCGCATTGAAGCTATTAGGGTCATTGCATACTATCTTGGGAACATCACCGTTTATCATTTGTTTAATTGTTACAAGTGCCTCCTGTCTTGGCACCTCCATTCCTAAGACTGATTTGGCGTAGTTAACTATTTCTGTTGCGCTAATAGGTGGATTTTGAGCGTATGCTTTTGTACCAGGTGTAAATGTACTAAAAAATATAGTTACTGCGGTCAAGCTACTTACAATTAAAGACTGACGTAGCATTCGCGCATTTCGTTGTTTTAATAGGGGATAGTGTAATTTCAACATGAGTATGTGAGAAATAACTACAGTACGTTTGTGTTAATCACAATGAATAATTTTACGAACCAGAAGTTCCACAGATACCTATATAAATTTAAAGTTAATCAATTTATTCAATTTGCTTGACACAATCGGCAAAGTTCTATGACTTTGGTTTGGAATGTTGGTAGTTCTGCGGCGCCTTGCTTTAAACTTACTTCTAATTCAAGAAGTAAGGGTAACGTAGAAACAAGTCGCGAGAGTGAGAGCGATTTTACTTCTTGTTGTAAAAAATAAATTCGCTTTGGATTACCTACTTCACAAGCTTGAGCAATTTCTTGTTGATTTCGTTCACCACTTTCAATCATCATTTTTATACATAGCCAGGTACGGAATTGACCGATTAGTGTAGCTACAATCTTTAAACTCGGTTCAGAAGCTGCAAGCAGTTCACTAATTAAAGTTAATGCCAAAGCTGTGTCACCTTTTCTAATGGCTGCTGCTAATTGCAGGCTATTTTGAGTTGTATTTCTAACTAAAGACAAAACCACATCTTCATCTTGTGATTTGTCGCTACCTAAAGAATAAAGGCGTATTTTCTCTAACTCATTATATAAGAGCCGTGTATCGTTGCCTACAGATGAAGCTAGCATGGATGCTGCGTTTGCTGTAATTGTTACACCAACATTACGAGCCGCTTCCTTTACTGCCCTTTCCAGCCCTTCAGCATCCCACGGTGAAATCAGTGCAAACGATTTAATGGTAGCGTATTGCTTCAGTAATTTTGTTGACTTTAAACGTTCATCTGGTTTGTTACGAAATGTTAATAATAAATACGAAGTTTCGGGAATTACTGACACTGTTCGCTGTAATTCTGCCAACACATTATCTGGGCATTGAGTACATATAGTCGTATTGACAAGCCATACCAAACGGTTGCCGACGCCAAAGGGTGGTGTCATTGCTTGATTTAAAGCGTCTATAATGGCGTTTGGCTGCTCTGGAGTAATCGCTGTGTAATTAAAACTAGTCCAAAGTGGGTCAAGGATTTTGTCGCGCAATTCCACAACGGCTTTTTCCAAGGCAAAGTCATCTTCACCCCAATACACATAAACTGGCATATCTTAATTTTTTAGTATTTTTAATTAATTATAAGTTTTGTAGCGTGGTGCGCGCGTGGTGCAGCATTATAGGAACTCGGTTAGTTAAATAAAGGTCTAGTGTAAAACCTAACTTCATAATTAAAATAAATAACTTGTAGCAGTACAATAGCTAATCAAAAAAACCAGGTAATCATTAATAAATTATGAAATTCAGCGAAATTATTGAAAAACTCGGTGATGGCGCCCTTACCAACAGTTATACCTCAAATAAAGACCATAATCCTGAAATAGTAGGTGTTGCTGCGGTTGCGGAGGCAGTCAGTGGTACCCTGAGCTATATTGAAGGCGTCAAATTTGCGGCGATGGTGACTACAACTCTTGCTAGCGCTTTGATTTTACCGCATGATGAAAGCTTACAAGCACAAGCAACAGAACGTGGCATAGTTTGGATTGCTGCGCGTGAACCGCGATTAATGTTTGCCCAAACGATAAAGCTATTCTATCAACCTTGGCGCCCCACTGCCTCTATACATCCAAGTGCAATAATTGACCCGACGGCAAAAATTGGCAGTAATGTCCACATTGGCGCCCATGTCGTAATTCAACCTAATGTAGAAATAGGCTCAGAAGTGTGTATTCATCCCAACGTCGTTATATATCCTGATGTCAAAATTGGTAATAAAACAGTACTACATGCCAACTGCACAATCCATGAACGTTCTCAAATCGGTAATAACTGTGTAATTCATAGCGGTGTAGTCATAGGCGCCGAGGGATTTGGATTTGTGCCAACAGCAACAGGTTGGTTTAAAATCGAACAATCTGGATGTACTGTTTTAGAAGATAATGTTGAAGTCGGCTGTAATTCAGCAATTGACCGTCCGGCTGTAGGTGAAACCCGTATAGGTCATAGTACTATAATTGACAACTTAGTCCAAATCGGTCATGGATGTAAAGTTGGTTTTGGTTGCGCGATAGCAGGACAAACAGGACTTGCCGGTGGTGTAGAAATTGGCAACCGCGTCATTTTAGCTGGACAAACAGGAGTTGCCAACGAATCCAAAATTGGTGACGGCGCCGTAGTTGCAGCAAAAGCTGGAGTTCATAATGATATCCCAGGTGGTGAAACATATTGTGGAAATCCAGCAATGCCATATAAACAGTTTCTGAAAGTGTCGGCAATTTTAAAGCGACTACCCGAAATGTATCAAACAATGAAACAATTACAAAATCAAATTGCCCAAAAATAGGGAAAATGGGAAAGGTTCATCCTCCCTTTTCCCCCGTATTATGCTACCCGTCCCAGAGAAACAAACAGTTTGTACCTACACGCGCGATGGAATTCGTCTTGATGCTGATATTTATCGTCCCGATGCCGACGGTAAATTCCCTGTACTATTAATGCGTCAACCTTATGGACGCGCTATCGCATCAACGGTAGTTTACGCACATCCAAGCTGGTACGCTGCACAGGGGTATATTGTAGTTATTCAAGATGTACGGGGACGGGGTACTTCGGAAGGTGAGTTTAAGTTATTTGCTCATGAAATTAATGACGGAGAAGATTCTGTCAACTGGGCAGCCAAATTACCAGGTAGCAATGGTAACGTAGGTATGTACGGGTTTTCCTATCAAGGAATGACGCAATTATATGCAGCAGCGTCAAAACCATCGGCACTCAAAGCAATTTGTCCAGCAATGATTGGCTACGATTTATACGGCGATTGGGCATACGAAGGAGGCGCCTTTTGTCTACAAACAAATCTTGCTTGGGCTATTCAACTATCAGCAGAAACCGCACGCTTACAAAAAGTAGAACGCGCATACCAAGCACTGTCAGGCGCCGCACGTAACCTACCCTTACACGATGCAATTCCCAATTATGCAGAAGTATTAAAATTTTATGCCGTAGATTCTTATTATCATGATTGGGTAACACGACCTGCATCAGATAATTACTGGCAAGAACTTTCTCCAAAAACCCACCTTCAAAATATAGACATACCAATATTTCATATTGGTGGGTGGTTTGATACATATTTACGCGGCACATTAAACCTATATCAAGATATTGTCGCACGCAGTCAACACCGTCAACAGTTACTAGTAGGCCCGTGGGCACATATTCCTTGGGGACGAAAAGTAGGCGCCGTAGACTTTGGTATAAATGCTATTAGTCCAGTAGATAAAATGCAAATAGCATGGTTTGACCAATATTTAAAAGGTGAAGATACAGGTTTATTAAACTTGCCCCCAGTTTGGTTATTTGAAATGGGCAGTAATATATGGCAAAATTTCGCTAACTTCCCTTCATCACGAAATAAATCATACTTTTTATCAAGTAATGGACTTGCTAGCATTCAACAAGACGATGGTAAATTAAGCTTAAACTCTTCTCATAATAATACATCTGATATTATTGTTCATGACCCTTGGCGCCCAGTTCCATCATTAGGTGGTCACGCAGGAATACCAGCAGGTATGTTCGATAGGTCACACATTGACTGTCGCGCCGATGTTTTAACGTATACAACAGAAACCCTGACAGAAAACTTACATATTACAGGTAACGTCATAGTAGAAATTTCTTGTTTTGCTGACAAATCAAGCTTTGATTTATGTGCAGTACTTTCTGAAGTTTATTTAGATGGACGAGTGTACAATATTACTCAAGGTTATTTAAATTGTTTAGATGGCGCCAGTCTTCAAGTCAGAAAAATAAACTTACAACCAACTTGTGCCCGCATACAAGAAGGTAACGCATTGAGATTAAGCATAAGTGCAGCTTGCTTCCCCGCTTACACAATGAACGCAGGAACAGGTGAAGAAATAAGCAAACAAAAGTCAATTAATGCCGAAATCATCACCTTAAGAATAATGACTGGCAGTAATCCAGCATCAAAAATTATTCTACCAGTGGCAAATTAAACTCTTGTGGAACAGGCATCCCTGCCTGTCTCTTAATTGAATATTACCACAGAGACACAGAGACACAGAGAAGAGAGGAAGAGATGACCTAGACTTTGCCATAAAGGCTAATAGTTGGTTAGATTTTCAAAATTTTAGCGTGCAAACGTGACAGTTCATCCCGAAAAATCTACAGGTGTAACGTTATAACCACCGTATTCGTCCATATAACGGAGAATCGAAGTTCCAAACTGATCGTAACTAACTTGGTTGTTTAGCAGCAGGTTAGCTACTCCACCAGAACCACGTAAGTGGGCGCCTGCTAAAATCCCAGAAAGGCTGATAGTAATTGTTTTAGAAGTTCCCCTATCTGTAAATGTTTTTTGCTTGCCTAGATAATCATTTATTGACTGTCCTTTTGCTGCCAGCTTTTTGTTGACACGCTGCCAGTTGAGGTTAAAAGCCTCACGAATAGCAATTTCTTGAACTTGGGGAGAATTTTGGAATTGCTCTTTACTATTAATACCATTCTTTCCTGTCCAACTACCTCGCCAATAATTCTTGTCGGCGCCTTGACCAAAGAAAGTAGTTGCTTGGTAATAACCGAGGTCAATTAATAACGGTTCTCCAAATTGATATTTACCGATAAAACCCAATGAATTTTCTGCCTTGTATTGATTTGGGTTGCCTGATGGGAAACCAGATTCAAATGCTCCTAGAGCTTCCAGCATTTGATTAAAATTTCCCTTACCAACAGCAGGCGCCTGATTTAAATTAAACTCCGTTTTAGATGTAGAACCAGGAATGCAAATCTGCTGACCAGGCGAAAGTCGAGCAACTTCTGCATCTGTAAACATGCTACCATCTAGTTTCCGAATCTCACGCCAACGATTACCATTACCTAAATTAGACTGAGCAATCCGGAAAAGTGTATCTCCTGATTTGAAAGTGTATAAACTACCGAATTGACAAAACGAAGTATTTTGAGCAATAACAACTGCTCCTGCGGACTGCATAAAAGCTATAAGTAATGTTTTTACTATTAAAGCACTACTACCTAATGTAAAGAAGTATTTATGTAAAAGCATAATTAATTTGCCTTTGTCGCATACCTAAGTATAATAATCCTATATAATTTCTAACGATTTGGTACAGCAATCATCCGGTCGCACATATTGCTAATTTCGCTCTTTTCAACATCAGTGGGATTTGTTTTAAAATGCTCACGCATGAACACGCACCCTTCCCAAAGTAAATAATCAAAATTCCATTTCCATAGTCTCACCGTGTTACTTTTTGGATTAGCAGCCAAAATTAAAATGGTTTTAACTTGGGTGTTACTCATTTAATTAACGCTTCATCTCCTTGATAAAAGGACTGTAACAGACACGAGAGAGCCACGCGACAGAATTTTATTCGCTCGCCTCTTGGCGCCAAAGCCCTGTTTGGTAACTTTTTTTAACAGCCTTAACTTTAAATCTAGTAAATTTTACTTAAATATTTGAGATTTGAGTGAAAAAACTAGACTAAAGTTAAGTTTATACTAAAAAAAGTATATTACTCTTACGGAGAGACACCTGTGCTACAACTTATCAAAATTAACAATTTGAAGCAGTGAAGTGCTTACAACGAGTCTTTCACTACCCAAGCTAAAAACCTTTCTGTATAATACAAAGCCAACTGGTTACTCACGCCATTAAAAACAGTATCAAAAGCATGTTCTGCCCAAGGAATTTCTAGTAGAACGGCTGTATTGCCTTGTTTTCGTAACCCTTGATATATTTGCCTTCCATATTTAGCTTCTACCACATGGTCTTGACTACCATATATAAGTAAAGTCGGCGCCACTTTATTCTTCACATAACTTAAAGGTGAAGCTACTTCATACTGTAATGGTAGTTGTTGCGGTGAACCTCCAAGAAAATCATCTAACACCAAGCGTACATTAATTGGGTCTGGACGTGGAGGTATATTATATCCTTCTGTTAAATTTACTGGGCCGTAATAACTTATTACTCCTCGAACTGGTAATACATTACTGTTATATGCTGCTAACATTGCCAAATGGGCGCCTGATGAACGTCCGAACAATACTACCTGTTCAGCATCAGCTTCATATTTAGCTGCGTTTTCACGAATAAAATTTAAACTAGCTAAAACATCTTCTAATTGCACAGGGTAACGATAGCGTGGTGCATGACGATAGTCGATAGCAAATACAGTGTATCCACGTGCTGCCATATATCGATTAAAGTCTGGATAAGTTTTAGGACTACCACTTCTCCATGCACCACCATAAATAACTACAAGTGCTGGATAAATACCTTTTTCTGGAGGTTGATAGATTTCCATACTTAAATCGTCTCCAGTTGAAGAGTTAAAAATAACACCTTCTAGATGACGAGTTTTGCCCTGAGAAATACCTCGAAATGAATCAATAAAGGCAAAAGGTGTACTTCGCATTTGCGATAAAGCTTCTGCGGGAATTTTATTTAAATAATCTTGCCCCAGTTCTTGCCGCATCGCATTTTCCATTTGTGCTTGTGCTGGTGCAATGCTTGCTAGTTCCCATCCGCAAATTAGCAGTCCTATCAAACTAGCTATTAAAGCAAGGTGCCGTCCTGAGTCACGAAGTAAAAGCCATGCCATTAATAATATAATAGTATTAGCTATAAGCAACCACGGACAAACTTCACGGGCGCCGACCGATAATACTAACAATGGCATTATGGGAGCAGGAATTAAAATCCAAGCACTTAAAAATAGTGCAATTAAACTAAGTAGTAGTATCAGCCATGAAATTAATCGGCTTTTGTTAAACATGTTCAAACATATAGTTTTACTTATAGTTTGGCGCCATATCTAGGGTTTGGTTTGAGAAATTTTTGTTAATATCGAGCATTAAAATAGTTGTGGATTCACCTTTTTGGTCGATGATAGCTATTTTGCTTACCCAAGTTGGTAGTCCAATACTATGGAAAGATTGGGGTACAGGTTGGATGCTAGTGTCGCTAATTGAGAGCATACTAGGGGATGTATCTGCGAGGATGCCGTAAAATTCAGCATTTCGACCTTGGGCAATAATTAGAAAACGCCCATTCGGAGCGTTTTGTTGATTGTGGTTGTAATTAGGGTCAAGATATGAGTGAAGATTTATCAACATTACGGTTCGCTGACCCATTTGAGCTAACTTTGACTGTTGTAGCGTTTGACTAAAGTCGGGTGGACAGGTGGTGACTTTGAAAACACTATTGACTGGTAATGCCAGCAGATAGTCGTAAATCTTGAATGTTATATACTTTTCTTCTAATCCCGCGATTGATGTATCCATATATACTCCTAAATTTGAGAAACCGGGTTTCTTAGTAGTTTATGAGAGGTGAAAACTTGAGTTACGGTAGATAGCAACTGTGCTTCTGAGTAAGGTTTGGTTAAATAAGCTCTGGCGCCTAATTTTAGTGCTAAGTGACGATGTTTAGTAGCGGTGCGTGAACTCAAAATTAGAATTGGGATATTAGATAAATGTTCATCTGCTGCACAGTGGGCAAGAAATTCAAACCCGTTCATGCGTGGCATTTCTATATCACAAATAATTAAATGTACTTTTGGGTGAGTTTTGATATGCGATATTGCTTCGTAACCGTCACGTGCTTGCAATGTCTGATAACCTGCTTTTTGTAATGTAAATACTAATGCTTGACGTAAGGTTATGGAATCATCGACAATTACTACAGTTAGGTTCTGATTGTCTGACTTTGTTGGTAATGCAGGATGAAGGCGCCCATGTATTGGTAAGTTTCTTTGTGGACTAGTCCTTGTTTCTTCCCAAGACTGTTCCATTATTTGTATTTCTTGGTTGAGAATATGGTCGAGCAAAGCGGCGCCGTTAATTACCAAAGTTAAGCCACCATCAGCTAAAATTGTTCCACCATAAACATAAGGTGGAGTCGGAACTAACTTACCAAACGGACGAATGACTAACTCTTGCTCCCAGATAATTCTATCTACTTCGAGTGCAAGTAATTGTTCTTGGCAACGAACAATTAATAATGGTAGTAAAGTATTTCCTTCAAATGCATGAGCATCAGAAGTAATATGTGCAGGTTGACGACTTGAATAGTCAAGAATTTCTTCAAGTCTGTAAATACGTACTAGTTCGCCTCCATGACGTTTATTTGTAGTGGAATTAGGTAGACGTAAAATTCTACCGTGTTCAGATTCTTGAATTTGTCCCGGTTTTGGTAATAAAATTTGGTCGATAGTATCTGCTGCTAATGCGTAGACTTTTTTACCAACTTGACAAACTAATAATTTACTGATGCTGAGACTTAAGGGTATTTGCAGAGAGAAGGTAGTATTTTTATGCGCTTCGGTATGTACAGCGACTGAACCTTGAATTGCTTGGAGTTGTACTTTTACCACATCTAGTCCAACACCACGTCCAGAAACATCATTGATTTGTTTTGCTGTAGAAAATCCTGGTTCAAATAATAATTCTGCAAGCTGAGAGTCTGTTTGTATACGCGCAATATCTTCGGTTATTATTCCTTTAGCAACTGCTTTTTGACGAATTGCATTAAAATCTAGACCTTCACCATCGTCTTGAACGTCAATAATTAATTGACTACCTTGGTAATAAGCGCGAATTTCAATATGACCGACAGGTGATTTACTGCGTAAACTTCTTACTTCAGATGTTTCAATCCCGTGGTCAAATGAGTTACGAACTAAATGTAAAAGCGGTTCATATAGTCTTTCGGCAATTGCTTTATCTACTAATACTTCGTTACCTTTGATATTTAAATTTATTGATTTATTATATTTATTCTGGAGTTGTTCTAATACAGGGTGTAATCGATTTAAAATACTACCTAAAGGAAGCATTCGTGCTTCTAAAAGCACATCTCGTGAATTTGTCAATAGCTTTTGTTGTTTCTTCAAAAGCTGTGTTCTTTGACGATTAACTAGTTCTAACGAGTCAATTTCTTGTTCCAGTTCGCCAGCTTCTTCAATCAAATTTTGAATAAAAATTTGTAATTCGTTGTAAGAATCTAATTCTAAATTGTCAAAATTATTACCTTGATTTTTATAATTATTTTTGAGAAGATTTAATATATTACTATGTTCAGCAGTATGATGTAGCATCAGTGGATTTGACCAGTCTTGTAAATCGCCTAATATTTGCTGAAATTGCCTTAAACGACTTAAAAGCTTTCTTAAAGAGTTGCGTGTTTTAGTATCTTGTAAAAATTGGCGATTTTGATTTGTCAAAAGTTCCGCATTTAAATAATTAAGCTGTTCAAGATGGTCAACATTCACGCGAACAACTTTTGGGAAAAAAGCAGGAGCAGCATTATTAACTTCTTCTAACATAGGTTCTGATTCTACTGGCTGATTTGGCTGTACATCACTGACAACTGTATTTTTCGGCGCCAAGTTGATAACTTTTTCTGAGAGTGAATCAAGCTGTGGTGAATTATCTAATTTTGCTAGCGCAAGTAAAGCTTCCGAAGGATATCCAGTTTGAGGATTCTCGCCTGAAACAGTAGCATTATAATAAGAACGAAAATCTTCTACTGCCAACCGAGCAATTCTACGAGTTGAACGAGGATTATTATCAAGGGCAGTAATTGTCGCTTCTGCAATAGCTTCTAAGCTTTTAAGTTGAATCGCTTTTGCATAACTTTGGAATAGTTCTGCGGTTTGACGAAGCGCATCTGAAGCTTCTTTAGGTTTAGCGCCAGCAAGAATTGTAGCAGTTTTTTCTAACTCAGGCCCAATGTAGCTCTCAAACAGCGTCTTAATACTATCAAAATCTACATTTGCCGCATCCGCTTCTTCTGTTGCCTGGGTTTCTTCGACTAACAAATCACCCAACTTGACACGAAACTGCGAAAAAACATGGGCAAAACGCTTAACTACCTTATCATCACTAAAAGGCAAACCATTTAGTTCTGCCATTAAAGGGTCGCGCAAGCATTCGTAACTTTCAAAGAATAAAGCTTGCATTTGCGTATCAATTTCTACATCAGGCGCCTGAATTGCCCGAAAAACATCTTCAAGTGAGTGAGAAATATTTTTAATAGTTTCCAATCCCAACGTAGCTGCAATACTTTTAAGAGTATGAGTCGCGCGCATTAAAGTACGCACATGCTCAATATTATTTTTACCAACCTGTAGGCTTTGTAACGCTTGCTCAATTGTAGCCAGTAACTCTGGCGCCTCTAAAGAAAAATGATGAATTAATTGCTCTTGATAATCATTCATGTGATTTTTGATTTGTGATTTTACAAATGTAGAGACGTTACATGTAACGTCTCTACAACAACCCGCGATTTTTAGCGCGCGACCTTAAACTGACTAGCACTTAACTGTAAATCTTGTGCCATCTCCAACAACTCCTTAAACGAAGCAGATAATTGAATAGAATCTGCCGAAGTTTTATTGGCAATACCCGCAACTTCTGTCATGGTTTGGGTAATTGACTGCGACTGTTGATTTTGCACTTGGGTAGTTTGAGTAATGCGTTCTACCAATTCGCTAATTTGAGTTGTAGCTTCAACAATGGCATTTAGCTGTTGACGTACTTCTGTAACTAACTTAGTCCCATCAACTACTTGCTGAATACTTGTATCCATAGCTGCTGCAACTTCGGTAGTACCAGCTTGAATTTCTTGCACTAATTCCTCAATTTCGGCTGTAGCTTCCGCAGATTGTCCTGCTAAACTTCTTACCTCATCTGCAACAACTGCAAACCCACGTCCATGCTCTCCTGCTTTTGTTGCTTCAATAGCAGCGTTGAGTGCCAAAATTTGAGTTTGGGTAGTGAAATTACTGATAAGGTTAACAACACGAGAAACTTTTTGACCAGATTCCGAGAGACGTTTAATACGCTTACTGGTTTCTGCCACGGTTTCTCTAATTGTTGTAATTCCGTCTACGGTCTTATTCATGGCGCTTTCGCCTTCTTTAACCGTTTGATTGGCTTTTTGTACAGCTTCTTCAACTAAACTCGCACTGGTAGCAACTGCTTCAGTTGAAGCCACCATTTTTTGGATTTGTGAGACAGCTTGAGAAAGTGCTTGGAATTGCTGTTGCGCTTGGTTTGCTAGTTCTACAATTGAAGACTCGCTATTTTGCGAAGTGCTGGCAACTGCTTGAGAAGCTTGTTGTACTTGTGTAACTAACTGACGCAGGTTTTCTAAAGTATTATTGTAGGTATCAGCAATTTTACCAACTTCATCATCGGTGACAGGCGCCCGTACCGTCAAATCTCCTTGCAGTGCTGGTTGTACCGCAGATAGTAACTGTGCAACTTCTTGCTGTAAAGCTTCATTCGCTAATTTCTCACGTTTTGCAGCTTCACTGAGTTGTTGCGACTGAACCTCAAGCTGTTCCAAATACTCAGACTGTTGTAAAACAATACCAAGCTGAGTTGCAACTTGAATTAATAAATTAACTTCGCCTTCTTCCCAATTACGAGGTGTGGTGTTTTGATAGGTTAATAATAAACCCCAGAGTTGCTGTTCACCTTTAAATAAAGGCGCCGCAATATAAGCTCTAGCTCCCCATTGTTCGAGAGTTTCGCGACTAAAGGTTAAATCAGCACTCAAATTAATATCATTAATAGCGCTGGGTTCATTTTTACGATAGCGACCACCCGAACTTTCTTGTAAAATCGGGTCTGATGTTAATGCCATCTCTGTTCCAGCTATCTTAAGATAACCACTACCGACATCTTCAACAATAAACTCACCACTCCAGTCTGGATTAAAGCGATAAATTACCGCTCGGTCAACACTCATTAATTGACGAAGTTCTTGGGTAATTGAACGGAATAGTGAATCTGGGTTAAAGTTTTTTTGCTGTAAACGCTCAACAATACGCTGTCCAATCTTAAAAATAAATTGAACAAAGTTGGTTTCTCGTTCTGCCAGTTTAGACAACTGCTCAGACTGTTGCCTTACTTCCTCGAGATATTTTACTTGTTTGAGCGCAACACCAACCTGGATACCAACCTGAATTAGCGAACTCAATTCTCCTTTTTCCCAAGCTCTAGGCTTATCGTTTTGATACGCTCCTAATAATCCCCAAAGTTTCTCTCCTGCAAACACTGGCACAATAATGTATGCTCTTGCTTCCATCTGCTCTAATAATTCGACGTGGCAAGGAGAATGTCCGATTGTGTAAATGTCTTCGACAACAAGCGAATCATTTTCTTTATAACGACCACCTTGGGTTTCTTGTAAATAAGAGTCTTCAATAACAGGGATAACTTCAACTACGCGACTCCAACCACTAGCTACAGACTCTGCTACAAATACTCCACTCCAGTCTGGGTTAAATTGGTATAGCGCAACTCGACTGCAACTCAGCATTTGGCGAGTTTCTTGAGTTACTATTTTAAAAATTGTGTCTATACGTTCGGAAGCTAAATTTGAGCGCATATGTCCAGTTAATCGGAACACTGCCTCCAAATCCATTGTGCGTGACAAACGGCTAGTAATACGAGCTAGTGCTTGCTCGCGCGCTGCGGAACGTTCGATTTGTTTGGAGGATTCTTGTATTTTGATTTGTGCTTCCATTTGCTGAATTGCAACAGCCAAAGGTGAAGCGAGTTGCAGCATAAAGTCTACTTCCGACTGTTGCCAAGCACGCGGCCCAGAGTTTTGATATGCTGCTAACAGTCCCCAAAGCTGGTTATCTACAAACAAAGGTACAACAATATAAGCCCGACACTGATACTTTTCGAGTGTTTCGATATAACAAGGACTATACCCCTCTGCATAAATATCATCGATTTGCTTATATCTTTGACCCCGTGCATATTCACCTCCTTTCGTTTGTTTGAGGTAAGTATCCGCTTCAGGATTTGAGGAAAGAGCAGCGAAATTTTTAACGGTACAGCGGTCGTGTTCAGATAAATTACCACGCAAACTAGTATCACGGTCTTGTTCATCTACTACCGATATCCAACCTGCTTCTACTGACTCAGCGATAAATTCACCTGTCCAGTCTTCATGAAAATGGTAAATACCTACACGATCACATTGCAACAGGCGCCGAATTTCAACGGTAGCAAAGCGAAATAGATTTTCAAAGTTGAGCGACTGACCGATTTTATGAGTAATCCGAGCAACAAGCTTTTCTTGTTCAGAACGTTCTTCAAGCAAAGCTGTAAATTTGAGTGGTTGCAAGCATAATAACAACTCGCGTCCAATTTGACTCAAGAAAGTAAGTTCATGTTCTTGCCAAACTCGTGAATTAGAACATTGTTGAATCGCTAAAATTCCCCAAACCTTACCATCGAGTCGCAAAGGTAAATTTAAACTCGCTCTTAACTGTAAATCTCCCCATAGCTTTTGTTGGTCTGGAGTTAAGTAAGATGTTTTGATGTCATCGTAGCGAATAACAGCATGTTTTGTATAGTTTGTTGCTTGCTCATATCCAAACACCACCATTGGCACACCATTACGCATTGCTGGTGTAAAACCGCGCGCTACTGCTTCACCAACTACAGTACCAGATGTTTCGCCATCAAAACGGTAAATTAATACTCGGTCGGCGCCTAAAGCTTCAAAAACACAATCTACAGCAGCTTCAAAAAGTCCTTCAATAGTAGAAGCTTGCTGCATTTTTTCAGAAATCACGGTTACTTGCTGGTTAATCATAGCAAGTTCCGAATCACTAATCGATTTTTGCAATTGTGATTTTGTTTTTACTGACTCCACAGGTTCAATTTTAGTCGATTGAATTAGTGGTTCTTGTGTCGTTAACTTTGGTGACTTTGCTGTTGTGCTTAATGGTTTACGCACGCTTTTTTCAGATTTGACGGTGCCGTTCTTTGTTGCATCTAATTCTGCTGCCATTTTATTTATTCCTTATACAAAATTGAATTTTATAAACCTGGTTTTTTTATTAAAATTGTAATAAATATTACAGCCTTGGGTAGAAACCAGGTTTCTTACACGTAAAACTGAACCACAGCCTTTGGATTAAAAACTGTCGAACCGTTAGGTAAATATCCTGTAATAAAAGGGAGTAGCTGCGTACAAAACGAGCCAGGTTTAGCAGGAAAAATTTGTGTAGTGTCGTGCAATTCGACTTCGTTAACAGATTTCACGACTATGCCAAAGCAATAGTTATCGAGTTGTATTACTATTGCTATTGGCTGTTGTGATAAAGGTACCTGCTCATATAAAGAGCTACCTCCTATCATATGCTCTAAATCGATTAGCCACAACATTTCTCCTCGCCAATTATATGCTCCTAAAACACTAGTAGGAGTTTCAGGTACACCCAGAATTTCATCTAAATTTACCCGCAATATTTCTGTGATTTTTTCTAATGCAATAACACTATTACCATATTTACCAATTGGAAAACTTAGTAACCTTTGCCGATTGTCTTCTAATGGAATATCAAATAGTGACTGTGTATTAGCAGTTTTTAATAGCGAATCAAGTGATGGTAGCATTTTTTTAATATTATATTATTTGATTATAATGGTAATTGAATAATAAACTCGGCGCCTTCACCATATTTAGACTTCACATCAAGAAAACCTCTATGTTTTTCAATAATTATCTGGCGTGCAATTGCCAAACCTAAACCTGTTCCTTTACCTACAGCTTTTGTAGTAAAGGCATATCCAAAAATCTTCTCTAGTATTTCTTCTGGAATTCCCATTCCATTATCTTTTATACTAATGACAGTATGTGTTTTTTTGGAGTTCAAAGAAGTTTTAATTGTAATTTGAGGATTTTTACATTTTGTTGTATTGTGTTGACAAGAATCTCTTAAAGCATCAATTGCATTTACTAATAAATTCATGAATACTTGATTTAATGGGCCAGGATAACAATTTATATGAGGAATGTTACAGTAATTTTTGACAACTTCGATTTTAGGCAATTTATCATTAGCTTTAAGTTTATATTTAAGAATCATTAATGTACTATCTATTCCTTCATGAATATCAAATGGAACTTTTTCGTGCGTGTCGTTTCGGCAGAATATTTTAAACGATTCACTAATATCTTTAATTCGAGTTGCACTTTCATGCATTGTATTGATGATATTCAATAAATCTTCTGTTAAAAAATCTAGTTCAATTTCTTCAGCATGATTTTGAATTTCTGCTTCTGTTGCTTTCTGTTGATGTAACTGTAAATGTTGCACTAGTTCACGTACATATGTAGCAGCATAAACCGAATTTGCACTAATGGCGCCTACAGGGTTATTAATTTCGTGAGCAACTCCAGCAACTAATTGCCCTAGTGTAGACATTTTCTCATTTTGTATCAGTTGAAGTTGAGATTCTTGTAATTGTTCTAACGTTGATTTTAATTCTTTACTTTGTGTTTCCAATTGTTTATTCAAATTTCTCAGCTTTACATGCACATTAACTCGCGCAATAACTTCTTCTTTTTGTAAAGGTTTTGTTATATAATCAACGGCGCCTAAATTTAACCCTCGAACTTTATCCTCGGTTCGAGATAATGATGTCATAAATATAACTGGGATATCATGCGTTGACTTACTTTCCTTAAGACGTGAGCATATTTCAAAGCCATCTATTTTTGGTAACATCACATCTAGCAAAATCAAACTAGGTAATACCTCTTCGACTTTTTTAAATGCAGTTTCAGCATCATTGGCAATTACAACATCAAAACCTGCACTTTTTAGTATCGCTAATAGTAAATTCGCATTAGTTGGACTATCATCCACTATTAATATTTGATTTTGCTGAGATGGAATCATAACGTAATTATAAGCCTTGTAAAGTAGATATCCTATTAGAAACCTGGTTTCTTTTAATACCTTGCAATAAAAACGCAAATTTTTCATAGAAACCAGGTTTCTCAAAGTCTAATTGGTATTTCCAGAATAAATTTACTCCCTTGATTTGCTTGTGAAATGTAGTAAAGTTTTCCTCCATGTCGCTCAATAATTTGATAGCTAACTGATAACCCTAGTCCAGTTCCTTTACCAACTGGTTTAGTCGTAAAAAATGGGTCAAAAAGTTTATTTTGAATATCTTGCTGAATTCCTCTCCCGTTATCTTCAATTGCTACTTGTATAAACTTTTTATCTAATATTGAAGTAGTAATAGTAATATGTTTGTTCACACTTTTACATACCTTCAACTCATCAATGGCATTAATTAGCAAATTCATAAACACTTGATTTAATTGACTAGCAAAGCATTCAATCAAGGGAAGTGTGCTGTATTGTCTAATAATTTCTATAGCTTGTTCTGTTGAATCAGCCTCTAACTTATGCTGTAATAATAAAAGTGTACTTTCTAATCCTTCGTGAATATCAATTTCTTTTATTTCAGCTTCGTCAAAACGTGAAAAAGTTCGCAGTGATTTTACTAATTGACTAATCCGCTCGGCGCCTGATTTTAAAGACTGACACAGTTTAGGCAAATCGTTAATGATATAATCTATATCCGATCGCTCGATTTCTTCTTGTAAACTTTGAGCTGCTTGAGGATGATGCTGTTTATAGTTGGCAAGTAAATTAAGTAATGTTTGAGTATGATTTTCTACATGGCAAATATTTCCGTATATAAAGTTGATAGGATTATTAATTTCGTGTGCAATACCAGCCACAAGCTGCCCTAAACTCGACATTTTCTCACTTTGAATAAGCTGACTTTGAGTTTCCTTGAGGTGGTTAGTGCGCTCTTGCACTTGAAGTTCTAAATTTGTATTGAGTCCTTGTACCTGCTGATAAAGACGGTATTGTGCAACAGCGGTAGAAAACCTTTCCCCTAATGCACTCGCATATTTAACCTCACCTTCAGTCCAAGCTTGAACTTGATTTGTTTTAATTTGGCGCCAGACTTGAAATGACTGTCTTGGCATTAATTGCCTAGTATCAGGGTTATGATATCCTGCCCAGTTAATTTCGGTATCGATTTCGGAACGGAAAATAGTTAAACAACCCAGAACGGTGGCACCAAACACTAAGGGAATAATTAATAAGCTGCGAATTAGAGTCGATTCAAAATAAGGCGCCAAAGTCCGGAATAATGGTTCTCGATATAAATCCCTAATTGCCCATAATGCATTAGTAACTTGCTCGTCTGATACGTCAGCAATGTCATACACACTTCGCATCCACTGTACTGACCAAGGTTTATACCCAGTTTGGTCAACTTCGGTTTCTATGACTGAATACAAATACTTTTGCCAAAGTCGATTTTCTTCAATTACCCGGTTTTCTTCAGTGTCTATTATATCTGGCTGAATTCCACATGTGAAAATTTCTAATGCCTGTTCACCCGAAGCAAGTAAATATAATCTTCCTCCTGAACCATCCAAGCTTTTTACTGCTTCTTCTAGTGCAGGTTGTAATTTAACAGTCGGAGAAGTATAAAGATTTTTAGTTAAACTATTTATATTAGCTTCTTGACGTGCTTGGTCGCGAACTTGATTTAATAAAATAGAATGTGAAATCGCAACACATACCTGGTCAACTACTGCTTGAATTAGCTGTAGTTCTTCTTCTGTCACCTTCCTCGGTTCAGAATGATGCGATACCAATAAACCCCACAACTGAGCAACTTTAGGTAGTGAAGGAGGTTGATATTTACCTGTTTGTTCGCTTTCCAAAACAATTGGCACAACAACAGATGATTTCACCCCCATTGCCGTTAAATATTCAACGTGGCAAGGGTCAACAGGACGATAACGAATATCTTGGTCTGGGTTGACCTCTCCATTTGGGTTACTCAAAGGACTAATACCAATTTCATGCGAAGTTAAATCAACAACATTGCGCTGCCGTGCCCGTACAAACAATTCACGCGCGTACAAAGGTATATCATCCGCAGGAAAATGTAACCCCATTAAAGAAGGTAATCGATTTTCGGCTCTGGACTCTGCAATTACCACCCCACTGCCATCTGAATTAAACTGGTAAATTTTTACGCGGTCTGTACCTAAATACGCACGCACCTCCGCAGTCATTGCGCTTAAAATCTCTTTCAACTCCAAAGATTGCCGCACACGGTTAGCAATGCGGTGAAGCAATATTTCTTGCTTGAACATTAATCTTTTATCAGATGACTTCATATAATGCTTTTGACATGTAAATATGTTCCCCTCTATATAAAAACAGGGGTTGGAATAAGTTTTAACACTTACCGTTAAAAGTAATAGCTTTGTTGGCGCCACTCCAAGAAAGCGTATAATCAATACTGATCCTGGTCGAACTGATTTATATTAAGATTATTATTAGCCAATTAAAGATAAGACACATCAAGCAACATCGAGATTTATCTGATGTGAAGATGCGTAAATACATAACTGAGTGAAATAATATTAACTAAAAATAATATTGTTTGACTTCAGCATAATTACATAAAGTATTTCGCACTTCTCCTCCCCATGAGGTGTCAAACCCCTACACCCATATTTAATTTAATCGAATAATATTATTTAGCACCAAAAAAAAAGCCTGCGAATACAGGCGTAAAATAAAAAGTTTCATTTTAACCCTCCTGCGAATTCAGGGGGTTGGGGGATGAATTATATTAAATTGCATTTTGATTCTCAAATAAACCAAACTAATTAAAAGTTTTGTCCAGCATAAACCGAGCGAACTTCACCATTGCGACGAATAACAGCTTCACCATTCGCAACTTCAACTAAAGCCCATCCACTGCTGCCAATAGCTTCGCCAATTTCGATACGACGAGTAACGCCATTGACTTTAAATAAAGCAGCAGATTTATCACCGAGTTCGAGTAATCCCTCAAGTGTATGAGAAATAGGATTAGTAGGAGCAACAGCAACTTCTTTAGGTTGTGGGGGTCTAACTGCTTCTGTATTAGTTTCAGCTTTTGGTTTTGCGGTTGGGAGTTGCGGTGGAATTGCGCGGAATGCTGAAAGATTTACACTCGGTGCTTTTGGTGGATTGATACTAATTGGTGTACGCGCGATGGTTAGCGGTTTGAGTGCAGGACGTACCGCAGCAAACACATTCAAAGGTTTGGTGGCATTATTAAGTTTTTTACCAACATTATTTAGTGCGGTTTTTACTGATGGAGTTTGAGGTAATGCACGTGCTTGTGACTGTGATTGTGTTGGTACTGGTGGTAATTTACCGCGAACACCCGGAATTTGTGGTGGTGCATAACGCATTGGTAAAGGCGCCTGATATACAGGAATATAGATACGTTCAACTACAGTTGTAGAACGACCATTAGTAGGAGCAATATTATTTGCCGCCATTGGAGGAGGCAGTTGTCCACTGGGAGTACCAGCCATTGCAATTGGTTGAGGATTTGCAACAGCCATATATGCAGATTTTGCAGACTGATTTGAAAGTTTAATATCTTGCCGGTCTATTGCAGCTAAGGCGCCGAGCATGTAATTTACTAAATCAGTTTGCACGTCCGCAACTTGATCGACTTCTGTAGTTGCCGTTTCATTTGGCGCCATTAACGAATGTTGGAACGAACGCGACACTAAACGATTTAACAAACCAGAATTACTTATACAAACCATCGCCACAGCTGCTACACCAACAGTTGCAGCTAAGGAAAATACTTTATTCAACCAGCCTCGAGGTTTGCGATGTTTAATAACAGTTTTAGGAACAGCGTTTTTCGTCTGTTTTTCTTTCCGAACTTTACTCAACTGCTGATTACTAACAGTCACCTGCTCAGTTCGGGGAATAACGACAGGCGGCACCTTGATTGTTTGCAGACGAACATACTCTGGTTCAATGGTATGTACAGGGATACCACTTTTTTTGTCAAGAATATGGTCAATATCAGCAAAAAGTTCATCCATTAAACCATCAGCATAATTGTCGATAGACCAGGGTTCGCTAACGATTAAATCTTCAGATGGTTCTTCTAGAAGAATATGGGTACTGGCTTCGGTAGACATAACGACTTTCAGTTATAGAATTTTAGGGCGGTTAGGATTATGACCCTCACCGCATTTAATGGGTACTTTTAAGCAATGGGAGTGGGTCGGGCGCCCAGAGCTAGTGAGGGAATTTAACGCGGGTGAAATTGAATTTGTAACTAATTCAACAACTTCTATTTCTTACTCAGAAAAAATACTGAGGAAATAGTTTGTTTTCATCTGGGACTAAGTGATAATAACTAGTAAAAAAATGTGTCATATATCGCATCAGTCCCTTAGATGTATATCCTACTACTATACTCGCGCTTCATAATGCTTTTTTTAAGCTAATGCCGGAAATTCTTTCCCTGACTGGTTTTGATGAATTTCTAAAAAGATTAGTAAAGCATTTACATCGGCTGGGTTGACTCCACCGATACGCGCGGCTTGACCGATAGTAAGGGGTTTCACCTTAGATAACTTTTCTCTTGCCTCCTTTGATAAAGTTTCAATCGATGTATAATCTAATTCAGCAGGTAGCTGTTTATTTGCTTGACGAGCAATTTGTTCAATTTGACTTTGCTGACGTGCTAAATACCCTGAGTATTTAATATCTATTTCCGCACCTTCGGTTTCCGCGCGGTCGAGTTCAGTATTACCAAGTTGGTACTTATTCAAATCTATATAATGGAAACCAGGACGCCGGATTAAATCAGCAAGAGTAATAGAACCTTTAATAGCTTGCCCGGTAGCATTTGCAATTTGTTTACCTACTTCGTCATGCTCTTTAACTCTGGTTGCATACAACCGTTCTTTTTCAGCAGTAATATTAGCTTGCTTACGGGTGTACATTTCCCAGCGACGCTCATCAATTAAACCAATTTCTCGTCCCAAAGGTGTTAAACGCTGGTCGGCATTATCAGAACGTAGAACAAGTCGATACTCTGAGCGACTAGTTAACATTCGGTAGGGTTCGCGTAAATCTTTAGTACACAAATCATCAACCAACGTGCCTAAATAACTTTGTTCACGAGGAAATACAATCATTGATTGACCACGTACAAATCGAGCGGCATTAACTCCCGCCACAATTCCTTGGGCAGCAGCTTCTTCGTAACCAGTTGTACCATTTACTTGTCCCGCACAAAACAAACCTTCAACTTTCTTAGTCATCAATGTCGGAAAACACTGGGTTGCGGGCAAATAATCATACTCTACCGCATAAGCGGGACGCAGCATTACACATTTTTCGAGTCCCGGTAAAGTTCGCAGCATTTGTAGCTGTAGATTTTCGGGTAGTCCAGTTGAAAAACCTTGAATATAAAGTTCTGGAATATCGCGTCCTTCGGGTTCGATAAAGATTTGATGACTATCTTTATCAGCAAATCGCACAATTTTATCTTCGATAGAAGGACAATAACGTGGCCCCTTTGCTTCTACCCAACCACCGTACACAGGTGACAAATGTAAATTTTCATTAATTAATTTATGTGTTTCTTTTGTAGTGCGCGTCATATGGCAAGGAAGTTGTTCGCGCTCAACCCATACTTCTGGGTCAAAACTAAACCAGCGCACATTAGTATCACCTGGTTGCAAAATCATTTTGCTGTAATCTACCGACCGCTTATCAACACGTGCAGGTGTACCAGTTTTGAGGCGCCCAGTTTCAAAGCCAAGTCTATTAAGGGTTTCTGTTAAACCTTCCGCAGCAAATTCTCCCGCACGTCCAGCGGGCATTGACTTATTACCAACCCAAATTTTGCCACCCAAAAAAGTGCCAGTTGTGAGAATTACCGCTTTACATTCAAAAGCGACACCAAAATAAGTTTGAACACCAATGACTTCATCATTTTTACCCAGCACCAAATCTGTCACCATACTTTCGCGAACCATCAAATTCTCTTGGTTCTCGACAATAGTCTTCATAATTGCCGCATACTCGCGCTTATCAGTTTGCGCGCGTAAAGCCCAAACCGCAGGACCACGCGAAGAATTAAGAATACGTTTTTGTAAATAAGTACGGTCAGCCATCTTGCCAATTTCCCCACCAAGTGCATCAACTTCATGTGTCAATTGAGACTTTGCAGGGCCACCAACTGCTGGGTTACAAGGTTGCCAACCAATTTTATCTAAATTAAGTGTCAACAGCAGAGTGCGACATCCAAGACGTGCTGTCGCAAGTGCAGCTTCACAACCGGAGTGACCTGCACCAACGACGACCACATCGAAAGCGTCTTGGAATTCTACTTTTTCGTGCATGGTCATAAACTTTCAGTAAGCATGTTTAGATACTGTTAATTTTAACCGAAATAAACCCTACTTTGTAATTCAGATTGCCTTTAGGGTAGGTTAAATTAATTACAATGCCTGTAACTACATAGAACTATTTTATTAATCGCCGATTAAAATCAAGATTTACTCATGAATAAGCTAAAATTTATCTAAACTTTACAATCAAAGTATTAAATAAAACCATCCACACACAAGCATGAAAATTCTTCAATTAACCTACTACGACAAAAAAATAAACTGGCGCCTTTCCCCAATGCACTTTTCCAACCTCAATCTTCTGGTTGGCATATCAGGAGTTGGTAAAACACAAATACTCAAATCAATAATGAACTTGCGCTCAATAGCCAGAGGTCGCTCATTAAATGGTGTTACCTGGGATGTAAATTTCTCTATTAAGAATAACATTTATCAGTGGAAGGGAGAATTTGAGTATGAACATAGTAATACGTTGGTAGCAGTAATCACTAATGAAGAAGAGGTAGAAAGCAGAAAATTTATAATTTCTAACGAGTATTTGTCTGTAAATGGTGAAGTAATAATAGAAATAAATACGACCAAGATTCAATTTAAAGGAAATAAGCTTCCAAAATTATCTCGATTTACAAGCGCGATTAATATATTAGGTGAAGAGGATGATATTTACCCTGTAAAAGAAGGGTTTAATCAGCTTGTGTACAGTGACCAGTTTAAGTCTGATTATCATTCATTGAATATAATGCTTCACTCAGTAAATAAAACGATTGACCCTAAAAGCTTTGCTGTTGTCGCTTTTTAATACTCATGCTCAATTTCACGAAGAATATTTAAAAGAGCTATTTAGGGCAAAAAATATTAATTATTCCAAAAATAATCCTGGTGATGTAATAAAATTTTATTATTTAGAGCAATTATTATATCGAATCCATGACAATCAATATCATCTGCTAACATTTCAAGATTTTGTAAAATTTTGCCATCTCATTAAATCTAAATTAATTACTTAACTAACTGATTAATATGTTAAATAGATTTCTCAAAAAAAGTATTTATATTTGTTTGGTGATATTCACTAGCTTAACTTTAGTCGCTAGTAATGGTAATGTAAATCATGTTACAGGCGCCAACGACCTAAAAACCAACGAAGATTGTTTAATTGAACGTGCCTTAAAAAACCCAACTTCAAACCGTCCATGTATCACTAATCCAATACCATCAATTACTCCAACACCTACTCCTAACTTAGCATTACCACAAAAAGAACGTTTTTTAGCTTTTATTACAACTCAATTACCATTAATACCCAATCCGAATACGTTTGAGTATATTATGCTACGTCAATATGGGGCGCCTTTTGTTAATCTAAATTCAGCTATAAAACTACCACCAAAAGTATTTTTTCCCAACCCTGAAGAAACAAGAACTTACCAAGCAACCTTAGTAATGAGCAAAGTCAACAGTGGCAATAACTGCTTTTTACAAAAAGCTGCTGCTGATGCATTCAATATCGCTGACAAACAAATCAATATTCCCTTAAAATCTGGATATGGTGCTGGTGACTGTACACGGACATACGAAACAAATCTGAGATTTTGGAAAAAATACGCCAACAATAATACTTTAGAACGAGTCAAGCAAGGTCGAGAGACAGCTATATTAAATGTAGTGGCGCCACCCGGAACATCACAGCACTTATGGGGTTTAGCAATAGATTTAAGAGTTTCCACAGCAGCGCAAAGAACAGCTTTAAACCAAAATGGGTGGTTCCAAACTGTAGAAACAGATTTACCTCACTGGACTTATTTAGGTGTACCAGAAGAAAAATTACCAGATTTTGGCTTCAACAAAAAAATCGTCAGAGGAATTACCTACTGGTTAACACCACTATAATTCTAAGAAATCGGGTTTCTACCCAAAATAGTTATTTTCATTAAAGATATAGTTAAAGAAACCCGGTTTCTAATTTGTATGTTACAAACTTGGGAACAATAAACACGTGAGTTTATTGCCATGAGTTGTTTGGGTAGCTTGTTTAGCTGGCGCCGCAAAAACACAAATACTAGTACTAATGAAATTTGAAGATACTACTGTGGTAAGCGTTAATACAGCGATGGTAAGGTAACGTTGTAACATATTAAGTATATATATACCTTTAATTGAGTGATTTCTTAGACTTGATGTTTGTCGCTCTTAAGCGAAACCCCTGCTCTAGCTAAATATATGACTCAAGTGCGATGTCCCGATGAACGCACGCGAGCGATAATTATTACAATAAATGTGACATCTCAACCCTGGAGTTCTAACAGTGGGCTTATTCGATGATTTGAGTCGGTTTTTGGAAAGCCGTTTAGAAGAGTTCTTAAAAAACAACCCCCATTTGGAGCTAGAAGCACTGTTAGACCAGTTGCGTCAACAAGAGGGAGACACATTAAAACTAATAGCGGACTTGCAATTGCAAGAGAAGCGCTCCCAAGATGAAATTCTTGCCACAGCAACCGAAATTCAAAAATGGCATGAGCGAGTACAAAAAGCCAAAAATGCTAACCGCGAAGACCTAGCATCCGCAGCACAAGAACGAGAAGCAGCGCTACTGCGTCAAGGAAACCAGCAGTGGGCAAAAATGCAAGGCATTAAAGATCGCATCAAGCAATCAAAAGAACTTTATCAAAAAATTCAAGTTCGGTGCCAAGAAGTCCAAACAAAAGCAACCCAAGCACAAGCAACACGTGCGAAAGCTCAAACGCAAACCAAAACCCAACAGCGCATGGAAAGTGACGGTTGGTGGAAGTCAACCAATAGCTCAAATAGCTTTGACGACCTAGAAGAACAATTTCTTCGTCTGGAAACCGATGACGAACTCCAAAGAATGAAACGACAAATGGGGAAATAAGAATTATAGGTAGGGTGCGTGACGCCATAACAATCGTGAAATAAAACCAATGAACTAGTAGCGTCACGCACCTTACGAGTTAGCAGTTAATTAAGGCATTATTGGCGCCTTCATTAGATTTGTGTTGCTAATTTTCCTAGAGGATATATTCCGATTCAATTTATCCTCTAGGAATTTTCCATGCGGTTCATGTAGCTCACGGTCTGATTGCCTGTGCAATAAGTTTTTTTGTAGGTCAGGCCAGACACCGTGAGCCAACATATTTGAGAATAAGGGTTAGAGATAGCGCTTCCGTATCTTATTTGAGTTTTATAACAGAGCAAATCAATATTTAAAGTATGTCACGAAGTTCGAGAAATAAGGATTCTGAGTTAAACTCGCTATTAATATCTTTTTCATTTTTTGCTCAAAAGCTTTGTAAGTCTTATTACTTAGCTTTTATAGCATTACTTGTAATATAATTAACAGTTAACTAAGTACCAAAACATGTAAATTTACAACGGATGCATTATCCGTTACATCCGTTGTATCCGTTGCGTTCTTATTCATCCGAAGCAGGCAAACTATGCTCAACAGGTTGCGGCGCCTCAAAAACAACCGCTTGACTACTTTGTTCAACTGCTTGTGTGGGTATAATATCGCGGATTACGTTTGGAGTCGAGCTAAAATAAGAACCCATTAATTTATTGTAATTGGAAGCAACCGCAAGGAAGGCGCCACCCAGTATATATATAGGTAAAGGCAAAGTAAAATCTTTTGCCCAGTCAAATAATTCCGCTAAAGCGAACAGTAGAAAGAAACAAGCAAACCAAACTGCCATATCTATACCCCAAAGCTGCAAGTAATTATATATAATAATTCAACTTCAGCAATAGTGTATTAGTACCATCAAAATGAAAGTGGTAGATGCAATGGTTTGTTACGTACTTTTACTTTTGCAATATAGCTGCTCGCAACCGCATTAATTGTGCATACCAGTCTTTGAAATATGGATGCTGCTGAATTTTGGCAAATGCTTCAGGTGAAAGTGTTTTTACAAAATCGTTATGAACTAAGATTGCCCGATTTAGCTTTTTGATATCAATGTAATTGCAGGTTGATACTTGCAGAGACTGACAATCTGGCAGTAAATCTGATAGTGCAGCTTTGAGTTTATCTACTGCATCCTCTTTTGCACCTAATTCGACCAACGTTGTCTTAAATTTAACTTGTGCTACACCTGCTTCTGGTTTCCTAGCAATGAGGTCAATAATGACATCATTTTCGGTTGAAACCTCTTCACCCGTGTTAGCAATCTTACCAAATTCTTGCTTTAAAGCTTCGGTTGCTACGAATAGTGAACCACTATTCAAATTGATGCTAACATTTGGCGCGTCTGGTAGAAACAGTTCTACGCCAGGATTATAGTTCAAAAAGCTGGATGATTCATCACTACTGCCTGTTATATTTGCACTTCCAGCATATGCACTTTTAGGCATTATTAGCAGTGCAGTGCAAACAATTAATACAGTATTCAAACTAGTGGAAACACGTTGTCTTTTCATCTTTATTGTTGTTTTGTTTGTAAGATAAGTAAGCTTTAAAACTGAAATGCAGAGCCTGCGACAATTGTCAAGCCAGAACCTTCATTCAAATTATCGGTGACATCTGTGAAAATGGCATTAATTACCAGAGGAATTTTTCTGATTGGTACTACTGAGGCGCCAACGTTTAAGCGGTTGCCAGTCCAACTGCTTACTAAAGAAATTTCGGGTGTGACTTGTAAACCAACACTTCCGAATAAGTTAGGGGTGTTTTCCCTATTTAGAATTGCACCCTTAGAACGAAAGGCGCCGCTGCCTACACCAACAGAAACAGTCAAAGGTAGTTGATTTGATATAAGTGGAAACGCTTGGGTAACGACTCCGTAAACTGTCGCATTAGCAGCAACAGTATCTCCCCAGCGAATTGGGTTAGACCATCCAAATGCAGCAGCTGTGCCTCTTCCAAAATATTTATGTAATTTAAAGCCTATTGCGCCACTGTCGCCAAAGTCAAAATCATTAAAATTACCACCACCAACGCTGGTGATATTAAAGTTAAATTCAACACCTAGTGATTTAATGGCATCACCTTCACCAAAACCAAACGATAGCGAACCATCGACTCTATCGCGGTCTCCATCAAACGGAAATCTCACCCCACCACCAATATAAGCTTGTCTGGAACTGGCGCCGTAACCTGTTGGAGTACCAGCACTCGAAGCAGGAGCAACCCTGCGACTCGTTCTAGTTTCAATGACAATAGGTTCTATTAGCAGGTCTTGACGTGATTTATTAAGTTCTCCAAAAGTATCCCCAACAGTTCCCGAAGAATCTGTTTGAGCTAGCTGTTGCTGAGAAAATGGCTTCAGAGCATTTAGTAACTTTGAATAGCGTTTCGAGTCTTCTTTGTTAGAAACTTTATTGAAATCTCGATTAAATTCAGATAACGATATAGGTTGCTTAACAATGAGTTCTTTTCGTTTGTCAGCGTTTCTACTGCGTGGATGAGCGCGCAACTTCTCAAGAAGTTGATTTTGCGATAAAGTTACTTCAGTTTTATCAAGAGTTGCTACTTCTGGTTTTTCCTCCACGATAAAACCGTAGCTAGCAGTCGAACTCAGTAAAACAGCTGAAAATAATCCAGGTGCTATTAGTCTACTGATATTACGTATGAAACTTCTATACTTAAGCGAAACCACGGTTGTATTTATTTTTTTATTCCGATTCATTTAAGGAACTCCTCACACCATTCAAAGTGGTATGTGTCTTTAATTACATGGATATGTACATAGAATTCCCAGAAATCATGCAAAACTAACACAAAACTAATAATTATTTTCTTCATAAATTCATTGTTTAAAGGGAAATAAAACAAAAATAGCAGTTTGTACGTAATAGTACAAACTGCTATTTTTGTAAATGGCGGTTCGGGATGCCCACTCCACAAGATTAAGTTTTTAAGGCAGCTTATTTAGCCAGGGACTTACACAAACGTTCAACTTTTCACCCAATTTAAGTATTTGTCGATATTGGGCTGAATCTTGGTGGTTTGCTATGCTTGCTTTTACTTTGGGTAGTACATGGGTTTGCAGGTAGTGGAAGTAAAGTTCCTGCGCTTTGTCTAGAGATATACCGATATTAAGTTGATGTGCAGCGCAAACTAAACGCTCGAACTGTTGAATATCTGTTTCTAAGTTGCCGTAGGCATCATGTAATAGCTGCCAAAGGTTTCTGAGAATAACTTGTTCTAGCAAAACTTTCCCTTCAGGGATATTTAGTCTACACCGTAGGTGTTTAGCTTCGGTGACTGCTGCTTCTAGCTCTACGAGATGGTTTGTAATATTCGCGCGTTCTAAAATGTCTTGTTCTAATGCGCGTAATATTGTCATGCAGCGATGCCCTAAAGCAATATCTGCCGCTACTTGCAATTCTTGCGGCGCCGGCAAACCATCGCGATGGAATGCCATTAAAATACCGTAATTATCCCGATACGTTTGTGTGTAAAGTTGGTCTAGTCGGCTTAATGTTTCTTGGCTTAATAACCGCATAATTCGGTGCCGTTCTTCAGCAAAGAGATTTTGTAAATTATATGCACCATCGCCGAATAACTGCGTCATTACCAAAATGGTATTTGCGGCTGAGGCAGATTGTAGACCATTAAACAACTTTTCTTTCAAGTTGCTGTGAGCGCGTCTTCCCTCAAATGGTTGGATGCAACAGTGAAAATCCCATCCACCCAGATGCAAAACGGCAAACTCTAAATGCTCGCTTTCCCAGGTAATTTCTGATACTAGATTCAAATGTCCAACAGCCAAAGTCATGGCGCCCATACGTTGCAACTCTAAGTCTTGTTCGGAGACTGTATAGCAATATATGTGTTTTTGGTAATTGGATTTTTGATACTGTGACTGCTTGTTAAACAGTGAGCTAATAGCGTATTGGGCAGCAACTTGTCTAAAGTTAACTTGTGCTGTAACTACAAGCTGTCGATAAACTTCGGCGCCATGTCCAAATAATTCTATATTGCTAGGCGCCCCATTTAAACGCTTGACAAATTTATGTTCAAGCTGTACTCCAGCGACATCACCAGCAAGTTCTAACGCACGAGCAGCATAGCGAAGAATTTGTGTACCTTCAGGACGCGAAAGTTCTTCAAAGAACCAACCACAACTTGTAAACATCAATAAAGAATGACGCTGCATTTCCAATAAACGCAGTGCATCAATTTGTTCCTCTTTTGTCAACTTGTGGTTTTGGTGACGGGACAAAAAACGATTAATATTTTCTTGACTACGGTCGCCAATAACTGCAACGTACTCATCACGTGCTAACCAAGGGTCAGTAAATAATTTCCGGCCATAATCTTCGTAAACTTTTATTAACTCATCGCGTAACCAATTTAAAGCATCGCGTAATGGGCGCCGCCATTTTAAATGCCATCCAGGGGCGCCACCACAACCACAATCTTCTTGCCACCTATCAACACCGTGAGCGCAACTCCAAGCGGTAATAGGTTTTAACTCAACTTCCCAAGTTGGCTGACTTAAACTTAGGTAATGAGCAAAGTTTGTCACCGTCCAACCACGGTGAGGAAATTCCCCAATAAAAGCAAACGCGAGTGTCTTCTCAGTTCCACCTTTATGATGTCCAAAGGTTTCACCATCAGTTGCCACCGAAATTAATTGTGAAGAACGATGATCCCCGCGTACTGCTGCACCAATGCGTCCAGCAAAATGACTTGAATTATAAACAACATCACTAAATCCCATATCACGAGAAATCGGGCCATCATAGAAAAAGATATCTATAAAGTCCTGTTTCCTTTCCCCCTTTAAATAACACCGATATGGACGTGTGGGATCAATCTGACTTCCACCGACTTCTTGCCATTCTGTGTTTGGGTTATCGTGAGTTGGAATTAAACGACAGCGTTGTGCTTGTGATGGCGCCAGAACTATAAATTTGATCCCCTCTGCAATCAAAGCTTCTATTGTTGGATAATCTACAGCAGCTTCAGCCAGCCACATTCCTTCGGGATCACGTCCAAATCTGGCTTTGAAGTCTGCTTTACCCCATCGAATCTGCGTATACTTATCACGCTCGTTTGCCAATGGCATGATGATGTGATTGTAAACCTGTGCTATGGCGTTGCCATGACCATTAAGCCGCACACTCGATTTCTTGTCAGCTTCTAAAATGCGCTGATAGACTTCAACATCGTGCTTTTCTAACCACGACATCAAAGTGGCGCCGATATTAAAACTCAAATACTCATAATTATTAATGATCCCCACGACTTCGCCCCGGTCGTTAAGCACTCTAGCAAAGGCATTCGGGCGATAACACTCGTGATGAATCCGCTCATTCCAGTCATGAAAAGGCGCGGCGCCGCTTTGACGCTCAATCGCATCCAAATAAGGGTTTTCGCGTGGTGGTTGGTAAAAATGCCCGTGTACTGCAACATAAACACCCATAGCAGTAGATAATGGGTTTACATCAGTCGAATGCGGCATCGAAATTGAGCCAGAGCTAGCTGGCAGTTCAGCAGCAGAAGTCATGCAATATTATTCCAGTGTTTTGATAAACTTGCGCTTTTGTACTAGACAGTCGATATAAAATTCTCTACAGTTGCGTTCCCACAGAATCAGTACATGTAACAACTATTCAACGTTAAATCCTTATTGTTCTATAGTATTTCTACTTTTGTGGGTAATCTACATCACCTTGGAGAGGGATTTTTGAAGGCGCCAATATATCATGGGAATTTGAAAAGCCTTCAACTAAAGATATTTTCCTGTATTTTCTAAGAATTTTAATAGTCTCTTAATTTATTAAACAGCATAACTGAGATATAATTTTCGCATTTTATTTAAATTTTTGCTAAAAATGATTATGAATGCGAATTAAAACATAATTAAACTTTACAAAAGAAAACAAAAAGAAAAAACAGTAAAAATTCGGAGCCATTTACCCACATGCAAAAGACTATGCTAGAGGCTTAGTGTAGTCTCTACACCATTAACCATCAACCAAGGTGAAAAATGTCAGTCAAAAATAAAATATTTTTAGTGTTGTTACTATTTATCCCTGTTTCTCTAGCTGCACATTATCTAGAGTGGGGAGAGTTGGCGGTTTTTGTTACAGCTGGGTTGGCCATATTGCCTTTGGCTGCTTGGATGGGTGTAGCTACAGAAGAAATTGCCGTTGTTGTTGGTCCTGTGCTTGGTGGGTTATTAAATGCCACCTTCGGTAATGCTACAGAACTAATTATCGCCCTAGTGGCACTCAATGCTGGTTTAATCGATATAGTTAAAGCCAGCATTACAGGGTCAATCATTGGTAACTTGTTGCTGGTTATGGGTTTAGCGATGTTACTGGGTGGGTTACGCTATAAAGAGCAAAAATTTCAGCCAATTGTTGCGCGTGTAAATGCAGCCTCAATGAACCTAGCTGTAATCGCGATATTATTGCCAACAGCTATGAACTATACATCGCAAGGAATTAGCGAGCAAACACTACAAAATTTCTCATTTGCCGTAGCAATAGTATTGATAGTTGTATATGTATTAACTCTATTATTTTCAATGAAAACTCACTCATATTTATATGAACTAGGTATCGCCGAAGCCGAAACCGAAACCGATGCATTAGAAGCTACGCACGGAAAGCCGAATATGTGGCTCTGGACGGGTGTACTACTAGTTTGTACTTTGTTCGTAGCAGTTGAGTCAGAACTTTTAGTTGATTCTTTAGAAGTTGCCACATCACAACTTGGCTTAACTGCATTATTTACTGGGGTAATATTAGTACCTATCGTTGGTAACGCTGCTGAACACGCAACAGCCGTTACGGTAGCCATGAAAGATAAAATGGACTTATCGCTATCGGTAGCAGTTGGTTCGAGTATGCAAATTGCTCTTTTCGTGGCGCCTGTACTAGTTATCGCAGGTAAGTTCCTCGGCCAACCAATGGACTTAGATTTTAATCCATTTGAACTAGTAGCCGTAACCGTATCAGTACTAATCGCGAATACAATCAGTTCCGATGGTAGATCAAACTGGTTAGAAGGTACTTTACTACTAGCAGCATACACAGTCCTAGGATTCGCCTTCTTTTTCCATCCAGTACCAGCAATTAGCTAGTACTCCATGTCAAAAGTTTTGTGGTGTAGGGTGGGCAGTGCCCACCTTACAACGAACCAAAACTTTTGACATACACCACTAGCAAGCGTTGCCAAGTTTTAATTGGTGAACTGAAGCGTCAAGAAAGTCTGGTTCAATAAAGTAAATTGTATGGAGTATATTTTGGCGCCACAAAACCACGGCACCTGATTCCCTTGAAAATGCCTCTTTTGATAGATTTTCCGTAAACAGTTCGCCCTGTGCGTGTATATATAAAGTACTAACTCCTCAATTTTGAAGCTTATGTACGGACAACCAAGTAACTCTAATAATACTCCTATATTTGAAGGCTTTTTCCTGCAAATGGTCATGGCTGGGCAGCAAGATAAATGCCAGGAAATTATTACCCAAGCACTTGGTTCAGATTGGGAAGTTAAGCTAATTGGTGATAATGGTACTGAGTTTGAAATTACAAAGAGTGATGCAAACACTTTATCCACCAAAGAAGCTTGGGACAAAGCTTATAATTTGCGCTCTCAACCAGGAGTTGTGTACGCAGAACCCTTGTTTGCCGTTCCTGTAGCTATGCCTATAGACCCCACACAAAATTTCAATCAAGATATTGATTTACCTACAGGACGGCGCCTTACAGGATTTGAGAACCCAAACCAACAAAATATAAACGATGAAAGCAGCGATGTTGATTGGCCTTTAAAGCAACTTCGCGTCTTTGAAACATGGCAACGCTTTTTCCCTGACCCCAATAAATTGCCAGGAGACGGAATTCTTATTGGGCATCCCGACACAGGTTATACACCGCATCCAGAAATTATCTCAAATCTACTTCTAAATAAAGCCTTCGACTTTCTCAAACAAGACAAAGACCCACAAGACGAGCTTGAAACATCTTCAAATGAAATAATCAACAATCCTGGTCACGGTACATCAACCGCTGGCGTTATTATTAGTACTAAAGCTCAACAAGCAAATTACCCAACCGCTAAAGGCATTACGGGTGTGGCGCCTGGTGCTAAATTAGTTCCTTTACGAGTCTCTTTATCAGTTGTCCTAATCAGCATTGTCAATATTTCCAAAGCAATTGAATACGCAGCAGATAACGGTATTCACGTAATTTCAATTAGTTTAGGCACAGCTTTTCCTAGTCAGCGTTTGCGAAGTGCAATAATTTATGCTCAAAAGCGAGGTGTAATTATTGTTGCCGCATCTGGAACAGCAGTTCCCTTTGTAGTTTGGCCAGCTGCTTACGAAGAAGTAATTGCAGTTACAGGTTGTGATGTAAAACGCGAAGTATGGGTAGGTTCATCGCGCGGAAGACAAGTAGATGTAACGGCGCCAGGTGCTGGTGTTTGGTATGCAAAAACCAACAAGACCGCTACCGGGTTGGAATATGACATTAACCAAGGTAATGGTACTTCTTTTTCTGCTCCATTTATAGCGGGTGTAGCAGCATTATGGCTTTCGTATCATGGACGCGACCAACTTATTCAGCGATACGGCGCCGAAAAAATACCCTTCATATTTAATCAAATATTGCGCGATAGCTGTGAAAAATTTCCAACCTGGAAACCCAATAAATTTGGTGAAGGACTTGTAAATGCCGAAAAAGTACTAGACTTCCCATTACCAGACAATCAAAATCAATCACTCATGGCGCCAGCCTTCGCACTACAACAACACTCACCAATAGATAACGGCATAAATACATTTAACCATCTATTCGAGCAACAGCTAGTAAATAACCAGCCAGAAGAAGATTCTCTTGAAACACCCGATAACACAATGCTGAAATTACCTTTAGCTCAATTATTACAAACAACACCAAGCGAACTACCCAAACGATTAAAAGAAGTAGGCAAAGAACTAGCATTTCACTTCGCCGCAGACCCACAACTTTACAACCAACTTACTCAAACCATGCAAACACCAAAACCAGGTGTAGCAAGCTTCAAAACACAACAAGACCCATCTAATAACTTAAATAACCTACGCGCACGTCTACTTAACATCGGCACATCCGAAGTCCTAAAAAACAAAATAAATTAAAATCTTAATGCCATAACTATACCTATGTCATGAGTCGTGAACTTAAACGTAAACGTAAACGTAGTTTTCCTTTATGGTAGTTTTCCTTTATGGTAGTTTTCCCGTTATCCGTAAACGTAAACGTAGTTTTCCTTTATGGTAGTTTTCCTTTATGGTAGGATATCCGCTTATGGTAGGGTAGCATCTTTAGTATTTCCATGTTTTTAAAGTAAAATTGACACTGTTTTCAGTAGAGTTGGAAAACTGGCGATTTCCCGCAGAGATTTTTACAAATGATTTATAGTTAAATATATTTAAACTTAAATATTTTGGTTAAAGTTTTAAATATACTTATGGTGAGGCGCCTAATATTGTCGGGGTTTTGTTGGGTTGCGCGGAAGGCGCTCCACCCAACCTACGAATTTGATACTTAGGTACTGTAGGTTATTGTAAAGCAATATAGGGCGCCTAAAATTACGTAGGGTAGTAGTTGGGTGAAGTTCCGAATGTTGAGGAATCTTAAGTATTGAGTAAGCGCGCGCGAGTAAAGGCACTATCTCTGCTAAAATATCTTGGTTGTTTAAGAAGTGCGAAGCATCCGTCTTTGAGCCAGTCAACAGACCTTATTAATAATATCGATACGCTAGCGCAAGAGTTAGCGACTATTCAGCAGACAGGTTCTAAACGAATTGCACTGCTGGGTTCGCGTCACGTCCCCATTACGCATCAGAGTCTGATAGAGATGATGACTTATGCCTTGGTTTTATCAGGCAACCGCATTATCACTTCGGGTGCAACCGGCACCAATTCTGCCGCCATTAAGGGAGCAATGCGTGCTGACCCCAATTTTTTGACGGTAATTTTACCACAAAGTCTAAACCGTCAGCCGATAGAATCGCGCCAACAACTTGAACAGGTAATGCATCTTGTGGAAAATCCAACTAATGATAGTTTGGCCTTGGCAGAAGCTAGCTATCTGTGCAATAAGGAGATAGTCTCCCGTTGCCAGCAGCTTATCTGTTTTGCGTTTCACGATAGCCGCACCCTGTTACAAACATGTAGAGAAGCTGAAGAACAGAGGAAGGTGGTAACTTTATTTTACTTTGATTAACTTTACTGAAAGTCGGCAGTCATTAAGTCAACAGTCAAGAGTTAGTAGTATTGATTCTAGATTATAGACTTTAGACTGAGGGCTTTGGATTCACTCGTCCATGCATCACAAATTACAATTAACATTTACAGTTAGCCGTGTCAGCCATTTTTTTATACTCGATTTTTGCTAGCTTTTTGCTGATTTACGCTCCATTTCTAGTAGTCAGCTATGGTCGTTTTAGCGTAGGTTACGATATGGCTGCTCCTCGCGCAATGTTTGATAAATTACCGCCTTACGCACAACGAGCAACTTGGGCACACCAAAATTCGTTTGAAACGTTTATGGTGTTTACCGCAGCAGCTTTAATGGCTTATGTAACTGGTGTTAATTCACAGACTTCAGCAGTCGCAGCAATTACCTTTGTCATCGCGCGATTGCTGTACTCTATTTTCTATATTCTGAATATACCCATTTTACGCTCCTTAATGTTTGCTGTGGGTGGACTCTGTTCGTTAACTTTGTTTGTTCAGAGTCTTATCCAAGTTAAAGGTTAGTAAATTAGAGTTAGGGGCATTCGCATCCCTAGCTCAAATACCTTTACAACTTTAACCCAAGCATACCTATTTCTCACACCAAAACTGTTATGGCTTCAACGTATTCATTTGATATTGTCAGCGATTTTGACCGACAAGAGTTAGTCAATGCTGTAGACCAAGTTGTGCGAGATGTTAAAAGTCGCTACGACCTCAAAGACACTAACACGACTGTTGAATTAGGTGACGAAAATATCACTATCAATACCGACAGCGAATTTACTCTAGATACGGTACAAGGTATCCTGCGCGAAAAAGCTGCAAAGCGTAATCTATCACAGAAAATCTTTGAGTTTGGCAAAATTGAATCAGCTTCAGGCAATCGCGTTCGTCACGAAGTAACCCTTAAAAAAGGTATAAGTCAAGAAATAGCAAAGCAAATATCTAAGTTAATTCGTGACGAGTTTAAAAAGGTACAAGCATCAATTCAAGGTGATGCTGTTCGCGTCAGCGCTAAAAATAAAGATGATTTACAAGCTGTCATAACTCGACTGAAGCAAGAAGACTACCCAGTTGCTTTACAATTTACTAATTACAGGTAAATTTACTGTTCGGGCATAGCTACTTTATCAGCCGTCATCTTAAACTCGTTGGTGACGAAAAAAGTAGCAGTTTCTGCCTCATACGGTTGTCCTGCTCGCACAATTTTGACTTTACCCGTCAAAACGACTTTTTGCTCCAATTTATAGTATTCTGCTTTTTCAGCTGTCGCAGTAATTTTTTGAGGCTCGTATTTAAACTCTACATCCCCAGACCAAGTAATCACATCATTGTTCCCTGGTACTGCTGGCTGTGACAATAAATTGGTATTACTCGTCGACGCCCCACTTACTGGAGTTACAACTGTACCATTAGTCGGCGCCACATAATCTGGCGCCTGAGCATAAACACTGTTAATAGTCGCATTAAGTAAAACCGCATAAATCAAAACTCCCGGCAGTAAAAACGATAAATGCAAACGCCTTGCCTGGGCAAAGTTGGACAATAAGCTGTATTTTTCAAACATTTTAGCTAGCTTCTAGTTACAAACTTAAAATAGAACTGCCACATCTTGGCACGACATCCAGTTAAATGACCACTCGATTCCCTAACCCCCAATAACTTAGGGTAAAAATTGCCCCCCGAATTCGCGTTCTTGTTGGGGGGATTAAGTATCAAATATACATTCTCTAAAGATGAGATATTAAAAACAAAATATACGTCAAGTTTGTATTAATAATAATTTTTCAACACGCATATAATATAAATACATAGTATTTTAAAATACACATAAATTCCGCATTTCTTTGATTTTACCGAATCACAAAGATATGAGAGTTAAAAAACAGTTGTACTTAATAATACATTATAAACAAAATTATTAACCTAATAATTCAGTACAAACACATAAAACAATTTTAAATTAGTTAAAATACTAACGAAAATCACTCTAGTGCAGCATGGCTAAAATAATTATCCAGTTAGAAAAAGCTACAAAGCTTATCAAGTAAGGAATCTTTTTTCTGCCTTCTGCCTCCTATCTTCTGCCTTCTGGCACTAGTATTAACACTAATAGCAGATTTGTAAGCCAAATTGGCATAAAAATCAGTGCGTATTTTTTAATTTAAAGTTGTTTCATAGTAAACTCGATTATGGTACATTAAAGAAATAAATCGGTTTGCATTCAATTTAAAATTATAAAATACTTTATTTTGTGAGAGTAAGTAATATATATTACCAAGTGTCTACCTTTCCCTATTCGTATTTACAGCTAAAAAAAGAATTTCAGTAAATCATGCAGTCTTCATAACTTGGAGAATGCGTTATTTTGTCGGTATTTATTTGTCCACCCTCTAAATTCTTCACATTCATTGCCATGGGTAAATCTACTTTAGATCAAGAATCAATGAATACAGTTAATCTTGGTAGGCAGAAATTTTTTCAACCTCTTGAACATTTATCGTTCTTACAAAAAATTTCGCAAGATTATGTCAGTGGGAAGTTACAGGTATTCAGCATTTCACAACAGTGGTCAATATATTTTGAAGAGGGCAAATTAATTTATGCTTGTCAGTTGAATGAAATGTGGAATCTTTTCTACAAAAAATTACAACAGTTAAGTCCTGATATGAATTTAAACAATCAGGTATGTAATCAACTAAAAACGATATTTGATAGTCATCATGATGATGGTAGTTGTTCGAGCTATTTAGCAATATGTTGGTTACTTGACCAGCAATATATAAATGCGTCCCAAGTTAAGCAATTAATCGAAGAGTTAGCACTCGAAGTTATGGATTCATTTCTTAAACTCCGAGATGGTATATATGAATTTTTGCCCAATAGTTTTTTAGACGATTTACCCAAGTTTACCCATATTGATATTTCTACTATTGCCCGACTTTGCCAGCAACGTGCGCGAAAAATTGGTAATTTCATTCACCCAGTGTATCGCACCAGTAATTATTTGTTCTCAGATTTAAGTGAGCAAGAACTCAATAGTTTCGATAAACCTCAATTACCTCAAAAATCTTCTCGTAAAGAAATTAATCAGTACACCGAAATTACAAAGGCGCCATCCTTACCAGTTAATAACTACATCGATGCACAAGTCAAGGCGCCTGAGCAAAATACTGACAATACAGCTACACTTCGAGATGTACCTGTGAATGAAATTAAGTCGAATGAAACACATAAGCTTTATAAAGTCATGTGCATTGATGACAGTCCAACAATAATAAAAGCAATGCAAGGCTTTTTAGACAAAGAATTATTTCAAGTTGTAGGTGTCACAGACTCACTCAAGGCATTAATGCAAATCCTTCGTGCCAAACCTGATATTATCTTACTCGATATCTCAATGCCAAATTTAGACGGTTATGAACTTTGTTCGTTACTACGTAAACATCCAGAATTTCGCCATACACCCATAGTCATGGTAACTGGTAGAACCGGATTCCTCGACAAAGCACGTGCCAAACTAGTCAAATCATCAGGATATTTAACCAAACCTTTTACCCAAGCAGAATTAATTAAAACAGTATTTCAACAAGTCAGTTGTTTAACTTCGTTTTAAGCTTCATAATTTATTTTATTGAGACAAATAAATGTTAGAGAAAGTTAGCGCCAATAGCAAAGCTAGGGGTTTTTCTGGCTGAGTCAGTCATCGCTGGTTTAACTTATGCAATGGGTATGCAATTGGTAGAACCTTGTTTAGGAAAGTCTGTAGATAGACTTACTAAAGGAAAAATTCAAGTCATCAATAATGTATATCAAGCCGGATTAAATGATTGTTATCTGCAATTATTAGAAAGTTTTAATGTCAAAGCAAATTTAGTAGTGCCAATTATAGTAAATAACAAGCTACTCGGTTTACTTATTACACATCAGTGTTCGCACCCGCGCAACTGGCAGCAGTCAGAAATTGACTTATGCGAGCAGCCCGCGCGTTTGATTAGTTTAGCATTAGAACCTACTGCTCACACTCCCCCTACTCCTCCCACCCCCACCACACCTCCCACTACCTCACCAATTCGTATTGGAGCAAAACAACTCGAAGTTACCAACGATTTATCGAGTGATAATTGTAGTTCGTGACGATGGAAATGGTATCTCTACTGAAAAAGTCAGAAAGCGTGCAGAAGAAATAGGATTTGATCGGACACTACTTGCACAAGCAACCGGCGATGAATTATTACTACTAATATTTGAAGCAGGTTTTAGTACAAGTGATGAAGTTACTGAAACAGCTTTATCAATAAAAGCCGTAATTTGTGATATTGATATGCCTAACTTAGATGGATTTGGATTTTTAGCCAAAGCAAAAGCACAACCCAACTTTAAACACATACCAATTATTCTCTTAACGTCACATACAGCAAACAGATATCGTAATCTTGCATTTAACTTGGCGCTAAAGCATACCTATGTAAACCTTACAATGAGTACGAATTACTTAAAGTGTTAAATGAGTAGGTGTCTGTATAATTAATAACTAAAAATCACATCAATCATTAATTAAAAATCATGACTTTAGTCACATATATTTATTTCAAAAACCCATAGAAAAATTCTACAAAATTAGATATTATTTATAACAATCTTGTGGGGTAGGCTTTAAGAATACCTCGCCCTATTCCAACTACATTGGTGTGTGGTGTGATGAACCTTGATTATAGAATCAGCATAGTTTTAGTACTTGCTTTCTCATTATGTGTAATGATTCCGAAATCGCTACAAGTAATGGCAAGTGACCGTTTTTGTCCAATAACAGAGGAATCAAGCATTAAATCAACTTATTATTCTCAAAATTTCGGTCTCGAAACGCAGTAACAAAAAAGGGTAAAGGAAATCCCTTACCCTTTACCCCTACACAGCTGCTGGAGCTAAACCAAGCGATAATAACAAGCGGTCAGCATCAAAATTTTGAGCCATTAGTTCGCGAATACAATTAACCTTGATAGGTTCGTGGACACGCACTTGCCCAAAAGTTTTATCAACAATTTCCACAGTTGTTAATGTATCTAAATCTACTGACAAAATCGGTATTTCAAGTTCTTCAGCACGATTCAAAATAAAAGCTGGGGGTGGTAGCTGTCCTGTGAGAATTAGACATTGCGTCGAAGTTTCCAGGGCTGCTTGTTGAATTTCTACACGGTCTCCTCCTGTAACAACAGCCATATTATGGCGCTTACGAAAATACTTCACGGCTGAATTAACGTTCATCGCTCCAATCGCTAAACTCTCAACCATCATCAAATCTAAGCGTCCATTTCCACATAGAACTTGTGCGTTTAATTGATTAACCAGTTCTCTAACGCTAACACTGCGTAATAAATTATTCTTAGGTAAAATACCTAACACAGGAATTGAAATCGACTCTAAGTATGGACGAACTGTTTTGTCCACAACTTCAAGTTGAGATGAGGGAATATCATTAATTACAACCCCAATCAAGCGATTTCCAATTCGCTCCTTCGCACTCTTAAGCGACTCCACTATCAGCAACGAACTATAGCGACATACTAATAGTACTTTTGCATCAACAGCTTCAGCGATAGAAAGCAAAGACATATCAAACAAACAGCCTTCATCCAAACTACCTGCTCCTTCGAGCAATACCAAGTCTCGTGCTGGCAACTGAGAATATTGCTCAATAAAGGACTGTTTGTAATTTAATGTATCTTCACCAAGCAAGCGTTTTTGTATAGCTAAATCGTCCAAAGCGAGCAAGGTTGGCACCTTAGAGCTTGCCGATAAATTGAGACTAGAGCCAATAAACTCAACGTCTTCCTCTACCAAACTGCCTTCGGATTCACTCAAACAGGTGCCCAAAGGTTTACCGTAAGCAATGTCAAGCCCTTTTTCAATAAGCTGATGAGACAATCCTAAAACTGTCGTTGATTTACCACTGTAAGCTTCAGTCGAACCTACAAGCAGGTATTTCGGGGATTTTGGCATTCGGCACTCCTAATGTGATTCCGGAACTAACGTTTGAGCGCGGTTAATAAAAGAGGGCAATTACAGCATAAAATGGCGCTATTGGAATTGGATGCGTCTTTTTTTAACAGTATGATCTTTTTTGCCGCAAGATAAAACTGAGCAAATAACTCCAAAACTTAAATCAAAGCCATTTTACTCAGTGATAAGTTGTAAAATATACCAAATCTTCCTTTCTTACGAAGCTTTGGGCGCCTAACCTAATCAAATGCATAAAAACACTTGACAAAAAATACATTTTAAGCATGTAACATGCCAGCATTCAGGTAGGCGCTTATTAATTTTAAGTCCAACCAAACGTAAGCGACTTGTTATTCAATCACAAGTAGAGTGCAGAAACCCGGTTTTTCAAGCACGCGCGCACGATAATCTTCAATTTAAACCCAAAGAAACCGGGTTTCTCGGTTTCTCAATTATTTTCATCGAGACGTAGTAATTTGCGGTAAAAAGCCTGTGAAAAATCGGTTGTGCGGTTACGCTTGTAACTTTCTAGCAATTCAATCAAAAAATTAATGAACTCGAAACTAGCGGTCATCACTTCGTAGTTAAGTTCCGCATTGCCATCAAACTGTATTCGGCAGCGGGTTAAATCTGAAGGTAAGCTTGCGGCATTCCAGGTTGCCACAAAAGGAACACCTGAACCGGACTCAATTTTGCGCTCTCCCTCTAGACTTCCTTTTTGGTATAAGCTAATCGCATAAGGCAAAAAATTACGCTTGCTTCCCTGAACATAAGGCATGTAGACGCTAGCTTGCTGTTGTGTAGCAGCTTGAAGCTTATCAATTGCCATAACTGAATTTTCCTTTGATACTGAGTTAACTAGTTGTGGATAGTGTTAACTTTAGTGTTCCCAAAAACACTTAATTATTCACACAGAAGCTTAATACAGAGATTGGTAATTAAAGCAACTCAAGAAAGAATATGAAAATGTCGGGTACAATAGGGCTGCACTTGCTTTTATGGGAGAGAAAGAACGGTGGCACCATAAATTCACCTATTTGCACGGTGGACTAAGCTTTTGGTAATATCTCTGCTCAGAGATATTTATGAATAGTTTGATGACTGGTGCGGCTGATTCACAAACTTATGAAGCAAGTGTAAAAAAGTACTGGTGGTTGAATCAAGTGACCTATGCCAGCGAATTCCTGGCCCGAGAAAGATTATAAAAGCGAGTTTGACCCGCTGACCTTGTTATCTGAGTTATCAGTAGACGAGGATTCCGTGGAAGAGGCAACTAATACCCTGTCGCTTCCATCCCGATTTCAAAATCGAAGACGCAAAGCCGCTATAGTCCTATCTATAGTCTGGAGTAGCACCATTGCCCTACATTTAATTTCTTGGGGTTCATTGTTCGTGTTGGGATTATCTACCATCGTAGGGCTTCATGCTCTTGTAGTGGTTTTTGCCCGACCAAAACAGTACACAGAAGTTATTGAGGGTGAGCTACCTTTTGTGTCGTTATTAGTAGCAGCAAAAAATGAAGAAGCTGTTATTGGCAACCTCGCCAAAAATCTTTGTAGCTTGAAATATCCTCAAGATAATTACGAAGTTTGGATTGTTGACGATAATAGCAGTGATAATACCTCACTCGTTCTATCTCAAATCGCAAAAGAATACACTAACTTAAAAGTTTTGCGACGTTCCCCTAATTCAACTGGTGGAAAATCCGGCGCCCTTAACGAAGTTTTACCATTAACTAAAGGTGAAATTATCGCCGTTTTCGACGCCGATGCTCAAGTAGCCCCCGATTTACTTGTCAACATAGTACCCATGTTTCAACAGAAACAAGTTGGTGCAGTACAAGTAAGAAAAGCAATAGCAAATGCCAGAGAGAACTTCTGGACTCAGGGGCAAGCTGCTGAAATGGCGCTTGATACTTTCTTACAGTCGCATCGAAATGCGATTGGTGGAATAGGGGAACTGCGAGGGAACGGTCAATTTGTTCGTCGTCAAGCTTTAAAGCGTTGTGGTGGTTGGAATGAAGAGACTATCACTGACGATTTAGATTTAACTTTACGATTACATCTTGACAAATGGAATATTGAGTGTGTATTTGACCCGTCGGTAAAAGAAGAGGGTGTCACAAATGCACTAGCACTTTGGCATCAACGTAACCGATGGGCAGAAGGTGGATACCAAAGGTATCTAGATTATTGGGATTTGCTTTTTCGGAATCGCCTTGGCGCCCGCAAAACGCTGGATATGTTGGTATTTCTCTTGACACAGTATATTGTGCCAACAGCAGCAGTACCAGACTTATTAATGGCATTAATTCGCCATCGTCCACCGATGCTAGCTCCAGTTACGGGCATTGCGGTTAGCATGTCGATGACAGGAATGTTCGTTGGATTATCGCGAATACGTAAAGATAAAAAATTTAGAGTCTCCGCGTATTTGTTAATCTTGCTTCAAACCCTTCGCGGCACTATATACATGCTCCACTGGTTAATCGTAATTAGCAGTGCTACGGCGCGTATGTCTGTACGACCCAAAAGGTTGAAGTGGGTAAAAACATTACACCAAGGCAAAGGGTGACAACTCCATACACTGACACCCTTCGGGGTACAGTGTAGGCTTCTTAAGCAATTAAGAAGCGTGTCATTAGTCTGAGTAGCTCGTTATACCAGAGTTACTAGGTTTTTTGAGAATATATAGGCACTTCAATGTGTAGGTCTGGTAAGCCGTTTTCTAGCATTGAACACTGCGGGTAGTGATTAAACATAGTTCTGGAGTTAAGGACAAAGTGTTGCTACTTTAAAAGCTCAAAAAAACATTGACAAAGAAAACCACCCGTAAGGGATGAACTTTTTATTAGTTCAATAACAACAAAACAATGAAAGTCTTAGTTATCAACAAACACGGTCAACCGTTAATGCCCACATCACCTCGAAAAGCTCGATTACTTTTGGAATCCGGAAAAGCTAAAATTGTCGGACATGACCCTTTTACAATCCAATTAAACTACGGTTCTAGCGGTTACAAACAAGAAGTAACACTAGGGATTGATGCTGGTTATCAGCATATCGGTTTTAGTGCAATTACTGACGAAGAAGAATTGATTGGCGGAGAATTAGAATTATTAGACGGAGTATCAGAACGCCTTACTGAACGTTCAAAGTATCGTAGGCAAAGAAGAAGTAGATTAAGACATCGTGCGCCAAAATTTGATAATCGTGTACGTAGCTCGGGGTGGTTAGCTCCATCAATTCAACATAAATTTGATGCTCATTTAAAGATTGTTGAAAGAATTACATCTAGATTACCATTAACAAAAATCATTGTTGAAACAGCAAACTTTGACATTCAAAAAATTAAAACTTCAATCCGAAACAAATAACGCATCTCTAGATGAGGTTTTAAATACCTATATGAAGAAGTTTGAATAAATTCACATCGATTTTCGTTAATAAATACTTTAGTAAAAACTCAAGCATAGCGAAACTATCTTTTCCTGCGGAGCAGAAATTTGATAGTTCCCAGGTTTCTTTTTTACCTCGCATTCATCTTAACACCAAGCGGAGTACCGCTATGGTGTAAGACTGAGGCACGTCTCAGCTAATATTTAATCATTAGCTTTTAACTATTGTGTTATTCATCATCAGTTTCAACCACATCAATCAAATCAGACGATGCAGCAGAGTCCCCAAATTCTGCTGCATCTTCGTTATAGCCAATTACTTGTCCATCAAAAAACTGTGCTAAACGTTCGGCAGCATACCAAACCTTCTCAACATCCACACTTGATATTGTGCTTGATTGTTGTATGGACAGTGTCGGCGAAACTTCTTCGTTAGTCGGCGCCTCTTCTGTAAGTGCATCATAAGATAAATTAGATACATCAGATTTATGTACAGGTGTTTCGTCTACAGGTTTTTGTACCTGAGCATCTTGGGGAATATATTTTGGTGCCGTATTATTTAAATAGTTTTGGGCGCCATTACCATTTTGTACAGAATTCTCTTGTACATTATTTTGTTCTTTATTTTGTAAAGTTTCTTTATTTAAGTATGATGTCGTATTTTGTAGATTATTTCCATTTTGGGTAGTTTTGTTACCATTACTCGATATAACAGGGTCAGGTTCTACATGTGTTGTCGGGGGAGGTTCCTCAGTCGTCGTATAAGCTACACCGTTTTCTTTAGTAAGATTTGAACCTGAGTTAAGAACTTCTAGATTTACAGTAATTTCGCGATTAAAAGTAGCTTTAAAAGCTCGTCGAATAATTGGCAAGTCTTCTTGAACCCGTTTATGCCAAGCTTGTTTAACACCAAGTCGAGCAAATTCAGAGCGAATTTCAATCACATTACACATTTGACGCAGCATTTCACGTCTTGATATAGGTTCAAGATGAGATAGTACTTTCTGCCAAGTTTGTGCTAAATCGTTATTTGGATTGTTATTTACTGGTTGATTATTAGCAGGCGGCGCCTCCGGGTGTACTACTGGTTGGTTATTAACAGGTTGAGACTGGGTTTGCGCTTGGTGATTATTTGTTGGTGGATTTATTGGTGGATTTATTGATGGATTTATTGGTGAATTTATTGGTTGTATGGGCGCCTTACCATTGGTAGATAAGTTATTGTTATGTGGCTGCTGGGTAGATATGGGCGCCGCTTGAACACTTATATTAGGACTATTAAAACTTGGCGCCACTTGAGAAAGTGCAGATGGAAGTAAACCAAGAAGCGTAACTTCCAACCACAAACGCGGTTGAGTAGTATTTTTAAGTTGAACTTCAGCGTTTCGTAAGTGCTGCTGTCCTGCCAAAATTCCATGAATATCAATGTTTTTTACCAATTCAACAAGAGCTTGCCAAGTTTCTTGAGTACAAGCAACCAAGTCACCACGGTTAGAAGCTGTTTTGGCAATCAGCAAATCTCGGTAAAAACCAGCAAGGTTTTGTAAAATAGTTAGTGGTTCGCGTCCTCTATCCAAAATTTGACGGGTAGTATCAATTAATTCTTCGGCATTATCAGCAGCGATAGCCTTAAATAACCAATACAAATCATGTTCGCTAACAGTACCTACCAAATCCCAAACATTCGACGGATTAACTTGCTCAGGCAGTAAACTCAACTGATCGAGTAAACTTTCCGCATCGCGCAACCCACCCTGTGACAACTGTGCCACCAAAGTAATCGCTTCGGTTGTAATATTTATATTTTCTTTTATCGCTATATCAGTTAAATGAGATACCATCGCATCTAATGGTATTCTACGAAAATCAAATCTTTGGCAACGTGAAATAATTGTAGGCAGTACTCTTTGCGGGTCAGTTGTAGCGAGTATAAAGACAATATGCTTAGGTGGTTCCTCTAGCGTCTTAAGTAGCGCATTAAACGCCTGTACTGATAACATGTGACATTCGTCGATCACATATACCTTGTATCGACACTGGACGGGGGCAAACTGAGCTTTTTCGATGATGTCGCGGACATTTTCGACACCTGTGTTACTTGCTGCGTCTATTTCAATAACATCGACGGTATAACCTTTGGTAATTCCTAGGCAAACGTCGCACTTTTCACACGGTGTAGCTGTTGGGTGTGGGCCGCTAAGGCAATTTAACGATTTGGCGAGAATACGCGCACTCGATGTTTTACCAGTACCACGCGGGCCAGTAAATAAATACGCAGGCGCAATACGAGACGTGTTGATAGCATTAGTAAGAGTTGTTGCTATAGCAGATTGTCCCACCAGCTCTTTAAAGCTTTTTGGACGGTACTTGTGATGTAAGGGTTCGTAAGACATGGTATTGGTGATTTTGATGCCGAATGAGGCGTTGAAATTACACAAGTGCCCTAGGTGGGACTAGCTGAGAATATATATTTTAAGCACTAGGGAATGCAAAATCTCACCCTGTGAACATTTTTCTACATTCATAAAATTTAAATATTATATAGATTAGTTAAACTAATACAAATTTTTCCTGTAGATTTTATTTAATTGATACACCACTAAAGTGCAGCGCCATAGCTACAATAAACGGGTACACACCAAGCAAATAAAGGTGCATGTAGATGTTCAAAAGGCTTATTCAGTGGCTGAAAAACTTTTTCCAAGCTTTGTTCGGTGGTAACACGACAAAGCCCAAATCCAAAATTGTCAGTTCGGTTGAGAAAAAACCCGCTCCTCCCCTCAGCGACACAGATTTGGAATTCTTGTTTACCGAGCTTTTGGAAGGAGTTAACCAAGCGCGCGGTCAAGCGTGGGCACTGAAATGGCTGCATAACATCGAACACCGTGTTTCTACTGAACGTTGGTTAGAATGGTTAAATAAGTTTGGTGATAAACTGCTGGCATCAACGGTGCCAAATAATGAATTAGCTGCAAGACTCGTTCAACTTGGTGAGTTGGAAGTTGGCGAGGTTGGAGACACTGCTTATGATATAGGAATGGAACTACTAACTCGCAATCAAACCGAACCAATTTGGGAATACAGTGGACCCGACGTTACGCAGTTAATACCCGATACCGATACCGATACCTCAGAACAGCATTCAACACTTCAACAGCCAGAAAACTCACCCGAAGAAGGTGAATTTCAAACTATTACTCTTGACCAACTCTACGAACTGATGCATCAGGATACTAACCTGCGTGCTTCTATTGCTCAACAAGTTGGTATAGAAAGTGATGACCCAGACGTGATTATCCAAGCGTTAGTTGACCAGTTTCAAGCTGAATCTCAAGCTGAATCTCAAGCTAATCCCCAAGACTCATCCATTTAGTGCAATTGTACTAAATGAAACCAAATTTGGCAAGGGGGTAGGAAAATAAAAATTAGGTAAAGTTAATTAATTATTGGCAGCAGAAATATAGCGTATAAATCGAATGAGTGGTATTGTATCTTTTGTTTCTCAAGAAAATCTATTCGCCTGTTAAAACATGTATTTTGATTAAATATTCATTAAAATATTTGTAACTAAGCGAACATATAGCGATTCCCTAAATTCATGAGTATCGCTAGAATCAATGAGGCACATCCAGAGTATAACGGTAGATGCTCAGGCGGTTAGTAAAATTGCTTAGAAAGTTTTTCCAGCAACTGTTTGGTAAGAAGAAAGAGCGTTCGAGGGCATTGGTAACGCAACAGACTGTGGTGCAATCACCACCGATGTTAACTAATGCCGATTTAGAGTATTTGTTTACCCAGTTGCTAGAAGGTGTCAGTCAAGCACGTGGGCAAACTTGGGCAATCAAATACTTAGAACGAATGTCCAATCGTATAAGTACACAACGCTGGTTAGAGTGGTTGCAAATTTTTGGCGAGCGATTGCTTGCTTCTCCTGCACCAAATGAAGAGCTAGCGTTTCGACTGGTGCAATTAGGAGAGTTAGAAATTGGCACTATCGGAGACTTTGCTCACGACATAGGAATGCGACTGCTTGCTCGTAATACAGGTGTTTCATGGCAAGATATTCGTAACGACGAAGTTACCGAAGGAAGCATCGAGATAATCGTCCCTAATCCAAACTACGAATCTGCCATTTCCTTATCTAATACAGAATCTCAAGATTTAGATTTCGATAATTCCCCAACTGCTGATTTTGAATTACCTAAAGAATTATCTGGGCAAGATTTGCTCGATATATATAGTGAAGATTTACAAGAGTTTGAGCAGTCAACTTCTCAACCTGATTCAATTTACTATTCAGATTTAATTAGCAACACAGCGATAACATCAGTAACTGAAGATGTTGATAGCGTTTTTTGTGATACTCCAGGACAAAACTTACTGCGTCAGTTCGGTGAAGATTTGTGGGGAATACAAGAACAATATTCAACACAAGTAACAAATTATATTAACGAATCAAATAATGATTTAATTTCTACAACAGAAAATAATATTAATAATGTAGGAATAGTAGAAAATATCCAAAATATCCAAAATATCGAAGTAGAAAATGTCGAAATAGAAGAAGAAATTACAGATACTCCTGAGCAAGAAGAACTATTACGCCAGTACGGAGAGGAATTATGGGATTCAGAGCCTGCGGCGCTTCTTGAACCAGTAATATACGAATCTAATTTAACTAATGAATTAGTCAACGAAAATTTGGCGCCTTCTCCTACCACAGTAGAAGAAGAAATTACTCCTGCATTATTAAATACTCCAGGGCAATATCTAATTACTGAGCTAGGAGACGATTTATGGGGTACAGACGCAGAGGTAGAAGTTGAAATTGCGGCGCCTTCTCCTACTGTTGTTGAAGAATTTACCACAGGCGAACAGTGGGCGCGGATAATAGACGAAAATTATATTGAGTTTATTGCACCAGAGGCGCCTAGTGAAACAGTTGAAGAAGAAATCGATTTAGATTCTCCAGTAATTCCAGTTCAGCGTCCAAGCGTTTTATCGATACACCAAAACTTAGACGATGCACTTACTGAGATGTCCCCAACCGTCGCAGTAACGCTTGACGAACTTTGGGTGCGGTTACAACAAAGTGCAAATTTAGTTGAACAGTTAGCATCTGGGTTACTTTCTTCCGGTAGTACCTCGCAAATTTTTGTTGATATCCCCAACCAAGCATCTAAGCAACTAGAAGCACAAGCATGGTTCTATCAAGCTTTAGCGCAAACTAAAGCCGGAAATTTATCAGCTGCTGTTTTTTCGTATGACCAAGCAATTGCTTTGGCACCTGATGCTTATGAATACTGGTTTAATAGAGGTTTAGCCCTGTTCCACTTGAAAAACTTGCCTCAAGCCATTGTCAGTTATGAAAATGCAATTGCCATTAAACCCGATTATTACAAAGCTTGGTTTAATCGAGGCGCCAGTTTAGGTGAGCTTGAAAGATACTCAGAAGCAATAGCGTCATTTGATAAAGCGATTGAAATTAAATCAGACTATGGCGATGCGTGGGCAGGTAAAGGATTAGCATTATTAAAACTCTGGCAAATATCTGAAGCAATTAGCTGCTATGACCGTGCCACACAACTCGAACCAATGGATCCAGAAAATTGGTATTATCGCGGAATTGCACTGTCGCAAAACAAACAATATTCCGAAGCTATCACGTCATTTAGTGAAGCCGTGGAAATACAACCGCAACACTCAGCCGCCTGGTATCAACGTGGGTTAGCTATGGCACAATTAGAGCAATGGGAAGAAGCGGTTATTTCATATCAAAAAGCCCTAAAATCGCAACCAGGCTCTTATGAACTTTGGTACCTGCGTGGAGTAGCGCTCGACAAATGTAATCGACACGAAGATGCCGTTGAGTCTTATGATAATGCTCTTGCACTCAACCCAGAATTTTATGAAATTTGGATAGACCGAGGTGTACTTCAAGCAAGTCTAGGAGAATGGCATCAAGCAATAGCATCATGGGATAAAGCGCTTGATATTAACCCCAATGTATATTTAGCTTGGTTCAACAAAGCCATCGCTTGGGAGCAACTGGGAGACTCATATCAAGCGCTTATATGCTATAACCAAACGGTTGATAGAGAGCCAAATATATTTGCAGCTTGGTACAACCGAGGTTTACTACTAGCAGCTTCAGAAAAATATGAAGACGCAATTTTATCATTCGACTACGCAATTCAACTACAAAGCGACAGCACTGAAGCATGGATAGCACGTGCGAATACCGTAGAAAAATCTGCGGATTTCGATTATTACTTAAGTTCGCATAGTTCAATTGCAAATGAAAATCCGGCATTAAACGCGCGCGGTTTGGAAGGTAAATTAGCGACTTATGCAGTAGCTGTTAACTACATAAATAAAGATACTCAACCCGAAGTTTGGTGTAAATTACATATAGCACTTGGTAATGCTTACTACGATAGAGGCAAGCGCTACACTTACATTTCAGATGATTGGTCACAAGCTATTTACGCTTATAATCAAGCATTATCGGCTGTTAATAGTACACAATTTCTCTCGTTGCATTTAGAAGTTTTACAAAACATCATTATAGTTTTACTAGGATTCGGTGATACTTTACAGGCACAACAATTTCAAACTTATGCAGCGACCTTATTATCAAATACCTTAAACGACTCACAGCGCGACAATGACAGCAAAAAAGATTTCGCATTAAAATTTGCTGGTATCGGACAACTAGCAGTAGATATTGCCGTACAATCAGGTGAACTACTCCAAGCTTTAGAACTAGCCGAATTTGGTAAAAATGCTTGTTTAAATTGGCAACAATTTGGTTTTGTTGACAACTTCTATTCTCCCAGCTACAAATCAATACAAAATTTAGTCAATTCCACAACAGCCATTATATACTGGCACATCAGTCCTTCTGGTTTACGAAGCTTTATCATCAAAACAAACCATCCAGAACCAATGCTTGTATTTACACCAATGTTGAACATTGGTGAAATGAACGAAATACCAGTACCCGAAGTAATTGTAAATTTAACAGCATTTGAAGACTGGGCAACCGAATGGAACCAGAATGCAGACGAATCTTGGGTGCCTTTCATGCAAGCGCGACTGCTCAAACTTCGTGAAATTTTAAGTATTGGCGCCATCGAACAAGAACTCGAAGGCATTACAAAGTTAATATTAATACCTCATCGCGATTTATTTAAATATCCACTTCATGCCCTATTCTTACTACCCAGCATCAAAACAATCACATATTTTCCAACTGCCGAACTAGCATTAGCACTGAAAAACCAAACATCGCAACCTGTCGAAACACAATCATTACTAAGTATAGAGGCACCAACGACTAAAAATTATCCATTACTAGAATCAGTAAAAATACAAACAGAAGGTATTACCAATCTATTTAATCAAGTCAAACGAATTCAGGCAGCAAAAGCAACAAAGCAAGAAGTACTCAACGCACTGAGTAACCATAGCATCCTGCATTTTGCAGGCTACACAAGCGACAACCCAAACAACTCCAAACAATCACAACTATTACTAGCAGAAGAAGAAAAGCTTTCGTTAGAAGAAATTAATGCGCGAATTCTCTGTAACTATTCATTAATAACACTTTCAGGTCAAACAACAATCACCACAGACCAAACAATAACCACAGAATATGCGGGCATAGTCAGCGAACTAATGAAAGCAGGTGTTAACCATGTATTAACAACACAATGGATGGTTGACAATAGTGCTAATGCACTTGTAATGACCGAATTTTATCGAAGACTCAAACTAGGAAAACCTGCCCCTACTGCTTTAAACGAAGCAACCGCATGGTTAAAAGAACTAACCGCAGGTGAATTAAAGAAATGGTACGAAGATAACTTACGAAAATCGCCCCTTGGAGGAACTAAAATACAGGCGCCAGTCGCAGAACAACTCCAAAAACTCAGCACCATCCCAACCAACCAAAAACTCTATAACCATCCCTACTACTGGGCAGCCTTCAAAATTCATGGCAACCTAGACTAATTATTAATATTGCTTCATATCATGACCGCCAATCAACTCCCACCAGGCAGCAACGGTTTACCAATACTTGGAGAAACCCTATCATTCGTCTTCGATGCCAATTACATCGCCAAACGCTACCAACAACACGGCGCCATATTCCGAACCAACTTAATAGGTAAACCAACAGTAGTAATGGTTGGGCCAGAAGCAGTCGAATTCGTACTTTCCAGCCACATAGAGCATTTCTCCTGGCGCCAAGGATGGCCCAATAACTTCAAAGAACTACTAGGAGAATCACTATTTTTAATGGACGGTGAAGAACATCGGCAAAAAAGGCGCCTGATAATGCCAGCAATGCACGGACCAGCACTAGCAGATTATTTCGCCACAATGGAGCAAATAACCCAAAATTATCTAAACAAATGGGTAACTAAACATGAATTTACTTGGTTTGAAGAATTCAAACAACTAACCTTTGATATTGCCAGCGAACTATTATTAGGTACAAAAACTGGTACAGATTCTATACGTCTAAGTCAGCTATTTACAACACTAACAGACGGTTTAATAACAATAAACCCATTAAAATTACCATTTACCCAATACGGAAAAGCCATAGCAGCAAGGAATCAAATACTCGAACATTTAACTACAGTTGTTCGCCAACGTCGAGAAAATCCTACCAAAGACGCACTATCTTTACTAATTCAAGCCAGAGACGAAGATGGTAATAGTCTAACCGAACAAGAACTCGTTGCCCAAGCCGTCCTATTACTCTTTGCTGGACACGAAACAACAACCTCAATGTTAACTTGGCTATGCATCGAACTAGCTCGCCACCCCGAAGTCAAGCAGCGTGCTAGTTCCGAACAACTACAACTAGCAAAACAGGGAGAATTAAATCTCGACCAACTCGGACAAATGCCGTATCTAGAACAGGTTTTATCCGAAGTTGAACGCTTGTACCCACCTGTTGGAGGAGGTTTTCGCGGTGTAGTAAAAGACTTTGAATTTAAAGGCTACCACATACCCGCAGGTTGGCAAGTACTTTACTCAATATTACAAACTCATCGTATCCAAGAAATTTATCCAGAACCCGAACGCTTCGACCCAGAACGATTTAACCCACAGCGCAAAGAAAATAAACGACCCTTCAGTTTAATTGGTTTTGGTGGTGGTCCCCGCGTTTGTATCGGGATAGCATTTGCCAAAATGGAAATGAAAATAATTGCCGCGCACCTACTGCGTAATTACGACTGGGAAATATTACCAAACCAAAGCTTAGAAGTTGTGCGCGTTCCAACCACACGACCAAAAGACGGGTTTAAAGTTCGATTTAGTGTTAACAGATGAGGATACAGCGATGACTACCAACATCGTCAAAATCAATCAAAAGCTAACTTTCGAGCAATTCATCGAACAACTACCCGATGATGATGGACGTCATGAACTAATAAATGGGGAAATTCTGAGGATTTTAGGAACGAGGCAACACGAAGACGTTGCTGATTTTATTCAACGAAAATTTGATAGAGAGTCAGAAAGGTTAAATTTAAACTACCGAATCTCAAATCGAATCACAATTAGAACAATAACAGCAGATGGAACTCAACAAGGGCGCCTTCCAGATGTTAGCGTCGTAGATAAAACCCTTTGGGAAGCAAATCGTGCAGCATATTCTACATTACTTGACCCTTTACTCATAGCAGTAGAAGTTGTATCAACTAATTGGGAAGACGACTATGTTGATAAATTAGACGAGTACAAACGTTTAGAGATTTCTGAGTATTGGATTGTAGATTATTTAGCACTAGCAAGTCGAAACTACTTAGGTAATCCTAAAGTTCCTACCGTGTTTGTTTATTTACTTGATGAAAATGGAAACTACCAAGTTAACGCTTATCGAGGTTCTGATAAGGTTGTATCGCGCGCGTTTCCAGAATTAGATTTAACTGCTGAACAGATCTTTCAGGCTTAAACAATAGCTTTGCCAAATAGATTTTAAAAAAATGCCGCTTCGTCAATGAAGTTCAGGATATAATTCCACTTTTCTTCAGGAATCGTAATGTGACAAAACGTAGATGCTTCTAAATAACTACCAACGTTTTATCACAATGATTATCAGTTTAAACAGATGCTGTGGTAAAATTGAGTTCAAATTGTAAAACTTTACCCTGCGAACGCAGTTCAATGTAAGTCTTTTCACTAGTCTTAGCGGTATAATTTTCTTGATTGAGCATATGAAGATTGGTATTAAAAATCAGATTTATAAGTGTCGTTCTAGTCAGTTCTAGCAAAAATTATAGTTTGTGTAAAAAAAATCTAAAATTAATCAAATATTTTCTAGTGCATTAAATGTTTTAGGAATTAATTCAATTTTCGGTTTCTTCTCTAATGGAAAATCAGTAATGCTAGAATACTGTTTGGGCAAAAGTTGAATTTTTAAATTTAAGATTTAAAATTTTAAAAATATTCTTTATTTTAAATCAGGCGTTCCCAAATTAAGATATTAATTCTCTTTTATTACTCTGATGAGATAAAAAATTATTCGTTGGCTTCACTATTGGTTTATGTGATTAATTTTGGTAGGCGCCAATCTTAAATATCTCTTCCTTTCTTTTCTGTGCCGCTCTGCGGCTAATAAGGTAAATATATAGAATTAAAATTGTCCCACTATCTGTAAATTAACTTACTAGCTTTTTGTTGGGCTACTATAAATAAAACTCTTGTGGGATGGGCTTTCTCTTGCCCGTCCCAGATGTAGTTTCAGATGTAGGGGCGGGCAGGGATGCCCGCTCCACAAGACACAAGACTGCTCTGCAAGAAAGTTTGTAAATAAAAAAAGCCTGTTTTTAACAGGCTTAGTTTAGCTTCACTTATGAGGGTGAAGCAACAAATCCACAGATTTCTAAAACATTGAGGTAAAAGTGAAATTACTTGACGGTAACTTTACCACCAGCTTCTTCGACGCGCTTCTTAGCATCTTCAGCTTTATCTTTTGCAACTCCTTCAAATAATGCTTTAGGCGCCGCTTCTACTAAGTCTTTAGCTTCTTTCAAGCCTAAACCAGTTAATTCACGAACAATCTTAAGAATTGCAATCTTCTTATCAGCAGGTACTGAGTCAAGAATTGCGTCGAACTCGGTCTGCTCTTCAACTGGTTCAGCAGCAGCAGCAGCACCAACACCAGGCATCATCATCATGCCACCAACAGGTGCAGCAGCGCTAACTCCAAAAGCTTCTTCGATTTGCTTAACGAGTTCAGATGCTTCGAGAAGTGTAAGACCTTTCAATTTATCTAAAATTTCATCAGTTGTAGCGGACATTTTTTAGTCTCCTAATAATGTGTTAATTGTTGATAATGCCTACTCGGCAGCTGTTTCTGCGGCGCCTTCGGTGGCACCTTCTTTGTCCTTGTCAGCGTAAGCTTGCAAAGCACGTCCCAACGAACTTGGTACTTCGTTGATACCAACGGCAATTTTGGTAGCCACTGCGTTGATGGCGCCTGCAATTTGCGCGATAAGTTGTTCCTTGGAAGGTAAATCTCCCAATGCTTTGACATCTGCCTCTTTCAGCAGCTTGCCTTCCATTACACCACCACGAAGTGTGGTTTTATCCTTGGTGGCTTTTTGAAACTCTTGGTATGCCTTAATTGCCGATGAAAAATCTTCTTTTACCAGCAAAAAGGCATTAGAACCCTTGAGCAATTCTGATAGTGGTTGCCATTTTTCGTCATCTTGAATGGCAATGCCCATTAGAGTATTTTTTGTTACTTTGCAAATCGTGCCACTTGGACGTAATTTGCGCCGTAAGTCAGTAATTTCAGCAACTGTTAGTCCTTGATAATCAATTACTAGTGCCAAACTTGACTCACCCAAAGTTTGTTTGAGTTCACTGACAATCTCTTTTTTACCCTCAACTGTTCTTCCCATTCCGCTTCACCCCCTTGGAGGATTTTAGATTTGTCTCCGACAATGAATAGATTAGTGCGCTAAAAACAATAAACCCCAGCTTGCTAAGAGCCAGGGTTTTACATCAAGGTCGATTTCTAAAATCGTATTACATCCAGTAAAATTAATTTCACACTTTTCCAGCTGTGAAACCAAGTTATAAATACTAAGACGTAAACCTCGGCAGGATATTAAGCATTTTGCACCTGCTGTCTCTGGCTACTATATTTAGTTATGAGTGCTGAGTTATAAGTTTGAAGTTATAACTCCTAACTCTGTACAGACGTGATTAATCACGTCTCTACTTTAGGCTTCGTTCATTTTTAAGTCACGAAGTGCGTTGATGTCAATACGGATACTGGGTCCCATTGTTGAAGCAACGTACATACTTCGCCAGTAACGACCTTTGGCGCCACTTGGACGGTTACGGTCGATAGTTTCTTGCAACGCCTTTAAGTTAATTAATAAATCGTCAGGCGCAAATGTCACTTTACCAAACATAACATGAACAATACCAGTTCTGTCTGCTCGGAATTCTAATTTACCAGCTTTGAATTCAGAAATTGCGCTGACTAAATCAAAAGTAACAGTACCACCTTTTGGTGAAGGCATCAACCCTCTTGGACCAAGTAATTTACCAAGCTTTGCAACTTGTGGCATTACATCGGGTGTTGCAATCAATTTGTCGAAATCCATCATGCCTTTTTGGATTTCGTCGATTAGTTCTTCTGAACCAACAATGTCGGCGCCTGCGTTAGTAGCTTCTGTTACTTTTTCGCCTCGCGCGATTACTGCTACACGAACTTCATTACCTGTTCCTTTAGGTAATGCAACAGTTGTTCGCAGTTGCTGGTCGCTATATTTTGGGTCAATTCCTAAACGAATATGAGCTTCTGCTGCTTCTGGAAATTTTGCTGTTGCGGTTTCCTTAAGTAAAGCTAGTGCATCTAGCGGTGCATAATCTCTATCTTCTATTTTCGCAAGCAAAGCCTGCATTCGACGTGATACTTTTTTTCCCATTTTTTAGTCTCCTGGGGTCAACACGAAGCAATTAGCCTCTCCCCCGATAAAATTTTTACTTTAGGAGCAGAGCTAGAACTTGAGAGCGAGTTGTTTTATAACTCATAACTCATAATTCACAACTCATAACTCTTTAATCTGTAACTGTAACACCCATGTTTCTTGCGGTACCAGCGATGATGTTCATTGCTGCATCAATATCGTTGGCATTCAAGTCGGGCATTTTTGTTTGGGCTATTTCACGTAACTGGGTTGTCGTAATTGAACCAACTTTCTTTTTATTCGGTTCATTCGACCCTGTTTCGATTTTTGCCGCTTTTTTAATTAGTACCGAAGCTGGAGGAGTTTTGAGGATGAATGTAAAACTCCGGTCTTCAAATACCGATATTTCTACAGGAATAATCATCCCAGCTTGGTCGGCTGTTTTAGCATTATATTCTTTGCAGAACATCATGATATTAACACCGTGCTGACCAAGCGCGGGACCTACAGGCGGTGCTGGGTTGGCTTTACCTGCGTTAAGTGCCAACTTAATAACCGCTACAACTTTCTTCGCCATTTTGTTTTAGCTCTGTTTCTCTACCTGATTGAATTCTAGTTCGACCGGTGTATCTCGTCCAAATATTGATAGTAAGGCTTTAAGTTTACTCCGCTCTGGGCTAACTTCAATCACCTCACCTTCAAAATCTTTAAATGGACCAGAAAGCACAATTATCTTATCACCCGTCGTCATATCAATCTTGACGACTTCTTGCTGTTCGGTAGTCTGCTTAAAGATTCGCTCGACTTCAGAATTACTCAACGGTACGGGTTTAACGTGACCGCGACTTTTACCTGTTCCGCGTTTTTGCTCTGCCCCCACGAAGTTAATTACATGGGTGGTGTTGCGTACTACCTGCCAGACATCATCATTCATGATCATCCTCACCAGCACATAACCGGGGAAGACTTTTTCTTCGGTTTGATGGCGACTACCATCTTTACGGATTTTGACGGCGGGTGTGTGTGGTATTTCCACTTGAAGTATTTTATCAGCTACATCAAATGTTTGAATGCGCTGCTCCAAGTTTGTTTTAACACGCTTTTCACAACCCGATGCTACTTGCACTGCATACCAGCGAGAAACCTTTGAGGAAGCATTATCTTGCCCGGTTTCGTCAGAGTGCAAAGCTTGTTCGTTGTAACCAGAGTCTGTTACAGAAGTCATCCGAATACCTGTTGGGCGCCCCACGTAAAGAGTTTATCAACTAAAAAAATCAACGCTGCTGAAAGTGTCACCATTAACAATACAGCCGCTGACTCACTAATTACTTGCTTGCGACTGGGCCAAACAACTTTCTCGAACTCTTCTTTAGTTCCTTCAACAAATTTGTTGACGCTGAACCCACCCGAAGTTTCTGCTATTTCAGCTTCGTTTTTCTTGCTCACGGTTTCACCTCCCTTTTCACTATCAAAAGTGCCTGCCGCTAAGAATAATCAATTCTTAACGAGATTCATACATCCAGTCAACAACTTACAGATCAAGCTCCTGATTTCAACAACTCGAAGCAAGAACTGTAAATAATAGTTAATAAGATTCTACCCGAAATTTTCTTGTCTTGTGGTTAATACTACAAGATTTTTGAAATCTTTCGGGTTGCAATCCTTCTATTGAGAGCGCGCCCTGGAGGACTTGAACCCCCGACATCAGGTTTTGGAGACCTGCGTTCTACCAACTGAACTAAGAGCGCTTGTAATGTCTTGAATTCAGTCCCAAACGCTGAACTTTCACCATTATAACGCAACGCGGGCAATAGGCAATATTTTTATAAAAAATAAAAATTTTGCTCTTGGGAAAAGACTAAGCGGCAAAAGCCGCTATTACAAACATTTTCCCCGATGTGGTTTGTTTACAAAGAACGGTCAAACCGCTGTTTAATGCGGGTTGCCTTACCAACACGGTCGCGTAGATAGTAAAGTTTTGCACGACGAACTTTACCACGACGAATAATTTTAATGCTGTCAATACGGGGAGAATGAAGCAAGAAAACTCGTTCAACACCAATGCCTTGGAATACACGACGGACAGTAATAGTTTCGTTAATGCCACCATTACGCTTGGCTATTACTACACCTTCGTAAGGCTGAACGCGAAATTTTTCGCCTTCTTTGATTTTTACACCGACTTTGACTGTATCGCCGACGTATATGTCAGGCAAGTCTGATTTTAGCTGCTCCGCTTCTATTGAGCGGATAATTTCTTGAGCGTTCATTGTTTTATCGAAAAACTCACAATCAATAATAATAAGTCGAAAAGCAGCTTTTAGTCTACCTATTCTTAGACTTTAAAAACGTATAGACATAAAAAAACTCTGTAAGTATTAACTACAGAGTTTTTTAATTGGTGGCGGGAAGTGGATTTGAACCACTGACCTTCGGGTTATGAGCCCGACGAGCTACCAGGCTGCTCTATCCCGCGTCGTCTTTTTATAGTATATACTCAAGTTCTAAATTTGGCAACTATAAAATTGATAATTCTCCAATAACTTCCAAACGCTTATACTGACCGAGGTTCATAAATTTTTCAGCCATTGCTTGGGCAGTAGAAGGAGAAATCCACCCCATTTGCTGGAGTAAATGAATTGCGGCGGCATTTCTGGCTCGCTTTGCTCCATCTATAACTTTAATCGCCAGTCCCATACCTTCGCCGAGTCTACTAATACACTGCACACCTTCTGCTCCCGCTTTACTAACGAGTTCTCCTGGGCAATGGCGCATTAATTCGGTGTCAAACTCTCCATCTCCAGCCACCATCACCGGATGATGCGTCATCGCGCGTACAATTCTCTCCATATCTAAATTGCTACGCTCGGCAAGTTTGGCGTACAAATGTGCCATTTGCGCTAGCTGTAATAAATATGTTGGAACTCCACAGTCATCATGAACGCTAATAAATTCATCCGCTGGCATTCGTAGCAATTCCGCTACCTTACCTATGATTATTTGCTGAACTGGATGTTTACGGTCTAAATAGCTATGTAAAGGGAAATGTCGCTGTTGACAAACCGCGAGCATTCCAGCATGTTTTCCAGAACAATTGTATTCTAAGCGACTTCGTTTACCTTCAGGAACTGGGCATTGCAGTGCAGTAGGATCAATATCTGCCCGCCAGAGAATATTAAAAACTTGCCGCACCTGCTCAATACTGCCTTTGTGCGAACTAGTGATAATAGCTAAATCTTTATCACTCAAGTCATAACGTTCGAGAGTTCCTGTTGTCGTCACACAAAGTGCTTGAAACGGCTTAAGTGCCGAACGTACAAATGTAGCAGTTTCAGCATTGCCTGCAACTGATAAAATTCTGCCTCGTTCATCTGACACCACAGCTTGTACTGTGTGTCGAGATTCAATAATACCTTCACGCAGCAACCTGACTTCCAATGCTGCGGCTTGAGTTCTTTTTGCCATTGCTGCGTTTCTGCTCAATACTTTTTATATAATCTGCCAAACTATAGTACCAGCAATGTACAACACCAACATAAGGGCAAACGTTAGTTGCAGGCGCCGCAAAATTGGTTGAATTTGATACGTGACTATCAAACGGTCGCGCGTTAGTATTTCTGTTGGCTTTGCCCAAGTTTGACCGTCATACCATCCCGACTCTTCATAAAATATTACCGGGCTGAAAAGACGGTCGCGCACGTATGACCACCCCAAGTACAATCGCACCAATACAAGTACAACGCCAATACTAGCTCCAGCAGCAGCACTAAGAGCAAACTGAGCAATGAACTTGTGAGGAGGAAAACTAGCAGCAGACAATGGACCAGCAATTAGCCAGGACAAACCGTAAATCCAAGCGATTCTAATTGTGTACTCCCGTATAGAGGCAGTACAATCGCGAAACAACCAAGCCGATTTCAACTGTTCATATTCGTTGACGGGTTGTTGCTCGGTTGGCACTGGACATGAAACAGAAGACTTAGTCATGGCTCACTCCGCACAGGCAAGCTTCACTCATTTGTAAAATCGATACGTTCCGCATGACCCCAAAAAGCTTCCAAATTATAAAATTCGCGCTCTTTAGGCATCATAACGTGAACTATGACATCACCGTAGTCATACAGCACCCAATTTCCTTCTGATTTCCCTTCTATCCGCAGGGGAACACGTTGCAAATCCTCTTTGATTTTGTCTTCAATCGCATCCGCAACTGCTCGAACCTGAACACGTGAAAAGCCTGTTGTCACCACAAAATAGTCTGCAATGTAAGAAACATCCGCGACCCTAAGTATCACTATGTCTCCTGCTTTGCGGTCAGATGCTGCCTCTGCTGCTGAAAAAGCAAGTCGGGCACTGGCATCATCGCTGTTTAATTGAGTGGCTTTAAACGGACTATTTGTCACTGCTACAGACCGTAATGGGAAGTTTTCTTGAGAATAATCCGACATTCAGTTTGGTTTGAGATTTACTATTGTTTTAATTACTCGTTTCAAGTATTCTTTACAATTACTTACAATTGCCTCGTAAAAAGCAATGGCATGACAATCATGGTTTTTTTTGAATACTAACAAAAAAACACGTGCCCATGTTAGGGATTCACGCCTTTTCTAAAACTCTTTTTCCAGCTTTATCCTACGTTTCGCCTCTGTTCACCAAATCGCAAATTATACCACATTTTGCAGCATCAATAAAGATTTACACTAAAATATCCGTACAAACTTCATATTATTTATTATAACTGTGGCACAGGCATACGAACTGTGAAATGTGTTGGCGCCTGTGAAATGTGTTGGCGCCTGTGAAATGCCTATGCAATCCCAAGCAGCGATTACTACGTTATCCTAGATATACACAACGTTACTGTTAGGCATAGGAGAACGTAGCATGAGTTGGCGCGGCTCGACAACCGTCAAAGACCGTATTTTTGCTTGTTTACCTTATTTACTTCCTTTGATTGAGGTATCAAATTTTGGTAGACCTTTACTGTCAGAGTTCCCACCTCTCGCGGTAGTATTTAGTCCTCTGTTCGCAGTATCAGCTGTCTATAATACAATCGCTCGCAGCTTCCCGTTTGGGCTGGGTGGGTTGATTATATTTTTTGCCTTATTTATGCTAGTAGTCCGAAATGAAAGAGTGCCTCACTTTATTCGTTTTAACACGATGCAGGCAATTCTTTTAGATATTGTGATTATTTTATGCACTATAGTACTAGAGTTGATTGGTATTACAGGTAATGGGTTCGCGCTCTCTACCTTAGCCACAACAATTTTTCTTGGCATTGTTGTCGCATCTGCGTATTCGATTGTGCAATCAATACTTGGACGTTACGCAGAAATTCCAGCAATTTCAGATGCAGTCTATATGCAAGTTCGTTAGTAATAGCCGTAAATAGCTTTCATCGTTAAGAGCGCGCTACTACAACATTTTCTAAACGACCAATTCCTTCAATTTCAACACGGATGCGGTCTCCTAATCTAAGTGGCCCAACTCCAAGTGGTGTACCTGTCAACACGACATCTCCAGGTAATAGCGTCATCACTTGACTTATATATGACACTAAATAATCTGGCGAAAACACCATTTGGTCGATACATGCCGATTGTACTGGTTTGGTATCGTCATTTAGAAAAGTTTGCAAGCGGGCGCCAGGATTGATTTCGCGTACAATCCAAGGACCAATAGGACAGAAAGTGTCAAATCCCTTTGCTCGCGTCCATTGTCCGTCTTTTGACTGCAAATCTCGTGCGGTTACATCATTGGCAATTGTGTAACCCCATATTTTATCAGTCGCTTCAGAAGGTGTACAACCAACTGTAGGGGCACCTATTACTAACGCCAATTCTCCCTCATAATCTACACGCTGCGATTGAGGAGGATACATGATGTTTTCTTTATAGGCAATAACCGTTGTTGGTGGCTTCATAAATATTAGCGGTTCTGTTGGTACAGAAGTACCCATTTCTTCAGCATGATCCGCATAGTTTTTTCCAACCGCTACAATTTTAGATGGCGCACAAGGAGCAAGAATGTGATAACTATCTGGCGCCAACGTTAAATCTGTGGGTTGACCTTGCATCCAAGGAGGTGCATCTAATACAACCACATCAAGCGATAACTGGAGCAAACCATAAAAAATCTGCCCTTCTTGATTTTGAACTCGCACGTAGCGCTGTGCCATAACTAATATCCTTGCTTCTCACCAGTCGTAGTATCTCGTTATAAAGGCAAACAGCTATTGGCTTTTCGTTTATTTCAAGGGAACTCACGACAAAGCTTACTCTATGTAAGATTACCACGGGTTCCATAAAACTCATTCATTTGAGATAAAAGCTGATATGATGGTAGTTCCTTGCTGAAAAACTGTCTATAAAGCCATTCAACTGACGAGTCAGTTTGAATCGAAGCACGACAGTGCAGCCATTTTGTCCAAAAGGATTACTATTTAATCATGCAAACCGTTTACGAAACAATGTACATTCTTCGTCCTGACCTTGGAGACGAGCAAGTCGAGCAAAACATTAGCAAATACGAAAACCTGCTCAAAGAACAAGGTGCAGAAGACATCGAAATTCAAAATCGTGGCAAGCGGCGCCTCGCATATGAAATTGGCAAGCACCGCGATGGAGTTTACGTACAAATGAACTACAAAAATGGTGGAAAAGCAATTGCACCAGTTGAGCGCGCGATGCGTTTGAGCGAAGAAGTAATCCGTTACCTAACCATTAAACAAGAAGTCAAGTTGGTGCCTGCTGAAGAAATTACAGAAGAAGTCGCATAAACTTTACTTAAATAAATTTAGTAAGTAGGTACGCGCACTGGGTACAAAGTCCACCTCTTAATAAGAGTGTGTCGCACTTTGTACCCAGTATCTTTATACATATGCTACATTAGCAGTTACTTGCCGTCTCCGGGATGACGCTGTTATACCTAATGGTGGTAAAGTCTTTGTAATGGGAGCGTAAACATACTGTGAGCCAAACTGATAACTCCACAATTCAAGCTCTCTCTACGGAAGCGTCGAAGTTGCGTCAAGAATTGCAACTTCGTGACCAGCTCGTACAACAACTTTCGCAAGAATTGTTTCGACTGGTTAAAGGCAATACAAACTTTATGCCTGGTCCGGAAGTTTCAGAGCGTCATCAAACTCAACTCATAGCACTGCGTGAGCAGCTACAAGCAGTTGAGCAACAAGTCACATTTTATCAAGACCAAATCACATCTCGTGATACAGAAATATATCAACTGCGGCAAACAGTTCAAGAACTGACAGACCGTAGTCGAATGTTAGAGCAAGTTGTACAAGAACTTCCGCAAATTTACCGTCGTAAATTTGAGGAGCGAATGGCGCCAGTTCGTGAGAAAGTGGCTACATTGCAACGCGAAAATAGACAATTACAAGCAGAACTGCAAAGCGTTAGTTACCGTCTAGCTTTAAAAACTCGCACGGCAACGCACAGTGGTATAGATTTACCAAATTTTCCGCGTTTGTCATCTCCAGATGGAAATATGTCAACTGTTCCAAATGTATGAACTAAATATATAAATAGTTGAGGGATAAGCTTAGAATTAGGCTAAAAAATTAAAACTAAAATTCGACTAATAATTTAGCGATGCACGCATCTATATTTACTTACTTACACACATAAATACATTACATTATTCATCCAAGCAAGCCGTGAGTAATGGTCGTTTGCGCTCTTGCAATCAGTTACTAACACAGAAGCAGGACCATACTACGGCGCCTTTTTGAAAGGTTACGATTGAGCGCTCGGACTATATAGGTATAGGTATTGCTCAATAGTTGCTTGTAAATAAAATCTCGGCAAAATCAGCTTAAAGCATTGAAGGTTTAAATGTATTTTTTAGCGTGTTGCAGCTAAAAAAGCTTCGTCATTGTCAGCAGTTAGAACTGCATCTTCATAGGAGCTATAAATTTCAAACACAGAGTCAAGTTGGGTAAGCTCTAAAACCAACCGAACAGGAGTTTGAACATTGCAAAGAACTAAACGACAACCATGTTGACGTGCAGCTTTTAAACCATTTACCAGTGGAACTAGACCAGAACTGTCCATGAAATTTACCTTAGCTAAGTCGATTACCCAAAGCTGGTTAGCACTTGGGGTAATTTGACTTATCTTTTGGTTCAAATCAATTCCAGTTTGTGAATCAATGCGTTCACTAGGTTGGAACAAAACTACTTGGGACTCGGATGAATTAGTCATGAATTTAATCAGGTAGTTGTAACAGGCAAAAAACACAAAAATGACACAAATAACAAATTCTTCTTAACCATAAACTACTACACTACTCAGAAACTCTGAGTTGCGCTGCAATTTGGTTTAGTCGAAGAACATCAGTATTCATGCCGTATAAATTGTATTAACTATCCCAATATACGCATAAGATAACCATAAATTTAGTAGCGTTCGTATCTTTTACAGACTTTTTATAATTTATCTATACATTTGTGAAGTTTTTATAAATATATCATGAAATCTTTATGTAAAACTGCTGGTATAGTCTACGTCTAAGTAAAAAACATTTAAACAAGTAAAATTATTTACATTCAAAAATAAAATAAATTTTATTTGCTTTTGATAATGTCATCTGCTAGTACTTGAATTAGAACAGTAAAATTACCGTTCTATTTGAATTAATAATTACCCCTAATTTTGGGAATAGTAAATATAGGTATTTCCAATAATAACAATAAGATATTTCTTACGTTGTAAGTACTTTAGTACTTCTTACCAAATTTGACACTAAGTCTCAAAAAGCGTCAAGATAGATGTAAAAGTAAACAAATGTAAATATAGCGGTAACAAATGTCGTTAGAATTTATCTCGCTGGAGAATATCCAAGAGATTGCTCACCACTATGGGTATTTGGCAATTTTTGTGGGTATATTATTAGAAAATTTAGGCATCCCAATTCCAGGGGAAACTGTAACGTTAGTTGGAGGTTTCCTTGCTGGTAGTAATGAACTAAGGTATTGGTTTGTATTATTTGATGCAGTAGCAGGCGCCACGATAGGTGGAATTTGCGGTTACTGGATAGGACGTGCAGGTGGTTGGCCGTTATTAGTCAAGTTTGGGCAACTGTTGCGTATTTCGGAAGTACGACTTTTAAGTATTAAAGATAAATTTAGTGAAAACAGCGTCAAAACCGTATTTTTTGGTAGATTTTTTGCTTTACTGCGAATTTTCTTGGCGCCGCTCGCTGGTATTGTTGGTATGCCGTTCGGTAAATTCTTTCTAGTTAATATTGCAGGAGCAAGTATTTGGGGCAGTGTAATGGTAACGCTAGCTTATTTCGCAGGTAAAGTTGTTTCGTTAGAACAACTGGTTGCTTGGGTTAGTCAGTTTGCACTTTTAGCCCTGTTAATTTTAGCGGCCGTTATATTTATTCCTTTATGGCTTGAATCTCGGCAAGAAAAAATTGGCACCGGAGAGTAAGAGAGTAAGGTGGGCACTGCCCACCCTACTACTATTTATTGTCCTGTTTGTGACCAAACGCGGGTTGGCAGTCCCCAAACATAAATAAAGCCTTCGGCAGCTTTATGGTCGAACTGGTCTTCGGCGCCGTATGTTGCCAGGTCAGGTGTATATAAAGTATTTTCAGAGCGGCGCCCAACAATTGTGGCGTTGCCTTTAAATAACTTTAAACGTACTGTTCCAGATACGCGCTCTTGGGTTTTTTGAATAAAAGCATCGAGTGCAGCTTTTAATGGGCTATACCATAAGCCGTTATAGACTATTTGGGTATAAGCTTGCTCAATTCCCCTTTTGTACTGGGTGACATCAGCAGTTAACGTCAAACTTTCTAAATCACGATGGGCATTGATTAAAACTACCATTGCTGGAGATTCGTAGATTTCCCGCGATTTAATTCCAACAAGACGGTTTTCAATCATATCAATCCGTCCAATACCGTGGTTGCCTGCTGTTTTATTCAGCGTTTCGATTAATTCAACAGGATTTTTTGATTCACCGTTGATGGTTGTTGGAATACCCCTTACAAATCCAATTTCAATATATTCTGGTTCGTTAGGAGTGTCAGCTATTGCCTTGGTCATTTCATAGATTTCTTCGGGAGGTTCCATTGCTGGGTCTTCTAACACCCCCGCTTCTATACTCCGACCAAGTAGGTTTTTGTCAATACTATAAGGGGAAGATTTTTTGACGGGTGCTGGAATGCCGAAACGCTCACCGTAAGCAATTGTTTCTTCTCGACTCATTCCCCACTCGCGTGCTGGCGCCAAAATTTTTAAGTCTGGCTTTAAAGCAGCAGTTGAAACATCGAAACGTACTTGGTCATTACCTTTACCCGTACAACCATGTGCGATGGCGTCTGCACCATATTTTTCTGCAACCTCTACTAATATTTTTGCAATTAGTGGACGTGCGAGCGCAGTTCCTAGAGGATAACGGTTCTCATATAAAGCATTCGCTTGAATGGCGCCAAAAGCATAATCCTTAATAAAAGTATCTTTTACATCCATAACTAGTGATTCACTAGCACCCGATTTTAATGCTTTTTCGCGAATAGGCTCTAATTCATCACCCTGTCCTAAGTCAGCAGCGAGAGTAATTACCTCTTCTACACCCCATTCTTGTTTGAGGTAGGGAATACATACCGAAGTATCTACCCCACCAGAATATGCCAAAACAACCTTCTTTGCGCGACCCATTCGTTTCTCCAATTGGCAGCAATACCGAGGTCTATATTATCTGATGATTTAGCAAATGGGGGATATAGATAAGGAAGAATAGATAGTGGATAGCTGACATAAAGGTGTAAACATGGGTAAGTACGATAAAATTTTTCAATCGGACGATGTATCTCAAGAGGAGCTAAGTCCAGAAGAAGCAGTTGCTGCTATTGCCGTTGTCACAACAGCAGCAGATGTAACGCTTGAAAATGTAGATATCGAAATGCTTGTTGATATCCTCTGGGGTTTTGAGGTATTTGAGCAGTATGACGACAATGCACTTTCTGAAATTATTAGTAAATTAATTTCAATTGCGGAGACTGATGGGTTAGGTGCTTTATTTAACGCTGCGTTGGAGTTCCTTACTGACGAACTAGTTCTGGATGGGTTTGCGGCAGCAGTTAGCGTTTTAGTATCGGAGGATGATATTGATATTCCGAAAGCGAAAATGCCTTTACTCAAGCAGTTACAATTTGTGTTAGAAGTTGAAGACGAAGAAGCAAACGAAGTTATCGAAGAAGTTTTAAATGCGTTTGAGGAAGTTGACGAAGATATTTTAGGTGATGATACAACTGATTTTGAAGAAGACGTTTACTCGTCTCCCGAAGGTAATTTTACTGTCTCCATTCTAGTTACTCCTGATGCAGGTGGAAAAATCCAGACTTCTGAAGGGATGGTAAGTTTTTCTGATGATTACGGAACTTTACTAAGAATCGATTATTACGTCATTCCCCTATCCCAGCGAGCCGAAATTGATTATTCTGTTCGTGAACAATATTTTGAATCTGTTCTACTCAATAAATATATTCCTCAAGCAATAGTCGCTAATTTATCTTCTGCTTCTGTGGAATATACTGAATTTTTACCGAACGAAATGCAAGGCGCCTATTTTGCTTTGGTGAACATGCCTGGTGGCTGTACAATATCCAAACAAGAAAATAACGGTCATCCACAAAGACTAGATGCATTTCGTGGCATCATCGCATTTCAACAACATGATTTTATATACATAGTTACTAGTCAGCGCTGCTTCTTTAATGGTGAAACTCCCGACTCTATCGAAATCGAAGCCGAAACGATGAAAGCAAATATACTAGCATTCATCGATACAATCGAATTTTCCAACACCTAACATCCTAGCTCTCCATTATCATTAATTTTGATAGGTTGTAGCACAGGCATCCTTGCCTGTGTGGTAATATATCTTTTACCACAGAGAGCACGAGAGTTCACACAGAGAAGAGAGTAAGAGAATATCAACTCCCCAAAATTAATAGTAAGTAGGGCTATGCCTCACATACAGCAGCCCAAATTTTATGACATAGAACAAATAGTAGTCTATATCATTAATGTTTGCAGGTTAAAAAATAACGAGCAGCAATATTTGAGTCTAATTTATATTAAATCAAACTGGAAATTAACTACCAAAAAATTATTGGTACCGCTTTATACTTACAATGGTGCTGTGAATGGTACAAAAAAATATTTCGTACCAACTTTTAGGGTACGAGACACAAAAATCGTACCAAAAACAAAGAAAAATTCTAAAATTATGGGACTAATTTGGGCGGGGTAAAGCAGTAAAGTACGTTTTTTCCTTGTTTTTGCGACTGTACCATTTATCACGCTGTTTTTGGTACGAAATTAGCCTTTTTTGTGGTACGAAACTCTTATTTTTACGGTACGGCAATGAGTTTAAGTTAGTTCAATATTGAATTAGAGGCATATTATTAAACTATTAATAATCAGTTAAATAAGCTCTGTACCAAGAAATTTGATTTTGCGTAACATATTGAATAGCTATCTCCTTTCTCTGTGTTCTCTGTGTTCTCTGTCGTAAAAAGTACATGGGCACACAGGCAAGGATGCCTGTGCTACAATGCCACCACAATATCACCACAATGCCACTATAGAAAAATTTTCATGCCAAAGATACATTCCAAAAATCTGCTAAATGTGTGACGTTATTTGTGTAAACGTCAAAATTGCCGCTCCAAAAGCACATTTACTTGTAAAATCAGAATATTAAGTTTTATAACAAGCGCTCAAAGCTCTAAACTAAAAACGGTAAAGAGAGGATTTCACACAATGGCATTTGAACAACCACCACTCCCCTTTGCAAAAGATGCGCTCGAACCATACGGCATGAAAGCCGAAACCTTTGAATATCATTATGGTAAGCATCACAAAGCTTATGTAGATAATCTCAACAAGTTGGTTGATGGTACTGATTTAGCCAACAAGTCACTTGAAGAGGTAATTCAAATCTCCTTCAAAGACCCTTCCAAAGCTGGCGTTTTCAATAATGCAGCCCAAGTCTGGAATCATACATTCTTTTGGAACTGTTTGAAACCCTCAGGTGGCGGCGCCCCTACAGGTGACCTCAGCGCTCGAATTGAGAAAGACTTTGGTAGCTATGATAAGTTCGCTGAAGAATTCTCAAATGCTGCTGCAACCCAGTTTGGCAGCGGTTGGGCCTGGTTGGTTGATGATGGTGGCAAGCTTTCTATCATGAAAACACCAAACGCCGAAAACCCACTTGCACACGGCAAAAAAGCATTATTAACTCTCGATGTATGGGAACACGCATACTATATAGATTTTAAAAATGCTCGCCCTGCGTTTATCAAAAATTTCCTCGATAAACTAGTTAACTGGGATTTCGTCGCTCACAACTTGGCAGCATAATTTGTAAGGGCGGGTTAAAGTAAACCCACCCTTCTGCTTATACATAAAATCCAAGCAAATGGATAGTAAAGATATAGCCCATTACATCAATATTACAAACGGCGCCTCTAAACCGTGGCTGCTGGTTCAACTACGAGTCAAAAAGCTGCAAGAGCGTCGCGCGGAAATTTCTCACGAAGAATATGTAAAAGAATTAGAAGATATTCACCAAGATATGATGAAACTTGGTGAGTGGTGGCGTGGAAGAGAAAGTGAAGTTTTTTGATATTAGCTTTGTTAAAAAAAAATAAAAATTTGTATTCGTGTGATGATAGCCTAGTAAGTCGTTGGATTGATAACGGTGTTTTGACGACATGGATTACCGCGAGGCTGGAGTTGATGTTGAGGCTGGTCGAGCTTTTGTAAATCAAATTCGCAATTTGGTTCATAGCACGTTTAGACCTGAAGTTCTGGGTGGATTGGGTGGTTTTGGCGGTTGCTTTCAATTACCTTCTGGCTATAAGGAACCTGTACTTGTGTCGGGTACCGATGGTGTGGGAACGAAGCTCAAAATCGCGCATATGCTCAACCGTCACGATACAGTCGGTATTGATTTAGTTGCGATGTGCGTTAATGATATATTGACCAACGGCGCCGAACCTTTGTTTTTTTTAGATTATGTCGCAACAGGAAAGTTAGAACCCGAACAACTAACTCAAGTCGTAGCAGGTATTGCTTCGGGATGTAAGCAAGCAGGTTGTGCGTTACTTGGTGGTGAAACTGCTGAAATGCCAGGATTTTATCAAGCTGGTGAGTATGACTTGGCTGGTTTCTGTGTAGGAATTGTTGAAAAAAGTCTTTTGCTCGATACTTCACAGGTACACATTGGAGATATTGCTATCGCACTACCAAGCACTGGTGTTCATAGTAATGGTTATAGCTTGGTAAGAAAAATTATTAGCGATAATAATTTGGCATGGGATGATAAACCAAATATACTTCGTGGGAAAACTTTAGGTGAAACTTTTTTGACTCCGACACAAATTTACGTTCAGCCAATATTAGCAGCGCGCGCTTCAGGGCTAGAAATTCACGGGATGGCACATATTACAGGTGGTGGGTTGCCAGAAAATTTACCACGTTGTCTGGGTGCAGGTCAGGCAATTAAAATCGAATTGAATTGGACTATTCCACCTGTGTTTGAATGGCTCGCACAAACAGGTGATGTTGGTCGAGTTGCAATGTACAACACTTTTAATATGGGTGTTGGATTTGTTGTGATAGTGCCACCACAGCAGGCAGAGCAAACAATTAGTTACTTTGCTTCACATAACATTACAGCTTTCACGATTGGAGAAGTCGTTTCTGGCGCCGGTGAATTAATAGGTATACCTACTTAATATTTGTATTAAAAGCAGCTCGGTTTCGTAGAAGTTACCGGGTTTATTTAATATGACCAATCGAAAATACTCATGACTATAAGCTTTTAAATTTGCTAACGTAGTCTTAACATATTGCAAAATTTTGCCACACATTATTACAAAATCACGGTTGACACTAGAAAATAGTGCTGAATGTGACAAAAATCATAGAAGGTGTATCTAAAAAGTAAAAATAAATACTATTTAACTTAAATAGAAGAGGTTATGACTGTAAATTTTGCTCGCGCTGTTGCATCTAAAGAGCTTTTAAAGGAAGTATTCCAAAATATTAATGCTTCATCTTGCCCTCAATTTTATAACTTTCACCTGCACACGGTTTATTCAGATGGGAAGTTGCAGCCAGATGCATTGATGGAACAAGCAATTGCTTATGGTTTGAAGGGACTAGCAATTACTGACCACCACGCAATTGGTGGTTATGAAACTGCGATGTTATGGCTTGAAGATTGGAAATGGAAGAACCAAGGATGTAAAACACCACATTTGTGGAGTGGTGTGGAAATTAACGCCAATTTATTAGGCGGCGAAGTTCATATTCTAGGTTATGCGTTTGATGTTGAACACCCAAGCATGAAGCCATATATCCAGCGACGATGTGTGACTGGTGATGATTATGAAGCGCAAAATGTAATTGCCGCTATTCACGAAGCTTCGGGACTAGCAGTACTTGCCCACCCAGCGCGCTACCGAAGACCGTTGTTTGAATTAATTCCGGAAGTCGCTAGGCTGAGAATCGACGCGGTAGAGGCTTTTTATGCTTATAACAACCCTAAACCTTGGAAACCCAGCACGATTGAAACTGAACAAGTGCTTCGTCTTGCAGACCAATATGGTTTGTACGCTACCTGCGGTACTGATACACATGGTTTAAGTTTATTGCAGCGTCTGTAATTGCTTAGTCGTTTTAGACGGATATACTGACTTGCTGTATTGTTCATATTTTGTTACAAAAATACATGGAAGTATAAATACCAAACGCAAATGTTCGGCGGACTAAGTGGTTTAACAGATCCAAAAGGCACTGACTGGGGAGAGCGTATGCTCAACACAGTAGCGAGTCAGACTATTCGCCATTTGTTTACAAAAAGCGAGTCTGTCGAAGTCTCTGTGCGTTGCTTTCCAAGCAGCAAGTTATTGCAAGGTAGTATTGACAGCTTTAAGATGAGCGGACGAGGTTTAATGATTCGTCGCGACTTTGCTGTCGAGGAGATGTCATTTGAAACTGATGCAGTCGCAATTGATTTTAGTTCGGTACTGAGTGGAAAGCTAAAACTCAAGCAACCAACACAAGCTGTTGCCCAAGTTGTTTTATCTGAAGCTGGTATTAATCAGGCTTTTGGCGCCGAACTTGTCACAAAGCGTTTAGACAATCTATCATTACCACAATTAACTGAGCTATCAGGTGGTAATCCTGTTTCGTTTAAAGATGTTCAGGTGGAACTTTTACCAGAGAACCGCTTGAAGATTATTGCAAAAGCTGATTTTAACTCAGGCGAACTCATACCTATTATTATGACCGTTACTATTGGTATTCAAAAACGGCGCCGTGTTTCGTTTCAAAATCCAGAAATAGAGCTACAGACAGTATCAGAAGAACAAAAGGATTCTTCAAAGACTTTGGGATTAGTACTGGCGGAGATTTTAGATAATATGGTTGATTTAGACCGCTTTGACTTGGATGGCGTCAAAATGCGGTTAAACCGTTTGGAAACCGAAGGCAAAACTTTAATTTTTAGTGGTTATGCGGAAATTGAAAGAATTCCGCAAACTGGTTAAGTAATGGTGGGCTTCAGCCCACCCTACCAAATTTTTTACCGTCCGACACCGATATATTGGAAACCAGCTTTTTCCATATCTTCAGGGTTGAGGAAGTTACGACCGTCAATAATTACAGGGTGGCTCATCAACTTAGCCATTTTGTTATAGTCTAAGGTGTTGAATTGTTGCCATTCTGTAACTAGTACTAAAGCATCACAACCATCTGCAAGACGTTCAGCGTCAGTTTCTACTAATACGCCCGAAAGACCATGACGCATTCCGGTTTGAGAAACGATTGGGTCGTATGCTTTAACTTTGGCGCCAAGACGATTGAGTTGCTCGATTAAATTTAGTGCAGGTGCATCGCGTAAGTCATCTGTATCAGGCTTAAATGTTAAGCCGAGTAATCCTACAGTTTTACCTTTAAGAATTTTCAGAGCTTGTTGTAGTTTTTCTAATGCAATTAAACGCTGACGTTCGTTAACGCTAACAGCAGCTTTGAGGAGTTGAGCTTCGTAACCGTAGTCGTCAGCAGTGTGAATAAGCGCACTAACATCTTTGGGGAAACAGGAACCACCCCAACCGATACCAGCATTGAGGAACTTGCTACCAATACGTGAATCTAAACCAATACCTTTCGCAACTTGAGTAACATCGGCGCCTACGCGGTCACAAATGTTAGCAACTTCGTTAATAAAGCTAATTTTGGTTGCTAAGAAGGCGTTAGCGGCATATTTAATCATTTCTGCTGAACTGAGGTCTGTTGCGAGAACAGGAACAGGGGCAGCAGTTTTATTTTCAGCAAACTGACGCTCGACAATAGGAGCATAAAGTTGCTTCATCAATGCGACTGCTCTAGTACTATTACCACCAAGTACAATTCGGTCGGGGTTGAAGGTGTCATAAACAGCGGAACCTTCGCGCAAGAATTCTGGGTTGCTAACAACATCGAAGTCTGCAACTTCGGGCAACCTTTCTGCGGGGCCGCTACCTGCTGTAACTAGTTGTTTTTGACGTTCAGCAAGACCATCAAGAACAATCATTCGCACCCAGTCACCTGAACCAATGGGTACTGTTGATTTATTAACGATTACTTTGTAACCACCATTTAAATTGGTGCCTATGCTGCGGGCAACTGCTTCTACATAACGGGTATCACTTTCACCATTAGGTAGTGGAGGTGTACCGACTGCAATGAATAAAATTTCACCGTGTGCAACACCAGCGGCAATGTCGGTGCTGAACTCAATTCTTCCTGATTGAATTGCACCTTGCATGATTTCGGAAAGTCCCGGTTCAAATATCGGAGACTGACCGGCTTTCATAATTTTGACTTTTTCTTCGTTATTGTCGATGCACACAACATCATGACCAATATGTGCTAAACAAGCACCTGTAACCAAGCCAACATAACCAGTACCAATTACACAAACACGCATTTTAGTTCAATTCCTATCTTAATTTTGTACAATGAAAGTGAGGTAATATTTAAAGCTGTTTTAACCTTAAATAGTCGCATCGCCCATGCGTTTACGGAAATCTTCCACTGTTAGTTTCAATCCTTCCGCAAGAGGCACAGTAGGTTCCCAATCAAGCAATGTTTTAGCTTTAGTAATATCAGGACGGCGCCGACGTGGGTCATCAGAAGGTAAAGGTTCGTGGATTATCTCTGCATTTGGATTAATCATGTCTCTCACCGCTTCTGCTAACTGCAAAATCGTATATTCTCCGGGATTACCAATATTTACAGGACCAACATAGTCACTGTTCATTAAGCGAATAAACCCTTCAATCAAATCTGAAGCGTAACAAAAACTACGAGTTTGAGAACCATCACCGTATACGGTTAAAGGTTTACCCTGTAATGCCTGGACAATAAAGTTACTAACAACACGACCATCGTTTTCTAACATACGTGGACCGTATGTGTTAAAAATACGAACGACTCGTATATCAACTTTATTCTGACGGTAATAATCGAATGCTAATGTTTCAGCAATACGCTTACCTTCGTCATAGCACGCGCGTAAACCGATAGGGTTAACATTACCTCTGTACTCTTCGCTTTGTGGATGTACATCAGGGTCTCCGTAAACTTCGCTAGTTGAAGCTAAGAAAAATCTTGCTTTAACGCGCTTTGCTAGTCCCAACATATTTAGAGTACCCATGACATTCGTTTTCACGGTTTTCACGGGATTGTATTGGTAATGTACAGGAGATGCAGGACAAGCCAAGTGGTAAATTTGGTCTACCTCCAACCGAATTGGTTCTGTGATGTCGTGGCGAATGAGTTCAAAGTTAGTATTATCCAACCATTGCAGGATATTGCGCTTGTTGCCCGTGTAAAAATTATCCAAACAAATGACTTCATGCCCAGCGGTCATAAGTCTGTCGATAAGATGGGAACCAAGAAACCCAGCTCCGCCCGTCACCAAAATTCTCATACTTTTCCTGTGTTTAGAGATATTCACTTCAAGATGCGCTTGTATTTAGGGTACCCAGCAACAACCCAAAAATTCATCACTAACAAAATTTTGTCAGTATTTTTCGCTTTTCTAGCTAATATTTGCTGCCAAGTGAGATTTAGACGTGTCTATCCACTGGTTGTAAATGCCACTTGCAAAATAACAAATATAGCTCGGTATAAATAAAGAAAAATTAAAGATTCACACAATCTTCAAAAAAACTTAACTTCTACTATATGCTGAACTAACGATAAATAAATGCCAAAACTGACATCTTGCACCTTCTCAACAAGGGTAAGGTGGGCAGTGCCCACCCTACGCAAAAATAAAGGTTACAAGCTCTTTTATTCTCAATAAGCGCAAGGTGCAAGATGTAAGAATGTGATTGACAATGTAGAGACGTGATATATCACGTCTGTTGTGGCGCCATCAATGAAATCTGTGGAGAGGAGACGCGATAGGGAGCGTCTCTACACTACGGCGGTTTTACTTGCCACACTAGCAGTTGCCGTTGCCTCAATACCGCGTTGTGGTTCTCCGAGCATGACTATTGAGCATGTTAGTTGACGTGCTAACTGTGTTGTAACGTCGCTGATGCCTAAACCGCCTGGTATTGTATGATTACGTATAAAAGGTAGTACAACTAAATCGTAAAGTCGCGCGGCTTGAAGAATTGCTTGTGCGACGTTTTCGTGGGCGAGGATTTGGACTTCTGGTGGATTTGATAGTGATAGTTTGGATACGATAAGTCCTAACTGTGAACGTAATGATGCTATTTTGCTTGAACTTGTACGGCGTTCACATACGTTTAACACAGTTACTTGCGCTTGCAAACCTTCTGCTAAAATGTGCGCGAAATGCACGGGTTGTAGTACAGGCGCCATTAAATTTTCGACTGGTACTAATATACGCTGAATTTTTCTTGGTGATTCAACTAAGCGGGTGACGGCAACAGGACAATGTGATGCCCAAAGCACGTTATCTATGACATTTCCAAATAGTTTTGCTCTTATACCAGTACGCTTACCCCATCCCATTACTATTAAACTGGCAGTTTGCTCGCGTGCAGCTCTACTTATTCCTTGTGCAAAAGCATCGTCAATACGAAGTAGTGGTTCAGACTCGACGTTAAGAGCTTTTGAAACAGCACTTGCTTTGGCTAATAATCTTTCACTGCGCTCTAATGATGCTTCTAAACGTGGTGCATCCATTTGCGCGGCAGCTGTTGCAATTGCTAAAGGAATTATTTTACCATTTGCCTGAGAAGCCAATAATGCCGCCATTTCAATTAAGTGTTGCTGAGTGTGGGGATTATATACGGGGACTACAATTGTAAACGGATTATTATTTTGATTGACAGGTGGATAAACGGGTGCAGGTAAGCGTTTTTTTGCAACAGATGTATTTAAACCTACTGCTGCTCTACTCGTAATTAGTGGGCCAATTGTTGAAGTTACGAGCATCAAAAGGATAATACTATTAAATATAGATGGAGGTAGTAAGCCTGCTCGATAGCCTACGAGTGTTGCTGCAACGGTGGCGCCTACTTGTGGTAAGGATAATGACCACATTGTGATTGCTTCTCGCCAGTTATATTGATATAAAAATTTTGCTAGTATTGCCGCAACGAATTTACTCAAGATTAAACCCGCAATGATAAAAGCAGGTAGTTGTAGAGTTGTTATGTTTCGAGTAAACGATGTCAAATCTACTAGTAACCCTAAGTCAACAAAAAAAATCGGTATAAATAATACACTACCGACAAACACGACTTTTTCTTTAACTGGGCCGTCTGCTAAAGCTTCATTAACTGCCAAACCTGCTAAAAAAGCTCCGACAATTTTTTCTATACCAATTAACTGGGCACCAGCCGAAGCAAGAAATACTACCAATAGTACAAATAAAAACTGATGTCCTTCGTCTTCACGTGAGCGTCGAAAAAATTCCTTACCTGCCCAATCAAATCCGACTAAAACTACTGTTGCATATATAGTTAACCAGCCAATTAGAGTAATTAAGCTAAAAACGTTGAGTTGACTTGTGTGAACAGCTATGCATACAGCGAGTAGCAATAGGGCACTAATATCAGTAAAAACAGTGGCGCCCATTGTGACTGTAACAGCTTCATTATTAGCTACGCCCAAACGATTAATAATCGGATAAGCGAGCAAAGTATGGGAGGCAAATAATGAGCCAATTAATATTGCAGCGTTCCAATCAAACCCAAAACTTCTTCCAACAGCGGTACCGACAATCATCGGTACACCAAATGTGAAACTACCAAAACCCAATGAGCGATTTGCAGTGTGGCGAAACTGATCAATTTCAATCTCAAGTCCAGCTACAAACATTAGGTACACTAACCCAATATCTGATAGCAGGTTCATCGTTTGCGATTTATCTTGTAAAAAATTCCAGCCATGTGGACCTAGTACCATCCCAGCCAATAGTAAACCTACTACTCCAGGTAGCCGCAGTCGTTCAAATACAATTGGAACAACCAAAATAACTAGCAGTAAAATAGCAAAAGGAACAATTGGCTCCTTGCCAAGACCTTGAGATGTTGGTGCAAGTACTTGGGATATTAGTTCCATAGGTTGGTGTTTGGCAGGAGTGAAACAAGAAAGCAGGGAGTATTTTCCTAATTACAAAGCTGACGCTTTTTTAATGAGTATTGTTGCTTTTATATTTTTTATATAAGGAAATAGTATTTTTTATAACAATTGGCGCCCGATATGATAACCGCAGTTATTTATTGCTTATATATGAATTTGGCTCAATATATATTTTAAACGGTCGTAATCGTCTTTGAGTAGTATACTTAAAGTCCGACCAGCTTTAACTAACCATTCACGGTCAGCCTTGCGTAGTTGAAACACTTCGCGAATCGCCGCTGCCGTCAAAGAATCGATAGGGGCGCCGTTTATAGTTAAAAGAGTTCGTAAAAAGTCCATTTCCTCTGAAAATCGTATTATCGCATCGGATTCGCAGCGATAAACAGCCTGATGAATTTGTGGAGGACGAGGTGGTAAGTACTGATAGACAGCACCGTTTGAATTATTAGTTTTTGGCTGCTCAAACCCGATAATTGCGGCACGAAACTCTGTTTTAAGCATAGCAAAAATTTGGGGTTGTTCCTCACGTAAATCAGCGAGTGACATACCCAAAGCGCGCGCACGATGCACTGAGTCTATTGGCATGGTGGTGGCGTGATAAACAACAGCGTAAACTTGATTGCCAGATTCTTCATCTTGTGATTTTACCCAGCTACCAAATGGGGGCATTGGGGGAAAGCTCAAATCATCTGGTTCTAAACACTGAGCTAAAAATTCTGTGGTTGTTGTCTCTATGACTTCGGCGATGTGATTTTCATCACGGTTACTACGATTGAATTGTGGTAAAGGAAGGCGCATAGTTGTAGAGACGTGATTTATCACGTCTTGAGAATTATAAATATAAACCGTAACATCTTATATTTCTAATTTAATACAGATGTTTTGGTTTTTTATATATTAATTTGGCGCCTGTGATTGGGGCGGGTTCTGATTGGGACGGGTTTAGGGACGGGTTTAGCGATATCGTGATTAATAACGGAAATCTCGGTTAACCCGCCCCTACAGTATCATTTTCCTTTTTTACGACTTGCGGTTTCAACGGCTTCTAATTCCGATAAACGGAATGTGATTAATTTATCCCAATTACCACCCTCGAACAAAACGGCAACTTTACCATCGCTGACTCGTTGAACTAATCCTTCAAAGCGATAGTAGGTATCTGCGGGGTTTTTGACGCGAACGGTTGCTCCAGGCAGAATCATAGCTTTTACTCTTTTATGGTTGGTTTCCTTTATATAGCTTAATACTTGTTAGGCGGAGCGTGACGGTTAGTATGGTGCGTGATGCCATTAGATGCTCGCTTCGTTTTGAAATTATTAATGGCATCACACACCCTACCCCCAATATTTCTTTTTGGTTCGGAAGTTGGCGACTGATTCGACGATACCTAGGGATACGAAATTTGTTACCATGGCCGAGCGTCCGTAGCTCATCCAAGGTAGTGGTATTCCCGCAACTGGCGCCAATCCAACGTTCATACCTACGTTTACTATCACCTGGAAAACAATCATTGCTAAAACTCCAATTGCTAGGAGTGAACCAAAATTATCTTTGGCTGTTTGAGCAATATGTAGTAAGCGCAGGCAAAGTAAAGCAAAGACTGAAAGCAATATTAAGCAACCTATAAAACCAAACTCTTCACCAACGGCAGAAAATATAAAGTCTGTATGTTGTTCAGGCACGAAATTAAGCTGTGTCATCGGACCCTTGTTTAATCCCCATCCTAGCCACTCTCCGGCGCCGATGGCAATCCGTGATTGGTGTTGGTGATACCCAGTTGTTAACAGGTTTTGGTCGGGATTTAAAAATGATGTTAAGCGCCCTTTTTGATATTCTTTTAAAACGTGATTCCAAAGAAAAATACCTATTTCCCCACCTAGCATATTAAGTGCCCAGGCGCCGATAGCACTTGCACCAAATCGTCTCCAAGGCAATGTCCGCCATCCAATAATACCCATTGCAACTGCCCAGATTAACCCTAAAGGACCAAATATCAAATCCTTGGAAAAGACAATCGTAAAGGGCCATTGAATACTAAATAATATCGCGGCGATAATTGGTGAAACCATTAGTACTAACCAACCTGGATTCGCGTTTGCCCAGTACAACATCCCTAAGACAATTGCTCCGAACACTAACGATGTCGCTAAGTCAGGTTGGATGAAAACTAATGCCCAAGGAATTGCGGTGAATGCCATCGCGCGCGCAACTGTAGATAAACTTGATGCCGTTGTTTTATGTAATAGCGCTGCCAAAGTAATAATCATTGCCAATTTGGCAAATTCTGACGGCTGTACAGGTATACCAGCAATACTAATCCACCGCTGTGCCCCTTTTGCGCTTTTACCAATAAGCATTACCGCGACAAGACTGATATTGACTGCGGTATATATATACCAGTGGTACTGGAGTAGATTTTCGTAGCGTACACGGGCAATAATTAATGCCATGCCGGCGCCTATGAAGGAGATTAACCAGTGCCACCACCAGTCAATTAGACCCTGGCTTAACTCGGTGCTGCGAATCATTAAGCCGCCGAAAAAACTGACCCCTACTACAACGAAGAACAATAGCCAGTCGATTTGCTGCCAAGGTTTAATCCAATACTTCCAGCGTGATTGGGAGCGCGAACTCTTTTTTAATAACATTGTACGATTTTAGACTTTAGCTTTATAGATTTTAAATTTAGTCGCCACTAAAAATCTGTATTCCCAGGTATCACCTGAGAACCAGAATGAAAATATTTTATTTTTTTATGTCAAAGCTGCAACATCCTACACAGAAACCGGGCTTCTTGTTATAAATTATGCTAAAAATTCTAGTTTGTCACAAAGAAGCCCGGTTTCTTAGGAGCAACTCAGAGCTGCAACAGATACTTTGCCTGCAATGGCTAGTGCAATTGAACGTAAGGCTTTTGCACTTGCTGAGTCAGGGTCTGCGGCAACAATTGGCACACCGTTATCTCCACCAACGCGCGTGGAAATTTCTAGTGGGACGCAGCCAAGTAAGGGTACATCGAATTCTTGTGCTGTTTTTGACCCGCCACCTGAACCAAAAATATCATACTGTTTTTCTGGCATATCAGGGGGTATAAAGTAGCTCATATTCTCTACTATTCCCAACACAGGCACGTTTAGCTGTTGAAACATCCGTAGTCCTTTACGTGAATCTAACAAGGCAACGGTTTGTGGTGTTGTGACAATTACGGCGCCTGCCATTGGTACTGCTTGTGTCAATGTTAACTGGGCATCGCCTGTACCAGGAGGCATATCAACGATTAAATAATCGATATCGCCCCATTCGACTTGGTATAAAAATTTACGAATGATACCATTCAGCATTGGACCACGCCAAATCACGGGTTGGTCTCTATCAATTAGAAAACCCATTGATACTAACTTGACACCATGATTAAAAGCAGGTTCCAATATTTCACCGTTTTCGGATGGGCGCACAATTAGCGGTGTGTCTGATAACCCTAACATTGTTGGGTCATTAGGCCCGTAAATGTCAGCATCTAGTAAGCCTACTTTGGCGCCTGTTTGAGCCAAAGCAACAGCTACGTTAACTGCTACGGTACTCTTACCAACTCCACCTTTACCGCTAGAAATGGCAATAATATTTTTTACGCCTTTAATACCAGTACGGTCGGGTAAATCTTTTTGCTTTGGTGTTTCTGCCGTAACTTCCACTGCCACATCAGTAACACCTGGTAGCTTTTTAACAGCCCTTTGACAATCTTCAACAATAAACTCACGCAACGGACAGGCAGGTGTAGTCAACACTAATGTGAAACTAACCTTACAGCCGTCTATTTTGACGTTGCGAATCATGTTCAGTTCCACCAAACTTTTACGAAGTTCGGGGTCTTGCACTGGTCGCAACACTTCTAAAACTGACTGCGTATCTAAAACATGATTCATCGCTTTTTCCACCATTACTGCCCCAATAAAATTTTTTTGTATCTACTATCGGATTTTAAAGGTTAATGGTGGTGGAGTGATGTTAACTAAAAATCGAAGCAACCAAATTGACGTGGTTTTCTCTTCCTTGACACTGCTTTTAATGCCGTTCCTTCTACTGCTTCAACTAGTGCCCGCGCTACACGGTCTGCGTAGGGACGCGAGAATGACCAAATTAACGGAGATAACCAGCCGCGTAATGTTACAGAATATGACAAACAAGTGCCGCAAACTGTAGACTCAACTTTATAAGTTATCCGTTCTTCAATACCTGGAAGTGCTAACACCCTAATACTCAATAGTTCTCTTGGGTTAACTCTTTCTACAAAAATACGAATGGGAATTGGTGATAAGCGCGTTACTGCTTGATATATCAACCCTGGTTTTGGAACTAACCCATAAGGTACATTAGTACTTTTTAACAGCGGATGCCAAGAAACATCAGCTATGTCAACAACTTTCTGCCAAAGTTCGTCAACTGAAGCCGAGCTAATTTCTCGGTATGTTCGTACTAAGGAAGCGCATATCCGGCGCCGTTTGCGGTGGATAAACCTAGATAACCAACCTTGCATTGAATTCGACCCTCCTTGCGTTTGCGCTCTCTAAGATTAGGTAATCGTTACATACATATATCTCTCAGCCTAATTAGTCTTCCTTCTGACGACGTATACACGCTTATTATTAAGTATTAATTTTTATCAACATTACTTGTTGCTAAACTGAGAGTATGCATATCAGAATCCATGAAAAGACCTGCAAGAGTAAATATAAATGTTTATTCTCAGGTGGCGCCAGTAGTAAGAATAGCACTTCCATTGTTTGTGTATTTTTATGTATTAAGTAATATTGGGTTATTTGGGCTGTATTGCTTACCAGAAGGAAATTGTGGACATTTTAATGCGATGTTAAGCATTCGTTAAAATAACAAATCGTATACAAGTAGATACACAATTTAAGAGAGAATAGCTTAAGTTACGCCGACGCTTGTGTGTCAACTATCGGGGATATCACGTGTCCGGCTTGTGGTAGTAGCGTTTATTGTACGCTTGCAAGCAATAAAGCTGCACTACCCTATGGATTAAAAGCCATAAAAACAAAGAGTGAAAATTTTAATCTAGGTTTTGAGACTTATGTTGACAAACTCGCATTCTCCTGCTATCCAAACTTCTCCATCAAAATTTTTACCCCCAGACAACGCGAAAGAGCGAGTTAGTGCTTTCATGCGTCAATTACAAGACGAAATTGCTAACGGTTTGGAAGCAGTTGATGGTGTTGGTAAGTTTCAACAAGATAGCTGGGAGCGTCCCGAAGGTGGTGGTGGACGTTCGCGCGTTTTACGTGACGGGGCAATCTTTGAACAAGCTGGTGTCAATTTTTCGGAAGTGTGGGGAGACCATTTACCGCCATCAATTTTGACGCAGCGTCCTGAAGCTGCTGGACATCGTTTCTACGCTACTGGCACATCAATGGTGTTGCACCCCCGTAACCCTTATGTACCTACCGTTCATTTAAACTACCGCTATTTTGAAGCTGGCCCTGTATGGTGGTTCGGTGGTGGTGCCGACTTAACTCCATACTATCCTTTTGCCGAAGACGCAAGTCATTTTCATAAAACTTTTAAACAAGCTTGTGATAAACACCATTCGGAATATTACCCAGTATTTAAACGTTGGTGCGATGAATATTTTTATTTAAAACATCGTAACGAAACACGCGGTGTTGGTGGTTTGTTCTTTGATTATCAAGATGGTCGCGGTGCCTTGTATCGGGGACCCGATAACCACGGTCTAGCAGCTAATTACAGTCAACAAGTTGGCGAACCCACACAACGCACTTGGGAAGAATTATTCTCTTTCATTACAGACTGTGGTCGAGCGTTCTTACCTGCTTATGTACCCATTGTCGAACGGCGCCATAATACTGAGTACGGTGAACACCAACGCAATTTCCAACTTTATCGTCGCGGTCGCTACGTTGAATTCAATTTGGTATACGACAGAGGAACCATTTTTGGATTACAAACAAACGGACGTACAGAATCGATATTAATGTCGCTACCTCCATTAGTGCGTTGGGAATATGGCTTTAAGCCAGAACCAAACACTCCAGAAGCAGAACTTTATGATACTTTCCTCAAGCCTCAAGATTGGGTAAATTGGTCTCATACCTAAAAAGACAAGAAAACGAAATAAAAAGAGTGATGCGCTTGACTAAAATGTAACATTCCTTTTTATTTGTACGTAGCTAATGCCCACAGCATAGTCATTTCGGCATGGTGTGGGTATTTATTCATAAAAAAAGACTGGATACTAGCGACATAAAAGGTTATAAAAAATACTAGATTAGTTTTATTTCGTAGTACCAGGGGAGAGATAAGCGTGATTCATATCGACCAGAGAAGCTACAGCATTCAAGACGGTAATTGTGTAATCGTTCTGACCCCATCTGGGCGCCTAGATATTACAACAGCTTGGCAGTTTCGCCTGAAGTTACAGGAGTGCATATCCAAACTTACCCACCACGTTGTTGTTAATTTGGGTCAAGTCAACTTTATCGATAGCTCAGGTCTTACATCTCTAGTAGCTGGAATGCGTGATGCTGATAAGGTTAAAGGCAGCTTCCGTATTTGTAACGTTCACCCAGAAGCCAAGCTTGTTTTTGAGGTGACAATGATGGATACAGTATTTGAAATCTTTGAAACTGAAGAAGAAGCTTTAGAAGGTGTACCTCGCAGTCTCACTCCTCAGAATTAAAAGTAATGAGTAATGAGTGCTGAGTAATAGATTATAACTCCTAACTCCTAACTCCTAACTTTGGTGTAGCAAAATGGCCCCATGATAGCTCCCCAAGTGGCTCTTCCTGTTTCTCCGTCAATTCCTTTATCGTAAGTTTTTAGTTCTGTTTGAGTAACTTCAAACCCTAACGAAACTTGCACGGTGTTGCCAAGGTAAGTAAAAGTGCATTTGGCTTCTTTTGGTGGCACAGCCGAAAATTCGTAACAGTTGGGTGCTAATTCTTTTACGGTCACGTTTAGTACACAACCGGGTAGCAATTCTAACTTGTCACTGGTTAAACTTTGTATTTTGCTTGGGTTACTGCCTCCACCAGCTAATGCATCTGGGTCTTGAGGCATATAGTATTGGACGGTAATGGGTGTATCTGAGTTACCTGTCTCACGTAACCTCATAATTCTCTGTCTATAAGGTTTGTCAAGGCTAATAGTATTTGCCTGTTCAGCGAATATAGTTATGCTGTCTTCAAAACAAATGGGTACAGGCGCCTGCCACAAGCGCAAGTGGACATACCACACAGGGTCTTGGAGTGCTTGTTCTTGGTTGTCAAATTCACCAGTGAGGTATTCAGCGAGAGCTAGTAGCTGCGATGAGAAGGGCATTTCGGTAATATTAATTTATGCTGTATTATGTTGAGAAGAAGTTACACATTATAAAGATGCTTAAATTAAGTATCCCTGAGTATGTAATAACTCCTACAGCTATAATAATAGAGATGCAGGATACAAAAGCCTTGTGTCTGAAGATGCAATACGGGTATATTCCATTCTGATAGCATCTGAGCTAAAGAGCGTTTAAAGCTACGTATTCAAGTACAAGAAAACAAACATTCCTTCGTCCTAATAAAGAACTATTGTTGTGAATAACGTCCGTACTGTCTCTGATACAAAGCGAACATTCTACTCACTTCATACTCGTCCGGTAAACACGATTTATCGTCGAGTGGTGGAAGAGTTGATGGTAGAAATGCATCTACTATCAGTTAATGTAGATTTCAGCTACAACTCAATTTACACCTTGGGTGTAGTCACAGCGTTTGACCGCTTTATGCAAGGTTATCAACCAGAAAGCGATAAAGCATCAATATTTCATGCTCTTTGTCAAGCAGTTGAGGCAAATGAAGACCAGTATCATCAAGATGCCACACGCTTGCTTAATGTTGCCAAGAGTTTACCTGTAAATGATTTAATTGCGTGGCTGAGTCAAACTAATCGTTTAGAAAACGATACGCAATTACAAGCTGAACTTGATGCCATTGCTCACAATCCGAAGTTTAAATATAATAGATTGTTTGCTATTGGTATATTTACACTATTAGAAGCATCTGACCCAGAAGTCGTTAAAGATGAAAAGCGTCGTACTGAAGCTCTCAATTCTATTGCTAAGGGTTTGAATATTTCTGACGACAAACTCAATAAAGATTTAGAGTTATATCGCTCCAACCTCGATAAAATGACGCAAGCTATGGCTGTAATGGCTGATATGCTGCAAGCTGACCGTAAAAAGCGTGAAGAACGCGCGAAAGCTAAACAATAATAAAATGATGTAGAGACGTTACATGTAACGTCTCTACGTTTTATGATTAAATGGGTACGATGCGGTAGATAATGTTACTGACTATTGACAATGCTAACGCGCCCATTATTGCGCTCCAGATGCCATAGCGTAAACGAAAACCCTGTACAAAATAAGCAGCTAAACAGAAACAAATAACTCCGATAACAAAGGTAAAAAAGTCGGGAAAGAAGTTAAAAGTTAAAGCATTTGGTATTGCAAATACAAAGGTAAGAAGCGGTTTAACCATTACTGTTATAATGCCAAGAGCGGCAGCAGCAGTAAAAGTTTTGTCAGGAGAATCAATATCCACTCCAATTGGAAGTTTACTGATAGCAAAAAAGCTGGCTGCTGTTACAAACCAAGCAATCATAATTGATGTAATATTCATTGCCACATACCCTGAAACGTGAATGGCGTAGGCTTGTTATTATGGTGTCATCGTTTGCAAGAAGATTCTTCCGCAGCAATAACATCAAATATGAAAGTTATTATTTGTAAATTTGAATAATAAATTCCGCTATCAGAGAACTATTTTAAATATTTTTATTTTTGATAAATTAATCCCCCCAACCAGAACATTCTATAAGGGGGTTAGGGGGGATTATTCTAATTGTTATTTGTTCTAGGCGCCTGCTGTTGTGCTGGAACTGTGCCGGGATTAACATTTTGCCCACTAGGTACAGTTAGACCTGGAGCCGGAATTGGCGGAGCTTGATTAGGTAAATTAGGATTAATGTTACCTTGTGGGTTAATTTGTGGATTAATTTGTGGGTTAACTTGAGGGTTAATTGGTTGAATAGGGTTTGGCACCACAGTATTTGGGATTGTTTGGTTGGGAATGGCGCCTGGTGTTGCTCCGGGTAATGTTTGGTCGGCGCCACTGGCTGATACTGCTAAAGAAACACGGTCGCCACCAACTTGTCTCAGTAAGTCTATGGTTCCAATTACATCGTTGTAGCTTACTGAACGCGCTGCATATAATACTAAAGGTTTTGTGGGATTTTGCTTGACATAATTTTCTAAGTATATTCGCAATTGCTCTTTGGGAATTTGAGTTTGCGCTGGGGTGCTAATGTCAATAATTTGACCTAGCGCGTCGAGATATAGTACTAGTCTTTGCCCATCTTTTGTTTCTGCTTGGTTAGCTGGTGAGCCAGGTGCAGATGTTCCAGGAATTGTTGTTCCTGATTTGGCTGGTGCTAAGTCAAAGTTAATACCACGTATTGCTTGTTGTCTAGAAAATTGTAGTGCTGCCAAGAGAAAAAAAGTCAAGATACAAAAGATTACGTCTATTAAAGGAATGATTTGTACTTGAGCCTCATCTTTGGAATTATTAAGGTTTATTTTCATTTTGCATTGTTCAACTAGTTGTTCGACTATATATTGTCTGAATCAGTAGGATTTGGTTCCGTTGGAGCTTCGTAAGGGTCGCCAAACCGATTTTTTCCTCTCTTGCGTGGAGAATTTCCTCCCGAATTTCTGTTGCTGTTGGTTTCTGGTGCCAGTAAAGTTGGATTTTCTGTATTTACGTCATTGATGTTAGATGGAGGTGACTGGCGGTACAATAGTTCTAGCTCGTTACCTGCTTTGCGAAATACCTGAACTTGGTTAAAAATGAATGACTGAAACAAGCGGTAAAATACCAAACTTGTCATTGCTACTACTAGTCCTGCTGCTGTACTAATTAATGACTCCCCAATACCTGTAGTCACTCCTGCTGTTGCTTCGGTTCCTAAATCACCGATTTTAATCGCGCGCAATGACTGAATTAGTCCCCACACTGTACCAAACAAACCTAAAAGTGGCGCCAGGGCAATTACTGCTTCCAAAAGCTTTTCACCGCGTCGCATTCCAGTTAACTCATCTTCGGCAGTTGCTTCTAAAGCAAGTCGAAAAGTTTCAGGGTCGTTTTTTGTCAAACTCAAAGGAGCGTATAAAAATCTGCCAATTGGCTGGTCAGTAGCACGTTGGGCAATATCACGAGCTAATCCCCAATTTTCACGCGCAGCTTCTAAAACGCGCTCGACTATTTGACGCTCTTGGTTCAACATGCGGAGCCAAAACCATAACCGCTCAAAAACTACGCTTATCGTCAAAACTGACAACGCGAGTAGCGGATACATCGCAGGTCCGCCTCTTCTAAATTCAGCTATTATATCCACGGTCTTAACTTTCCTCTCCTAAAAACGACAAGCAAGCTATTAGGCTCTATGGCTACACAGCAGCCATTACAGAAATAAGTTTTTCGCACCTTCCAGACAATTAAGGGCGGTTATTCCCACAGGAAGTTTAAGGCAATATCGTGCAAAATTAAAGCTAACAAGGAGGCTCGATATATGAAATTCTCGATTCAAGCTGTTTACGGATGGTACCGTGATTTGATACGCAACCCCAAATATCGCTGGTGGGTAATTCTAGGTACAGCTTTGTATTTTATTAGTCCATTTGATATTGCTCCAGACTTTTTACCTATTGTCGGACAAATCGATGACGCTTTTATCTTGACTTTACTAGTATCAGAAGTATCTCAGTTAGTGATTGAGGGCTTTAAAGCGCGTAAAGGATACACCGAAGTTAGCGATAGTACAAACACCACTACTACAACAAGTTCACAAGCCAATACACAGACACAGACGATTGATGTGGATGCTGTCTCAGTTGAGTAACCGTTACAAAGCCATAAACTATAGATATATATATAGTTAACCTCTTCTTAAGCACGAGTTTTGTTTGAGAAGGGGATATTTATTTATCTACTAATTCATACAGAATTTCCGTAAATATTCAAGTGATTTGTGATACTTGTAATATTAATATTTTAATTAATTGCAAAGCTGTATGAATCGGCGAATTATAGGATTGTTACCTGCGGGTGGGCAAGCAACACGTATTTCACCTTTACCACTGAGTAAAGAATTATATCCTATTGGGTTTCAAGTTAAAAATATTTGTTATCAAAACAATTTTAATGATAAAGAGAATAAATTACGCCCTAAAGTAGTTTCACATTATTTGCTAGAAAAGATGCGGCTAGCTGGAATTGAGACGGCGTATTTTATTTTGCGACCTGGAAAATGGGATATTCCTGCTTATTTTGGTGATGGTTCAATGCTTGAGATGAACTTGGGGTATTTAATGATGGGATTGCCTCATGGTGTTCCTTTTACATTAGACCAGGCGTACCCGTTCGTTCAAGATGCGATTGTGGCTTTGGGTTTTCCTGATATTTTATTTGAACCGTTTGATGGGTTCCAGCGAATTATCGCACGTCAAGCAAAAGGCGCCGATGTTGTTTTAGGGTTATTTCCTACAGAACAACCCCAAAAAGCTGGTATGGTTGATTTTGATAGTAGGGGTAAAGTTAGGCTCATCGTTGAGAAACCCCCACAATCGAATTTACGATATATGTGGGCTATCGCTGTATGGGCACCTGCATTTACAGAGTTTTTACATTCTTTCGTATCGAATTTAAAGTTAACAAATGATTTGTTGAGTCTACCTGAGTTACCTATTGGTAATGTGATACAGGCAGCTATTCAACAAGGTATGCGCGTTGAGGCTGAGGTTTTTGAGAATGGTAGTTATTTGGATATTGGCACACCGAGTGATTTGATGCTCGCTGTGCAGCGGTTTTCTGGGTGTAGTAATAATCAGTTTAGTGATTAAGTTGGGAATGAGTTGGGGAGTTGGAATCACTGAAGTGATTATTACAACGCAGGGGGTCTTCAGGGTAGCCTAGACGATGGCGCCCGGACCACAGTAATTCTTGGACTTGTTTGGTGTAGGGTTGTATTAGCTGTTGTGCTTGGGGATTTATGCGATTTAGAATTTCTTCTTCTAGAACCTGCCACCATTTTTCTGTTAGTTCCCATTTGAGGTTGACTCCTTGAACAACCATCGCGCACAAAGGTAGTAACTCTTGCTGTATTGGTGCTATGGTACCTTCAAATAGACATAGCCAAAGGTAAGCTTGAAACATATTTAAGTCGCGAATGCATGAGTGAGCTATATCCTCGTCACCCAAGTGACCACGACGACTTCGATATTCGGGAAATAATTCTAACAGTCGATTATAAACTGAAGAGGCAATAGACGGCGCCGCTAGTAGCATTTCTTCGACTAAGCGAAACTCAGCAGAATCAACGCTATACTTTGCACTCGCAGCACAAACTCTTTGCCAAGGTATTGCTACTTGCTCTTCAACGAATTTTAAATAAGGAGCAAGCAGGATTTTTTCTTCTGGCTCAAGCTTTTTAGCAATTAATTTATTGGTAAAATTTAACTGCGTAGTCATAAATCCTAAAGCACGCCAGTCTTTAGAGGCAATATGCTGTTCTTGAAAAACGAGTAATGTCGGTTCAAGTTCATACGCTAACTCTTTGATTGCAGGTAGTTCTAAGTTTGAGAACAATTCGTCAGTTAGCGCTTCGTTTGCACAGGGGGATTTTTGGTAAACGTTGATTAGCTTTTTGTATACACGAAACGCAAACTGTGTAATTCGACGTGCTTCCGTCAAATCCATCACATTCGGTATATAAGCATAAAGTGTCTTTGTTTGTATCCACCCCATTTGGCAGTTAACGGTCAGTATATTATCTTTCAGCTTGGTCGCTGTTAAAGCCCGACCTTTTGAAGATGCACTCTCAAGCAACTTACTACTAAGTGAATTTTGGTTATTACTTCGATTGATGCCAAGTGTATAACGCTGTGCCCAGAGGTTAAGCAAACGTTCAACTGGCGGAGTTTCTACAACTTGAGTTGTTTTTAGCATAGATTTTTCTCTAGGACAGTCACATTAGTACTGAATGCAATTATTATCAATTGTATAATTTTATACAATCTTTATAAGTCAAAGTACTTATTAATAGTTACAAAAATGTTACAAATATCTATATTGATTAGAGTAACACTATATCATGTTGTCCACGTGATAATACGTAGGAAATTTAACAATCTTTTAGTTTGAGTTTACATAAACTTAACGTTTCAATAAAACGCCTTTAGACTGTAAGGCATAGTAGTTTCAATAAGAGTTATTACCTAAGTAGTTTTAGTGATGCACACAAGTAGCTATTTTTATTTGATATTTAAGCAAGTTGACGGATGTTTATATCTTATAACCGCATAAAAATATATACATAAACCCAGTTTCTAAAATTTAAATTTACAGTCGCTTTAAAATTAAGGCTGATTATTTCACGATTATTTACTAAGTAATTGTATATTAGGGCTAGCTAACATATATACATTGGTGATATCTTGGTAATGTCACTCGTCAGTCCAGACACTTTAGTTTTTATTATAAATTCCCTGTTATGTATTTGTTTTGTATAACCGTTTACAGATGTTACGCTTTTTTAAGTAAAAATAATAGTAAGCGTAGTAATTAAACCTGACCTATATTGTCTTAGTATTAAAAATCGTTTTTTGCGAAACTTTGTACTAAATAAACCTGTGTCTAATTATATTACAATTCAATAATCGCAATTTAACATAAAGACTTTAAAATTTTTTAATACCAATAAAGTTAGTATGTAAAAAAAGTAAATTCACATTATGATATCAAAAATTTCCAAATTTGGTAAGTATGATTAGAATAATTTCCATTGCTAGTCAATTTTAGAATTTTATACATACACTTATTATTTCAGCTATGCAGTATTTTATCGTCACAATATTAGCTCGTTTACCTTCACCTAATAGTCAACACGACTCAATGCTTGAATACGCAGAACTAACATGTTGATTATCAATACTCAAGGCTAGACTAAATGTGTATTTTGATACTTGACACGGCTAAAGCAAAGTTAATATTATCAAAAATATTTAATCTGGCTTTAAATTGATAATGAGATTAATTAATTTTGTTAATTTTTTTAGTTGTAAAAAATGACACTTTGCAAACACTTTATAAATGTTTGCGAGTTTTTGCATTTGTGTACAAGGCAATTATGTAAAGGGTTTCAAGGTTTTGTGTTGATTAGTCAAATTTTATTTAAGGTTAACTATGTTGCTAGAGCATACGTGTAATGCGTGGATTATGAAAATAATGTTGCATATTGTGAAAAAAGGTTATAAATTATAATTAATATGTATTTAGATAATTATATCTGGTAACTTGAACATCTTGTACGTAAAAACTGGTAAAACTACTTAAGCCTAAAATTTCCTGGATAAGTCAAACTAATGAATTTGTTTGTGAAATAAAATATCTAGGTAGTAGAAATAAATAGTTGTATCTTGTTAAATAGGCGAGAGTGCGGGTTTGTAAAATTTGAGCATTTGTAGTACAAGCAAAAGCTTAAGGCAGGTATTAATTTACATTTAACAAGCAATATCCACAGTTAGTTTACAAGCAGGAATCGTTAATTTGATAGCGGTTTGAGTAAGTAAATATAGTCTTTCATTTAAAAGTGCAGATAATAAGATTTGCTTTTTCAGAAAACACTATTGTTAATATGAAGATAGCAAGCTTATAAAAGGCGCTTCTACCATTAATTCATTAAAATTGAAAAGGAGTTTTCTGACGATGCAACTTAAGGACTTAGCAGCAACAACAGTAAAAGGCAACGATATCGACGCAGAAGCTTGGGAAGCTTTAGAAAAATCTATTGTGTACTATCAAGGGCGCCCAGTTGGAACTGTAGCGGCATTTGATAATTCGACAGAAGCGCTTAATTATGACCAAGTATTTGTACGCGATTTTGTGTCATCTGCTCTGATATTTTTAATGAAGGGTAGAACTGATATTGTTCGTAACTTCTTAGAAGAAACTCTCAAGTTGCAACCTAAAGAACGTGAACTCGATGCTTACAAACCAGCGCGCGGATTAATGCCCGCTAGTTTTAAAGTTGTGTCAATTGATGGTAAAGAATACCTTGACGCTGACTTTGGTGAACATGCTATCGCACGAGTCACACCAGTAGACTCCTGCTTATGGTGGATTATTTTGTTACGCGCTTATGTCGTAGCAACCAAAGATTTCTGTTTCGCTTATCAACCAGAATTTCAAACTGGTATCAAGTTGATTGTAGAATTATGCTTGGCAAATCGCTTTGACATGTACCCAACACTGTTGGTACCCGATGGCGCCTGCATGATTGACCGTAGGATGGGAATTTATGGTCACCCCCTAGAAATTCAAGCTTTATTCTATGCTTCACTACGTGCAGCACGAGAACTATTAGTATGTGAGTACAACGAAAATATTGTTGCTGCTATCGATAACCGTTTACCCTTATTGTGCGCTCATATTCGCCAGCACTACTGGATTGATATAAACCGTCTCAATGCGATTTACCGTTTTAAGGGTGAAGAGTATGGAAAGGCGGCAGTAAATCTATTTAATATATATAGTGATTCGCTTCCTTATTATGAACTAGACAAATGGCTACCTATTAATGGTGGTTATCTTGCGGGTAATGTCGGACCGTCACAACTCGATACACGCTTCTTCTCACTTGGTAACTTGATGGCAATTGTTTCGGAACTAGCTACTGAAGAGCAATCGCAAGCGATTATGAATTTGGTAGACCAACGCTGGGATAATTTAGTTGGGGACATGCCGATGAAGATTTGTTTCCCTGCTTTAGAAGGTGAAGAGTATAGGATTGTCACTGGATGTGACCCAAAAAATATTCCTTGGTCTTATCACAATGCTGGAAGTTGGCCCGTTTTATTGTGGATGTTGGCTGCTGCTGCTGTGAAAACTAACCGTGTTGACATTGCTAAAAAAGCAATTGCCGTTGCTGCCCCTCGTTTGAAGAATGATGAGTGGGTTGAGTATTATGACGGTAAAAAGGGAAGATTGATTGGTAAACAAGCTCGGAAGTACCAAACCTGGACTATTGCTGGCTTTTTACTTGCTAAAGAACTTATTGAGAATCCTCAACACTTGCCTTTGGTTAGCTTTGAAGAGTTACCGCAGGAACTTGTATCGCGTGCATGTGAGTTTGAAATTGGTAGTGTTGTTGATACTGCGCGGTATTAATATATAGAAACCTGGTTTCTTCAAAAAACCAGGTTTCTTAATTAAAATGAGTATTTAATGTTTTCTGCTCGTCAAATTGCTTTTATTGCTTTGCGTGATGTCCATAAAGGTGCCTTTGTTGATGTTGCTCTTGACCGTGCGTTACACAAGTTTAATCTAAAATCGAATTTACCTGACAACGAGCGGCGCCTTGTTACGGAATTGGTTTATGGATGTGTTCGGCGCCAACGAACGCTTGACTATTTTATTGACTCGCTTGGAAAGAAGAAAGCACACCAGCAACCAAAGGACTTGCGTACTATTTTACATATCGGTTTGTACCAATTGATGTACCAAGACCGCATACCCGCTTCTGCTGCTGTAAACACAACTGTTGAACTCGCAAAAGAGAATGGTTTTGTAAAGCTTGCTCCTGTTGTGAATGGAATGTTACGCTCCTTTATACGTCAAAGAGAAAAGGGGGAAGGGGTAAAGGAAATTGATAATGGAATTTTATATAGTTTTCCTGATTGGATAATTGATGTGTGGATCAAACAGTTTGGTGAAGAAGAAACTGAAAAATTATGCCAATGGATGAACCAAACACCAACAATTGATTTACGGGTTAATTTGCTTCGTGCGACGATCACAGAAGTTGAAACAGCTTTTCAAGATAGTAATATTGAATATGAAAAACTTACTTATTTACCCCAAGCTTTACGTTTAATTGGTAGTAACGGCGCCATCCAAAATTTACCCGGTTATGAACAAGGTTGGTGGAGTGTCCAAGATAGCAGCGCGCAGCTAGTAGCTCACTTACTCGACCCGCAACCAGGAGAAGTGATAATTGATGCTTGTGCGGCGCCGGGTGGAAAAACAACTCATATTGCGGAACTGATGGGTGATGAAGGTAAAATATGGGCTTGTGACCGTACTGCTTCGCGGCTTCGTAAACTTGAAGAGAATGCTCGTCGTTTACAGTTAAAGTCTATAGAAATTTGTACTGGAGATAGTCGGAGTTTAAGAGAGTTTATTAATACTGCCGACCGCGTTTTAGTTGATGCTCCTTGTTCTGGACTAGGTACTTTACACCGTCATGCAGATGCACGATGGCGCCAAACTCCTAAAAGTGTAGAAGAATTAGCTGTGCTTCAAGGTGAGTTATTGTCGAACACGGCAAAATATGTAAAACCAGGTGGCGTGTTAGTCTATGCTACGTGTACATTACACCCACTCGAAAATGAAGCGGTTATCGAGTCGTTTTTAGTCGCAAACTCAGACTGGAAAATTGAGGCACCGAGCATTAATTCATTGCTAAATAAATATATAATGCCGCAAGGCTGGTTAAAAGTGGTGCCGCATCAACATAATATGGATGGTTTTTTCATGACCCGGTTAAGAAAATCAAACAATTCTCAGTAAATACTTGCTTGTATTGTTAGGATTGCATCAAGGTGAAATCCACTCATAAAGGTCTTGCAGTATATGAGAACCGATTCGAGCGTAAAAACACAAGTAAAAATACTGATAGGCGCCGCATGGATTGACGGTATAATCCAACCTGAAGAGCGTAAATATCTACATCAAATCGCTCAAGCGAATAATTTGACAAATGACCCGGAAATAAGACCGTTTCTGTATGAATTTTTATCAGTGAAACCAAACGAGTTTTATAACTGGGTACATGAGTACTTAGGAGAACATCCGACTCACGAAGATTGTCAAAAATTGATTGAGTCTATTAGTGGGTTGATATATAGTGACGGTGATGTTGCGAGTGAAGAAGCGAAGCTATTGAGTAAGCTGTTGAAATTATCTGATCACAAAGATTCTAACAAGCCAGTAGCGGACACTATTCTAAAGCAGATTCAAAAACTGTATCGTCGTTGGATTGAAATCCAAAATTAAAATGTGTAGAGACGTGATTAATCCCTTCGGGAAATCCTCCGGATTACACGTCTCTACCGAAATCGTCATTTTTATTCAGTTTTGGGTTCTCCAATACCTGGGGTTTCCTCTTTTTCAACTTTGGGTACAACACTTGGACGTTCTTTGTCTTCCCAACCTACAGGACGTTTTGAGTTATACCAAGCAATGGAACCTATTGTTGTAGCTGCAATGAAACCAATTACATATACTGCAACTGAAGCTACTGGAAAACTAGGCTCTTGAGATACGGCACCTGCCGCTTGCATGAATAAGTACATAAGTATTTCCTCTTGTTAACTGCGCTACTTATGACCGTATAAAAATTCGGCTCTGACTTCATCTCCCAGTAGGGAGAATGGTCAAAAGCACTGTAGAAGGAGATTTTAATTTCTTGAGGATGAGTATCCTTTTATACAATGAAATATTAGTAGTAAAAAACCCGCGCAAAAAGCATGAAAGTTGTTTGTGCGGGTATGCAGTTATTGGGTGTGAGATTCCAGATTTTGAGAAAATCGAGAACCTTTTATATTATTTTATTGTAGTATACTTAGCCTGACTAACCACCATCCGGTCTTAAACGTTCGCGCCATGATGGTGTGCTTGGTGAGGAGTTGTTACTACTTGAACCTTCAGAACCAGAACTTCGAGAACGTGAGGGTCGGGAGCTACCGCTATCTTTATAAGATCCTGAACTTCTGCGACGCGACGAAGACGTTGGTTGAGATGACGAGGAAGAAGACGAATCTGAATCTGAGGAACTTCTACGTCGGCGCCTTGGACGGGAGTCGGAGGAAGAATCTGAGCTATTGTTTGATGTGGTACTTGACGACGAATTGGAATTATCGCTTCGACTACGCCGTCTGCGACGACGTGGCGTATTATCATCTGAGTTATCTTGCTGGAAGGTTTGGAATGAACGTCGGCGCCTTCTTGATGATTGTTCGTTATTGTTATCGTTATCGTTATTATTGTCCGAACTTACTTGACTACTGCGGCGCCTTCGAGATTGTCTTGAAGAATCATCACCAGAACTATTATTACCAGAGCGCTCGTTATCGGAGAATGAACGGTTGACAAGTCGTCTAGCTTTGACTGGTTCAGCTTTAATAGTGCCTTTACGACCGTTGAGTTTTGGACGTTCGGCAAATTGTTCAACTGGCATTCCCTTTACAGTTTCTTCCATAAACTCGTGCCAAGTGTAAGCCGCACTCGCACTACTGCCGTAAGTAACATTATTATTATCGTTACCCAACCATACCCCAGTTACAAGTTGTGGAATAAATCCAATAAACCACAAATCACGAGCTTCATCGGTCGTTCCGGTTTTACCTGCGACTGGACGATTGCCCAACTGTGCAGGTTGACCAGTTCCAGATGTTACAACATTTCTTAACATCCAGGTTGTAATATTAGCGCTATCAGAATCAAGCGCGCGAACGGGTGTAAAATTTGCCTTCCAAATTTCTTCACCTCGACGATTAAGAATACGGGTAATACCGTGTACTTCGTTATGAACCCCTTGAGTTGCAAAACTACCATAAGCACTTGTTAATTCAAGCAAATTAACTTCAGAAGAACCAAGTGCTAAAGAATACATTGGTCGGAGTTCAGATTTTATACCCATTTTATGGGCAAGGTCGATGACGGGGTTAAAGCCCACTTTCATCAAAATTCGTACTGCGACAATATTAATTGATTTAGTTAGGGCTGTTCGCATATCAAGCGAACCTCGATAACCTTCATCGAAGTTCTTTGGTTCGTAACCGTCTACTACTAATGGGCTATCTTGAAAACTGTCATAAGGACTCATGCCAGTAGCAATAGCTGTTGCGTAAAGAAATCCTTTAAAAGTTGAGCCAGGTTGTCGCTGTGCTTGGGTGACGCGGTTAAATTGGTTTTTGCCAAAATCTTTACCACCCACCATCGCTTTAATTTGTCCGGTGCGGGGGTCAATTGAAACTAATGCTGCCTGTTTGAAGTTTTCCCAACGTCCTTGATTTCGCAATGTTTTCGCGACAGCTTTGTCTGCTGCTGCTTGCATCGTTGGGTTGAGAGTTGTTTCTACGGTTAACCCACCTGCTTCTATAACTTCGGGGGAAACGTACTTCGGCAGTTCTTTTTGAACAAAGCTAGTAAAGTAAGGTGCTTGAACTTCTAAGCGTTTGGGTAGGCTTGATTTAATAGTAAGTGTTTCTGAAACTGCTTGTTCTTTTTCGGCAGCAGTAATTACACCGTCTTCAAGCATTCGCGCTAAAACTAAGTTGCGACGCTGTTTTGCTGCTTCGGGGTTTTTATCAGGAGCGTACACACTTGGTGCAGGCGCCAAACCAGCGATAGTAGCCATTTCACTCAAAGTTAGTTCGCTAACTGGCTTACTAAAATATACCCAAGAAGCATCACCAACACCATAGGCGCCAGAACCAAGGTAAACAAGATTTAAATATCGTTCCAAAATCTTATCTTTGCTTAATTCTTTTTCCATCTTCTGAGCTAAACGCACTTCTCTAACCTTACGCAACATGGTTTTTTCTTGCTTCAGGAAAAGAATACGCGCTAACTGCTGGGTAATAGTACTACCACCTTCAACGACATTTTGCGAGCGCAAATTATTGACTATAGCACGAGCGATACCTTGAGCATCAACTCCGTTATGTTTATCAAAGCGTCGGTCTTCAGAAGCAATAAAAGCTTTTCTGAGTTTTTCGGGAATTTCTGAAAGTGCTAGCTGTTCGCGCGTTGCAGGTCCAGACTGCTGTAAAATTGTGCCATCAACAGCTTTAATAGTCAGCGTTTGCTCACGCACCAAACTGTTGAGTTCTGAGGTAGGAGGTAAATTTCGGTCGATAGAGGAAATAGTGTTAGCCACCGCAATGGCGCCACCACCTAGACCTAAGAAAGCGATAAACCAGAACCGACGGTATAGCGGTTTTGGGTGGCCAGGGAGTTTAGAGACTATTGTAGATGACACTCTCCCGACTTTGTTAAGCAACTGCTTACCTTTGCCTTGCTTCCTTGGCTTCTCAGAATCAGTCGTCAATTCTGAAACGTCAACCTCAACAGTTGGTTGAACATCGTCGCCCGATGGCAACTCAGAATTGTTTGTATGCGTATCACTCAAGTTGGTTTTGTCTTTGAACCAAGAGGTAAACTTAACCACGTCAGTTCCTCATATGAAGCAGTTGCTAATTAACGAATAATCAAAACTTTTGAATCGAAGCACTATGTTTGTGTTAGTATAACATTCCATCAGAGTTTAATTATATATACTGTTATTTAACACTTACGTATGATTTTTTTCAATTCAATTTCGTAAAATAAAATACATTAATAATACGAATTGTTGAAATAGAGCGTAAGCAGGAAAAACAGCTTGTCTAATAATACAGCGATTGCTTTAGGAAGCAATATTGGTGACAGTCACACGATTTTATTAGGGGCGATTGACGCGATAGCGCAAACGCCGGGAATTAGATTAATTTCCCAATCGAGTTTGTATCGTACCAAAGCGGTAGGTCCACCACAGCCAGATTATCTTAACGGTTGCGTTTTATTGCAAGTGGAAATGATACCAGAATTACTGCTAGAAGTATTGTTAAAAATTGAAAATAAGTTTGGGCGCCTGCGTGGTGAGCGTTGGGGAGCGCGTACCTTAGATTTAGATATATTATTATACTCAGACCAAATTATCGAAACACCGAAATTACAAATTCCTCACCCTCGGATGCGAGAACGTGCTTTTGTGTTAGTGCCACTTGTGGAAATAGCACCAGATTGGGTAGACCCAGTTTCAGGTCTAACGATTAAAGAGCTGATTAAAGATGTAAACTGTACCAAAATATAAACAAAACTAACTGAATTATGCCATTAGGTAGAGAATTACCGCAGCTACTAAAACAGCGCTTATTCTATAAGGGAAGAAAGTTTGATTTTGAAGTGAATCGGTTACGTTTACCCAATCAAGTTGAGGGTGATTGGGAGTGTATTCGTCACCCTGGAGGCGCCTTAGCAGTACCCGTAACATCAGACGGTAAACTCATACTGGTGCGTCAATATCGTTTTGCGGTGAGTGGGAGAGTTATTGAGTTTCCTGCTGGTACTGTTGAAGTAAATGAAGACCCATCAGAAACAGTAAAGCGGGAGATTGAAGAAGAAACAGGTTATCATGCGAACCAATGGCAGAAACTTGGCGAATTTTTTCTGGCACCTGGTTATTCGGATGAAATTATTTACGCATTTTTGGCAACTGATTTAGAAAAGCTCGAAAAACCACCTGCACAAGATGATGATGAAGATATCGAAGTGCTAATTTGGAGTCCAGAACAGTTAGAGAACGCCATTTTAGACGGTGAACCCATTGATGCCAAATCAATTTCTAGCTTTTTACTGGCACGGAAGTTTTTAAGTTAAAACTTGTAGAGACGCGACATGTCGCGTCTTTACTGTAGGTGTTGTATCAAAGTTTGACGCATGACATCGACGGGTACTGTTTCGCGTTGTAGCCAAATTTTTAAGGCAGCGGCGCCTTGTTGTACTAACATTTCTAAGCCGTTTATAGTTATGGCTTCGGCTTGTTGTGCTAGTTTGAGAAATGTTGTTGGGTTTGGATTATAAGTTAAATCATAGGCGATGGCGCCATCTGGTAAGTTATTTATTTCTTCGGGAGTTAAAGGCGCCTCATCAATATGAGGATACATGCCAATAGGTGTTGTGTTTACAATGAGATTCGCTTGTGGGATATATTTTGGTAGTTTATCCCAGTGATGTACATGTAAATGTGTAGCTATTGTTGAATTGTTCCAGCTTTCATGAAAGGCGACTAATTTATTTAGGTTACGTCCTACTATGTGAATTTCGGGACAACCTAACTCAAAGCATCCTGCAACAACTGCGCGTGCTGCTCCTCCGTTACCTAAAATAACTGCTGTAGTTTTGTGCCAATCACGGTTATATGTTGATTGTAGGGGAGCAATAAATCCTTCAACGTCGGTGTTCGTACCAATCCATTGATTATCTTTACGAACAACAGTGTTTACAGCACCGACAGATTGAGCCAGACTTGATATTTCGGATAATAGGGGAATAATTGTTTGTTTATGGGGAATGGTAACGCTAAAACCCACTACTCCAATTGCTGCAAACCCTTCTAACGCAGCTTGTAAATTTTGTGGTGCGATTGGAAATGGCAGGTAAGCATAATCTATTCCCATCTGGGCGATGGCAGCATTATGCATCCGAGGTGATAGCGAATGCTCTACTGGATATCCTATTACACCTAAAAGCTTGGTTGTTCCTGTAATCAACTTTGGTAGCCCTGATGGTAACTGTTATATAAATGCTTGTGCATAAGCTGACAAGTTTACTACTAATTATATAACTAGAAGCAAATGAATTTACTATTCGTAAATTTATGTAATTAACGCGCCCATGATTATGGGCGCCGTTGCTAGGATAGAGAATATTCTCTCCTTGCCTACATAATGCAATAGTTAAAGATATTACGCTGCTGCTCGTTTCAAGTTTACAAAATGTAAAGGATTGGGGTAATGCTTTATACTGTCGAACCAGGTGATACTTTATTAAAAATCACAGAGAAGTTTTATGGAAATCGTGTTTTTTGGCAACTAATTATTGATGCTAATCCAGATGTAATTGTACTAATGCCAGGAATCAGAATGTTGATACCTTTACAATGTGGTTATCACTGATGTTTGTCATGGCATTTATCAAGAAGTGCATTTAGTTCGGTTACAACTTTCCAAGGATTTTTAACGTAAAAAGGAGCGGCAAATGCTGCTTCATAAGGGTCTCTACCTGTTTTTTTTACAGCAGCAATTGCCTCGCGGTTTGATATTCCGCGACTATGTACTAACCAAGCAGCTAGTACATGTCCTGTGCGTCCAATTCCTCCGCCGCAATGCACAACTACTTTTTCGCTTTCTTGAAAAGCCTCGTTTAAAAACGGCAAGATAATTTGAGTCAATGTTTCTGCGCCTGCTAAGTGAAAATCTTTAATCGGCGCCGAGCATACTTTATCTTTACCAAATCGAAGGTAATAAATTTCTAGTAGGTTTGATGGATAACGAGTTAATTGAGCATCTGCGAGCAAGCAACAAACTTTCTGGATATCTTGTTGCTGCATAAACTGTACCCAGTTATTAACTTCCTCGTTTGAATAACCGGGTTTAGCTGCACCATAAACTATGGTTTCTTTTTCATCAGCAGCATAAAATTTATACATTGTTGTACATTAAAGGGCACTTGCTAGTAACAAATTTTCATCGATTGCATTAATTTCATCAAGTACTCGCCATACTTCTTGCATTAATTCTTCTAGTCCTGCACGTGTAGCTGCTGAAACTAAATAAATTTTGGCATGGGAAAGATGGTTTATTTGAGTTGCTATAGCATCTAAGTCTACGCTTTCTCTATCAACTGCATCGATTTTGTTAAGGGCAATAATTTGTGGTCGCTCTGCTAACGAACGTCCGTATGCTTCGAGTTCTTGTTGAATTGTTCTGTAGTCGTCAATAATGTTTTCGCTCGTAGCATCTATTAGGTGTAATAAAACACGAGTACGTTCGATATGACGTAGAAAATCGTGTCCAAGTCCGGCGCCAGTTGAAGCTCCTTCAATTAAACCAGGAATATCGGCAAACACGGTACCATCACCGGTTGGTTTTCTGACTACACCTAAATTAGGTATAAGGGTTGTAAATGGATAGTCGGCGATTTTTGGACGTGCGGCAGATAGAGCAGAAATTAAAGTTGATTTTCCAGCGTTGGGTAGTCCAATAATTCCAACTTCTGCTAAAAGTTTTAATTCGAGACGCAGTAGTTTAATTTCGCCATCTAAACCAGGAAGTGCATATTCTGGCGCCCGGTTGCGGTTGCTCAAGAAATATTTATTTCCTAGTCCACCTTTACCACCTGCGGCAACTAGTAGAGTTTGTTCAGGTTGAGTTAAGTCACCAATTATGTTACCTGTTTGGGCATCGTAAATAATTGTGCCACAAGGTACATCGATGATTAAGTCTTTACCATTGGCGCCTGTACAGTTATTGGGACCACCACGGGTACCGTTTCCAGCCTTAAATTTATGGTTGTAGCGAAAGTCAAGCAAAGTTTGTAAATCTTCAACAGCGCGAAAATATATCGAACCACCTTTACCACCGTTACCACCTGCGGGTCCACCTGCGGGTACATATTTTTCACGCCGGAAAGCGACGATTCCATCGCCACCTTTACCAGCTTCAACTTCAATATCTGCTTGGTCAATGAATTGCATAAGTCAAAAGTGCTGAGTTCTGAGTACTGAGTGCTGAGTAATAAGTTAAGAGTCATGAGTCTTCTATTATAAATATTCTTAGCACCATTAACCTAATTAATTCGGTCTTTACACTCAGCACTCAGAACTCTCCACGAGCGCACTATTTTATATATACGGAGTGACATCCTCACCACAATCATCAGCTAAGTAAGAAAGCGCACGGAAACGCAACCCTACTAGTTGTTCGTAGATGGGATTGAGTTTACATAGGGGAGGAATATGAACTATTTTGCGCTTAAATAAAGTTACATCACGTTCAAATGGACATTGCGAGGGAATCATTTTACACAAGAAACGTGCAACTCTAGGGTCATGAATTTCGAGCTTATCTAGCCAGTCACGCACTGGATGAAGCGCATTTGGGTGTTGACGACCGGGAGTTATAGTTATTACTTGTGATGTTGCTGGGTCAATTTGTTCTGGATGTTCAAGGGTGTGACGTAAAGCTTCAAGAATATTTTCTGGTTCACCTAAAGCTTTGCACAACTCATGAAGCATGTACTCTTCACTTTTGGTATATGTACCATCGGCAATTGCCACCATTACGGCAGTTCGTAAGAAATTCTCTGCTAGGGGTGTACCTTTACCTAGTACAATTGCTAGTTCGTCTGGCGAAATATCTTCTAGTGACTCGATTACTAGCCCAGGAGCTAACTCCTGCTCGGTAATGCTAGCAATTAACTGCTGTTCTTGATCATCGAAATCGCCATCTGCCCAAGCAATAGCGAGCAACCCGCGCAACCACGCACTCACTTGTTCGCTGCTGTAAGGAGATTTTACCGCACTCATCATAAAGTCATGCCTAAAGCTGTATTTATGTCCATACTAGCGAACGGTTAGTTAAGGCAGTAAGGGTGAAAATTGAGAAATTGAGGGGTTTAGTATTAGGTATTTTTATCACTTGTTTCTAGTTTAAGTATTTTATTTTATTATTTAATCAATTTTTGACAGACTTTATATCGAAATATTACAGTATAATTTTTTATATAAATATTGAGAATTATTTCTAATTAATTAAAAAAATAATTTGAGTAGTGTATGTATATAAGATTACTAATATTACTGTAGTTATCAATGTATCTAAGTAGACAGTATTGTTTACAAGTTCTTTGCTAATGTTTGGCAAGTAGTAGGAGTAAATTGTTATATCCGTCGAATTTGGTTGCAAATGTTTAAAGGTGTGAATGATGTTTAATTTTGGCATAGAACATGAGGTTGCTTTCGTTGACCGTGTGGGAAATTTTGTTGATTTTTCACGTGCAAAGTTTGCTGATTTTAATCAGATAATTGAAGCATTACCAGAGTATGCTGATGATTATTTACACCTGCATATGGGAGATGCTGGGATTAGAAAAAAAAGATGGTATATTGAAGGGTTTGAACGTTTTTCAGAGTCTGAGGAGTTTGTGGAATGCGTGCCAAAAGGAATTGAGATACGCACTACGATTAACTCTAGTATTGAAGATACTATTACAGAACTCAATGAGAGTTTCTGTTTGCTGTGCGAAGTTGCGTCTAAGTTTGGACTTTCTCCAGTTCTAATTAGTTACAACCCTTACCAATCAAAATATGAACCTCAACCACCGTTAAATGCTTTTGAAATTAGTGAGTTGCAGGCATATCCAGATGAACAAACGGTTAATATATATATGGTTTCATATGGACCAGATTTAAATATCTCAATGGCTGATTTACCAGTAGAGCGTGTAATTGAGATTGGTCAGAAGTTAACTTATTACAGTCCCTATATTGTTCCTTTTAGCTATAGCTCTCCTTTTTATGAGGGTACTTTATGGGAAGGATTATCAGTAAGAACGTTTATTCGTACAGGAAAGCGTGCGGCAACACGAGTATTTGTAGCAGAACAAGAACAACTTATTTCAAGTATTCCTGCACTTACTAAAATTGCGCGTTTGCCAGCAGAAGTAGGTCGAATTGAATTTAAGGCTTGTGATAGCTGTGATGATTTTAGTATTTATGCTGGGATATTAGCTTTATTAAAGGGTTTAGTGTTAGACACAACTTTATCAGGTCGAGCGATTGTTCCCGATGCTGCGTTACATCAACTTTCTGCCCAAGAAGCATTCGACAATGAAGAAATTTTCGGCGCCGCAACTCAAGTTATTCACGCTGCTGAAGTTGCTCTTAATAATGATAATGACTCTGATGTTGAGTTCCTGGCGCCGCTTAAAAGTTTATTGTCAAAGCGCGAAACTCCTGCACATCAACTTGTAAGAGCATATAAAAGTTTGGGGTCAATAGAAAAAGCATTGATGCAAACGTATCATTAATTGATCCCCCCTAGCCCCCCTTAATAAGGCTACCGTGTACACACAAGTCGCGCGCTGGGGGTTTCTTGAGGCAGGGGAAGCATGGAAGGCAGAACTAGACATATTGCAGGATAAGCATTTTACGACTCTGGGTGTCTTCTCAAATTCCCCAAC
>JAESFJ010000055.1_pt1 | contig 192357 bp, 170 predicted proteins | sample 9266161 | NCBI WGS metagenome assembly JAESFJ01 (sample SAMN14506165, study PRJNA617096) | algae metagenome | isolation source: Calothrix sp. FI2-JRJ7 and co-occurring heterotrophs from granitic desert soil | place: USA: Red Pass Lake area, Fort Irwin, California | collected 2000-06-01 | reverse complement strand
TGCTGCAGTAGAATCTCAAACGTCTCAAAAAAAAGATGAGACGCTCTTGGCGCGGGGTGGAGCAGCCCGGTAGCTCGTCAGGCTCATAACCTGAAGGCCGCAGGTTCAAATCCTGCCCCCGCAACCATCTTTACTTGCGATCCACCCCGCCCACCGGCGGGGTTTTTCGTTTGGGCGGAAATCATAAGGATTCCAGCGAGATCGCCCTGGACGTCGATCTCCACCTTACCTTCGACAGGGGTCAGCAAAATCCTGTCCACGAGAGAGCGCAGGATGTCCGCTGCCTCTATCCGCGTCTCTTCCTCTTCATCCTGCAAGGCCTCGTAGAGCTGCTGGACGCGGTTGCGATATTGCAGCGCCATGGAGGGATGGAGAAGTGGAGGCGGCTCTTCGGCTTCGGCTAGGAACAGCGCCAGCTCCTTCTTCCGGGCTTCCAGCAGGACCATCTTCGCGTTGATCGCATCCGCTGCGCCGCCCTTGAGGATCAGGTTGAGCAGTGTATCGAGCTCCCGGTCGATCCTGGCGACCTCCGCCTCGGCCGCGGCGATCCCCGCGCGGCCTTCCATGCGCAGCCGGTTCATTTCCTGGGTGAACACCTCGCAGAACCGGGCGAACAGTTCGGGATCAACGAGGCGGGTCCGGAGCGCGTTGAGCACCCGTGCTTCGAGTTCCTCGCGCCGGATGTTGACGCGGTTGTCGCAGGTTCCCTTGTTGCGCGCTGTCGAGCAACCGATCAATGTGGCTGAGATCGCCGAATAGCCGCCCCCGCAGCAAGCGCAACGCGTGAGGCCGGAAAAGAGATACCTGGGTCGGCGGCGATAGTTCATCTTGCGGATATCGGCGACACCGCTCTCGTCCCTCTCCGTCCGGTTTTCGCCCTGTCGCGCCTTCACGGCCTTCCAGAGATCGTCGTCGAGTATGCGCAGCTCCGGCGCCTCCTGAACGACCCAATCGGATTCGGGATTGGGGCGAGCCTGGCGCTTGCCTGTATCGGGGTCCTTCACGAAGCGCTGGCGGTTCCAGACGATCTTGCCGACATACATCTCATTGTTGAGGATGCCGTTCCCCCGCTTGGGGTTGCCGTTGATCGTGCTGAAGCCCCAATCTCCGCCGGACGGGGCGGCGATACCCGCCTTGTTCAACGCGAAGGCTATGGTCTTGGCCGACTTGCCGGCGGCATAGTCGCGGAAGATGCGGCGGACGACTTCGGCTTGAGCCTCGTTGATCGTGCGGTCTCCGCGGATCGGTTCGCCGTTGGCGTCGAACCTCTTTACCACGTCATAACCGTAGGAATTGCCGCCGCCCGATTTTCCGGCCTCAACACGGCCACGCTGCCCGCGGCGGGTCTTGTCGGCCAGATCCTTCAGGAAGAGCGCGTTCATCGTGCCCTTGAGCCCGACATGCAACTCGCTGATCTCGCCCTCCGACAGGGTGAGCATCTTCACGTCGGCATAGCGCATGCGCTTGTAGATGCCGGCGATGTCTTCCTGATCCCGGCTGATCCGATCCAGCGCCTCGGCCATGACCAGGTCGAAACGGCCGCGGCTGGAATCCATGATCAGCGCCTGGATGCCAGCGCGCTGGATCATGCTGGAGCCGGAAACGGCGTGGTCAGAGTATTCCTCGACAATGGTCCAACCCTGCTTCTCAGCATGAAGGCGGCACATCCGAAACTGGTCGGCGATGGACGCGTCGCGTTGACTGTCGGACGAATAGCGGGCGTAGATCGCGATCTTCAATGCGCGTCTCCTCTCTGCATCAAGAGGCGCGCTTCCCCCGTCGCCTCGTCGCCTTCACTTCCTCCGCGTAGCATTCCCGCGCAGCTTGCCGCGCCAAAAAGTCCACCAAACGCAAAAGCCGCGGGTCGGGATCGCCACGAGGAGTAAAGGTAAGTTCCGGTTCGTTGAGCAGAAGAGATTCGAGCAGCTCTTCGCGCTCGCTTCTCTTCATTTTCGCCGGAGTATGGGTTGATCGCACGCTCATGCCCGGTAGAGTTTGCCGGATATGAAGTATAAGCAACTGAAAACACGATAGAATGCTCGGCGACTATTGCTGTGTTCCGGCGTATGCTGGCGCGGCGCGGCGTACGTCCGCGCGCTGTGGCATAGCGAAATAACCTGTTCGCTTTTGTCTCCGAACCGACCATCGGTCGCACCGAGATGGCATTTTTCAGATCGCTCAACATGAACGCCATCGTAGCGTATTGCGTTTTACGATACAATCTCTTATCATGCGGTCAAGGAGAAAATTTATGGCCGCCAATGCCGAACGTAAGGAATATCCAATCTCGATGCGACTGCCGGAAGCGGATGTCGCGATGATCGATCGCGCGGCAACGCTGCGTGGGCGCTCGCGAACCGACTTCGTGCGTGACGCTGCGGTGCGTGCGGCCGAAGAAGTCGTCATGGAACAAAGCCTGATCCGCATGAGCCCGCAAGGGTTCGCCGGATTCATAGAGGTTCTCGCCGCCCCGGCAGCTCCGGTTCCCGAAATGGTCGAACTGGCCAGGCGGCCGGCGCCCTGGGAAGCCGGTTATGAGCCCAAGCGGTAAATCGTGGCGCTATCGGCTCCCGAACCACTCACCGCCACGCATGACGTGTCGGAGTTCTCCTGTGGAAACCCGACGCTTGATCACTGGCTGAAGACACGCGCTCTGTCCAATCAGCAGAAGGGTTTCACGGCCGTTCTCGTTGTTCACGAGGCTGGACGTGTCGTCGGCTACTACGGTCTTGCTCCGACCGCCGTTGTCCCGGGAGTGCTGCCGCGCTCGATCCGCACTGGTCAGCCGCCCGATCCGGTCCCCTGCCTTCTTCTCGGCCAGCTTGCCACCGATACGGAATGGTCGGGGCGCGGCATTGGCACGGGCCTGGTAAAGCATGCGCTTCAGCGCTGCGTTCAGGCCGCAAGTCTGATCGGCGGGCGCGCGCTGATGGTCAACGCCGTGGATAATGAAGCCGCGCAGTTCTGGCAACGGCGTGGTTTCCTTCCCACGCGGGACGATCCGCTTGTTCTTTTCCGCTCGATGGCCGCGATCGCAGCCTCACTCGCTGACGCCCAAACCGGCATTTAGCGGATGCGGGGACGCGCACCATCACGGTACTCCGGCGCCAGATCCGCGCGGCCTGCTGCCGAGCCCGTTCCGGGGCCGGACCTTGTCGGACGGTCACGCCAACATCGGCGAGATAACGGTGAAAGGCAAGAATTTCCGGTGAAATCACATTCTGTACTTGTTATCGTTTGAGGTAATATCGCGAAATCGGCTTAATACAGTACATGACGTCAAACCCTCCAACGAAGCATCACTATATTCCAGCGTTTTACCTGAGAAGATGGGCGGGTGGCGACGGCAAGGTCACGGAGTTCACCAAACCGCGTCATGACATCGTCGCGAGAAGGATCATGCCTGATCGCACCGGGTATCAGGAGCGCCTGTATGAACTGAAGGGCTTTGAGCCGAGCCTTGCGCAGCAGGTTGAAGAAAAGTTTTTCAAGCCGCTCGATACCTGGGCGTCCAACGCGCTCACCATGCTCGAACGACACGGCCACCAGGCGCCTTGGGACAGCCATAGCCGCTCGGCGTGGACGAGGTTTCTCCTGTCGCTGCTGCTGCGTTGCCCCGAGGATATCGAGGCTTTCAGGGAATGGTGGCACGAGGATTTCAGCCGCACCGACGCTGACGCTGAAGCGCGCTATCAGGCTGCGCGCGGCGCTGAAGATCCAGAGACCTTTGCCGAGTTCCTCGCCGGCCAACCGCTAGGCATCAAGGAACGCCATCAGTTCCAGGTCTTCTATTCCCTGGTCGACCACGACAGCGTTGGCGGCAAAATCAACGAAATGGACTGGCGCGTGCTGCAATCACCGCCAGCCGCCCCCGCATTCCTGACCTCCGACCGCCCGATAATCAGGACGAATGGCCTCGATCAGGAGGGTGACCATATCGCGCTGCCGATTGGTCCGCGCCTTCTCTTCATCGCCTCCCATGATCGCGGCTTTCTCGATGGAGTCCTGCGCACAAACCAGATCGCTCTCGTGAAGGAATGCAATCGGCAGGTCGTCGAAGGCGCATCGCGGTTCGTCTACGGCATGGATCAGAATCAGGCGCGCTTCATTCAGAACCGCTTCGGCAGGACGCCACAGCCGCGTCTGATGGAAAGCATCGTTCAACGGCGACGAGACGAAGCGGCGCGTCAGGCCAAATAGCGTGTTCGAACTAGGAGTGTCATAATGGGGGGAACAACAAGAATGAATTTCCTGAATCTGGACGACAAGGAACTCGATCAACACATCTATCGCATCATGCCGCAGGAGTACGTTTTCACGCTGTTCAGCGACAGCCAGAACGTCCTGAGCAAGATCAGCAATTGGAAGGATAAGTTTGAGAATTTCCAGCTCAACCTCGGCGGAACGTTGGATGGAGAACGGTTCGATTACGGTTTCAAGGATGATTTCGTCGGCCAATGCTGGACGCGGCACAGCCTCTCGGAAGCGATGTGGGGAATTTATGCGAACGATCCGAGTAAGAGGTATCTGCGTATCCGTTCGACGCCACGCAAACTGCTGACATCGCTTGCCGCAGCTCACCCTCGCATGCCTCAAGACACCTGTTTTGTAGGCGCCGTCAGCTATGAAACCGAGCCGGTCCTGAAGGAATATCTGGCCAACAACGGACGCCTGGAAATCTCGGCACGAGGACTCGTCCGATCGCTTCTTCTCAAGCGTCGGGCCTTCAAGCACGAGGCCGAAATACGCTTGCACCACTTCGGCGATGCGGGCAACTGCGATCCCCGCGGTCTTTATCGGTATCCGGTCGACCCTCACGATATGATCACACAGATCATGGCCGATCCGAACCGGGATCGACGGGGCTGGAAGGCCGACAGGGCGGCAATCGCGAAAGCGACGGGCTTCTCGGGCCAGATCAAACGTTCGAAGATCTACGATCCTCCCGGTTGGGATATCCCCGCCTTCACCTCTTGAAGCCTTCGGCCTGAGGCAGTCGCTGTTTTCATGGCGCCGAAACGGATACCACGGTGGTGCGATTCGCTCCCGTTGATCAGGCGAGCGCCTCAACGCCCCAAATCGAGGTGTCCGGGAACAACCCCTTTTCTGCGATTGCGGCGAGCGCCGCCGGCACGTCCGGCACGAAGAGCACCACGGCAAGATCCGTCATGGCGCGTGAGCAGCATACGTAGAAAAGACGCCGGGTGCGATCGAGGACCGTCTCTTCGCCAGCCTCAATCCGGGCTTGGTCATTCTCAGAAAGCGGTACGTAGCCGAAGTATTTCCCGTAAGAGTATTGGTGGAACGCCGCCTCCTCGTCATCCACCACGACGAGGACCCGCTCGAACTGCGCTCCCTTCACCCCGTGGTGCGTCGCGAACGGCGACTCCTCGGTGAAGTAGCGGCGGTACGCCCAGAGCTCGTTGACGCTACAGGCGAGTAAAGCCTGAACATTTGCGAAGCCGCTGCTACCGTCGTCCACCGGCCCGTCAACGAGATGCGGTCCGAAGCGGTCATCCAGTCGAAGCAGTTCCGTATCGTGGACGTGCCGCATTACCGCGCCGACTGTCGCTTGCGAACCGTCAGCAAGCATCGCTACAAGGTGATCGACCGCATGCTGCAGTCCTGTCAGCACAGCCGCCGCTGGCTGGCCACGCAGGCGATCGGGCTGGAGCTTGGGGCTGGCAAGACGCAGGATCGACATGACCGTAAAGCGGTCGCCTTGCCGAACTGCCGAGACGATCGGCAGGATCTGTTGCGCTATAGGTCGAAGCGGCCAGGCGGAGCCGTCAGCGATTCCTTCGGCAAAGCTGGTCGGGGCGTGATCGTTGAGCGCAGAGTAGAGGCTCGGAAAGCCGAGCCGGACGGCGGCCATCCGGTGAACCAAGACCAGCAGCCTGACATCGCCCTCGGAGACATCGCTCAGCCAAAGCTCGTCTTCGGTTTGCGCTGCGAGCCATGCACGAACCGCGGCGAGGCGAGCGCTTCGCTGATGGTCGGCCGGCAGAACGAACAGGTTGGCCGTGCCAACCACGGGCTGTTCTACTTCGCCGACCTTGATCCGGCGTCCACGTGTCTGGACGAGACCGTCGCCGCCGGCGCGGATGGCGTTGACGACCGCGAGAACTGACGTCGGGCAACGAAAATTCTCCGGCTTGCTGATGTTTGCCCAGCCTTCGTCAAGCGGAACAGCGCCGCTGCCGCTCATATAGATCTTCTGCATCGGATCGCCGAAAAATCCGACACACAATCTAGGCTGCTCGGCTGCGATCGAGCGCAATGCCTCGACAACTTCCGGGTTGGTGTCCTGGCTTTCGTCGACAAAGATGAATGGGAAACGGCTGGCGATCACTCTGCGCAACAGTGGATGCGCGCCGACACAATAGGGCGTCAGTTTGAGGACGTCATCATGACCCAGAATACCTTCGGCATAGCTGCTGCCAGTGCCGTAGGTGAACCTATCCACCGACGCAATCGCGCCCAACTGAGCCTCGAGTTCGGCGATCTCGATCTCTAACCGCGCCTTGGTTCGTGGCTGCGTGCGTGGCTTTTCGTAATGCGCTCGCCGCTCGGCGATCTTCTCCTCGATTCTGACGCCAACCCAGGTTGCAATGTCGCTTTGGAACGGCCGGATCACCGACCACAGGAAGCTATGGATCGTTGAGATGTGGAATAGCGGCGAGACGCCGACATCCTCAGAAATCTCGCCGGCAGCGACTTCTGTATAGGTGATGCAGGCGATCTGCTGCCCCGCGCGACGCAGAGAAGGGCCACGGGTTCGAGCGAGATGGTCAAGGGCCTTGATCAGCGAGGTTGTTTTGCCGGAGCCGGCCCCTGCGACCATCACGAAGGAACGGGGAACTTCTCCATCAAGACAGGCACGAACCTCGACGTCCGCGGGTGTGTCCGGGCTGCCGATGCGACTGGTCATGCGGCAAAACCGTTGCCAGCGGCGGACACGGCGAGGTGGACGGCGCCTTCAGCGCCAGTGTCGCCGTGCTCGCCGTCAGCCCCACCATCGCTGCCTTCGTCTTCGCTCTCGTCCTCGTCATCAGGTTCCGGTTCGGGTGGCGCGATTTCACCCTCCAGCCAACGTAGCCCTTCTGCGATATATTCCGGCACAATCCACTTGGTCGGATCCTCAGCTAGCAACGCCAGAGCAAAGTCGGTCTTGCTGAAACTCTTCGCCTGAACGCGCTTGTGGATACGGCTGACGAGCTCAGCCAGCGTCTTTTCGTCGTTCTTCGCGATCCTCAACTGAAGCAGCCGGCGATCCTTGTGCTGGCACCACTCGAGGTTCTCAAGCGCGAAAGCCTCCTCAAGCGTTCGTCCTGCGAGCGCGGCCGTATCGTGACCCCAACTGACGTCAGTGCGGCATTGATAGGCAACCCGAACAAGCGCGTCATCGTCATTCACACGAGCCTGAGTCTTGTCGTCGGCCGTCGCATCCCAGAGCGCCTCGACGGTCCCGCATTTAGGCAGCCATTGCAGCAACGTCTGATTGGAGGTCGCCGCGCCTGGATGCCCGGCAATGCAGGCCTTGCCCGGCTTGTCGCCCGCCGCTGGCGCCGCCTCTTCGCCTTCATCATCCTCGTCAGCGGCGCCGAGATCGGGCTCCTCCTGTGCGGCAGCCTCACTCTGTTCCGTGGGCCCACCAGCTTGGCCTACGACGGCGTCTTCGCCTTCGGCCAAGACCGCTGGACCGAACACACTGTCAAGGTCGGTTATTATGAGGGTGGTGAGGCCGAGAAATTCGATCAGCGCCTTGAAGCGGTAGCCGAAAGCGCCACCAATCTCTAGAATGGTGAGATATGTCGATTGCAGTCGCGGAGCAGCAGTCTCGATCATTTGCGGCAGCAATAGCCGTTCGACATTGCCCTCAACGAGCACGGCGGCGTCTGCGAAGAACAGATCGCAATGCGCGAGCTTGAGGTAGCGTTCAAGGAAGGTGCGAATATCCGGGGCGGTGCTGTCGTAGAATGCAGAAAGGTTGAGCACGTCGGACGTCGACTCGGCGTTCGCGCGCGAACGCCGAAAATAGCGGATCGGCCGAAAGCCTCGCTCGTAGAGGATATGGGTCGAGTGCGTGGTGACGACGACCTGGCTTGTGTAAGCGGTCCGGTCGACACCCTTGAGCGCGAGGATGTCCATCACCTTGCGAATGAAAGCTTGCTGGAGCTGCGCGTGCAGGTGCGCCTCTGGTTCCTCGATGAAGATCAGATGGACCGGCGGACGGTTTTCTTCGATAGCCAGCCATTGCGCATGGAGGTCGAGCAGTTCAACGACCATAAATATGAGGTTCTTGAACCCTAACCCGTTGTAGCGGTCAGGCAATGTCGGGGGATCGGCCGCACCATCGTCTGGGCCGAGCGCATAGTGGACCAAGGCCGCATCACGGCTGCTCATGATCTGTGCCGGATCGAGCGCGGAGCGGATCATCATGCGAGGGTTGGAGAGTCCGGGATATCCGAGCTTCGATAAGCTCTTCAAGGTCGGCTCAAACACTCTCTCCAGATGCTGGTTGAGCGCGATCTCCGATTGAGCCAATGCGCGAAGCGCCTCGAGGTCGTCACCCTTCTGCTCAAGATTGCGCCCGTAGAAGCGGCTGAGGACTCGCGACAGGTCCTCGGCCCGACCTCCTCCAGCGCTGTCGGACAGGTGACGCTGGGCGTCCAGGAAATCGATGCGCAGGATGCTGTTGAGAATTTCGCGGCCGCTGCGATCCCGACCCGCAAGCGACGAGGGTATGTAGCCGTCCTCGGCGACCATGTCGGTGTCGAACCGCGCCGGATCAAGCACAAAGTAGCGCAGCTCATATTCATCATGCAGAGTATCGCGCAGATAATCACGAAGGTGTCGTGGCGCCGGGTCAAACACCGGAGCGCCGTTCGCATCTTTCTCGACTGCAGCGAGCGCGCGCTCGCGGGCCTCAATGAAACGGTCACGTGTCGCGTCAGGGTCTATCGGCGCATAGGCAACACGCATCCCGACGAGGGTGCTGTCCCAAGCGAGACTAGGCAGCAGGTCAATGGCACGATGAACATCCTCCGCCCCGATTTCCAGCCAAATATCGACTTCCATGGTCGGCAACGCCAGACTGTCGTCGCCCGCACCGAATGCCACGATCCCCGGCCATAAATCCGCGCTGAAATCATGGATGTTGAAACGGCCATGGCCGGTGAAGAGCTGGAGTGCGTGGCCGACGGACGTCTTGCCACTATTATTAGCGCCGACGAAGATGGAAATATCAGATGCGAAGTCGATAACAACATCTTGTAGCCGTCGAAAGTTGCGGACAGCAAGCTTCCTTAAATGCATCGTTCCCGCCCTCCCGATTCGTGCTCGCCGGAATCCAATGTAACTTGATCTAACAGCTATTTGTGCTCTGCTCTATGAGCTTTTAGCAGAAGATCGAGTGCCGACCACGTTCCGGTTCGCCGAAGTTAGAGTAAACAATCGGCCTCTCACATTGGTGGATTTGCGTGCCCACGAGACTTCTCAAATCATAGCAGAGACCGCGTGGCCATTTCGCAGCCGAGCAGCAGCAGGCAAATCAGGAAGCCGCGGCGAAAGGCGAGCGGGCTGATCCGGTTGCGAACGCGCTGCCCCGCCCACATGCCCGCCAGCGCTGGCAAGACTGCGAGCGCCGATAGCGAGAGACGATCGGCCTGGAATGCCCCATGCGCGCCAAGTCCGATGGCGAGCGCGATCGTCGACACGGTAAACGAGAGGCCGAGAGCCTGCACGAGGTCGTCCTTCGACAGACCAAGCGCCTGGAGATAAGGAACTGCCGGGATGACGAAAACGCCGGTTCCCCCCGTCACGGCTCCTGTGATAGCGCCGATCAGCGGTGACAGCCACGGCTCGGTACGGCGCGGAACTCTGATCTGGCGCGCGAACAGTGTATAGGCCGCATAGACGACGAGCGCGATGCCGAGAAACGCTGTCGTAAGCTTTGTGTCGCCGCCGGCGATCCATGTCGATCCGAGCACGGTTCCCGCGACGACAGCCAGCATCATCGGCCAGAGCCGCCGCAGGAGCGGGACGAAGTTCGGGCCGGCCAGGAGCTGCCAGACATTGGTGACAAAGGACGGCACGATCAGCAGGCTTGCGGCCGCTAGCGGCGAGACAAGGGCACCAAGCACGCCCATCGCCACGGTAGGCAACCCCATGCCGGTGACGCCCTTGACGAGGCCGGCCGCGAAGAAGGTCGCAACGACTGCGGCCAGTAACGGTGTGGAAAGATCAAACATTGCCCATGACTGTCGAGCGGACGTCTTCGCGCAATGCGGAAAGACCGATGCGTGACTTCGGCTATGCCGAAGGCAAAAATGCGACTATACGTTCAGCATGCGTTTCGACCTGATTGATCTGCGCCTTTTCCTGGCCGTCGTCGATGCCGGTAGCATCACCCATGGCGCGGCCGATGCAGGGATGTCGCTGCCGGCTGCCAGCGAGCGGTTGCGCGACATGGAGGCCGCAGGCGAGGTCCTGCTGCTCCAGCGCGGCCGGCGGGGCGTCAGTCCGACCGAAGCCGGCGAGGCGCTCGCCCACCATGCGCGCACGATCCTGCATCAGATGGCGCAGATGCGCGGTGAGATATCCCGCTACGCCAAGCGAATGCGCGCAAGCGTCCGCATCTTCGCCAATACGGCGGCGGTTACGGAATTTCTGCCCGCACGGCTCGCGCCCTGGATGGCAGCCCATCCACAGATCGACATCGAACTGAAAGAAAGGCAAAGCTCTGAGATCGCGCGCAGCGTTGCCGCGGGCTTTGCCGAAATCGGTATCCTGTCCAGCGCCGCCGAGATCGCCGACCTCATATCGCACCCCTTCGCCATCGACCGGCTGGTAGCCGTCTTCGCGCTGGACCATGATCTTGCGAAAAAGCCCCAGCTTCGCTTCGCCGATCTGCTCGATCATCCTTTCATCGCCTTGGCGGACGGAGCTTTGCAACAGCACCTAGAGATGCAGGCTGGCCAGCTTGGGACGAAGTTGAAGTTGCGCGTAGCGCTTCGCAGTTTCGAAGGTATCTGCCGAATGGCCAGCGAGGGCGTCGGCGTCGGCATCGTACCGGAAACGGCAGCGCGGCGCTTGAGGCGATCCGCACGTATTGCAATGGCTCGGCTTCAGGACGGCTGGGCGACGCGCGAACTGTCCGTTTGTGTTCGCAGCGAAGCGGAGCTGACCGCGCCCGCGCGCAGTCTGTTCGAGCATCTGACATCGGCAACGCACGCCTGATGGGCCGTGATGGACATCATCTCAAGCCAGGCCCTCCAGCTCGAGCGCCTGCTTCACCGCCAGACGTTCCAGCACCTTGTTCATCAGCTGTGCCCAGTTCGGCCAGCTCGTGTCCATCTCAAGACCGATCCGCCGGCCCCAAAGCCAGAACACGACCAGATAGGCATCGACGACCGTGTATTGGCTGGGCACTGCCCATTCGCGGCCATCGGACAGGATATGGTCGATATGATCGTAGGCGGTGAGGATGTTCTCCATCCCCTTGCTCTTCACTGCCTCATGGAGCGCCGGATCGGCCACGAACCGGTGCGGACGCCAGAGCTGGCCATAGCCGATGCCGTGTAGATCGATCGAGATCCAGCTCAGCCATTCCAGGCATCGGGCTTCACCGGCCGGATCGGCAGGCAGCAGTTTCGCCTCGGGATGGCTTCGAGCAAGAAACAACAGGATGGCGACGGCTTCGGTTAAAAGGTCCGGTGCGCCTCCAGCGCCACCGGGAACGCCTGTCAGCGCCGGCACGCGGCCTTTCGGGTTGAGCGCCAGATAGTCCGCCGTCGTCGTGCCTTCGCCGTTTTTGGCTGAGCGGACCTCGGCCTCGTAAGGCTCGCCAATCTCCTCCAGCACGATGTGGATAGCGAGCGAGCAGGCGCCGGGCGAGTAAAAGAGACGGTGCATGAAAACCTCCCGTTCAAGGATCGATGACGTGGCCGCGCCATGGATTTCGGCCGTCGCGAAGCCACAGAAGCGTCTCCAGCCAGAAGCCGGAGGCATGGCTGTCGTGGAACAGGCCGAAATGTCCGACCGTGTCGCGGCCAAAGTCCGACGGCCGTAGCAGCACCGCGATTCGCTCGGCGCTGCCGGTGTAGTATTTCAACGTCCGGCGAATGGCGGCCGGCGTCCCAAGCTCGTCGTCGGACATGGCCACTGCCAGGATCGGCGCCGTGACGGCAGCCATGCGGTCGAGCGCGCCCCGCCTCACCGCGCGCGGATGGCTATGCTCGAAACGCGGCCGGCGAAAACTCCATTCAAGAGCGACGCCAGCCGGCAGGTCTTCCAGCCAACCCAGCCGGCGGCCGGGAAAATAGCCAAAGGCAAGTGTCAGCGCGGGCATCGCGACATGCCATTTGAGAAACAGGTGGAGCCGCCGATGCAAGGCGTAGTCGCCCCACCAGGCATATTGGGCGCCAACGGTCAGCATGCGCTCGATGCGGCGAGCACTCGCAGCGAGTCCCGGCAGGAAGCCGCCGACGCTGTGCCCGACCACCAGCACTCTGTCATGACGACCCTGCTGCTCTATGAACCTGATGGCGGCTTCAAAATCCAGCTCGCCCCAGTCACGCCAGCGATAGCCGCAGCCATGCAGACGGACGGGCCGCGACAGCCCGATGCCGCGATAATCATAGGTCAGCACGTCGAATCCGTGCTCCACGAGGAAACGGGCATAGCGATGGTAATAGCGCGCGAGCACCCCGGTTGCAGGATTGATAATGACGGTCCCCATAGGGTCCGCTTGCCGGACCCGCCAGAGATGGCCGGCAAGCAGAACACCGTCTGGTGAGGAAAGCTCGACCGGCTGTCCTTCAATAAGAGTGGTGTTTGAAGACGGGTTACGCATGCCGGAAGGATAAACGTGTAGGCCGGTTGAGTATATTCACTAGTCGGTATACATTCGGGCATGGCTAGATCACTGAGACCGACACGCGAGCGCATCATTGAGGCAGCCGGGAAGCTGTTCCACGCGGAAGGCATCCGCGCCGTGAGCGTCGACGCGGTCGCCGAAAAGGTCGGGCTCACGAAGCGAACGCTCTATTATCACTTCCGCAGCAAGGACGACCTGATCGCCGCCTATCTCGAAACGCGCGACCAGCCGAACCTTGCGTTGTTCCAGCACTGGTTCGCCGAGACCGAGGGCAACACGGCGGACAAGGTGCAAGGCATTTTCCGCAATCTGGCGGCGTCTGCGCGGCATCCCAAGTGGAAGGGGTGCGGGTTCCTGCGCACTTCGGTCGAGCTCATCCACCTGCCGGGACATCCGGCGATCCTCGCGGGCCGCGCGCACAAGAAGCGGGTCGAGGACTGGCTCTGCGTCGTGCTGGAGGAAATCCGGGCCCCCGACGAAGCGCGCCGTCTCGCGCGGCAGATCGTTCTTCTTCTCGATGGCGCATTCGCCGTCGTGCTTCTGCACCGGGACACCAGCTATATGGACAGCGCCGGCGAAGCGGCTGCGCAATTGGTCCGCGGCTGATGCGAATGAACGAGTCGCAGGTCCGTCGAGATTGGCCTGCCGACTTGCGGCGATTTGGTCGAGAAGCTACGGCAGGAGGACCTGCGCATCGCTTTTGATCTGCTCATAGACGGGTTGGCGGATGCGGTTTCGGCTTGAGTAACCGTTTTCGGATACCTCGCCTGAAGGGCGTAATTACTGATAGTCGGCTTTGCGTTTTCCCGGGTTTACGATCCGATAGAACTTTGGGGGAAAGTCTTCCCCCTGGCCGGCGCCGAAGTCGCCGGCACACCCCCTTCTGCGGGGAGACCCCGCAACGCCCCCCGAGAGTCAGAGTGCGGACTGGGTTAGCCGTGACGGGTTGAGGGCTGGGAGAGAGGCTCCCGGCGCCCGTCGCGGAGAACCGCGATGTCCAGACATGACCGCACCCCTCGCACCGGCTCCGACCGGACGAACCTTTACGACGAAATCACCGACAAGATCATCGCCGACCTCGAGGCCGGGCGCTTCCCGTGGGTGCAGCCCTGGGGCAAGGCCGAGGCCAAAGCCCCGCTTGGGCTTCCGAACAACGCCAGCACCGGCCGCGCCTATAGCGGCATCAACATTCTCATCCTCTGGGGCGCAGTCGTACAGCATGGCTTTCCCGGTCAGGGCTGGCTCACATACCGTCAGGCGGCCGCGCTTGGCGGAAATGTCCGCAAGGGCGAGCACGGCACCACCGTCGTCTATGCCGACCGCTTCATCCCCGAGGACGAGAAGCGGCGGGCGCGCGAAAGCGGCGAGGAAGCCCAGGCCATACCTTTTCTCAAGCGGTTCACCGTGTTCAACACGGCCCAGTGCGAGGGCCTGCCCGACGACATCACCGTTGCCGCGCCGCTCCCGCCGCCCGGCCTCATCGAACCGACGGTCGAGGCTCTCATCAAGGCGACCGCCATTGACTTCCGCATTGGTGGCGATCGGGCCTTCTACATGCCTACGCTCGACTACGTGGCCGTGCCACCGCCGCAAGCCTATTTCGAGCCGATCAACTGGCACAGGACCGCGCTCCACGAGATCGGCCACGCCAGCGGCCACCACAGCCGGCTGAACCGCGATCTCTCCGGTTCCTTTGGAACCAGGAAGTATGCGTTCGAGGAGCTCGTGGCCGAGATGAGCTCCGCCTTCTGCTGCGCCTCGCTCGGCATCGTCCCGACCGTACGACACGCCGATTATATCGGATCGTGGCTGGAGGTGCTACGCGAGGACAATCGCGCCATCGTCCGCGCCGCCTCGCAGGCCAGCAGAGCGGCCGACTGGATCTTGTCCTTCCTTCCCGAGACCGATGCTCCCGCCGCCGGCGCAATCGACAGAAGGGCGGCGTGATGCGTTTTCGTCGCTGGCATCGGTCCGCACCCTATGGAGACACGTCGCGTAAACGCGCGGCATTTCTCCGCAAGCAGCGCCTCCAACGCGAGGCGCTGCCGCTTTTCGCCGAAGAGATCGCCGCCGGTCAGCTCTCCGTCGACGAGGAAATGGCCCGTCGAGCTGTCTGGTGGGACGAGGCCGAACGCGAGCGCCGCCGTCAGCGCGCTGCCTGGTGGCGCAAGGGCCGCGCTCGGCTCTTCGCGCTTCCGGACACGCTGCGCGCGCGGGTGCGCGAGATCTGGCGGGCCTGCCCGTATCCGGCCGATCCGGCGAGCTTCGCCGATTTCCTCCATCAAATCGCGGTCGGGAAGCTAAACCCCTGGCGGCCACCATGGAAATTCCATGAGGACCGCGAGGCGCGGATCACGCGCGACCCGGCGACGTTCGACCAGGCCTTCCGCCAGATCGGCCGCAGACAGAAAGGCGACGGGCCGAAGACCACACCGGCCGACGAGCTGCTGTTCTGCGGGAATCTCGGCTCAGGCATCATTTTCTTGCGGTCGCGTGTCCGACCGATTGAGCGCCACGAAAGCTTCTACGTCTCCTACAGCCACCGCCCAAGCGTCTCCAACGACAGGGGCGGCCACTTCGTCGAGATCGAGGTGATGGGGGAGTGCTCGGATGCGGAGCTGTCAACAATAAAGCGGATCGCACAGGCCGCCGATACGCGCCTTGTCGTCATCCGTCGTGCAGCGCGCAGGATCCAGGCCACGGAGGGGGGCGGCCACCTCACACCGAGCCCGCCTTAGCCGCCGGAGAGGAAGAGGGGGGATGGGGATTTATGACGGGTTTAGGGCTGAGAGAGAGGCTCTCGGCGCCCGTCACGGAGTAGCCACCATGGCCCGAGCCAAGAAGAAGCCTGCCCTCGAACTGATCGAGTTCTCGCGAGCGCGCGACATTCCCTTCAACCGCATCCGTTTGTCCCACGACAATGTGCGCGAAACCGATGTCGAAGCCGGTCTCGACGATCTCGCCTATGACGTCGAACGACGCGAAGATCTGATCCAGGGCATCAACGTCCGCGCCATCCTCGATGCCGACGGCAACGAGACCGGAGATTTCGAGACGCCGGCCGGCGGCCGCCGTTTCCGCGTCATCGCCCGGCTGGTGGAGAGGGGCCGCTTCCCCGCCGATGGTCTGGTTCCCTGCATCGTCAAGAAAGCCAACGCCAAGACATCGGCCATCGACGACTCGCTCGCCGAGAACACGTTCCGGCTCGCGCTTCATCCGCTCGACCAGTTCAAGGCATTCAAGCGGATGGTCGACGGCGGCATGACCAACGCCGAGGTCGCGAGTGCTTATTTCACCACGGAGCGCTATGTGGATCAGCGCCTTGCACTGGCGAAGGTCTCGCCCACGCTCCATGCCGTCTATACAGAGAACAGCATGACGCTGGCGATGCTCGAGTCGTTCACCGCGCACCCGGATCACGCACGGCAGGAACAGGTCTGGGACGCCGTCCGGCAATCCCACCATCGCGAGCCCTGGCGCATTCGCAACATGCTGACCGAGACCAGCGTTCCCGCATCCGACAAGCGGGTGCTCTTCATCGGCCTCGACACCTATGTGGCGGCCGGCGGGCCGGTTCTGCCGCGTTACCTCTTCGACGATGAGGAAGACGGCTGGCTCGACGATGTGCCGCTTCTCGATCGCCTCGTCGCCGAAAAGCTTAAAGGGGTCGCTGCGGCGGTGGCCGCCGAAGGCTGGAAGTGGGTCTCGGCGGACCTCTATCTTCCATACGGCCATCAGTATGGGCTGCGACCCATCCCGGGCGAAATCGATGATTTGACCGAGGAAGAAAATGCGGCCTTCCTGGCGCTGCGCGACGAACACGCCGACCTCGAAGACAAATATCATGCGGTCGACGAACTGCCGCGCGAAATCGACTATCGTCTTGCGGAGCTTGAAAAGCAGATCGAGGCCTTCGAGCGTCGCCGGGTTATCTACGACCCCGCCGAGATTGCCATCGCCGGCGTCTTCGTCACTGTCGATGAGGATGGCGAGCTCGTTGTCGATCGCGGCTGGGTCCGTCCCGAGGACGAGCCGACCGCGTCCGTCGAGGGCGAAACGCCGGAGATCGAGGGCGACGGGGATGCCGACGGCGTGACCACGTCCGATGTCCAGCACGCCGTGATCACCGTCGGCGGTCAGCCGGTCGAGTTCGACGAGGAAGAGGACATGATCAGGCCTCTTCCCGAGAAGCTCGTCGCCGAGCTGACGGCACACCGCACCGTTGCGTTGAGCGACGCCGTGGCCGCCAATCCGCATATCGCCATGACGGCGCTGCTGCATCGTCTCGTACGCGACCGCTTCAAGCGGTCTCCGAGAGGCGCGACCGTTCAGGTCGAGGTTCAGGAAGTCTACTTCCGCGAACAGGGCATCGATCTCAAGAACAGCCCCTATGCGAAGTCGGTGGCAGAACGGCACGCCGGCTGGAAGGCAGGTATTCCGGCCGATGATGACGCTCTCTGGGATTGGCTCGACGCCCTCGATCTCGATAGCCGGCTGGCTCTTCTCGCTCATTGCGTGTCCTACGGCATCAACGCGCTCTACGAGCGGCCGAATCCGCACAGTGCCACCGGCATTTCTGAATACGACCTTCGCACCCGTATGGCCGAGGCCGACCGCCTTGCCCGCGTCACGGGTCTCGACATGGCGGAGGCCGGCTTCCGTCCTACCGTCACGAACTACCTCGGCCGCGTGACCAAGTCCCGCATCCACGAAGCCGTGCATGAGGCGCTGGGCGAAGAAACAGCGCGTCTCATCGACCACATGAAGAAGGATGAGATGGCGCGTCAGGCCGAACGCCTCCTGGCCGACACCGGCTGGCTGCCGGAACCGCTTCGCCTCTTTGTCGAGGAGCCGGCCGCCGACATGCAGGCAGTAGCCCAGGAAGATGATGTGGCGCTGCCGGAGTTCCTTGCCGGCGATGACAAGGCGGATGCGTCCAACGATCCGGTGGTTCTCGTCGCCGCCGAATGACACCGAACGTCGAGGCGGCTTCGGTCGCCTCGCATTTCATTCTTCCCACTTCACGGCCCGGCCTCTCGCCGGGCCATTTTCGTTTCAGGAGACCATCGTGGCCATTCCCGATCCAGTCCGCACAAACTTCAACACGCTGCTGTGCGCCGCCGGCGACGGCAATCTGGCGCTCACGGAGTGCCTGGACGCCGTCACCCCGTGAGCGTCGCTACGTCCTCTGCGCCGTGGGCCGCGCAGAGGGCGGCCATATCGTCATGACGCCGTTCGGCCATCTCGCCGATGGCAACCCCTTTGATGCTTACCTTCCGCCCGATCCCGACGATCCGAACGGCTTCATCTCAACGCCGGACGGGGGGACTGCGACATGATTACCGTCGAAGAGATACTGGCTGCGGACCTGCGCTGCCCTCCCTCGCAGCGCTCGCTGCCGTGGCCCGAAACCCGCAATGGCGTCACCGTCGTCGTCGAGCCGAAGCCGCATTGGGCTGCTGATATGGCAGCTTTCCGGCTTCAGGATCGGTCCTGGTGCTACTACGCCGACTGGATCGAGAACGGCCCAGCCGCGCGGTTCTTCGATCACCCCGAAACCAGCGGCAGCGACGTGATGACCAATGCTCACGCCATGCTCGCGCGCGAAATCGCGCAGGGGCTCTGGCGCATATGAAGAGGAAGAGAGCGGACGGGCCTGGCTGGTTTCGGACCGGCGAAGAGAGAGCGCTCACCGGACCTGTCTCCATCCTCTCTCAGGAGAACCAGGCCATGACGCTCCAGACCAGCGCACGCCACTTTGCGACCCTTGTACCGTATGATCGTCGCGAAAACTTCCTGCCGACATTGTTCGGTCTCCGGCACCTCATAATCGCGGAAAACGCCGTCTATCATTTCATGGAGCGGCTCAGTCCTTATGACTATGGCGGCGGTTTCTGGGATTTTTTCGAGCTCCGGGGCCGGCCTCTGTTCCTCGCGCCTACGTCCCGCAAGCGCATGCGGATCGAAAGCGGGATCACCGAGTTCCGTGGCGAGGTCTCCGCGGAGGCCGCGGGCATCATCGCGACCCTGTTCGTCCTGTCGCACCTCTCCATCCAATACGAATCCGATCATCTCGCCGAAGGCTATCATCGCCTCCATGACTATCTGGACGGACATCCCGAAGCATCGGCGATCTATCAGGCAATCGATTGAAGGACATCGAGCGTCCCGTCTTCCTGGCGGGGCGCTTTTTTCATGCCGGCCACGGCCGCCATTCGAGAGCGATAGAGGGAGAGGGGTGTCGGTTTGACCGTGACGGGATGATGGGCGGGAGAGAGGCTTCCGCCGCCTGTCACGGAGACTTCACGATGAACAGCTTCAGCATTGCCAACCTCGGCGCGAGAACCTTTCCCGCAGTCGCGGCGCTCACCGCCGCCCGAAAGCTTCCGCTGCGAATAACCTGCCTCGGTGAGGCCCGCTATGCCGGGAACGATCCGGATCTCGATTCCTGCACCCTAATCAGCACGGTCGATCTCTGCCAGTGCAGTTCCCTCGACGACGCGATCGCCTGCGTCGAACGCCTCTCCCGCCGCGATCGCTTCGAGACCGGCGAAGGCGACGCCATGACGTTCAAGCCTCGACTGTTCGTCGTTATCGACGGAGAACAATGCCAGGTTCTCGCTGGCGAGCCTTCGCATCGCAGCGTTCGTTGGTGCGATCCCGTCGCTTCGGATGGCGAAACGCGCCTCGTCGTCGCGAAGGCCAGCAAGCTGCGTGGGGAAGCGTCGTCCGAGGCGCGCCGGGACAATGCCGCTTCCGCCCAGGACCTGCGCTTCCGCGCCAGCATCCTTGAGGGCCGGCTTGTCCATGCCGACTGGCGGCAGACGGTGCGGGCCGCGCTGCTGAGGGCGGCGTGACGCCAGACCCCGGTTTTCCGATCCAGCCCGGCCACCGCGCCGGACACATTCATTTGAGGAGTATCCCAATGCCGAAATTTGTTGTCCGCAAAGGCCACGATGCCTTCGTCTACTACGAGACCGTCGTTGAGGCCGACACGTCCGAAGAGGCGCGAAGCCTCGCCAAAAGTGTCCACTACGATGGCGAATGGCTCGCCACCGGCGACGTGCAGGAGTTCGACGATTACGAAATCGACGAGCACAGCGGCGTGCGCCTGCTCGAACCGCGAGAGACCGTCGAAGCGTTTCACACCATCACCGTGACGGCCCGCGAGCGCGACGCCGTGCTCGCCGGTCTCTCCACCCTTCAGCTTGCTCTTATCAATGGGCCCCTCGATCCGGTGTTCACGGGCGACCTCACCAACAACGGCGCGCACGCCGGCCTCGAACTCCACGAGATCGACGAACTGTACCGACGCTTCAAAGTCTAGGAGGCGGCGGTGTACGCCACCTATCTCCGTCTCGACATTCTGGTCTGGGACAGCGACCGCGCCGTCATCCGGGCGGCGCGGCGCAAGCTGTCCCGCTCAGCCTGGAACGATCCCGAAAAGCGGGACGCGCGAAAGCGCTTCTATCGCGAGATGTTAGGCCACCACGCCGAGGCTCAGCGGACTGTGGCGCACTTCCGCCTCTGACCACGACACCACCGTATCCATCGACCATCGCCCGGCCGTCGCGCCGGGCTTTCTCGTTTTCAGGAGCCCGACATGGCCGACCACTTCACCCATTTCTCATGCCTGCTGGACGTCGGCACACCCGACAATGCCGCCCGCGCGCTTGCGCTTTACAATCAGCTTTCCGAAGACGGCGCATCCGAGGATCCGCCCTCGGACGGTTTCCTCTTGTCGATCCAGCCCGAGCACGGCGGCAGCAAGCTCTGGATGCGCGACGACGTCACCGGCGATCCGGAACGCCTCCTTCAGTTCGTCAGGATCTGCGCCGCGGAGTTTGGCCTGAAAGGCCGCTGGGGCTTCCAGTACGCCAACTCCTGCTCGCAGCCGCGTGTCGACGCCTTCGGCGGCGGCGCGCATGTAGTCGACCTCACCACTGGCAAGACGATCGCATGGACCTACACCGATGGGTGGCTTGCGTGGGTCCTCGGCGGAGGCGATCCCGATGAGTAAGGTGATCGAGACGAAGGTCTATCAACTTGCTGAGCTATCCGACGCCGCCAGGGAGAACGCCCGAGCATGGTATCGAGAGGGCGGCTTCGACTATGACTGGTACGCTACCATCTTCGATGATTTCGAGCAGATTTGCGAAATCCTCGGCGTTCGCCTGAAGGCGCGCGCCGTCCGGCTGATGGGCGGCGGAACCCGGCAGCAGCCACGCATCTACTTCACCGGCTTCTGGTCGCAAGGGGACGGCGCCTGCTTCGAGGCGTTCTATTCCTACCGGAAGAACGCCTCGCGCGACATCCGGGGCCATGCCCCGAAGGACGACCGCCTGCATGCCATCGCCGACGGTTTGCAGACCGTCCAGCGACGGAATTTCTATCAGCTCCGCGCTGATGTCAGCCACCGTGGCCACTACTATCACGCCTATTGCATGGCGATCTCTGTCGAGCGGGACAGTCCGACCTGGCAGGGCATGACCGCCCATGCCGGGGAGATCGTGACCGAGGCGCTGCGCGATCTCGCTGACTGGCTCTACCGGCAGCTCGAACGCGAATACGAATACCTGACCTCGGATGAGTCCGTCGAGGAGACCATCATCGCGAACGAATATACCTTCACCGAAGCCGGCCGTCGCTTCGGCTGACGCTGTCGAGCGTCCCGTCTCCAAGCCGGGACGCTCCTGGCATGGTCGCGTTGGCTCGCCTGGCGGGTCGTTGGGGCCGCGCTACCACTCACCCTTACGCCGGTCCACCGCGTATTCGAAGCGCAGCGCCCACGGCCGGATCGCCAGATTGTCATCCGTCCGCGTCACGCGCAGTCGCGACATTCCCGGCGCGACGGTCGGCGCAGCGTCGAAAACGACGGGGATCGTGTAAACCTCCCGTGCCTGCCGGTTCTGGTAGCGGGCCTCCGCTTTGACAATGACCGCGGGCGCGATGTCCCAGATCTCCGACAGGGCCGCGAGGCCAACCGCGATCGCGATGGTGCAGGCACGGAAGGCGGTCGAGGTCGACCAATGCCCCTCTCCGAAACCCGGCAAATCGGACGTGATCGTCGATGCCGCGAACGCCAGGATGATGAGCCAGTAGAATCTCGGCGCACGCGGAAGCAGCCATGTCCTCACGAGCTTAATCCTTCCAATATCGCGGTTTTTTCGGGATTTGCGCGAGCAAACCTGCGCCAAATCTAGCCCGCTCGATTGTAGATCAAAGCCGTCGTCTCAACGAGGTGACGGCCGGAAACCTCCGGCGGCGAACGGCTGCTCTCGGCGATTTCGCGGAAGCTGTGAGAGGAAGAGAGGGGCCGGGACGGATTTGAGCCGGTGCGGTCGAGAGAGAGCGCTGCGCGGCTCGATCCCGTCCGCTCTCCCGAGGTTCCCCATCATGAACGTTACATCCGCAACCGCGGCCGCCGAGGTCGCCGCATCGCTTCCGCCCGTCGTCGCTTCCGGCATGGCATCGGCGATCGTCGCGGCCGCGCAGCTTCTTCTGCCTCACCTGGAACGCGGTCAGCCTATCAACGCCACCGTGCTGCGCGGCGCGATGGAATCCGCATTCGGCGCTTCCGACACCGCCGGCGCGTGGGACTGGAAAACGGCCTACGAGGCATGCGAGGTCACGACCGTCCTCATGCTGCGCAAATACGGAAAGCCGCTTTTCCGCAAAGCCGGCTCTCCGCAAGCGATCCTGTCGCAACTCTCCAAGATCGCCGGGCTGGTGCCGACGCACACGCGCCGTTCCGACGAGGCGCAGAGCTTCCAGCAGTTCTCGACGCCGATCCCCCTCGGCCTGGCGGCGTCGGTCGCCGCGGCGATTACGCCCGCCGACCGGGTGCTGGAGCCCTCGGCCGGGACCGGGCTTCTCGCTATCCTGGCCGAGATCGCCGGGGGCTCGCTCCTGCTCAACGAGCTTGCCGACACCCGCGCCGATCTTCTCTCACTCCTCTTTCCGGCCCTTTCCATCACGCGCTTCGACGCGGCCCAGATCGACGATCACCTCGACCGGGCTCTCCTCCCGACCGTCATTCTCATGAACCCGCCGTTCTCGGTGTTGGCGAATGTCGAGGGACGCATCGCTGACGCCGCCTTCCGGCATGTCGCCTCGGCGCTGTCGCGCCTCGCGCCCGGCGGCAGGCTCGTGGCGATCACCGGTGCGAACTTCGCGCCCGACTCGCCAGCATGGTCTTCGGCTTATGCCCGTCTGCAGGAACGCGGCCGCGTCGTCTTTTCCGCCGCTATCGACGGCTCGGTCTATGCCAAGCATGGCACGACCATCCCGACGCGGCTGACCGTCATCGACAAGCTTCCGGCTGCCGATCCGTCCGTCCCGGCCGCGCCCGGGGTCGCGCCTGATGTTGCCACGCTTCTTGGATGGCTGGCCGAGCATCTCCCGGCGCGCCTGCCGGTCGATCCGGCGATCGCTGTGCCGGTCGCCGCGCCTGTCGCGGCCCGGACTGTGCGCGCCTACGTCAACCGGGCGGCCAAGGCGGCACCTGCTGTGACGCATTCTCAGCCGGAGGGCGTTCCGCTCGCCTATGAGACCGTTGACTGGAAGCCCGCCGAGGCCGGACGCCTCTCCGACGCGATCTATGAGGAATACGGCCTACAGACCATCCGGATTTCCGGCGCCGCGGCGCATCCCACCCAGCTCGTCCAGTCGGCGTCGATGGCGAGCGTCGCCCCGCCGAAGCCGAGCTATCGCCCGACCCTGCCGGCGAACGTGCTTGGTCTGCTGTCGGACGCGCAGCTCGAAACCGTCATCTATGCCGGCGAAGCACATGCCGACTTCCTCGCCGGCAAATGGACGGTCGACATCACCTTCGACAAGCTGTCCGCCGCCGTCGAGGACGCAAAAGGCGCTGTCCGTCTCCGCCAGGGCTTCATGATCGGGGACGGCACTGGCGTCGGCAAGGGACGCGAGTCGGCCGCGATCATCCTCGACAACTGGCTCCAGGGCCGGCGCAAGGCGGTCTGGATCTCCAAATCCGACAAGCTTATCGAGGACGCGCAGCGCGATTGGAGTGCGCTCGGCATGGAGCGCCTTCTGGTCACGCCGCTATCGCGTTTCCCGCAGGGCAAGCCGATCGCGCTGAACGAAGGCGTCCTATTTTTAACCTACGCCACGCTGCGCTCCGACGACCGCGGAGAGAGGGTTTCGCGGGTCAAGCAAATCGTTGAATGGTTGGGCTCCGACTTCGATGGAGTGGTGATTTTCGACGAGGCGCACCAGATGCAGAACGCCGCGGGCGGTAAGGGAGAACGCGGTGATGTCGCCGCCTCGCAGCAAGGCCGCGCCGGCCTGCGCCTCCAGAATGCGCTTCCGAACGCCCGTATCGTTTATGTCTCCGCCACCGGCGCGACCACCGTCCACAATCTCGCCTATGCGCAGCGGCTCGGGCTATGGGGCGGCGAGGATTTCCCCTTCGCCACGCGCGCCGAGTTCGTCGAGGCGATCGAGGCCGGCGGCGTCGCGGCGATGGAGGTGCTCGCCCGCGATCTGCGCGCCCTCGGCCTCTACACCGCCCGCTCGCTTTCCTTCGCCGGCGTCGAATACGAGCTCGTCGAGCATGAGCTGACGGCCGAGCAGATCCGCATCTACGACGCCTATGCCGCGGCCTTCGCCGTCATCCATAACAATCTCGATGCGGCGATGCAGGCGGCCAACATCACTGGCGGCGGCGAAGGCGGGTCGGGCACGCTGAACAAGCAGGCGAAGTCCGCCGCGCGCTCGGCCTTCGAAAGCGCCAAGCAGCGCTTCTTTGGCCATCTGTTGACTTCAATGAAGACGCCGACCCTGCTGCGCTCGATAGCCGCCGATCTGGAGGCGGGACATTCGGCCGTCATCCAGATCGTCTCGACCGGCGAGGCGCTGATGGAACGGCGGTTGGCGGAGCTACCGACGGAGGAGTGGAACGACGTCCGCGTCGACATCACTCCGCGCGAGTACGTCCTCGATTATCTCGCCCATTCCTTCCCCGTCCAGCTCTACGAGCCGTTCACGGATTCGGAGGGCAATCTGTCGTCTCGACCGGTCTATCGCGACGGCCAGCCGGTCGAAAGCCGGGAGGCCGTCGCCCGCCGCGACGCGCTGATCGCCAAGCTCGCCAACCTGCCGCCGGTTCCCGGCGCGCTCGACCAGCTTGTCCAGTATTTCGGCACGGACACCGTTGCCGAGGTGACGGGCCGGTCGCGACGCATCGTGCGCAAGGGCGGCGGCAGCGTCGCCGTCGACCGCCTTGTCGTCGAGACGCGCGCCGGAGCCGCCAATCTCGCCGAGACCCAATCCTTCATGGACGACGCCAAGCGCGTGCTCGTCTTCTCCGACGCCGGCGGCACCGGGCGCAGCTACCATGCGGAGAAGTCGGCGAAGAACACGCGGCTGCGCATCCACTATCTGCTCGAGGCAGGCTGGAAGGCAGACGCCGCCATCCAGGGCCTTGGCCGCACGCACCGCACCAACCAGGCGCAGCCGCCGCTGTTCCGGCCGATCTCGACCAATGTGAAGGCCGAGAAGCGCTTCCTCTCGACCATCGCCCGCCGCCTCGACACGCTGGGCGCGATCACGCGCGGCCAGCGCCAGACGGGCGGCCAGGGGCTGTTCCGCCCCGAGGACAATCTGGAAAGCCATTACGCCCGCGATGCACTGCGCCAGCTCTACCTTCTGCTGGTGCGCGGCAAGGTCGAGGGTTGCTCGCTCGACCGCTTCGAGCGGGCCACCGGCCTAAAGCTGATGGATTCGACGGGCATTAAGGACGAGCTGCCGCCGATTACGACGTTTCTCAATCGCATGCTCGCTCTCACGATCGAACTTCAGGGCATCCTCTTCACCGCCTTCGAGCAGCTCCTGACCGCCCGGATCGAGGGTGCGATCGCCTCGGGAACCTATGACGCCGGGCTGGAGACGCTGCGCGCCGAGAGCTTCGTCGTCGTCGATCGCCAGACGATCTACACGTATCCGCGCACCGGCGCGGAAACCAGCCTGCTCACGATCAACGAGCGCAGGCGCAACCGGCCGGTGACGCTCGACGCAGCTCTCGCCGAACTCGGCGATCCGCGCGCAAAGCTGCTCGTCAACGAGCGCTCCGGCCGAGCCGCCGTCCAGATCCCGGCGAGCAGCGTCATGCTTGATGATGGCGAGGTCGAACGGCGCGTCCGCCTGATCCGCCCGACCGAGGCCCACAATATCCCGGTGCGCTTCATGGGAGAGACCCACTGGGTCGAAACCGACCGGAACACCTTCGCCTCAGCCTGGAGCGCCGAGATCGCCGAGGTGCCGGAGTTCACCGACGCGACGCTTCACATGGTCACAGGACTGCTTTTGCCGATCTGGAAACGGCTGCCGAACGAATCGACGCGCGTCTACCGGCTCCAGACAGACGAGGGCGAGCGCATCATCGGTCGCAGGGTCTCGCCGAAATGGGCGGCGACCGCCACCACGACCGGCGCGGTAAGGATCACGTCAGACGACGCCTTCACGGCGCTGATGGACGGCCGGACGATCCTCGACCTCGCCGAGGGCCTTCAGCTTCGCCGCGTCCGCGTTATGGGCGCGAACCGCATCGAGCTGTCGGGCTTCGACGACACGATGCGCGAGCGCCTGACGGCCTACGGATTGTTCCACGAGATCATCTCGTGGAAGCTGCGCATGTTCGTGCCGACCGACGCGAATGGCCCGGTCGTGCTTGCCAAAGTGCTCGACCGATTTCCGGTCGAACGCATCGGCGAGCGGGAGGCCGCCTGATGTCCCGTCAAGACGCCTCCGAACTGGCTATCCGCCTCGGCCATCACGCCGAAGCGGTTTGCCGCCAATACTTGTCATCCGGCCGACGCGCCGGGCGGTACTGGCAGGTTGGCGATGCGCGCAACAGCCCCGGACGCTCGATGTTCGTGCGCCTGACCGGGCCTGAAACCGGCAAGGGCGCAGCCGGCAAATGGACCGACGCATCGACCGGGGAACACGGCGATCTCCTCGATGTCATCCGCGAGGCGCTCGGCCTCATCGACTTCAAGGACGTGGCAGAGGAAGCGCGCCGGTTCCTCTCGCTCCCTCATCCCGAGCCGGAGAAGACGGGGACGCCGACCGGCAGCACGTCCAGCCCCGCGCCGTCGGGATCGCCGGAAGCCTCGCGCCGACTTTTCGCGATGTCGCAGCCGATCGGCGGCACGCTTGCGGAAATCTACCTCAACGGGCGGTCGATCACGTCGCTATCCGGCGTCACCGCGCTGCGCTACCATGGTCGGTGCTACTATAAACCGGACGAGCATTCGCCCACCGAGATCTGGCCGGCGATCGTCGCGTCCGTCACCGACCTCAACGGCAGGCAGACCGGCGCGCACCGCACCTGGCTTTCGCCGGACGGTTCGGGCAAGGCGCCCGTCGATTCACCGCGACGGGCGATGGGAGACCTTCTCGGGCACGGCGTCCGGTTCGGCGTCGCGGATGAGGTGCTGGCAGCCGGCGAGGGCATCGAGACCGTGCTGTCGCCCCGTCAGGTCATGCCCCACATGCCCATGATGGCGGCGCTCTCGGCCGCGCACCTCGCCGCCATCCTGTTTCCGCCGACGCTCCGCAGGCTCTATGTCCTCCGCGATCGCGATCCGGCCGGAGATGGCGCACGCGACAGCCTGCTTGCCAGAGCAGCGAGCCTCGGGATCGAGGCGATTTCCCTGTCGCCGAAGCTTGAGGACTTCAACGAGGATCTGCGATGGCGCGGAGTCGACGCCCTCCGGGCGGCCCTGATGGAGCAAATTCATCCTGACGACGTCCGCCGTTTCGTGGACGGCTGAGGCGATCGGCGGGGGATAAGGCGCGGTAAAGGCGTCTTCACCTGCGGTCTCCGTTCATCATCGCAAGCGGCCTTTGCTGTCCGAGAGCCCGCAGCCACGGCCTTCTGAGAGGGCGATCGGCCCACAAACGGCCCGGCCGGGCAATGGCGCGGCGCCCGGCTATTTTCCGCCGGCGGCTGTGCCGCCTTTGCATCGCGAAGCAAAATAGCCGGGCTTGGCCATCGAGGCCCTCGCGAGAGACGAGGGCTGCCAGTCCGGTCCGCCTGTGGGCGTCGACGCCTGCGAAGGCCGCGATGGTCGCGGTCTCCAGACGAAGGACGCTCACGATGACGAACGAAGACGAAACCGCAGGCTACGAGCCGATCCACACCTCGTCCCCCACCGATCATGTCCTCAACGAACTCCAGCTCTACGGCTGGCGGCCGTATCAGGACGAACCCGATCCGAGGCCGCTTCCGGAGGGCAACGCCGTCGCCGCAGCCGTCGCCGATATCTTCGACGCCCTGATCGCCACGCTCGGCGACACGCGCCTCGAACCCGATCTCGAAGAACTGCTCTGGGGAGCCGTTAATCTCTTCCACCGCGCCACCGCTCGGGTGGAGCGCGAGCTGGACGACAACGAGCTTGCGCAGCGTCGCCTCCAGAAAGAACAGGACGGCAGCGAGGTGAAGTCGGTCGAGCTCGAACGCCTCACGGCAGAGGGCCAGACCATGATCGAACGGCGCAACAGCATGGAGCTCTTCCGCGATGTCTCCGCCGAGGCCTTCGAGCACCACACCGGCAGCGCCTGGCGGCCCCGCACCGGCTCGAAGGTCAGCCATCGCAACCTGACAGCCGCGATGATCGACTCCAGAGACTACCTTGCCGCGAAGCGCCGGGCTGAGAAGGAGGTGCTGCTGCCCGCCGGTCCGAAGGTCGCCGTCTCGGGCGGAACCAACTTCAACGACCACACCCTGATCTGGGCCAAACTCGATCAGGTCCATGCGAAGCACGCCGACATGGTGCTCATCCATGGTGGCGCGAAGACGGGCGCAGAGCGCATCGCTGCTCGTTGGGCAGAAAACCGCAAGGTGCCGCAGATCGCCTTCACGCCCGACTTCGAGAAGTATCCGGCGAAACAGGCTCCCTACAAGCGCAACGACACTATGCTGGAGGTGCTGCCGGTCGGCGTCCTCGTCTTCGGCGGCGGCGGCATTCAGGGAAACCTCGCGGACAAGGCTCGCAAGCTCGGCATCCCCACCATGCAATTTGATGGCGGCGCGTAAGCGCCGCCTTCGGGGGGCTGTCCGGCCCCCAAATACTTGACTAAAGGAGAAGTTGATGGCTTTGTTTGCACATCCATGCAGCACCGGCGCAGTAGCATAGTCGCAGGCGGAGCGTATTTGCGGGCAGCCTGTCGTAACCCTCAACCGTTCATCTGGAGGTTTCGATGTCGCTGATCTTGCTTGCTATCTCGTTGACGATAACGCTCTGCATCATCGCCTACAATTTTGCTATCTACGCCTTGCCCTTCATGGTCGGCCTCTCGGCCGCGCAATATGCTTGGGGGGCCGGCGCCGGGCTTTTCCTGTCCGGTCTTGCCGCCATGGGCGCCGCCTTGCTATCGATTGCGCTGGTGATCGTGGTTCTAGGCTTTGCCAGGAATCCGGCCCTGCGCCTGATCGCGCTGGCGATCTTCGCGATTCCGGCCACCATTGCGGGATACTCCCTCGTGCTCGGCGTCACAAAGAACGCGATTGACTCGACGATAGTGCTCAATCTGCTCGGCGGCGCGGGCGGCCTGTTCATCGGCATAGCCGCGATTGTCAACGTCAACGCCCTCGGCGTCTCGGTGTTTTCGCGCTGACCCGCCGACCGCGATCGATCACTGCCATAAGAAAACCAGGGCGGCTTGCGCCGCCGGATGTCCGGCTTTCCCGCTCAGGTCAGGCATGGAGCGTCGATGCTGTGGCCCCGTGCCGCCGTTTCCCGTCAGCATCACCCGGTCGCTCGGGATCGCCCGACCATCGGCATGACTCCCGCAGGCCGTGAACGGCTGTTGCGCCGTCGGTCAGTCCCCTTCGCGCCGTGAAAGCAAGCCGCGATCACCTTCATTCCCACCCCTCGCAATTCTGTCGGATCGCACCTTCCGCCATCGAAGCGGATGCGGCGCCATTCCGTGCCATTCGGCCGACAGCCTTGTTCGTCCTCGTCCCGGACAGCTTCCGCGAGCGAAGAAGCGGGTGGCCGGAAATGGAAGATTCCGGATGCCGCCCTGGGCGGCGCAGACTCATAGGGCCTGCCGTTTCGCTGCTGCCGGCAAGGACGATGGTTCGGCTGTGCGTCTCGGTTCGTATGCGTTCAGAGGCACCAATCCCTCCGACTGACGGATCCCCTAAGTCCGTTCGGTTTCCGGCCGCAACCCACGCGGCTCCGGACCGTGTTGCCGCGCAAGCGCGGCTGCCCGCCCCACTCCGGGCCTTATGGGCGAGCTGCCCGCAAGCAGGCAGTTGCAGGCGTCTCCCGCCGTCCTTGGCCGGGTCTCGTCGGAGGGATGGTCCCTCCGAGAGGCAACGGAGACCTACAATGCAGAACATCGTCATTCTCGCCGGCAACATCGGTCAGGACCCCGAAACCCGCTCCACCCAGGGCGGCACCCGGATCACCCACTTCACGCTGGCCACCTCGCGCCCCCGCTACTCGGAAGGCAAGGTTGTCCGGGATGAGAAGGGCTACCGGGTTCAGGACACCGAGTGGCACCGCATCACCGCCTTCAACGGCCTCGGCAAGACGATCCAGGAATATTGCGAGAAGGGTATGAAGGTTCTGGTTCGCGGCCGCATCCACTACACGAAGTGGACCGATCAGGAGGGCAACGATCGCTACGGCAGCGAGATCATCGCCGAGACGGTCGACTTCCTGAGCCGGGCGCAGCAAAGCGAAAACGGAGCCGGCCAGCGCGATCTCGACGACGACATCCCGTTCTGAGCGGGAAGGCCAGGAGCCCGGCGGCGCAAGCCGCCGGGTTTTCCCGCGTTTCCCGAGGGTCGCGATGTTCAGGATGAGCGAGGGCGAGCGGATCGACCGTTCGTCCTTGCTTATGAGAGGGGGGCAGGCCGCCCCTCTCAAACTCTCCCCGGAAGGGGCAGGGCACGCCCCGCCCCCTCCAGCTCCCCCACCCATGAAGGGGGTGAACCACCCCCTCCAAACCACCCCGGCCCATACGGACGCGGCCCCTGATCGGGGCCGCGGGCTATCTCTCTCTGACTGTCCATTTTACGCCAGCCCATCCGGCCTCAAGGACAGCGCGGCCCCTCCAATTTTCTTTCGCCGGCCCGAGGCCGACGCCACAAAATCGGCTCCTCCGCTTGCCGCGCGGCGGCCGCGTACCGCGGTCCCTGACCCCTCTGGGCTACAGCGTGGACACCTTTCGTCAGAAACGAAAGGAGACTTACAATGTCTGATTTCCACTATGTCGAACTTTACGCGAAGTTCGCAGGATTCCGCCTCATGGCGATGGCCAATCGCCTTGGCTGCAACGACGAATTCAGCCGCGGAGCACACGACGGGCTCGTGGAGCGGCTCGACCAGCTCGTCGATCTTGTGCGCGGTGCGCTTGCCGCGGAACGCGAACTCGCACTGGCACCGAGCGGCCCCGAGGCAGATGATCTGGGCGAGCGGATCTGGTGCGCCGGACAGGAGCTCACGCACTACTGGGGCGAACCCGATGGCATCGACCTTTTGCGCAACGACGTCCACGTCGACTGGTCTACCAACGAATGGTACGACAGCCGCACCGGACGGTGGCATTTCGTCGCTGACTTCCCTGCGCCCCGCGAGGAAGTGAGCGACGACCGCCTGTACGGCCTGTGCGCAATCACTCGCCAGATCGCCGCCGAGACGGGCATATACTTCAACACTTTTACCACAGACCTCTCCATCGAGGGCGAAGAGCCGGACGATGAACGCGAGCGCTACGAAGCGATTGACGGTCTCGTCTGGTGACAGCGATCGGGCGGCAGGCGGCCTTGGCGGCCTGCCGCCTTCACACCATCACGGGAGCGGGCGCGGCCGGATCGACCGGCCTTCCCGGCTATTGGAAAGGGGTGAGCCCCTCTCCAGCTCACCCATGAAGGAAGGGCTGGCGCCCCTCCTTCAAACATCCTCCCAAGGGAAGGGAGACCCCTCCCTCGAACCCTCCCATGGGAAGGAGGCGACGGTTCCCTCGCCCTCCTTCCCAAACCCATCCTCCTCTCCCGGACCGAGGCGATGGCTTGGGGCCACGCTCGCTAGAGCCGCCCCGCCCGAGGCCGGAAGCCGTGTGTGCCAGATCTCCAGCCTGTGCGACCGGCCGCGATTTTTCCGGCCATTTGAGGGCAACCGAATCAGCTACCGAGCTGGGTCGAGAAACGCAGCTATATTAGCGGCTTGAGCCCAAAAATGGGGTGGCTTTCTGCCGTAGGACGACTAAAATAGTCGTAGTTCTGGAGTGCATGCGGGTAGAAGTGGGAGGTGATTATGTATGATCACCGCCCGACAATCACGGGCCGCACGCGCGCTGCTGGGTTGGACACAGGAGACGCTCGCTGACAAGGCCCGAGTATCGCTGACCGCGCTCAAACGCCTCGAATCCGAGAACGGATTCGACGTTTTTGAAACCACGCGAGATGGCGTACGGCGCGCGCTCGAATCGGCCGGGATCGTTCTTCTGTCGACAGAAAAGGGAGAGGGGGTCCTGTTGCTGCATCAAGCTGACCAGCCTGGTTAGCGCTTTGCGCCATCAACAGACGGTTTGCTGACATAAAAGCACTGTATTGCTCTTCGGGACGGTTAACGAAAGTCGTGCACGTGACTATGGTACTCTGATGGGACAGGCGATACCGGCGTTCCTGGACGCGCCACCGTCCAGCGACACGCTTACGACTTACGACCGCGAGCACATGAAGCTCTATCTGCGGCTGCTCGACGCCGAGCGGGAGGGCGCCGACTGGCGTGAGGCTATTCACATCCTCTTCGGCCTCGATCCTCATGACGATCCGATGCGCTGTCGACTGATCCACAATTCCCACCTCGCACGCGCGCACTGGATGACCGAACACGGTTATCGCGAACTGGTTCGTGAAAGTCAGCGGAAGTCTGGATCGTGATGCGCTGAAGGCATCACCTGTTGATTTCAACGTGACTTCCAAAATCCAACCCGAACGGGAATTCTACAACCTCCAAGTCGCAATAGTCGCAGGAGGATCATCATGACGCCTGACGCATCTACATGGCGCTCGTCGGCTGAATACGACCATCTGGACACACTGACGCCATCCGATCTGGCCTGGGAATGGCTGCGCCGCAATGATGCTTACGATGCGGACTACGAAGCATCCGCGACTGAACGCGGCGCTCCGACCTCCGTGAACGAGCAGATCCAGCAGCGCTGGGGACTGCGATTTCCCTGTAGACCCTCTGAAGCCGCCTCCTGAAGCTCCGGTTTTCTGGCTCCCGCTCCATGACACGAGCGTTGTTGTACTGATCGAAGCGCCACTCGACTTCCGTGACACTGAAGATTACCCGCCTCTCCTCCCATGGAGCGACACGGCGCCGATCGGCGACGGTCGCGCCTCGTTCCGTCTTCCTTTGCCGAACGATGAGCGCGTCCAGATTATCGACTACGTCCTCGAGGGCCGCACCACATCGGTAGCCGCCATACCGCTCGGCATTGACGGCTTCGATCGGATAGAGGCGGTTTACCGCCTCCTTTCCGCCCTGCACGGGCGCGCCATCCCGCCCGACACGCGTTTGACGCCCCAGCAGCGGATCCGCCAGCGCAGAATGCTCCGCGCCTTTGACGGACATCGCGCTGGCGCGACACAGCAGGAAATAGCCCACGTCATCCTGAACCAGGAACGTCTCGATCGAGATGACTGGCAGGCGTCTTCTGCCCGCCACGTAATCAAGGCGTTGCTACGCGATGCCCGCAATATGATCGCCGGCGGCTATCGAAAGCTCCTCCGTCACCGCCGGCAATCCTGAGCCTCGCCCCGCCGCGGACGGTGGGCGATTTCGACACCCCCCAACTTCGCCCTGCAACTCGCCGCCTTTTCTCCGCCACCGTGGTCGCCGTCCGCCGCTTTCTCGCAGCGGCCGTCCCCAACACCACGGAGGCCCGACCATGCCACACGAACCCGTCTTTCTCCCGCCGCGCTTCCTGCGCACCAAGGAAGCGGCGGAATTCCTCAGCCTCTCCGCACGCACGCTCGAAAAGCACCGCACCTATGGCACCGGTCCGTCGTATCACAAGCTCGGCGGCCGCGTCGTCTATGCGATCGACGAGCTCGAAAGCTGGGCCGCCCGCGGCGCAGTGACGTCCACCTCGGATCCGCGCGGCTCGATCCTGCCAGCAAAGCGCCAGGCGCCCGTCCGGCCGGTCCACGCCGGCCGCTACGCACGCTGATCGCGGCCGGTTCCGTTCATGGCGGTGCGACGTCGATCCCTCTCGGAGCGCGGGCAGCTCGACCTGTTTCGCGCGCTCCCCGGCGACTTCGCGCCAAGAGACGCACAGGATCTCATGGCCTATCCCTTCTTCTCCCTCTCCAAGACCCATCGCACCGCACCGATCGATTTCGTCGCCGGCAAGGTGACGATCAGGGTCGAGGCCGTTCACGACCACGGCATGGCGACCATCTGGGACGCCGATATCCTGATCTGGGCCGCGAGCCAGATCGTCGAAGCGCGCGACGCCGGGCTTCGCACGTCGCGGCTGATGGCCGCCACCCCTTACGAAATTCTCTCCTATGTCGGTCGCGGCACGAGCGCGCGCGATTATCAGCGGCTGAAGGCGGCCCTCGACCGCCTGCAATCGACCACGGTGTCCACCTCGATCCGCCAGCCGGCCGAAGGCCGTCGGCATCGCTTTTCCTGGATCAACGAGTGGCAAGAACGCACCGGGCGCGACGGCCGCCCCGAAGGCGTCGAGCTGATCGTACCGGACTGGTTCTACAAGGCCGTTCTCGACGACGCTCTCGTGCTCACGATCGACCGCGCCTATTTCGACCTGACGGGCGGCCTTGACCGCTGGCTCTATCGCCTCGTGCGCAAGCACGGTGGCCGCCAGCGACACGGCTGGCGCTTCGACTTCCGCCACCTCCACCAGAAATCGGGGAGTCTGTCGCCGTTCAAGCGCTTCACCTTCGAACTGCGCGACATCGTCCGGCGCCAGCCGCTTCCCGGCTACACGCTGTTCCTCGAAACGGAACCCGGCGGGCGCACGCTGCTTGCCTTCGAGCCCGCGCAGGCCTGTGGACAACCTGTGGACGGCCTCGTGCTATCAGGAACCCGAAGTATCGTGCTATCGGGAACCGGGGGCTCGTGCTATCGGGAACCCAAACCAGACCTAAGTCTCAGCGCAGAAACAAGAAATCGCCCTCTTAACTTAGAGTCTAACCAGGAATCTAACTCTGTAGAGCGCGCGCGCGAGGTGGATAACCTCATTCGCGACGCCGCCAGAAACCTCAGCGTCGCCGCCAGGAAGAGCCTGCCGACGCCACCGGGCCCAGCCCGCGACCGTTCCGCTTCGCCGACATCAGACGACGCCCGAGCGCCGCGTCTCCCTCTCGATCCGCCGGGAGGACGCCGATGATCATCGCGCTCCTCAATCAGAAGGGTGGCGTCGGCAAGACCACACTCGCGCTGCATCTCGCCGGCGAGCTGGCACGCCGCGGCAGGCGCGTCACCCTGATCGACGCCGACCCGCAGGGCTCCGCGCTCGACTGGTCGCAGCAACGCTCGCGGGAAGGCCTGCCGCGCCTGTTCGGCGTCGTCGGCCTGGCGCGCGACACGTTGCACCGCGAAGCGCCCGAGCTCGCCCGTGACGTCGATCACATCGTCATAGACGGCCCGCCGCGCGTCGCAGGCCTCATGCGCTCCGCGCTGCTCGCGGCCGACCTCGTGGTGATCCCCGTACAGCCGTCGCCACTCGACGGCTGGGCCTCGGCCGAGATGCTGTCGCTCCTTGGCGAAGCACGCATCTATCGCCCCGAGCTCGTCGCCCGTTTTGCGCTCAATCGCTGCGGCGCGCGCACCGTCATCGCCCGAGAGACGGCGGAAACACTCGCCAATCACGATCCGCCGGTGCTCGCCAGCACCATCGGCCAGCGCGTCGTCTTCGCTGATGCCGCACAGACCGGGCGGCTTGCGTCGGACATCGACGCGCGATCGCCCGCCGCCCGTGAAGTTGCGGCGCTCGTGACCGAGATCGAGCGGCTGCGCATCGGGAGGGCGACGTCATGATCATCCTTACCAGTGATTGCCGCGAACTCATGCCGTCGCATGGGCCATTCGACATGATCCTCGCCGATCCGCCGTACGGCGAGACGTCGCTCGCCTGGGATCGGCGCGTCGAGGGCTGGATTGCGCTCGCGCGCGCCGCCCTCAAGCCGACCGGCTCGATCTGGGCCTTCGGCTCGCTGCGCAGCTTCGTGGCGACCGCTCAACGGTTCGCTGACGTCGGTCTTCGCCTCGCGCAGGAAATCGTTTGGGAGAAGCAGAACGGCACCGGCTTTCACGCAAATCGCTTCAAGCGGGTGCACGAACTGGCCGTCCAGTGCTATCCCGGCGAAGCGGCCTGGCGCGACATCTACAACGATGTCCAGACTACGCCGGACGCTGCGGCGCGAACGGTGCACCGCAAGCAAAGTCCTCCCCATACCGGCCACATCGACGCCGGTCACTACGTCAGTCATGAAGGCGGACCCCGCCTTATGCGCTCGGTCATCTACGTGCGCAACTGCCATGGGCGTGCCATCCATCCGACCGAAAAACCGTCGGCCCTCCTCGAAATCCTGTTCCGAACGAGTTGCCCCGAAGGTGGCCTGGTGGGCGATTTATTCGCGGAATCGGGCGCGGCCGGGGAAGCCTGCCGGCTGTCCGGCCGGCGCTATCTCGGCTGCGAGATCGACCCGGACATGGCTGCGAAAGCCCGCGCGCGTCTCTCCGAGCTGCCGTCCGACGGCGGAGGCGCGTCATGACGGCGCGCACCGAAAAACGCGGTTTTGCAACGCGGCCGGCCGATCCAGACGGCTGGATCAAGGCCGGCGACACCGCGCCCGCTCGTGGCGCCGCCGCCGTCTATTCTGCCCGACTGACCATCGACGTCACCCCCGCCATGCGCGGCCGCATCAAGGTCGCCGCCTTCAGCCGCGGAATGACCGTCGCAGACATGGTGCGCGATCTGCTCGCGCGCGAATTCCCCCCGACCGAAGGAGACCCTCCATGACCGGCATCGCGGCTACCCGCATGCGCGGCGGCCCGCTGCCGTCCGCCAACCCAACGGATGATCTGACCCGCGTGGAACTCACGTGGGTCGAGAAGAAGATCGAATACTGGATCAGGTTCGGCCGCGAGGCTCACGAGCAGATCCTCGATCGCCGCCGCCGTGTCGTCTGCTTTCGGCCGAACACCGTTTTCGCCTTCGTTCGCTGGGCCGCGAACGACTACGGCACGGTCATCTCGCGCATCGATATCGTGCGTTCGGTCGCTCCGGGCGCACCCTACCAGACACTGCCTTTCGTGCGGCCCGGCGGCGAAATTCTGCTCAAGGTCGAAGGCTGGCCGAAGGTCGAGAACGTGCTGCGTCACGTCGATGGCATCGACGCGCTCGGCATCGATCCGGCCGATGTCGACCCCGACCACTGGCGGCACGTCGCCCACTGGATGAACGCCGGCGAAGCGCCGCGTCCCTACACGTTCGATCGCCATCAGGCATGGCTCCGGCGCCGGGAGATCGTGCGATGACGCGGCTCGATTACCTTGCGCTGACCGCCTTCGGCGTTCTTGGCATCGCCCTCGCCAGCGCCACGCCCTTGCCGATGAAGCTCGTCTGGAACGCGACCGCGAGCGAGCCCGTCGGCTTCTACACCATCGATCCCGTTGGTCGTCTCGAGGTGCCCGACCTTGTCGTCGTGATGCCGCCCGAGCCCGTCGCCTTGTTCATCGTGGAGCGCGGCTACGTCGCTCGTGACGTGCCGCTCCTGAAGCGGGTGCTTGGCCTGCCGGGACAACGCGTCTGCCGCTCCGGGCGTGCAATCAGCGTCGACGACGTTCCGCTTGGCGATGCGCTCGACCGCGACAGCCAGGGCCGCGACCTGCCGGTCTGGCAGGGCTGCCGCCGCATCGGCGACGGAGAGCTGTTCCTGATGAACCACGAGGTCGCAGACAGCCTTGACGGCCGCTACTTCGGCCCGCTTCCCGCCACCGCGGTGATCGGTCGGGCGACACCGCTTCTCACCGACGACGACGGCGAGGGCCGCTTCGTCTGGCGCGCGCCGACGCGGTGACGGCGCGACCAATGCAATCCCGCCGCACAACAGGAGACCACGATCATGGCCAACATCGGACTTTTCACACGTACGGAATCAGGCTTCGAAGGGCGGTTCAGGGCGCTTGGCATCGACGAGGAAATCACCTTCGTCGCCGCCGAGCCTTCGGAGGCCAAGAACGCTCCAGCCTATCGCGTCCTGCTCGGCGACGAGGACGGGCTACCGATCGGCGCCGCCTGGGCGGCCGTCGGAGATCGCGCCGGCGAATTCTTCTCCGTCGAGATCTACAGCCCGTTGTTCGGCGGCACTCTGCGCGCCAACCTCTTCCGCGCCGGTGACGACGGCTCCGCCTGGGGCCTGCACACCAACCTCACTTCCAAGAAGCGGAAGGAGGACTGAATGGCGGCGGTCCAGCACCGCGCCAGCGCCGGCGGCTCGACCGCCGTCCGGCGCTCAGCGCTCCTCCTTCTTCTTTCCGGCCTGACCTTCGCCGCGGCCGAAACGCCCGCTGTTCTGGCGCAGGTTCCGTCCACCGTCGGAGCCGCGTCGGCGCATCCGCACGCCGCGAACATCACCGAGGCGTCGCGACGCTTCGGCGTCCCGGCAGCCTGGATCGTCGCCGTGATGGCTGCCGAAAGCGCGGGCGATGTGCGCGCCGTATCGTCGGCGGGCGCGATGGGCTTGATGCAGCTCATGCCCGACACATGGGCCGAGCTTCGCACTCGCCACGGCCTTGGCCGCGATCCCTATGATCCTCGCGACAACATCCTTGCCGGTACAGCGTACCTGCGCGAAATGTGGGACCGCTACGGCGACGTCGCAGCCATGCTCGCCGCCTACAATGCCGGCCCGGCGCGCTACGACGAGCATCGCTCGAAAGGTCGCCCTTTGCCTGCCGAGACGCGGGCCTACGTCGCTTCGCTTGCGCCCGCGCTGCGAGGCGAGCGGCCCTTGAACGGCGGCTCCATGATCCCGCGACCGCCCAATTGGCGCGAGGCGGGGATCTTCGTCGTGCGCGAGGGTGGCACTTCTGCCGCCAGTCCAGCGCAGGGAGACCGCGCGTCAGACGACGCGCTCCCATCCCTCACGGCGACCCAGGATTCGATCACCGCCTTGCAACGCCAAGAGCTGTTTGTCGCGGGCAATGCAGCGGGAGGCCGGCCATGAGCGGCCCGCCATCAAGGTGCATCCCCTCGGGCTCTGGCGTGCCATGGAGAACGCCGGGGGTGGGGGCAGGCGCAGCGACCGGACGATGGCAGGATAAAAGGGCGCACGGTGCGCGTCCGTCGGTCGGTTGTTTTTGTTCATGTTTTTGGCGCGTTCCGCACCGTGCAGCGTATTCGCGCACCGTGCGCCGCACGCCCATCTTACTGTTTTTGCGTGGTGTTTCGCACCGCGCGGAGATGCGTCATGTCCGATGAACGCGAATTCCGCGTCCGTCCCGGGCGCATCCGATCCACCCGCGCGCAGCAGGCTCGTCCCTTTGTCGCGCAGGCGCTCGCCGCTGCGAAGAAGGCAGGCGGCGGCGTCTCACGGTCCGGCCGCGTCACCTCGGGCAATCGATCCCGCTTCGGCCGTGGCCAGCGCGCCAGCATCCAGGCCAATCGCCTGATCACGTCGCGGACCCGCGGCGCCGTCGTCAAGGCGCGCGTGGTCCGCCACAGCCCACGGTCCGCGCCGCTGGGGACGCATCTCGATTATCTGCGTCGCGACGGTGTGACCCGTGACGGCGAGAAGGCCCGATTGTTCGGGCCCGGAACCGAGGACGCCGATGGGCGAGCCTTCGCCGAGCGCTGCGGAGACGACCGGCATCATTTCCGGTTCATCGTATCGCCTGACGATGCTCCCGACATGTCCGACCTTCGATCGTTCATCCGCGATCTCGTCGGCCAGATGGAAAAAGATCTCGGCACGCGGCTCGACTGGGTGGCCGTCGATCACTGGAATACGCAGCATCCGCATATCCATCTTATCGTGCGGGGCGTGCGGGACGACGGCCAGGACCTCGTGATCTCCCGCGACTACATCAAAGAGGGGATGCGTGACCGCGCGCGCGATCTCATCAGCCATGAGCTGGGGCCACGCACCGACCTTGATATCCGCCGCAGCCTCGAAAGCCAGATCACGGCAGAGCGGTGGACCCAGCTCGATCGGCAACTCGTCCGCGACGCCGGCAAGTCCGGCATCATCGATCTCGCCCCGCTCGCAGATCGCCAGCCTGACGAGTTTCATGCGCTGAAGGTCGGCCGCCTGCGCACGCTCGAAACCCTCGGCGTCGCCGGGCAGGTAGGCCACTCCCAATGGTTCATCAAGCCGGAAGCGGAAACCGTCCTGCGCGAACTCGGCGAACGCGGCGACATCATCAAACGTATGCACCGCGCGCTGACCGAGCGCGGCATCGAACGCGGATCTGCGAGCTACGTGCTGGCCGGCGAAAGCCTCGACGTGCCCGTCGTCGGCCGACTGGTCGAGCGTGGCCTTGACGACGAGCTGAAAGGGTCCGCCTACGCCGTCGTCGACGGTGTGGACGGCCGTACGCATCACATCCGGCTGCCGCACCTCGACGCAGCCGGCGACAGCCCGCCCGGCTCGATCGTCGAGCTGCGCGCCTATGAGGATGCGCAGGGTCAGCGTCGGGTGGCGCTCGCCGTTAGGTCCGATCTCGATCTCGGCGCCCAGGTGAACGCGACCGGCGCCACCTGGCTCGACCGGCAGGCCATCGCCCGTGAGCCGGTCGCGCTTTCCGAAGGTGGCTTTGGCTCGGAAGTCCGCCAGGCCATGGAAGAACGCGCCGAGCATCTGATCGGTGAGGGGCTCGCCGATCGTCAGGGCGGACGCATCGTCTTCGCACGCCGCCTGCTCAACACGCTGCGCGACCGTGAGGTCAATGCGCTCGGAGAAAAGCTCGCCGCCGAGACCGGGCTGCCGTTCGCTCAGGCCGGGACAGGCGAATATGTCGCCGGCTCCTATCGCCAGCGCTTTGCACTCGCCTCCGGCCGCTTCGCCATGATCGACGACGGCCTCGGCTTCCAGCTCGTGCCCTGGTCTCCCTCGCTCGAAAAGCAGATCGGCCGCCACGTCTCCGGCGTCTCGCGCGACGACGGCGGCGTCGACTGGGATTTCGGTCGGAAGCGCGGGCTCGGCCTCTAACCTCAGTCAGAAAGGATTATCGCCATGTCCGCCACCAAAATCCTTTGGGGACAGATCCTGATCGTGTTTGCGATCGTCCTCACCACCGTCTGGGGCGCGACGCAGTATGTCGCGTGGAGCCTCGGCTATCAGGCGCAGCTCGGCGAGCCGTGGTTCACGCTGTTCGGCGTGCCGGTCTACTTTCCGGCCGCCATCATGTGGTGGTGGTATTTCTACGACGCCTACGCCCCAGGCATCTTCGCCGTGGGCGGCGTGATCGCCGCGTCGGGTGGCTTCATTGCGATCGCCGTCGCAATCGGCATGTCGGTCTGGCGTGCGCGCGAGGCGAAGAATGTCGCCACCTACGGCTCGGCGCGCTGGGCGCAGGATCAGGAGATCCGCGACGCCGGCCTGCTCGGTCCGGACGGAGTCGTTCTCGGTCGATACGAGCGCGACTATCTGCGGCACGATGGCGCCGAGCATGTGCTGTGCTTTGCGCCGACCCGTTCGGGCAAGGGCGTCGGCCTCGTCGTGCCCTCGCTTCTCACCTGGCCCGGCTCGGCCATCGTTCACGACATCAAGGGGGAGAACTGGACGCTCACGGCCGGGTTCCGATCCCGGCACGGCAGGGTGCTGCTCTTCGATCCGACCAATCCGGAATCATCGGCATATAACCCGCTGCTCGAGGTCAGGCGCGGTGAATGGGAGGTTCGCGATGTCCAGAACATCGCCGACATCCTGGTCGATCCCGAGGGTAGCCTGGACAAACGGAACCACTGGGAAAAAACCAGCCATTCGCTTCTGGTCGGCGCGATCCTTCACGTCCTATATGCCGAGCCGGAAAAGACCCTCGCGGGCGTCGCCAACTTCCTTTCCGACCCAAAGCGGCCTGTCGAGTCGACGCTGAGGTCGATGATGAAGACTGCGCATCTCGGCGAAGCCGGTCCGCACCCCGTCGTCGCCAGCGCGGCGCGCGAGCTACTGAACAAATCCGACAACGAGCGTTCGGGCGTGCTCTCGACGGCGATGTCCTTCCTCGGCCTCTATCGTGACCCGGTGGTCGCTGCGGTGACGCGCCGCTGCGACTGGCGGATCAGCGACATCGTGGGCGGCGAGCATCCCACGACGCTCTACCTCGTCGTGCCGCCCTCCGACATCAATCGCACCAAGCCGTTGATCCGGTTGTTGCTCAACCAGATCGGGCGGCGCCTAACCGAGGACCTGCAGGCCAAGGTCGGGCGGCATCGTCTCTTGCTGATGCTCGACGAGTTTCCAGCCCTCGGCAGGCTCGACTTCTTCGAAAGCGCGCTGGCCTTCATGGCGGGCTACGGACTCAAAGCGTTCCTGATCGCGCAGAGCCTCAACCAGATCGAAAAGGCCTATGGCCCGAACAACTCGATCCTCGACAATTGCCATGTCCGGGTCAGCTTCGCCACGAACGACGAACGCACCGCCAAGCGCGTCTCGGACGCGCTGGGCACAGCCACCGAAATGAAGGCCATGAAGAACTACGCCGGCCACCGCCTGTCGCCGTGGTTAGGCCATCTGATGGTGTCGCGCTCGGAGACCGCCCGTCAGTTGCTGACGCCAGGCGAGATCATGCAGCTTCCGCCGACCGACGAGATCGTCATGGTCGCCGGCATCCCGCCGATCCGGGCGAAGAAGGCGCGCTATTACGAGGATGCCCGCTTCAAGGAGCGGGTGCTGGCGCCGCCGGAGCCGAAACGACCTGACAGCACCGGCCCGGACGACTGGAGCAGCCTGCCGATACCACCGCGCCCGGAAGAGATCGCGACGACCGCGGCCTCCTCGGACGATGAGGACACCACCAGTTCCGAACGTCGGCTGCAACCCGAGCTGAGCCGCGTAAAGCCGGTTGAGAAAAAGGCGCCCATCGAAAACGAATTCGAGATCGACCTCCCGGATGACGCCGAAGAGGAGGCCGTGGGGAACCGTCGCATGATCCGGCAGATGCAGGGCATCGCACGGCAGGTCTCTCTTGATCCCAACGACGGCATGGAGCTGTAGCCACCATGACCGTTCGCCGAAAAAAGAGAAAGACAACGATCTATCTCGACCCCGAGGTCGAAAAGACGCTGGCAGATTTCGCCGCACGCCGCGAGCAATCACAGTCCATGATCGCCGAGGCAGCCATCGCGTCCTTCCTCTCGCCGGACGACGCCGAACGGCGCGAAGCCATCTTTTCAAAACGCCTCGACCAGCTCGATCGTCGAATGACACGCCTCGAACGCGATGTCGGCATCGCGGTGGAGACCCTGGCGGTGTTCATCCGCTTCTGGATCACCACGACGCCCGCCCTCCCGGAGCCGGCGGCGCAGGCGGCGCGAGCGAAATCCAGCGAGCGTTACGAAGCGTTCATTACGGCGCTGGGTCGACGCTTGGCGCAGGGGCCGAAGCTGCGGCAGGAGATTTCGGAGGATAAGCCCGAATCGGACACCTGACCTCCTCGCGCGCGGCATCTGGGGGCGGGATCGACAAGTTCAAGAATAGGGCCGCGCCGCCGTTCTCCTGTATTTGCACGCCACACTACTACTACGACCGAAACTTGTTGAATCAGCCTAATTCCGGGCCCTTTTAATCATCCCCGATCCGGGGGTCATCTGTCGCGTCCCCACGAGAAATGGGGACGATATGGCATCCACTCACCAGAGACAGGAAGCGATCCAGCGCGGCGCTCGCATGCTGCGCACCGCGCTCGGACCCGCCATCGCCCGGTTTCTGGAGGAACCGGCCGTGGTCGAGGTCATGCTGAACCCCGATGGCCGCATCTGGGTGGATCGGCTTTCCGAAGGGCTGGCCGATACCGGCGAGACAATGACGCCCGCTGATGGCGAACGCATCGTGCGCCTGGTCGCGCACCATGTCGGCGCCGAAGTGCATGCGCGCTCCCCGCGTGTATCGGCCGAACTGCCCGAAACCGGCGAACGGTTTGAAGGCTTGCTCCCTCCCGTCGTCGCGTCTCCAGCTTTCGCCATCCGTAAGCCCGCCGTCGCCGTGTTCACGCTCGACGACTACGTGGCGGCGGGCATCATGACCGCCGATCAGGCCATCGCGCTGCGAATGGCTGTCGCATCCCGCGCCAACATTCTCGTCGCGGGCGGCACATCGACGGGCAAGACCACACTCACGAACGCACTGCTCGCCGAAGTGGCGAAGGGCGCCGATCGCGTCGTTATCATCGAGGACACGCGCGAGCTGCAATGCGCCGCGCCGAACCTCGTCTCGATGCGGACGAAGGACGGCGTGGCGACGCTCTCGGATCTCGTCCGCTCCTCGCTGCGCCTGCGACCCGATCGTATTCCGATCGGCGAGGTACGGGGCTCCGAAGCCCTCGACCTTCTCAAGGCGTGGGGCACCGGCCACCCCGGCGGCATCGGCACGATCCATGCCGGTTCCGGCATCGGCGCGCTGCGCCGCCTCGAGCAACTCATCCAGGAGGCCGTCGTCACCGTCCCGCGCGCGCTGATCGCCGAGACGATCGATCTCGTCGCCGTCCTCTCCGGTCGTGGTTCCGCCCGCCGGCTGGCCGAGCTCGCCCGCGTCGAAGGGCTCGGCCCGGACGGCGATTACCGCATCACCCCCGCAACCACCCCGAACGGAGAAGCTGAATGAATTCGCCCGCCATTCCGGATGTCACCAACCCGCCCGTCCTGTCCACGATCCCCGCCCATCGGGAGCCGCCGGTCGGCTCGCTCATGCGCGGTGCCTACAAGCGTCTCTCCGCATCGACTGCGCTCCTCACCATCATGATGCTGGCCGCCACGTCGCCAGCCTATGCCTCCGGCTCATCGATGCCCTGGGAGCAACCCCTTCAGCAGATCCTCCAGTCGATCGAAGGGCCGGTCGCCAAGATCGTCGCGGTGATCATCATCATCGCGACGGGCCTTGCGCTCGCCTTTGGCGATACGAGTGGCGGCTTCCGTAGGCTGATCCAGATCGTCTTCGGCCTCTCGATCGCATTCGCCGCGTCGAGCTTCTTCCTGTCGTTCTTCTCCTTTGGCGGCGGAGCGCTCGTCTGATGGCGGTCGCGTTCGAACAATTGGACGAGGTGCCGGGTTACACGGTGCCGGTCCACCGCGCTCTGACCGAGCACATCCTGCTCGGCGGCGCCCCGCGATCGATCGCCATCATGAACGGCACGCTGGCCGGAGCGGTCGGCTTGGGCCTGCGGCTCTGGCTGGTCGGGATCGCAATCTGGGCAATCGGCCATTTCATCGCCGTCTGGGCCGCCCGCCGTGACCCGCTCTTTGTCGAGGTCGGCCGCAGGCACCTGCGCATCCCGGCTTTCCTCGCGGTCTGAGGGAGGCGCTGCCGATGATGAACCTTGCCGAATATCGCGGCTCAGCATCGCGTCTTGCGGACTATCTGCCCTGGGTCGCGCTCGTTGCTACAGGCGTCGTGCTCAACAAGGACGGATCGTTCCAGCGCACCGCGAAGTTCCGCGGTCCCGATCTTGATTCCGCCGTCGCGGCCGAGCTGGTCGCCGTCGCCAGCCGTATCAACAACGCCTTCCGTAGGCTTGGCTTGGGCTGGAGCATCTTCGTCGAAGCGCAGCGTCACGAAGCCGACACCTATCCGGACAGCAGTTTCCCCGATCCGGCTTCCGGCCTGGTCGATGCCGAGCGCAAGGCGGGGTTCGAGGAAGCGGGCGCCCATTTCGTCTCCAGCTACTTCCTGACCTTCTTGTTCCTTCCGCCAGCGGAGGAAGCCGCACGCACCGAGTCCTGGCTGTACGAAGGCCGCGAACGTTCGGGCATCGATCCGCACGAGATCCTGCGGGCCTTCACCGATCGCACCGACCGCGTGCTGGCGCTTCTCGACGGCTTCATGCCGTCCTGCCGCTGGCTCGATGATGGCGAGACGCTGACCTACCTGCATTCGACGATTTCGACGAAGCGTCACCGCGTCCGCGTCCCCGAAACCCCGGTCTACCTCGATGCGCTTCTGGCCGACCAGCCGCTGACCGGCGGGCTGGAACCGCGCCTTGGCGACCAGAACCTGCGCATTCTAACTATCATCGGGTTCCCGACGGCAACGACGCCCGGGTTGCTCGACGACCTCAACCGGCTGGCCTTTCCATATCGCTGGTCGACGCGCGCGATCCTGCTCGACAAGACCGACGCGACGAAACTCCTGACCAAGATCCGCCGGCAGTGGTTCGCCAAGCGCAAGAGCATTGCGGCGATCCTGAAGGAAGTGATGACCAACGAGCGGTCCGTGCTCGTGGACACTGACGCGGCGAACAAGGCGGCGGACGCCGATCTCGCGCTACAGGAGCTCGGCGCCGACGTGGCCGGGCTGGCCTACGTCACGGCGACCATCACCGTCTGGGACGCCGACGCGCGCCTTGCCGACGAGAAACTGCGGCTGGTCGAGAAGGTCATTCAGGGTCGCGACTTCACGGCCATGATCGAGACCGTGAACGCCGTTGACGCATGGCTCGGCAGCTTGCCGGGCCATGCCTACGCCAATGTCCGCCAGCCGCCGATCTCGACACTCAATCTCGCCCACATGATCCCCCTGAGCGCCGTGTGGGCGGGGCCGGAACGGGACGAGCACTTCAATGCGCCCCCCTTGCTTTACGGCAAGACCGAAGGCTCGACCCCGTTCCGGTTGTCTCTGCATGTCGGCGACGTCGGCCATACCCTGGTGGTCGGCCCGACCGGCGCGGGCAAGTCCGTGCTGCTCGCCCTCATGGCTTTGCAGTTCCGCCGCTACCCACGCAGCCAGGTCTTCGCGTTCGATTTCGGCGGGTCGATCCGGGCGGCCGCGCTAGCCATGGGCGGCGACTGGCATGATCTTGGTGGCGGCCTTACCGAAGGCTCCGATGTCTCGGTCTCCCTCCAGCCGCTCGCCCGCATTCATGACACCTATGAGCGCGCCTGGGCCGCCGACTGGATCGTCGCGATCCTGTCCCGTGAGGGCATCACGATTACGCCCGAGGCGAAGGAGCACATCTGGACCGCGTTGACCTCGCTCGCATCCGCGCCGATCGAGGAACGGACGATCACGGGCCTCAACGTTCTGCTCCAGTCGAACGATCTCAAGCAGGCGCTTCGTCCCTATTGCGTCGGCGGCCCCTATGGTCGGCCGCTCGACGCGGAGACCGAACATCTTGGCTCGGCCGACGTGCAGGCGTTCGAGATCGAGGGCCTTGTGGGTACGGGCGCCGCGCCCGCCGTGCTCGCCTACCTGTTCCATCGCATCGGCGACCGGCTGGACGGCCGCCCGACCTTGCTCATCATCGACGAGGGATGGCTTGCCCTCGATGACGAGGGCTTCGCCGGCCAGCTCCGCGAATGGCTGAAGACGCTCAGAAAGAAGAACGCCTCGGTCATCTTCGCTACGCAGTCGCTGTCCGATATCGACAATTCAGACATCGCGCCGGCGATCATCGAGAGCTGCCCGACTCGGCTGCTGCTGCCGAACGAACGAGCCATCGAACCGCAGATCACGGCGATCTACAGGCGGTTCGGCCTCAACGACCGCCAGATCGAGATCCTCGCGCGGGCGACCCCCAAGCGGGACTACTACTGCCAGTCGCGCCGCGGAAATCGCCTGTTCGAGCTCGGCCTTTCCGAACTCGGCCTCGCGCTCTGCGCCGCGTCCTCGAAATCCGACCAGACGCTGATCGCCAACCTCGTCGCCGAACACGGCCGCGACGGCTTTCTCCCCGCATGGCTCGATGCCCGCGACGTCGGCTGGGCCATCGATCTTCTTCCCGGTTTTCAAACGCTCACCCCCCAGCCCGAAAAGGAGCTTTAGCCATGATCGTCCGTCGTCTTCGCAAATCCTCCGCGGTCCTCGCAGCGTCCATGCTGGCGGCTATGCCGCTCGCGATGTCGCCGTTTGCGATGTCGCCGGTCTATGCCTGGAGGATCGTCTACGACCCCACCAACTACGCGCAGAATGTCCTGACTGCCGCGCGTACGCTTGAGCAGATCAACCATCAGATCACCTCGCTTCAGAATGAAGCGACCATGCTCATCAACCAGGCGCGCAATCTCGCGAATCTGCCGTTCTCCTCGCTCCAGACGCTTCAGCAGAATGTTCAGAAGACCCAGCAGCTCCTGAAGCAGGCGCAGAACATCGCCTTCGACGTGCAGAACATCGACCAGATGTTCCAGCAGCAATACGGCACCGTCTCGATGTCGGCGAGCGATCAGCAGCTCGTCAGCGCCGCGCGCAGCCGCTGGCAGAACACCGTCGGAAGCCTGCAGGACGCGATGCGCGTCCAGGCAGGCGTCGTCGGTAACATCGACACCAACCGCACGCAGATGAGCGAACTGGTGAACCAGAGCCAGGGCGCGACCGGCGCGCTTCAGGCGACTCAGGCCGGCAACCAGCTCCTCGCCCTCCAGTCGCAGCAGCTCTCCGATCTCGTCGCGCTGCTCGCAGCCAACGGCCGTTCGGGCGCGCTGACGGAGGCCGAGCGCTCCGCAGCAGCCGAGCAGGGGCGTGAGCAGCGCCGCCGCTTCCTGACGCCCGGTTCCGGCTATCAGGCCGGCAGCGCGCGGATGTTCAACGGCAATTGAGGCCGGAAAGGAGCACCGTCATGGACAGCAAGATGCTGGCCCGGCTGGCCGCTGTGGTCTTCGTCGCCATCGCCATCACGGCGGCGGTCGTCGAGATGACCCGCAAGGATGAGGAGCCGGCGGGACCGTCGGCGCCTATCGTCGAGCCCGCGCGCGATCCGCTGCGCGAGGGCCAGCGCCGGTGCCAGCAGCTTGGGGCAACGGCCGCGAGCGACAGCGAATGCCTGCGCGTCTGGGCCGAGACACGTGATCGCTTCCTCGGCCGTCCGGCTGCGCCTGTATCGCCGTCGTCAGACGACAGGCGGTGATCCATGGGCGGCTCAGGGGTAATCGACAGCTTTCTTGGAACATTCACCCAATACATCGACAGCGGCTTCGGCATGCTCAGCGGCGAGGTGGCCTTCATCGCGACCACGCTGATCGTCATCGATGTCACTCTCGCGGCGCTGTTCTGGAGCTGGGGCGCCGATGACGACATCATCGCACGTCTCGTCAAGAAGACGCTGTTCGTCGGTGTGTTCGCCTATCTGATCTCCAACTGGAACAACCTCGCGAAGATCGTCTTCGACAGCTTTTCAGGTCTTGGCCTCAAAGCCTCCGGCACGGGCTTTACCGCGCAGGATCTCCTCCGCCCCGGCAAGGTGGCGCAGACCGGCCTCGACGCGGCACGGCCGCTGCTCGAATCCATCTCCGATCTGATGGGCTGGATCGCGTTCTTCGAGAATTTTATCCAGATCGCCTGCCTGCTTTTCGCCTGGGCGCTCGTCATTCTCGCCTTCTTCATCCTGTCCGTGCAGCTCTTCGTGACGTTGATCGAGTTCAAATTATCCACGTTGGCCGGCTTTGTTCTGATCCCGTTCGGCCTGTTCGGAAAGACCGCCTTCATGGCCGAGCGCGTGCTCGGCAACGTGATCTCCAGCGGCATCAAGGTCCTCGTCCTCGCCGTCATCGTCGGCATCGGCTCGACGCTCTTTAGCCAGTTCACGCAGGGGTTCGGTGGGCAGACACCGAGCATCGACGACGCCATGGCGGTCGTGCTCGCCGCGCTCTCGCTCGTTGGCCTCGGTATCTTTGGACCCGGCATCGCGTCCGGCCTCGTCAGTGGCGGTCCGCAGCTTGGCGCAGGCGCCGCAGTCGGCACGGGTCTCGCCGTGGGCGGCGCCGCGCTCGCCGTTGGCGGCGGTGCGATGCTTGCCGCGAAGGGAGGAGCAGCCCTCCTTTCCGGTGGGGCCGCGGTAGCCCGTGGCGGAGCAGCGGCCGCCGGGGCGGCATCGTCGGCCTATACGCTCGGTTCCATGGGGCAGTCCGGTGCATCGGGCGTGGCGTCCGGCGTCGCACGCGCGGCCGGTTCAGGCGCCACATCACCCTTGCGTCGCGCCGCCTCGCGCGCGTCCGAGAGCATGAAATCCAGTTTTTCCGACGGCGCCCGCGCCGGGCTCAGTGCCACCGGCGGCACGTCCACGATGGGGTCGGCCGGCGGCGAGGCAGAGCCTTCTTCCGTCGCGCCCGCGACGACGACCGAACAGCCCCCCGCATGGGCCCAGCGCATGAAGCGCGGCCGCCATGTCTCTCACGGCGTCAGCGCCGCCGCGCATGCCGTCCGTTCCGGCGACAGCCACGGATCCGGAGCATCCGTCAATCTCTCTGAAAGTGACCGTTCATGAATCTCTTCAAAAGGCCCGCCGTTCATTACGGCAAGACACCCCAACCAGAAACACCGTACCAGAGGGCGAGCCAAGTCTGGGACGAGCGTATCGGCTCGGCCCGCGTGCAGGCGAAGAACTGGCGCACCATGGCGTTCGGCTCGCTCATCCTGTCGGCCGGCTTTGCCGCCGCCCTGGTCTACCAATCGGCGCGAGGAACCGTCGTGCCATGGGTTGTTCAGGTGGACAATCTCGGCCAGGCGCAGGCGGTCGCGCCCGCCACAGCCGATTTCCGCCCGACCGATCCGCAAGTCGCCTGGCACCTCGCGCGTTTCATCGAACAGACGCGGAGCATTCCGGCCGACCCGATCATCGTCCGGCAGAACTGGCTTCGAGCATACGAATGGACGACGGATCGCGGCGCTGCGGCACTCAATGACTACGCCCGCGCCAACGACCCATTCACAAAGGTAGGCAAGCAGCAGATCGCCGTCGAGGTCTCCAGCGTCATACGCGCATCGCCCGACAGCTTCCGTGTCGCCTGGACAGAGAGGCATTTCGAGAACGGCCAGCTCTCCACGACCCAGCGATGGACAGCGATCCTGACCATCGTGATCCAGCCACCGCGCGACGCCGAGCGGATCAAGGTCAATCCGCTGGGAATCTACGTCAACGCCATCAACTGGTCGCGGGAGATGAGCCAATGAAATCGGCTTTCCGCAAATGCGCCATTCCGTCTTTTCGTAAATCCGTGCTTCCGGTTCTGCTTCTTTCCGCCACTATGTTGGCCGGCTGCGCGACGCCACAGAAGCCGCCCGAAATCACTTACGACCGCGACGTGCCCGCGTTGCCGGCCGTGCCCGTGGCTGTCACCGACGATCGACCGCGCCCGATCCATACCCCTCCGGGCTGGACACCGGCAAAAGGCGGCACGGCCGCCACCACGCCGACGGCCCGCGTCGAGAACGCCAACGCCGCAGCGCGGGTGCAGCCGCGCCGGGAGGGCTACTTCAACGCCATCCAGGTCTACCCATGGTCCGAAGGCGCCCTCTATCAGGTCTATGCCGCGCCTGGACAGATCACCAACATCGCGCTGGAGCCTGGCGAGAGTCTGACCGACGCTGGCCCGATCGCGGCCGGTGATACCGCGCGCTGGATCATCGGCGACACCGAGAGCGGCAGCGGCCCGACCCGACGCGTCCACATCCTCGTGAAACCGAGCCGCGTCGACATATCGACGAACCTTGTCGTAACGACCGATCGCCGCGTCTACATGATCGAGCTGCGCTCAGGCGCCAAGCCCTACATGCCTTCGGTGGCGTGGGCATACCCGCAGCCACGAGGCGGACAGGGGCAGACCGTTCCGGCAACGCCGGTCATTCCAGCCGTCGCTTCCCGCAACTACCGCTACGGCCTGAGCGGCGGCAACCCGCCCTGGAAGCCCGTCTCCGTCTATGACGACGGTCGGCGCGTTTACATCGACTTTCCGCGTGGCATCGTCCAAGGCGAGATGCCACCGATCTTCGTGATCGGGCCGGAGGGCGAGGCCCAGATCGTCAACACCCGCGTCCACCGACACATCCTGATCGTCGATCGTCTGTTCGGCGCGGCTGAATTGCGCCTCGGAAGCGGTGATAAGCAGCAAACGGTGAGGATTGTCCGTACCGACGGGAGGCCCGCGTCATGAGCGAGGCAAACAGCAATACGAGCGCTCCAATGCGCCTGCGGGCGGAGCCGCCGCGCGTAACCCGGCTGTCGCGCAAGGTGCTTGCGAGCGTCACGGCCGTCGCTCTGGTCGGCATAGGCGGCGCCCTGATTTACGCACTCCAGACCCGGAACGCCGGCCGCGACGGAGAGGAGCTTTACTCGACAGCCAACCGCCAGACCGCGGATGGTCTTGCCGGATTGCCGCGAGACTACACCGGCCCTGTTCTTGGCCCGCCCTTACCAGGCGATCTCGGACGACCCATTCTGGACGCGCAGAACCGAGGCCAGCCCGTCGTTCCTCCGACGATCACGACGCCGGCGGTCGACCAAGCCGAACAACGCCGCATCGCGGAGGAAGAGGCCGCGCGCACGTCGCGCGTCTTCTTCCAGACCCAGCCGGGCACGACCCCGGCAGCGCCGGGAGGTTCAACCACACCCGGCCTTGCCGGTGTCGATCTCGCCGGGCTCGCGGGTCAAGCCGGCCAGCAAACCGCGCAGGATCGACAGAGCGCTTTCCTCAATGGGCCGGTCGATCGCCGCACAACCTCGTTGGATCGCGTCATGGCACCAGCTTCGCCCTTCGTGCTCCAGGCCGGTGCGGTTATCCCGGTAGCACTTATCACCGGGATACGCTCCGATCTTCCAGGCCAAATCACAGCCCAGGTGACGGAAAATATCTACGACAGTCCGACCGGTCGCAGCCTTCTCGTTCCGCAGGGGACGAGGATCATCGGTCAGTACGACAACAATGTCCAGTTTGGCCAAAGGCGGGTCCTGCTGGTCTGGAACCGCCTGATCTTCCCGAACGGCCGATCTATGGTCCTCGAACGCCAGCCCGGCGCCGACACGCAGGGCTATGCCGGGCTTGAGGATGGCGTCGATTATCACTGGTGGGATCTGATGAAGGCGGCCGGGCTGTCCACGCTACTCGGCATCGGAACCGAATTGGCGACCGACGACGAGGACCGCCTCATCCGAGCCATCCGAGACGGGGCGCAGGACACCATCAATCAGGCCGGACAGCAGATCGTCCAGCGTCAGCTTCAGGTCGCACCGACACTGACCATCCGGCCCGGCTTCCCGGTCCGGGTTATCGTTACCCGCGACCTTGTGCTCGAACCCTACAGGAGTTGAACATGACAAAGCTCAAACTCGGTCCCCTGGCCGACGACAAGCCGGTGAAGGTGGCCATAGAGCTTCCCGCCCAGCTTCACCGCGACCTCACTGCTTATGCCGAGATCCTCTCTCGTGTAACTGGCCAATCCGTCTCCGATCCAGCAAAGCTAATCGTTCCTATGCTGGAACGCTTCATCGCGACGGATCGCGCCTTCGTAAAGCTCCGGCGTCATACTACTTAGATCGGAAGGTATCCAACGATCGATAAGCACGCGACAAACGATCGTGACATTTTCCTGGCCATGCTGAGGAGGCGTCGTAGAGCTGGATTATCATTCCTCCTGGACCACACCGCGCTGAACGGAAGGATGTCGTTGAGGATTGGACGGTAGGTGATACCGGGCATCTGAGCAGCAACCATCGCTTCGCTGACGATCGTCAAACCCTGCCCGATCGCCACAAGAGACAGGAGATTGTCTCGACCTACATATTGCGCTTGAATATCTGGATGATAGCCAAGAGTTGCCAACCGCCGTACCAGATAATCCCGTATCTCTGGGCCAGGGGCCGCATCGCTTACTACAAACGATTCGAATACCAAATCAGGCCATTCTAAACTCTCTCGTCCTGAAAGGTTATGGCCGACCGGCAACACTGCAAAAACACGCTCCGACCAGAAATGAGTGGTCTCGCACTCAGGCCAATCCTGAGTGCCGGTAAGAAAAGCGACGTCCATCTCGAACTTGCGGATAGCGGTTACGTGTTGCTCGGGGTGGCCTTCGACGAACTCTATTTTAACTTTGGCGTGGCTTTTGTCGTAGGCACTGACCAGTTCGGCCAGGAATCCCGATGCGATCGACGAGAATATTCCTATCCTCAGCCGCCCATTCTCCGCACGCCCGATATTACCCAAATCTTCGACGCTCTGCCGAATGAACCTAAGCACTCTGCGTGCTTGAGGCAGAAATCGTTCTCCCGCAAACGTGAGAGTAATGCCAAAATTATGACGGTGGAATAGTGACGTCCCTATATGATCTTCCAGATCACGGACGCACCTGCTGATGGTTGATTCCTGTATTTCTAACGATTTACCCGCCTTTCGAAAACTCCCTTGCTCCGCTGATGCAACAAAGTAACGCAAATGACGGATTTCAATCCAAGATTCATAGATTTTTCTAGCTTTATTGACCATGTATCCTATTTATAGGTGAGTGGAGCGGCGATAGATTTTTTAATACTATTCCAAGCAATCGTTTCTTATGACATTTTGATGTAGTCGCCTGGCGCGTCTGCAAGCGGCGTAATGACCGTGCTGGCGTTCAAGTGTCGCGCGGATGCGTCGCGCGCTTGAGACCTCTCGGCCATCCAATCCGCCCATTCCGGCCACCAAGATCCTGGCTTGACGGGCGTATTCTCCACCCAATCGTCGGGAGAGACATAGGTATCGCCGCGCGCTCGCCTACTGACCTGATACTGGCGCCGCGGGCGGCCCGGCTCACTGACGATTCCTGCATTGTGACCTCCATTCGTCAGAGCGAAGGTGACCTCCGTCGCTGTGAGAAGATGCAGTTTGTAGACAGAGCGCCATGGCGCAACGTGATCGGTGGTTGTGCCGACGCAGAATATCGGGAGGTTGATATCCCCAAGCGAAATAGGCTTGCCCCCCACCTGATATCGGCCGGATGCCAGGTCGTTCTGCAGGTAGAGACGACGAAGATATTGTGAATGCATCTTCGCGGGCAGACGTGTGCCGTCGGCATTCCAGGCCATCAGATCGTTCATCGGTCTGCGGTCACCCAAGAGATACTCATTGATGATGCGCGACCAAAACAGGTCGTACGAGCGTAGCAACTGGAAGGCCGCCGTCATCTGCTCGGCATGCAGGTAGCCGACTTCGGCCATCTGCGCTTCGAGGAGCGCGATCTGGCTTTCGTCGATGAGCAGACCGAGCTCGCCTGGCTCGCTGAAATCCGTCTGGGCTGCGAGCAGGCTCACGGATGCCAGCCTGTCGTCGAGGTCGCGGGCCATGGCGGCCGCAGCGATGGAAAGCAGCGTACCGCCGAGGCAATAGCCAGCCGCATGCACTCTGGCGCCGGCCGCAATCGTGTTGACTGTGGAGAGCGCAGCGTGGAAACCAAGGTCGAGATACTCGGCCATGCCCATGTCGCGGTCGCCGGGATCCGGGTTTTTCCAGGAGATGCAGAAGACGGTGAAACCCTGATCGACAAGGTAGCGGATCAGGGAATTGTGGGGCGACAGATCAAGAATGTAGTATTTCATGATCCATGCAGGAACGATCAGGATCGGTTCCGGATGGACCACTTCCGTGGTGGGCTCGTACTGGATGAGCTCGATCAGCCGGTTCCTGAACACGACCTTGCCCGGCGTGGCGGCGACGTCCTTTCCTACGACAAAATTCTCCGTCCCGGCCGGGGGCTGATTGGCCATTCGGCGCGCGATGTCGTCGAACAGGTTGGAGAGGCCACGCGCCAGATTGGCTCCGTTTTCATCGAGGCTTTTCCTGATGACGACTGGATTAAGCATCGCGAGATTACTGGGCGAAAGCATCTCCATCCACTGCTCCACACCGAAGGCGACGAGACGCTGATGATGCGGGTCAACGCCCCAGACATCGCGCGTGGCCTCTCCCCACCAGCGACGTTGCATTTCGAAGGACTGTCCGAACAGGTTGAACGGCCATTGGCCCCATGAGGGGTCGGCGAACCGCCGGTCCGACAAAGGTGGCAAGGCGCCAGCACTCTGACCATCGTCACTCTGGGAAAGTCCTGCCTTGATGATGGTCTGGATTCGCTCCAGTTGATCAAGCGCCAATCGCGAGAGTTCGGCGCGCTTACCCGGACTTGTCGCGAGATGGCTTGCCCAGTCCATCCACGCGAGCAAGGGCGATTCCGGTGAAATCGAAGACCATGCACGCGACCACGCTGCGTGCGCCTCTTCGTCCAGTTCCTTGCTCGATTTTTCTTCTTTTCTTGATTCCATCTCAGTCACTTCCACCCGCCGCGACCATCGGCGGGCCCGGCAAACATTTCGGTTCCTAGTTAGTTGAGGCCGCCCGAAGCTCGGGTCACGTCCTCTGGGGGCGTCCACGCCTCGGAGGAGATTTCGCTTCAGATGTGCCGGCGGCCGGCGCTTGCGTCGCCTGGGGGGACGGCGCGGCAGGTTCCGAACCCGTCACTGGCGGCGTTTCGGCCTCAACCGCTTTTGCCTGCCGGGCTTTCTCCGCTGCGCGCCCGAACATCTCCGTCACCTGCGCAAGGGCCGCATTGCCCGCATCCGGGAGCGTGTCGCCGCCAGCGTGCGCCAGTTCCGAGATGATCATTGCGACCCTGTCGATCTCGTCGGCGTCCGACCCTTCGAGCAGCGCAGGGAGCGCTTCGATGGTCGCATCGCCCTTATAGGCAAGCAGCAGGGCCTGTTCGCGCACGAGCCGCCGGAAGAAGCCGGGATCGAAACCGGAATGAGCACCGTCGTTCCAGAACCGGGCAGCGTGGTGGTAGAGACGTTCGTCGATGCTGCCCTGGTGATGGAGGACATGGAACAGGGCGCGAAGGGAGGCCTCCAGCAGCCCGCCCTTGTGCAACTGGTCGTCCAAGCGGGCGACCATCTGCCGGACCATCTCGCGGTGCTCGGGGGTATCACCTGGATGGGGCCGGGCCGGACGCGCGTCGTCCATCGTCTGTCCGGCGAGAGCCTTCAGTCCCGGCGAGCCGTACAGGACATCGAACCACATCGCGTAGATCTGGTCCCGGTGGTCGCGATATCGATCCAAGAAATGCTCGACTGCACGCGACAGGTCCTGCTGCATGACGAGGAACGGATTGTCGGAAGGCACCGGCTGACGGTTCTGGCGAACCTCGCTGGCGAGCTCGCTCACGGTGCTCGCCAGCGGATGGTCGCTCGACCATAGTTCGAACGATGCCCGCAGCGGATGAAGCGCCTGCAGCCATCGGGCGGAGTAGGACGTCGAGAAGGCCCGTATCCAGGGCTGCAGCGTGTTGCGGTAGAGAGCCAGGTTGATGTCGGAGACCCGGGCGGCCGCGGCGAAGCGGCAGTCCGATTCCGGATCCGGACGGACAATGTCGCGAACTTCCCCGATGCTGCTGCGCCTGACCGACATCAGGTGGGAGTCGGCGAAGTCGCGGACGTCCTGGGGCGTGGCGTCGACCGTCGCCCGATAGATGCCCGCGGGGAAGAGGTCGATCTGGTCGATCATGCTCGCGAACTTGCGGTGCTCCTTCTTGCCGACGCTGCTGGAGACGAAGATGCCGAGATGGCCGATGCTGTCATGCGTGGTGTAGAGGATGGTCTGGTCGTGGCTGAGCACCTCGTCGTCATCGCGATAAAGGTCGGTGATCCAGCCCAGGGCCTGCGCAGGCGGGGTGATGTTGTCGCCGTATGAGCAGAAGACGACGATCGGCGAGCGGATGTTGCGCAGGTCGATGCGCAAGCCGTCGGAGGTCATGAGTTGCGCGGTCGAGAGCTTGTTGCCGATGAACAGGTTGTCGACGATGTACTGCATCTCGACGTCGTTGAGGAAGACGTAGCCGCCCCAGTATTTCTCGAAACCGATATAGCGCTCGGCCTCGGTGTCGGCGCTTGCGTAGACGTTGTACTGCTTCGACCAGAGCGTGTTGGCGGGATCGAGGTTCTCGAAGTTCTGCACGAGCCATGCGCCGTCGAATCGGCCGGCGCCTATGTCGCCGGTCAGCGCGGTCAGCCAGCTCCCACCGAGCAGGCCGCCGGCATAGCGCATCGGATTGTTGCCCGCCCAGTAGGACAGCGGCGTGCCGGCTACGATCAGCGGCCCGAACAGGTCTGGCCAGACCGCCGCCGCCATCAGCAATTGCCAGCCGGCCTGACAATTACCGATCACCGCCGGCTTGCCCTTGCTTCCGGGATGCAACCCGCCGACTCGCTCGACGAAGGCCGAGAAGGTGCGCATGACATCCTCGATGGTCTGGCCGGGAACGGGATCGGGCAGGAAGCCCACGAAGTAGCACGGGTGACCAGCCTTGATCGCGGCGCCGATCTCGCTGTCGGGCTTAAAGCCGCCGATGCCGGGCCCATGCCCGGCGCGCGGGTCGATTACGATGAACGGGCGCCGCGTCTCGTCGGCCTTCTGGCCGCCGGACGGTACGATCCGCACGAGCGCATAGTTGGTCGGTCGCGGCAGGTCCGCCCCCGACATGACGGATTCGAAGGGGAAGTTGAGGACGCCGGGACTGCCGTCCCGCAGCTTGTCGCGATACTGGTCGCCCACCTGTCTCTCAATATCCGCATACAGGATCGAGCGCTGCCATGCATCGATCCCATAGGCATAGGCCGCTTGCAGCAGCGCCAAAGGATCGCCATGCAAATCCGACCATTGCGTTTTTGAGGTTGTTGGCTCGGACATGGGTTTCCTCCGATGCATCGCCATTTGACAAGGACAGGACGAAGGCTCGCGCCTCAACCTGACGGTTCAGTTCGCCTCCAGCGCCAGAGCCACGCCCTGTCCACCACCGATGCACAGCGTCGCCAGACCTTTCCGCGCGCCACGTCGTTGCATCTCATGAATGAGCGTCACAAGGATGCGCGCCCCCGAGGCGCCGATGGGATGCCCGAGCGCGATCGCGCCGCCGTTGACGTTGACCTTCGAAGTATCCCAGCCGAGCTCCTTGTTCACAGCCAGCGCCTGTGCCGCGAAAGCCTCGTTGGCCTCGATGAGATCGAGATCGCCGATGGTCCAGCCGGCCCGCTTGAGCGTGCGCTGCGTGGCGCTGACCGGGCCAATGCCCATGATGGCGGGATCTACGCCGGCGCTGGAATATCCTCTGATCCAACCCAGCACGGGCAGCCCGAGGGTCTTCGCCTTGGCCGCGCTGGCGAGTACGAGCAGGGCGGCGCCGTCGTTGATCGTCGAGGCATTGCCAGCGGTCACCGTGCCGTCCTTCCTAAAGGGCGGCTTGAGCTTGGCGAGTCCTTCTGCCGTCGTGTCCGCGCGCGGTTGCTCGTCGGTGTCGAAAACGACCGGGTCACCCCTGCGCTGTGGAATGGTGATCGGTGTGATCTCGTCGCGGAAACGGCCGGAAGCGCTCGCGGTGACGGCCTTGTTCTGCGAGGCGGCGGCAAACGCATCCTGATCCTCACGCGTGATCGAATAGCGCTCCGCGAGGTTCTCGGCCGTGATGCCCATGTGACAATCGTTGAAGGCGTCCCAGAGACCGTCCCGGATCAGGCTGTCCTCGATCTGTGCATGGCCGAGCCGAAGTCCCGTGCGGGCCCTGGGCAGCAGATAGGGGGCAAGCGACATGTTCTCCTGGCCGCCGGCCAGAACGAGATCGGCGTCCCGGGCGCGGATCGCCTGAGCCGCAAGATGGACCGCCTTCAGGCCCGAGCCGCAGACCTTGTTCAACGTGAGTGCCGGCACCGCATGGGGGAGGCCGGCCTTGAGGGCGGCCTGGCGCGCCGGATTCTGTCCGCCTCCGGCCGAAACGACCTGCCCGAGAATGACCTCATCGATTTCTTCGGGGGCGATTCCCGTCTCCTCGAGCACGCTGCGGATCAGCGCGGCACCGAGATCGGAGGCCGGCAGGTTGGCAAGGCTGCCCTGGAAGGCACCGATGCCGGTCCGTGTTGCTGCCAGTACGGCGACGTCCTTCGTCATTCTCAACTCCTTAAGTCGCCGGCACGCACGGGACGACGCGGGACCTTTCGCCCCGTGCGTGCCGGCGCGGCGTCAGTACATGTGCTGGCCGCCGTTCATCGCGATGTTGCTGCCGGTCATGTAGGCGGCGGCGTCACTTGCGATGAAGGCGACGAGCGCCGCGATTTCGTCGGGTTCACCGAGGCGCCCGACCGGGATGGCGCCGACGATCTTGGCGAGAACATCCTCGGGGACCGCTGTCACCATCTTGGTGGCGAGATAGCCGGGCGAGACCGTGTTGACGGTAATTCCCTTCCTGGCAACTTCCTGAGCCAACGCCTTGGTGAAGCCATGGATACCTGCCTTCGCGGCAGAGTAGTTAGTTTGCCCGAACTGGCCTTTGCTCCCGTTGATCGATGAGATGTTGATGATCCGCCCCCAGCCGCGTTCGAGCATACCGTCGATGAGAGGCTTGGTGACGTTGAACAGCGAGTCGAGATTGACCCGCAGGACCGCGTCCCAGTTTTCCTTCTCGAGCTTGCGGAACGTGGCGTCGCGGGTGATGCCCGCGTTGTTGACGAGAATGTCGACCCGATGGCCGTCGGTGCCGATGCGCTCGGCCATGCGCAGACATGACTTGAAATCGGCGACATTCACGTCGTAGGAAACGAAACTGTAGCCTTTGGCTTTCTCGGCGGATAGCCATTCGCGGGCGGAACCCTCGTCGCGTGCATGGGTCACGAGCACCTTGTGGCCTGCGTCGTGTAGAGCCCGGGCGATTGCCTCGCCCAGGCCTCCCATGCCACCGGTCACCAAAGCAGTCCTTGGTTCAGTCGACATCGTTCACGCGCCAGCGGATTTTTCAGAAGTCTTCACGCCCGGAACAGGCCAGAGGTTGGCCCACTGCTTGAAGATGTCCCGGATCGGTTGCGCCGAACCCACGCCGCCCACAGTCTCGCTGACAGCTTTCTGCCAGGTTTCGATCGCCTCCTGGAGGCCACTGGTGAACGCCGCCTGATTGCTGATCGCCACTTGGGTAAGCTCTTGCGTATCTCCGACACGCTGCTGTAACTGCCGCCAGAACGATTCGCCTGGCAGTGTCGCGAGGCTTTGCCAGTTCTCGGCTTTGCGAAGGCCTTCGATCTCGGCCTTGACCTCGGCGATGCCTTCGGCGCTCGCCTGGGAAGCAACATCGACCCACCGCTTGCCGCCCTCCTGGAGGAGGCGGTTGATCTGAATCTGCAATTCAAGGTTGGCTTTGTGCAATTTAAGGGGCACGACGTCGACACTCATGGAAACCTTCCTTCGGTTTTGATTTGCCCGGGGGCGGGATTTTAGACCATCGCTTCGATCGCCCGGCGGAGTCGCTTGCATCTCGCATCGGCGAAGCCGAAAATGGGATGCTGCGGCGAGGCATGTGGGACGAGCTGCCGCGTGATCTTTTGGCTGGTCCTGTATTTGGCTCCCAGCAAACCTGCTTTTTGTCGAGATCGTGACAGAAATCTGCGGCTGGCATGTACCAGTCCGGATGAGGGAATGCCCACAAGCTCCTCCAAACGGGCCAGAGACAGACCTAAGTCTGCAGCGCTAAGGGTAGCGAGCCGGGAACAAAAGTTCTATATTTAATTAAGCCCATAAGACTTGTATTACTCGCCGTAGTTCGGAATATGTTTCAATATTAATCGCCTTGATGCTCATGCATGACTCCAGATTCTAAGAACAACTTTAAACTATAGTTACGATCAATTAGATGCCGTTCTTTATCATCGGTAGATGACGACTCAATCATCAGCTGATGACAGTGCGCGAACCATATGTAAATCGGGTTCGGCTTGTCAATAGCGTTCAAAACAATGACCGCTTGCGCATCGGGCGCCGTCGATCCGGGATCGCGGATCGAGGCGGATCAACGAACATTTCGGCGGAGTTAACAGGGTAATCCGTCGACCCGTTACGTTTGACACCAGCTACGACCTCCTACGAGCTTGATCGCGGCGAGGCGGTTTTGTGCGTGCCTGTCGTGCTTGGTTGCGATTCGTCCAAAGCTTTTGATGCGATTGGAAAAGCGCTCGACGAGATCTCGCTGGCGGTAGCGCGGTGCGAGAGGGCATAGGTGACCTTGCTGTTTGCCTTGAGGGGGAAAACGAAATCAGCAAAGGAGGACATTCAGATCGTCAGAATCGTGGAAACTGAAGACGTCCGTCGGGTTAAATCACCATAGTTTCAGCGGCCCTGCATCAGTTTATCACGAGTTATCGATGCTCCGCGCCAATGGGTCTTCGGCTATTTCTCAGGCTAGCGGGGACCTCTGTTCATCAGCGCCGCCGCCGAGATGATTTCCAGCCTCTTTCTGGCGACCGGGAAGGCTGCTCTCAGGGAATGAAACCTAAGGGGCATTGGTGCGAAGGAGGGACCGACTAACCGCCTCCGAACAACCGATCCTGTTGATTTCGACGCCGGAGCGCGATGCAAATATCAGGTGACATACCCGCAGCATCAGCTATCGTCATCAGTCGTTGACCATTGGGTGTTAGAAATATACCGTGCGGTCAGTCGTTCACTCGCGAGTTGTATCGCCAGTGATATTTGCGCAGATCGCTTCCAGTTCTTAAGTCCCAACACGATCTCGCGCTTAGCAACGTGGATGCAACAAGGAACATTATGTCGCTTGATACCAGAAAATTATCGCTAATCGATCGCTACTGGCGTGCGGCCAATTATTTATCCGTTGGCCAGATTTATCTGATGGACAATCCGTTACTCCGCGAACCGCTGAAACCGGAGCATGTCAAACCGCGCCTCCTTGGGCATTGGGGAACGACCCCGGGGCTCAACTTCATCTATGCGCATTTGAATCGGATCATCACCGAGCGCGACGCGGACATCCTCTATGTCTGCGGGCCTGGGCACGGTGGCCCCGGCATGGTTGCGAATACCTGGCTGGAAGGCGTCTATTCCGAAACCTATCCCGAGATAGGTGATGATGAGCCCGGAATGAGACGGCTGTTCAAGCAATTCTCATTTCCAGGCGGCGTTCCGAGCCACGTTGCGCCGGAGACGCCAGGCTCGATCCATGAAGGCGGTGAGCTGGGTTATGCGCTGGTTCATGCCTACGGCGCCGCGCTAGACAATCCCGATTTGGTGGTGGCTTGCGTGGTAGGCGACGGCGAGGCAGAAACCGGACCGCTCGCGGCCGCATGGCATTCTAACAAATTTGTCAATCCGGCCCGTGACGGAATGGTTCTGCCCATCCTGCACCTCAACGGCTACAAGATCGCCAACCCCACCGTTCTTGCGCGGCTTTCCGACGACGAGTTGCAGCATCTTTTCATCGGCTACGGCTATGAGCCGTTCTTTGTCGAGGGTAGCGAGCCCGCTGAAATGCACCAGCAGATGGCCGGAGTGTTCGACACTGTCTTCGATCGGCTCGCTGCGATCCGAGGGAAGGCATCCTCGTCATCGGTGCGCCCGCAGTGGCCTATGATCATTCTGCGCAGCCCCAAGGGCTGGACAGGACCTAAGGTCGTGGACGGCAAGATGGTGGAGAACCACTGGCGCTCTCATCAAGTGCCGGTCGCGAATTGCCGCGAGGACGAAGGACACCGCGCTATCCTCGAGGAATGGCTGCGGAGCTACGGCCCGGAGGACTTGTTCGATGAAAGGGGCGCACTGAAGGCAGAGCTCAAGGCCTTGGCACCCAAGGGTCCGCGGCGCATGGGCGCCAATCCGCATGCCAACGGCGGCCTTCTGCGCAAGGAACTGCGTACACCCGACTTCCGCAGCTATGCCGTGGAGGTCGGCCGGCCCGGCGCGGCGGAAGCGCAGGCGACGAAAGTTCTCGGCGATTATCTACGCGACGTCCTACGGCTCAACGATGACGAGCGGAACTTCCGTGTGTTCGGGCCGGACGAGACGGCTTCCAACCGGCTCGGCAGCGTGTTCGAAGCGACGGACCGGGTCTGGATGGCCGAAACGCTCGAAACTGACGATCATCTGTCGCCCGACGGGCGCGTTATGGAAGTACTGTCCGAGCATCTGTGCCAGGGATGGCTTGAAGGCTACCTGCTCACTGGCCGCCATGGGTTCTTCTCTTGCTACGAGGCGTTCATCCACATTGTGGACTCCATGTTCAGCCAGCACGCCAAATGGCTGAAGGTTTCGCGCGAACTGGAATGGCGCAAGCCGATCTCCTCGCTAAACTATCTTCTGACTTCTCATGTATGGCGGCAGGATCATAACGGGTTCAGCCATCAGGATCCCGGCTTCATCGATCTCGTTGCAAACAAAAGCGCCGACATCGTCCGCGTCTATCTGCCCCCGGATGCGAATACCCTGTTGTGGGTCGGCGATCATTGCCTCAAGACGTGGGATCGGGTGAATGTCATTGTCGCTGGCAAACAGCCCGCGCCTCAATGGTTGACCATGACGGAGGCCGAGCAGCACTGCGAGGCGGGCCTTGGAATATGGGACTGGGCTGGAACCGAGGACGGATTGGAGCCAGACATCGTGATGGCCTGCGCCGGCGACGTGCCGACCATGGAAACGCTCGCCGCTGTCGACCTCTTGCGGCAGGCTCTGCCACATCTGCGCATCCGAGTCGTGAACGTCGTGGACCTGATGGCGCTGCAATCGCCGCAACACCACCCGCATGGTATTTCTAACGAGAAGTTCGACAGCATCTTCACACGCGACCGACCGGTGGTCTTTGCGTATCACGGCTATTCTTACCTTATCCATCGCCTTGTCTACAAACGCGCCAACCATCCAAATTTCCATGTGCGCGGCTTTATCGAAGAGGGGACCACGACGACGCCCTTCGATATGGCCGTCCTCAACGAGTTGGACCGGTTTCATCTGGCCATCGAGGCGATCGAGCGTCTTCCCGTCCTGAAGGAGAAGGGAGCGGAGATCGTTGCAGCACTCCAGGAGAAGCTCGTCCTGCACAAGGCGTATGTGTATGAACATGGAGAAGATATGCCCGAAATCCGGGACTGGACGTGGCCTTAACGCTGACGAAATCATCTCAGGAACCGGAGAATGCTGATACTGTTCGGTGCCTTACCTTGCATCGCTTCCAAGCCGGGGCGGATCATTCGTGTAGCCACTTGTGCGGCTTGATGACAGGTCGTCACCTGTCTCGATGACATTCTTCCCCACTCGGATGGGCTAAAACGCTCCTTGTGGGCATGAGGTCGATGTCTCCCCAGCAGGCCCGCTGATCAATTGGTTGGTGCCTGCCTGGAAACGAGACATGGAGAGATCACAGAAGGGACTGCTGAATGAAGGGCGACGGAAATCCCTGCGGTCGCGCCCCGCAGACACCGGATGACTACTCGCTCCGCGTCGCGGAGGAAGTCGTAGACAAACTCGCCAGTGACGCCCAGCGCGGTCTGACAAGAACGGAAGCAGCACGCCGGCTGGCAGAAAATGGTCCCAACGAACTGCGTGCGGTGCCGCCGATTCCTATCTGGCAGCGCCTGCTTTCCCAGTTCCGGGATCCACTCGTGTATCTGCTGCTCGGAGCAATTATTATCGCCCTCGCGGCATGGGCTATTGACGGGCATGCGGGCTGGCCTATCGACGCAGTCGTGATAGCCATGGTGGTCCTGGCGAATGCAGCTCTTGGCTTCGTGCAGGAAACAAGAGCTGCTGATGCCGTGGCCGCGCTGGCGCGAATGACCGCCGTTACCTCCTCCGTTCTGAGGGACGGCGAGCGAATCCGCATTCCCTGCGCCGAGCTTGTGCCGGGCGACATCCTGCTGCTTGAGGAGGGTGACGCCGTCGGAGCCGATGCAAGGTTGCTTAGCGCAGCAAGCCTTCGCGTGCAGGAAGCCTCGCTCACCGGCGAAAGCGAGGCCATCCTCAAGGATGCAGCCATTCTGCATCATCCTGCCCCGCTGGCCGAGCGTTTCTGCATGGTGTTCAAAGGGACCGCGGTGGTTCAGGGAACTGGTCGTGCAATTGTCACCGGAACCGCAATGCGGACCGAAATCGGCACCATTGCGCAGATGCTGGACGCCAGCAAGGAGGAAACGACACCCTTGCAGAAGGAGGTCGCCCGGGTCGGCCGCGCGCTCGGGATTGCCGTTGTCGCCATCGCCATCGTCGTGGTCGCGACAGTGCTTTTGGTTTCCGACATCCACGGCCCTTCCGACGTAATTTCCGTTTTGCTGATGGGCGTTTCGCTGGCCGTCGCCGCAGTCCCGGAAGGCCTCCCCGCCATATTGTCCCTGGTGCTCGCGCTTGGCGTCCAACGCATGGCGGGACGAAAAGCCGTGGTCAAGACGCTCTCGTCGGTCGAGACGCTCGGCTCGGCTTCCGTCATCTGTTCGGACAAGACAGGAACGCTGACCCGATCCGAAATGACGGTCGAGCGCATCGTAACGGCGTCCGGCAGCAGCCGTGTCACTGGCGTCGGGTATGCGCCTGTCGGCAATCTGGAAGTTGAGGGCGGTGGAGGTTTCAAGGGGCCTCTGCGCGCCGAGCAGATCGTGGTTCTGAGCGGCGGCAGTCTGGCTGGCAATGCTGCCCTGCGCCAGGCGGAGAACGGAGTCTGGGAAATTCAGGGCGATCCCACTGAGGCCGCTTTTCTGGTTGCCGAGCGTAAGCTCGAAATTGACGACCGCCGCAGGCGACGCTTCGAACGCATCAACGAAATTCCGTTCAGTTCAGACCGCAAGATGATGTCGACCATCGAGATCGACCATGAGCATGGCAGCGAGCGGATTCTCGTTACCAAGGGAGCACCGGATGTTCTGATGGCTCGTTGTACGCATGTACGGATCGGTATGGATGTCGTTCCATTCGACGCCGGACAGCGCGCGCATGCCGCCGCCGAAGTTGAACGGCTCTCCGACGACGCCTTGCGCACTCTGTCGGTCGCCTATCGGCCGCTGGCCGATGGCGAAGACACGGAGGAGGGCGAAGACCTTGAACATGATCTGATCTTTGTCGGCACGGTCGGGATCATCGATCCGCCTCGGCAAGAAGCGGCCGTCGCCATATCGAAAGCCCGCCGGGCCGGAATACGCGTGATGATGATCACCGGCGACCATCCGCGTACGGCATCGCGCATAGCCGCTTTGCTTGGCATCGTCGATCGCGGCGCGAAGGCTTTGACCGGGGCCGATCTCGACGCAATGGACGATGCCGCGTTCGCGGCGGCAGTTCGCACGATTTCGGTCTATGCCCGCGTCGCTCCCGTGCACAAGCTGCGCATCGTCGATGCTCTGCAGGCCGATGGCAATGTCGTGGCGATGACGGGCGACGGCGTCAACGACGCGCCGGCGTTGAAGGCGGCGGATATCGGCATCGCAATGGGAATCAACGGGACGGAAGTTACCAAGGAAGCGGCCAATATGGTGCTGGCCGACGACAATTTCGCCACGATCGTCGACGCCGTGCAGGAAGGACGCGGAATCTTCGACAATATACGCAAATTCCTGCGCTATCTCTTGTCTTCCAATATGGGCGAGGTGCTGACCGTCTTCCTCGGCGTCATCGGAGCGGGCATGATAGGATTGGCTGACGCCGGCGGTGGCGAACTGGTTCTTCCGCTGCTGGCAACTCAAATCCTTTGGATCAATCTGATCACGGACTCCGGCCCTGCTCTTGCCATGGGTATCGATCCGGAAACGGACGACGTGATGGCGCGACCGCCTCGCAAATCCAACGAGCACGCAATCGACGCGCAAATGTGGCGGAGCGTTATCGCGCTCGGCCTGGTGATGGCGCTGGCAGCGCTTCTGACCATGGATTTCTATCTGCCCGGCGGGCTCATCGAAGGGTCTCAGAGCCTGGAACGAGCACGCACGGCGGGGTTCACCGTGTTGGTTTTCTCCCAACTGTTCAATTGCTTCAGCGCCCGATCAGAATCCAGCAGCGCGTTCAGCTATTTGTTCGCGAACAGGTGGCTTTGGGCGGCGGTCGGCTTGTCTGTTGTCCTGCAGATAGCAGTCGTCAATGTGAGCTTTCTCAACGCCGCGTTCGGAACGGTGCCTTTGTCACTTGATCAATGGTTGCTCTGCCTTGCGATGAGCAGCAGCGTCCTTTGGTTCAGCGAAATCCGGAAGTGGATCACCCGACGTTACAACAAGAAGCGGGACTTCGTTGCCGCCTGAGACAGCCGGTGGCACTAGGGCATCTTCGATAGAGAAACTAATGATCGTAACAGGCTTCGCATGACGCCCCGATAGCTCGCGTTCCACCCCCTGACGGTCCACGGCGAGGAATCCACATGACTATAAGCCCTTGCCGGATATCCAACGGCTCCTTGGGCTCGGCTTCTCACTATCGAAACCGTGCCCGCGGAGCACGACGTGGATCTTCTCAGGTTCGATGCCTGCGGTATGCTTCAAAGATGAGCATGGCTAGGAACGATCATGATGTCACACTGGACCTCATGGAGAATATTGCCTGCCACACTGTCGATAAACAGGTTCAGGATCGTGCTCCTGCTTTCTGTGCCGGCAATCACCAGATCAATATCGTTATCGTCGACATATTCAGCCAGTTGCCCCGCTGGATCGCCCTCCAGCGTGACGACTTGAACCTGGCAAGCTCCGCCTGTCATCAGAGATTGATCCAGGGTGTCTCTGGCTCGTTGGGCGATATCTTTTGAGAACTGGTGACTATAAGCCTCTTTGTTCTCGACCCAGTTCTTGAACGGAGGATCGAATGCATGGAACAGAATAAGGGTTTCAGGTCGGAAGAACCTGACAGTGGTTTCGAGCACGGCAGACGCAGCCGGGGAAACATCTGTCGCTACGACAATCCGGTCGCCTGTATCGACCGACTTCTTTTTCACCACAAGCACGGGCAGTCCGCTCTCTCGCAATAGAGACGTCGTCGTGCTGCCCAATAAGGACCGACCATCGGTTTCGTTGCGCGATATTCCCGTGACGATCAGATCAGCTTTATCCCATAAAGCGATCTCCTTGATCTCGACGAGTGGACGGCCTCGTCTGACGACGACGGCGCTTATGAGCCCATCAATACCTGTAAGCTCTTCACGCAGGCGTATAGCGTTGCGCGAAACGGCGCGCGGAACAGAGCTCATCTCAGGCTGCTCAAGGAAGTCGTCTTCGTCTTCGATCACATGAACCACCGTCAGACGCGCCTGCCACTGAAGAGCCAACTGAATGGCGCGCTCCTGTGACCTGTCGCAACGGGCCGAGAAATCCGTTGCGAAAAGTATATGTCTCGGGGGGCATGTTCTCCATGCCGTCCTCACCTTCAGTTCGCGGAGCGCTCGGTCGTCAGCTATCAATGGGAGGGACGCCCGTAGGCATGCCCTGTTCGGCAGAACGAATGTGCGAAGGCCGAAATATGATATCCGGCCGGTCTTCGACTGAAACGAAGCCCTCCGAGGCGTGGAGCCATTCCTGTATCATCAAGTCGATGACTTCCTTGCGCGGAAGGGCGAGGATCTCCGCCACAGCGTCGACCGCCATGGCAAGGTCGTGGTCGAAGGTGACCTCGCCGGTATTCCATGCGTGAGCGGCAGCAATGAACAAGGCTTCCCGCATTTCCCGCGGCACGACCAGTGCGACCGCCTGGTCAAGCCCAGCTATCGCAGTTTCAGAATCCAGCACATCTCACTCCTCAGTAATGCAGAACACGGCCGTACGCATATATTGTGCGACGCAAACGCAAGAGCGGGCCTGTCGAAACGCCGCCAATGAATACTTGCGATATCAGCTCGCTTGATTGATCGCCTGAAGCGTCACCAACGTGCCTTGCCGCCCTTCCAGAATCCCGCGCGCATCTTCAAGCCGGCCTATTCCAGCAATCCCGCCCGCGTTCGCAAAATCGCACGCCGCTTCGACTTTCGGTCGCATGGACCCGGCCGCGAACACGTCGCTGGTCAACTCGGCAGGCGTTACTTTGCGGATCGGCCGCCTATCGACCGTTCCCCACCCCTCATAAACAGCGTCCACGTCGGTCAGCATCAGGAAAGCGTCGGCCCCGAGCGCCTTGGCGAGAAGCCCGGCTGCTCTGTCCTTGTCGATCACCGCTTCCAGTCCCCGAAGCGTCCCATCGGCTTCGCGCATGACCGGGATACCTCCACCGCCGGCGCAGATGACAGTGACGCCAGCCTCGACAAGGAGCCTGATCGTCTCGATCTGGGTAATATGCTGAGGTAGTGGTGACGGGACGACCCGGCGCCAGCGGCCCTGCGCTTCTTCTACCACAGGCCAGCCATGTGCCTCTTTCGCCTTTAGCGCCTCGTTCTGCGTGTAGACCGGACCTATCGGCTTTTCCGCGCGAGCGAAGGCGGGATCGTCCCGGTCCACCTCTATCTGGGTCAGCAGTGTCGCGATCCTTGAACCCGCAGGCATCGCATTGGTCAGCTCCTGCTCGACCAGATAGCCGATCATGCCGACGCTCTCTGCACCCAGGACATCGAGCGGATAGGGGTCGACGTCTTTGTAGGCCGCCGCCTGTAAGGCGAGGAGACCGACCTGTGGTCCGTTTCCATGGGCGACCACGATGTCATGGTCGCGCGCCAGATCGGCCATCGCTGCGGCCGCCTTGCGAACGTTGGTGCGTTGCGCATCGGCCGTCATTGGCTCGCCGCGCTTGAGGAGCGCATTGCCGCCCAGTGCTATCACGACCCTCATGTCACGACCCCAAGGTTGCGACCAGCAGGGCCTTGATCGTGTGCATTCGGTTTTCCGCCTGGTCGAAGACGATGGACGCTTCGGACTCGAAGACCTCTTCGGTCACTTCCATGCTGTCGATGCCGTATTGCTGGAAGATCTTCTCGCCGACCTCGGTCTCGCGATTGTGGAACGCGGGCAGGCAGTGCATGAATTTCGCATGCGGATTGCCCGTCGCCGCCATGATGCCAGCGGTGACACGATAGGGTGTGAGCAGTTCAATGCGTTCCTTCCAGACCGAGTCCGGCTCCCCCATTGACACCCACACATCGGTGTAGACGAAATCGCAGCCGTTGACGGCCTCGTAAGGATCTTCGGTCAGGGCGATCTTCGCACCGGTCCTGGCTGCGATCTCCTGGCACTGACGCACCAAATGGTCCTCAGGCCAGCAGGCTTTCGGCGCGCCGAGGCGCACATCCATGCCGATCTGCGCGGCGCCTGCCAGCAGCGAGTTGCCCATGTTGTTTCCGGCGTCACCGAGGAAGGCGAAACTTACCTGGGACAGGTGCTTGCGCGTGTATTCCCGCATGGTCAGGAAATCGGCGAGAATCTGCGTCGGATGGAACTCGTCGGTCAGTCCGTTGTAGACCGGAACGCCGGCATAGGCCGCCAAGGTTTCCGCCTGTTCCTGTCCGAAGCCGCGATACTCGATGCCGTCATACATCCGCCCGAGAACGCGGGCGGTATCCTTCATCGACTCCTTCTTGCCGATCTGGGTGCCGGTTGGCCCGAGATAGGTAACGTGGGCGCCCTGGTCATAGGCGGCCACCTCGAAACCCGTGCGTGTGCGCGTCGAATCCTTCTCGAAGATCAGCGCGACGTTCTTGCCTTTCAGGCGTTGCTCCTCGTAGCCGCCATATTTCGCCTGCTTGAGCGAAGCTGACAGTTTGAGCAGGAAACGGATCTCGTCCGGCGTGAAATCGAGCAGCTTCAGGACACTGCGACCTCTCAGGTTAACGGGCATGATAGACCTCCTTTAAACCGGATCCCGGATGAGGGGGCACGTCATGCAATGACCGCCACCCCTGCCGCGGCCGAGTTCGGCGCCCGGCACGGTGATGACCTCTACGCCTGCCTTGCGCAGTTGGGTGTTGGTGTAGGTGTTGCGGTCGTAAGCGACGACGACGCCAGGCTCGAGCGCCACGACGTTGTTGCCGTCATCCCATTGCTCGCGTTCAGCGACATAGGCATCGCCGCCCGTCTCGACCACGCGCAACTGCTTCAGCCCCAGCACCTCGGCCGCGACCTCTACGAGCGGCCGCTCTTCCTTGCGTACATCGATCGTGCCTTCGCGCTCGCCCGGACGAATGGAATAGGGCTCGATCTTGTGGGCGACATCCGCAAACAGCGTCACGAGATCGCGGTCGCAGAAGCTGAAGACGGTGTCGAGGTGCATGGAGGCGCGCTCGATAGGCAGTTTGCAGGCGATCACTCTTTCCGCGCCGCCCTGTGCGAACAGCGACCGCGCGAGCTGACCGACGGCCTGTGGTGTCGTCCGCTCGCCCATGCCCACAAGAACCGTTCCGTTGCCGATCGGCATGACGTCGCCCCCCTCGAGAGTGGCAAGGCCGTGGTCCTTGTCGGGATCGCCCCACCAGACCGGGAAGCCCATGTCGCGGAAATCCGGGTGGAAGCGATAGATGGCGGCGATGTTGACGGTCTCGAGCTTGCGCGCGTTCCAGCGCATCGGATTGAGCGTGACGCCGCCATAGATCCAGCAGGTCGTGTCACGGGTAAAGAGGTGATTGGGAAGCGGCGGCAGGACAAAATCCTCCGGCCGCAGCGTTTCGGCGAGAAGGCCGGCGCTTTTGATCGGTAACTCCGTCTTGCTCAGTCCGCCCAGCAGGATCAGGGAAAGGGCGTCCGCCTCGATCTCCATCAGATGCGCCCTGAGATCATCGGCGAAGCCGACGCCAACCGTGTCGTCATTGACCCGCCGTTCAAGAAGCCATCGGCGAGCCTCGGGAATCTGTAGCGTTTCTACCAGCATCTCGCGCAGAAACACGACCTCGACGCCGCGATGGCGCATGGCGTCCACGAAGGTCAGATGCTCGACGCGGGCCTGCTTGACCCAGATGACGTCGTCGAAGAGCAGTTCGTGGCAATTCGACGGGGTGAGCCGGGCAAGCGCTGCCCCAGGTCGATGGACCAGAACGCGCCGAAGCTTGCCGACCTCGGAATGGACTCCGTAGGCGTGGGGCATGACAATCTCCTTCAGACGATGATGGCGGCGATGCTGAGGCTCGCCATGATGATGACGGTGAGGATCACGAGAAGCGGCCACATGAAGCGCAGCCACCGTTCGTATGGGATGCGACCTATGGCGAGCGCACCCATGACCACGGCGAAGGTCGGATTAATGAGATTCACGATGCCATTCGCCGACTGATAGGCAGTGACCACCAGATCGCGGCCCACGCCGGCAAAATCGGCGACCGGGGCCATGATCGGCATCGACAGGACTGCAAGACCCGACGACGACGGCACGAAGAACGACAGCAGGATCTGAAGCCAGTACATCACGTTGATAAAGGCGACCTTGCCGAGGCCTGCGACCGAACCTTCGGCCCAATGCAGTATGGTGTCGGTAATCTTGCCCTCATCCATGATGACAACGATGCCGCGCGCCAGACCTATGATCAGGGCAACACCGAGAAGGTCGCGTGCTCCGTTAACGAAGGCATCCGTGAAGTTCTTCTCACCCGTTCGCGCAATGACGCCTATGACAATGGCGGAGGCGAGGAAGAGACCGCTCATCTCGCCCATCCACCAGCCGCCCTTGAGCACACCCCAGATCATCACCACGAAGGTGATGCCGAAGACCGCAAGCACGACCTTGTGTACCAGGGTGAAGTCGATCGTCCCCTCGTGATGAGCGCTGAGGAAAAGCTTCTCGTTGTCGGCTTTCATGTCGTAGACGAGCGATTTGCTCGGATCGAGCCGAACCCGTTCCGCATACCGCATGACGTAGGCAACGCAGGCGAGCCAGCTCAGCCCGAGAATGACGACGCGCAAAACCAGCCCTTGCGTGAACGGCACGCCGGCCGCGTCAGAGGCGATAACGGTGGCAAATGCGTTGACCGTGGACCCCAAGACACCAACGCCTGCTCCAAGGAGGATGATGGCGACGGCGGTAACCGCGTCATATCGCGCGGCGATCATAATCGGGATCAGCAGCATATAGAAAGCGAGCGTTTCTTCGGCCATTCCATAGGTGGTGCCGCCGAAGGCAAACAGCGCCATCAGGAACGGGATCATCCACTTTTCCCGTCCCTTGAGCTTGGCCATAGCGCGCTCGATTCCGGCATTTATCGCGCCTGTCGAGGTGACGACCCCGATGAACCCGCCAATCACCAGGACGAAAAGAGCGACATCGATGGCGTTTGCGGTGCCGGCTGCGGGGTCGTAGAACCCGCGGATTGGCGCCATGATGATGTCGACTATCCCCTGCGGCGCCGGCTCAGCGACCGCATAGGTCCCGGCGACGGGCACTTGCTTGTTCAGGGCCGCATTCTGAACACGGTCGTACTGCCCGGCCGGTATGATCCATGTGAGTGCGGCGACTAGAACGATCAAGCCAAAGAGGATGGTGAATGCGGTTGGGAACTGAAAACGTCGTTCCTCCGGTGCTTCAGAAACAGTGCTCATACCCCCTCCCAGGAAATAGTTGACAAGCTAAGCTGGCATCTGACCGCAAGCGAATGCTCCGGAACAGAGAAAGGCTTCTCCATCGAGCCAAAGTGACCATTGCTTATTTTCTAGGCCAGGGAATTGATCTGAGTCAACAGATGATGACTAGTAGAATTCAACGCTATGGCACTTTCCCGAAGGCTGATTCCTGGGCTGTTGTGTTCAACCAAGGCGTCGGTCAACGATCTCGCGCTGCATTGTCTGCTTGCTGACCGAATTCTGGGAAAGGAGCCGCGCTTCGATATCCGGCGCAGTCAGGTAAGGTATACCGGATGCCAAGCGTAGATATCGATCAACATCGGTTTGGGCGAAGACAATATCAAGTCGGTTTGCCGGAGAAGCTCGCACCCGGTATGCCCTCGATGACACATTTCACGGCCCGGAGTTGAAGATCTGTCAAATGTACTCCGGTGACCGCGACCGTCCCGCCGTGCACGTCGATCTTCAGCCTTTCCGGATCAAATCCGAGGTCATTGCGGATACGCGCCGAAGCTGCAAGCCTGATACCTTCGTCTCCACGCGCAATGTGTTCGATACCCGAAAAGGAGGTCGCCTTTAAAAGGTCGCGGCGGCTGACGATCCCGATAACCGCACGGTCGGACGTTACCGGAATACGCTTGATGTTGCGGCTCAGCATCATCTCGGTCACCGTCGCCAAGGAGGTGGTATCAGCTACTGTCACAACTTCCGGGGACATGACATCACCAACGCGCCAGCTGTTGCAATGAATGTAATTTTTAAGATCGTTCTCATCGGTCATCGGATGGTCCTGCCGATCGAGCAAAGACCTTCCGATCTCCTTGCGGGACATCAGATCGCCTTCCGTAATGATCCCAACGAGCTTTCCGTCGCTATCCGTCACCGGCAGACCGCTGACGCCACGCTCCAGCATGACTGAAACAGCGTGACGCACATGAGCATCCACACTGATCGTGGCAACGTCCCGCGTCATGATGTCGGATGTGATCATGTCTAACCCCTTTTCAAAAACCGCAGCGCCAAACTGATCAGGCTGCCTTGCCTGTCATGTCGAGAACCACACGGCCGTCGACGCGGCCGGCTTTCAGCTCCTGAAATATCCGGTTGATGTCCTCAAGCGGCGCCGGCGTGACCTGAGCCTTGATTTTGCCTTCGGCAAAAAAGGCGATGGCCTCGTCAAGATCCCGGCGCGTGCCGACGATTGAGCCCCGCACGGTTATGCGCTTCAGGACGACATCGAAAATAGGGGTCGCGAATTCGCCTGGCGGCAATCCGACCAAAGCAACGGTGCCTTTTCGTCGAACGAGCTGGAGCGCCTGCGAGAACGCCGGAGGCGATACCGCGGTGACGAGCACTCCGTGTGCTCCGCCGCCTGTTGCTTCGAGGGCCTCGGCGATGGCGTCCGGGGACCGCGCGTCAAGCGCCAGATCGGCTCCGGTTCTTCTGGCCAATGTGAGCTTCTCAGACGCCAAATCCAGTGCAACGACCTTCAGTCCCATTGCTTTGGCGTATTGGATGGCTACCTGGCCCAGGCCGCCGATGCCGGAGATTGCGACCCATTGCCCGGGTCGCGCTTCGGTTTCCTTGAGCCCTTTGTAAGTCGTGACCCCGGCGCAGAGAATAGGCGCGACCGCCGCGAAATCAACGTCGTCAGGCAGTCTTGCGGCGAATGCAGCATTGGCAATCGCGTATTCCGCGAAGCCTCCATCGCAGCTGTAGCCCGTATTGTGTTGATGCTTGCAAAGCGTCTCCCAGCCGGTTTCGCAATGTTCGCACCGCATGCAGGCGTCATGGAGCCATGCGATGCCGACGGCATCGCCGATTACAAAGTCCGTGACACCTGGACCGAGTGCCGCGACGGTGCCTGCTACCTCATGGCCGGGAATGAAGGGCAGGGATGGCTTGACCGGCCAGTCGCCGGAGGCGGCATGCAGATCGGTGTGGCACACGCCACAGGCGGCCACTTTCACCAGCAGTTCGCCCGGGCCGGGTACGGGTATCGGAACGTTTTCGATCAACAGTGGCTTTCCGAATTCATGAACAATTGCAGCTTTCATAAGTCCTTGCATGACGACAAACCTCCCGTTCGAATAAATCGCTGCTGTATTTCGATCGATTACCTGGATAAGGCTGCGCGGATCACCGCGGCCTCACTTATTGCAAGAAGGTTCGGAAGCGGCGGAGCGCAAACACAAAGAGCGCCGCGCCGATCAGCACGAGAGCCAGCAGCTGTGGCCAGACCACATCGAGGCCCGCGCCGCGAAACAGGATCGATTGTGCAAGGATCACGAAGTGGGTGTTTGGCGCCGCGAGCATGATGTCCTGAATGATCTGCGGCATGCTTTCGCGCGGTGTGAGGCCGCCCGAAAGGACCTGAAGAGGAAGCAGGACCAGCATCAGCAGCAGGCCGAACTGCGGCATCGAGCCGGCGATGGTGGCAAGGAAAATTCCCATGCATGTGGTGGCGATGAGCTGCAACGCTGCACCCGCCAGAAAAAGGCCGACGGAACCCTGGATCGGCACCTGAAGAACCCCCTGCACGACGAACACGATCGACACGGCGCAGGCAACAAGCACGACCAGCCCCATCGACCATATTTTGCTCAGCATGATCTCTGTCGGCGTCACCGGCATCACGAGAAGATGCTCGATGGTGCCATGCTCGCGTTCACGTATGAGCGCCGCGCCCGTGAGCACGATCGAAAGCATCGTGATCGATGAGATCACATTGGAAATGGCGCCGAACCAACCCTTGTTGAGCTCCTGGTTGAAGCGAGAACGCAGAGCGAGATCCACAGGAACCTCGGTGGTTCCACGGTAGCGGTCGAGATACTCGTTGACTTCGCTGGAAACGATGGACTGGATATAGCCGCCGCCGCTGAAGGCCTGCGACATGCGGGTGGCGTCGACATTGAGCTGGATCGTCGGCGTTCGACCGGCAAGCAGATCACGCTGGAAATTCGGGGGAATGTCGAGGGCGAAGGTGTCGAGCCCCGCATCCATGCGACTGTCCATCTCATGCTGCGATATGATCTTGGGAATGGAAAAATAAGGCGGATAGAACGCGGTCAGGATCCGGGAGGAGACAGGCGACTGGTCCTCGTCGACGACGGCGATGGCTGCCTTGTTGAGCGTCTCGGGCATCGAGGTCGAGGCCGTGTAGATCGACAGGGTGAAGGCATAGAGGATAAGGACGACAAGCATAGGGTCCCGGGCGAGACCGCGTAGCTCCTTGACGCCGAGTTGAAGGATATTGGCCAAGCGCATGGATCACCCCGCCTGTTTCTTGAGGAGCGCCGCGCTGCTGGCGAGAAGAACCGGGACAGCGATCAGGAGCGGGATGAAGGACGCTGCGAGATCGCGGAACTCCAGCGCTTTGGAGAACGTACCGCGGGCGATTGTGACGAAGTAGGTCGCCGGATAGATCTGTCCGATAAATGCGCCGGCCCCCTCTAGGGAGGAGACCGGATCGATCATTCCGGAATACTGGACGGCCGGAATGAGTGTGATCAGCGCGGTCCCGAAGATCGCAGCGATCTGGCTGCTCATGAAGGTGGAAATGAGAAGTCCCAGCCCGGTCGCCGCCGTGACGTAGAGAAGTGCAGCACCGGTCAGCGTCAGGAAGCTGCCTGTCACCGGCACCCGGAACACGAAGATCGCGAAGGCCGTCAACATGAAGAAGTTGAGCATGGCAAGCGCGGTATAGGGTAACTGCTTGCCGAGGAGGAACTCCACCCGAGTGACGGGCGTCACGTAGAAATTGATGATAGAGCCGAGTTCCTTTTCGCGCACGACGCTCAGAACGGCGAGCATGGCGGGGATCATCATCAACAGCATCGGGATGACGGCCGGCACCATGGCCTTGAGGCTCTCGACGCTCGGATTGTAGCGGTATCGAAGGGCGATCTGGAAGGTGCCGGTGGTTGCCGCGTCGCCATAGAGTTCACGTGCCTTCTGGGTGAGCCATGTCTGATGCATGCCTTGCACATAACCCCGCACAGTCTCGGCCCGCGAAGGCATTGCACCGTCGATCCAGGCGCCGATTTCGACCTTGGTGCCCCGCGCGACATCGCGCCCGAAGCCTGGCGGGATCTCCAGTGCGAGGCTGAGTTCGCCATTGCGCATGCGTCGATCGAGGTCGTTGTAATCGACGATCGGCGCCTTCTCCGTGAAATAGCGGGATCCGGCGATCTGGAGTGTGTAGTCGCGGCTGATCGTGGTGTCGTCCCGGTCGAGCACGGCAAAGGACAGGTTCTCGATATCCATGTTGATGCCGAAGCCCACGACGAACATCAAAATGACGCTGCCGAGAATGGCGAGCGTCGCGCGGATCGGATCCCGGCGCAATTCGAGCGATTCCCGCCGCGTATAGGCGAGCATACGGCGTAGGTTGAAAGTCGAGCTGGCGGATGAAGCCGGCGGGGGCGCGGCGGCTTCATCCGCCTCTTCACGCTGCGCGATTGGGGCGGACGCAGGTGAAGTCTTGTCGCCGATAGCCTCCTCCAGATAGGAAATGAAGGCTTCCTCCAGCGTCCCAGCTGAACGCTTTTCGATGATGCCGCGTGGCGTGTCGCTGACAAGCACTTTGCCGGCATGCATGAGTGAAATACGGTCGCAAAGCTCGGCTTCGTTCATGAAATGGGTCGAAACGAAGATCGTCACGCCATCCTTGCGCGACAGGTCGGAGAGGATCTGCCAGAACCCGTCGCGCGCCACCGGATCGACGCCCGATGTTGGTTCGTCCAGGATCAGAATGTCGGGCGCGTGGATCATCGCTACGGCGAGCGACAATCTCTGCCGGATGCCGAGCGGCAACGCATCCGGCAACGTATCCATGATTTCATTGAGGTCGAAGCGCTCGGCCATGTCCGCAATGCGCGCCGGGATTTTATCGGGCGGCAGGCTGAACAGCCTGGCGTGCAGGTCGAGGTTCTGGCGGACCGTAAGCTCGGTGTAGAGCGAGAAAGCCTGGCTCATATAGCCGACCTTCCGTCTGACCTCGATATCTTTCGGATCGACCTCGTGGCCGAACAGCTTTGCGGTTCCCTCGGTCGCCGGCAGGAGGCCGGTAAGCATCTTCATGGTCGTGGTCTTGCCGCAGCCGTTCGAGCCGAGGAAGCCGAAGATTTCGCCGCGCGGAATCTGGAAGCTGACATTGTCGACGGCGGTGAAGTCGCCGAACCGCATGGTCAGGTGTTCGGCTTCGATGGCGAAGTCCGCCCGCCCCTCGTCGGATCGGGGCGGTATGACCACCTCGTGGTGACCGGAACGTCTCTCTTCCGGAAGAAGGGCGACGAACGCGGCATCGAGGTTGGCCGCTCCGGTGCGCGCGAGCAACTCCTGCGGCGTTCCGGTCGCAAGGATCTTGCCGTCATCCATCGCCACCAGCCAGTCGAAGCGCTGCGCCTCCTCCATATAGGCGGTCGCGACAACCACACTCATCGACGGGCGGTCGCGGCGGATATCGTCGATCAGCTCCCAGAATTGCCTGCGTGACAGGGGATCAACGCCTGTGGTCGGTTCGTCGAGGATCAGCAGATCCGGGTCATGGATCAGGGCGCAGCAAAGTCCAACCTTCTGCTTCATTCCGCCCGACAATTTACCGGCAGGGCGATCGGGGAAGGGGGCTAACCCGGTGCGCCGGAGCAGGTCGCCGATGCGGATCTCACGCTCACGCTTGTCCTGGCCGAACAGGCGCGCAAAGAACTCGATATTCTCGAACACCGACAGCGTCGGGTAGAGGTTTTTTCCGAGGCCCTGGGGCATGTAAGCGATCTGCGGGCAGGTCCGGTCGCGGTGCTTCTTGTCGGCGATGTCGCCGCCCAGCACCTCGATATGGCCGTCCTGAACCTTGTGCGCGCCCGCAATCAGGCTGAGCAGACTGGATTTTCCGACGCCGTCGGGACCTATCAGCCCGACCATGATGCCGGCGGGAATGTTGAGGCTGACAGCATCAAGCGCGCGAGTCTTGCCGTAAGACAGGCTGACATCCCTGATTTTGACGACGGCGGAAGGAGATCCCTGCGCGTCGTTCTCTCCCGGCGATAAACTGCTCATTTCACCAGGGCCTCGGTGAAATGTGCAGGCCATTCGGCATCCTGCGCAATGCGGACATAGGCCATACCGGGGAGCCCAGTCTTGACGTACTGAATATGCTCGCGCAGCAGTTCAGGCGATATTTTCGCCCTGATGCGGAACATCAGTTTTTGCCGCTCCTCCTCGGTCTCGACGGTCTTGGGTGTGAATTGTGCGACGTCCGCCACGAAGCTTGCCGTAGCGGGGATGACGTATTGAGGGGCGGCGTCGAGAACCAGACGAACCTCGGATCCCATCTGAATGCGGCCCGCCTGTTCGGTCGGCAGGAAGAAGGTCATGTAAACGTCGCTGAGATCGACGATATTGAGGACGCGGCCACCAGACGACAGCACTTCGCCAGGCTGGGCAACGCGGTACTGTACGCGCCCTTCGCGGGGTGATCTCAGCGTGCTGTCATTGATATCCGCAACGATGCTTTCGATGGCCGCCTGCGCAGCCACGACGGAGGCCTCCGCATCGATGATCTGGGCCTTGGCGGCGCCGATGGCGGCCTCGGACGCGGAAAGCGACGCCTTCGCAGCCGCGACAGCTGCCCGTGCTCTCTGTGCCGATGCCCGGTCATCGTCAAGTGTTTGCAGGGATGTCGTATTGGTTCTGATCAGTTGCTCGGTGCGTGCGAGTTTGCGCTCTGCGGCATCCTGTTCAGCTTCGCGCTGGCCGATCACCGCTGCGGCAGCTTCCCGCTCCGCCTCGCGCTGGGACTGAAGGCTTCTCGCGGTGTCGACGCTGATGATAGCGCGCTGCAACGAGGCTTCGGCCTGCTTCCGCTGCGCTTCCAGTTGCTGGGTATCCATGATGGCCAGCACCTGGCCGGCGCTGACGAACGCGCCTTCGTCGACCAAAATCTCCTTGATGCGTCCGGGGGTCTTCGTGGAAATGTCGATTTCGGTGGCCTCGATCCTACCGTTTCCGCCGGCGATCCCGGCCGGAAGCCCGGATCCGTCATAAATGCGCAAGCCGTAATAAGCGCCGGCGACGCCGGCAAGGACGACGATCGCGACAATCCAGTTCTTGAGAGATTTCATGCGCGGACCTCCCCTCGCGGAGCGGCCGCACGAGCGTACCGCGGATGGCTATGGAGATTATCTGAGGTCATCATGCGAAATGTCATTGCCATGGAAAAGAGCCTGTGTTGGTCACGGAAAGCCGCGCTCGGGCAAATACGAGACGGTCCCGCTTCCCTCCCCGGTTGCGAACGAGTGGTTGATTGCGCGCGATAATCGAGAGAGCGAGGAAGTCGGGCGAGAATGAGTCGTCGCAGCGATCTGCTGCCTTCGCACGGCTTGCAACTAATCTGCCTTGTGGTCTCGAGATTCAAACCTAATAGAAAGCTCGCCGTAGACGGGTTTTTTTGCACGTTCTTCATGGTTCACCAGAGTGTTTGCGTGAAGAACTGCTATTTGCCCCAGCCTCATCAACGCTTGTCTTGAAATCGCGAGCATATCATCACTCGATGACTAAAATGTCAACGGTGGACGCCGATTTGTCTTGAGCGGATGGTTCGGGCGTAGGATTGCGAGCGCCGCCGCCGCGGCGGCGAGGGATGGCCAGGTGACTGGTGGCTCAACCTGATGCCAGATCGCCAGCATCGTCCAGATCGATACCGACACGACGACGAGGACCAGCAAGGCGCCGCCGACACGCGAGCGTGAGCGGCTGTCGGTCGGGAGGGCGAGGCCCGGCCTAATGCGGTCGTGCATTCCCGTCTCCATGGCACGCGCCCTCCCAAAAGGTGGCAAAAGAAACTCAAGCGGGTGACTGTGGTCGCCGTCTCAGCGCAAAGGCAAAAATGATCATGGCCAAGCCGTTGAAAAGGAGATCGAACGCCAGCAGCGCCCCGATCAGCCACAGGCTGTTGACAGGCCATCCGGCAATAACGATCGCCCCGGCGACGAATGCAATAATACCCGCCAGCACGAGCCAGCCCCATCCTTGCGCGGGTCGCAACGCAAAGCCGGTAACGATACGCATAGCGCCCGCCGTGATGATGCTCAGAGAAAAAAGCAGCGTCAGGATCGTCGAGGCGAAAAGCGGGTTGGCAAATGCGAACAGACCGGCGACGATGTAAAAGGCACCGATCAGCAGCCAGCCGGCGAACTGTCTCCAACCTTTGACGTTGAAGGCGCAGATGACCTGCACGGAGCCTCCGACGAGCATCATCGCACCGACGAAGAAAACTGACGCCACAGTGGCCATAAGGACATTGGCGAGAGCCAGTACTCCAACTGCCGCAAGGGCGATGCCTGCGCCGACCAGCACCCCCATCTCGATCGCAGACGTTCGAGATCGTCCCGAGTGAGCTTTAATGAGTTCAATGCTGCCATGCAGCTCTCCTTATGTCTGTGCAGCGCAGAGCGATTCGCGGTCGCCGCACCCCACCCTAAAACCCTAGATGCAAACCGGTTGAGATTCCCCGCTAAACAGAGTAAACGACACCGTATCGTTTAACAAGCCAACTCGTCAAGGAACGCCAACTGAAGGAGTGTTCCGTCTCCGGGGGCATTCCCTGCCAATCCCTGTGACGTCAGAAAGGGCCGACTTTGCCCGCAAGCCCCTCCGTTCATAAGGCAACGTTGCAGAAAGCGCTTCAATGACGCGGACCGACAAGATCAATCACGCGCGTGTGGCGAGCCACCACGGCGGACGGCCGACACCGGCGGAGTCTGAACGCATATCGGCCCGGATCATGGCGGCTGCGCGCAAGCTGTTCCTGCGAGACGGGTTTGCGCAGACGAGCATGGACGCGATCGCCGCGGAAATTGGAATTTCCAAGCGGACTCTTTATTCGCGCCATCCAGGCAAGGCCGCACTTTTCGAAGCGATTGTCCTCGATGTTGTAAACACGGGCCTATCGAATATCGTCACGGAGCAGTTGTCGGGCAAGACTCCGCGGGACAAGCTGCTGGCTTTGTCGTTGCGCATTCTAGAAGTAGCGACTGATCCGCTCATCATTTCCCTGGAAAGAGTTGTTGTTGGCGAGTCGTGGCAGTTTCCGAAGTTGGCGAGTCTCGTCGGCCAGTATGGAATGCCGCCGATCCGCGAGGAGGTAATGGCCGTGCTGCGCGACCACGGTGCAAGTGAACCCGGTCTGGCCCGTGATGCGGAGATATTCCTGTCCATCACGATGATACCGCAACTGCGGCAGGCCGTTCTTCAGCGGACGCCGCCGGGGATCGCGGGGATAGACCGGGCCGCCCTTGAACGCACCATCGATATCTTCGTCCGAGGAATTGAGATGGAACTATGAGTGGCATCCACACGATCGGAAAACGCCGCGCAATAACACGCTGGCTGCCTGTTTCGGACTGTGCTTCCCGATCTCAGGACACAATGGTTCCGAGCAGAGCCACGGTTGAAGGCGTCACGCAGGTGGGTGCGCTGGGGGCGGCGACGAGACACGCGAGCATCGATGCCGACGTTGGTCTGGGGGACCACCTCGGGGCGGGGGCGATGCAAGCAGCGCAGACCGTCGGCGTAGCGGCGAGCGTGGCCGTCAGTGCGCCGATCACTGTTTTCGAATCGACTATGCGGCGCAGCATCGGCGAGCAGGTCGAAAGACTTGGCCGCGCGGCAGGTAACGCGCTCGGATCGGCAGTAAGCCGATGACCCGAGCCTCTTCTGCAAACGCATGGAATCGAAAGGCCACCACTGGAATGGGTTGTCTGCGCACGCTTAGGGATGGTCCCGCCAGAAATCAATCAATGGAAGTCCGCCGAAAAAGATGATTCAAGTTAGCCCCTTTCTATCTTTCACGATTGCGGTCCTGCTCCTCATCGTGGGCAAGATCTTGACGATGAACATCGCGGTGCTGCGAAAGTACTCGATACCGGAGCCTGTTGTCGGCGGCATTTTGTGCGCCTTGCTAGTGGCTTTGGCCTACTGGATTGCGGGCTGGAGAATCCAGTTCGAACTCGGCGTGCGTGACCACCTGCTGCTGCTGTTCTTCGCCAGCATCGGTCTGAAGTCGGATACGGCCACCCTTTTGCAGGGCGGCAGGCCGCTCATCGTGCTGCTCGCGCTCGCAACCGCGTTCATGCTCATCCAGAACGTCACGGGGATGGGGATCGCCGCATTGTTCGGGCTCGATCCGAAGGCCGGCCTGATGGTCGGGTCCGTCTCGCTGACGGGCGGGGTCGGCACCACGGTCGCCTGGGCGCCGATCTTCGTCGGGGACCTCGGGATCGCCAACGCGATGGAGCTCGGCATCGCCAGCAACACGGTCGGGCTGATCGCGGCATGTGTGATCGGCGGCCCCATGGCCGCCCTGCTGATCCGCCGCAATGGAATCGTCACCTCGGGCGACGCAGATATCGACGTCGGCGCCGCCCATGAGGAGCCGGAGCCGAAGATGGACTATTTCTGCCTGCTCTGGGCGATCCTGGCGCTCAATGTCGCGGTCATGCTCGGCATGGCGCTCGACTCCCTGATCGCGCTGACGGGCTTCAGACTCCCGACCTTCGTCAGTTGCCTGCTGGCCGGCATTGCAATCCGCAATCTGATGCCGCTGGCAGCCGGGGCGGCCATCACCCGCATCTGGCCCGGCGTGCGACAAGGATTGTCGCTTCTGTCCGACCTCTCTCTCGGCCTGTTCCTGACGATGGCGCTGATGGGCCTGCAACTGTGGCAGTTGAGCGGCGTCTTCACCTTTGTCGTCGCCGCGCTCGCGGTGCAGATCGCGCTCACGATCGTCTACACGGTTTTCATCGTCTTTCCCGCCATGGGGCGTGACTACGAAGCGGCCGTGATATCTGCCAGCTTCGGAGGCATCACGCTCGGATCCACTGCCACTGCCATCGCCAACATGACGGCCGTCACCCAGCAATATGGCGCGGCGCACAGGGCCTTCATCGTCGTGCCGCTCGTCTGCGGCTTCTTCATCGACCTCGTCAATGCGGTCGTGATCGCCATATTCGCAGGATAGCGCCGGCTACGTTTCGTCCGAACCCCAAGAGAAAAAAATGGATGATAAGAACCAACATGACCTGCCGACAGGCTCTTCTGAGGACAGGCCCGCCGACCGTGCCCCCGAAGCGTTGGCTGACGCTCCGGTCGAGGCGGGGCCGACCAGGACGGGAGTCCGGGTCGGCGTGCTCGTTATCGGGCTCATGGTCGCCTTCGTAGCCTGGTACGCCGTTTCCGACAAGCTCGCCCCCTATACCGACCGCGGCACGGTCAGCGGCTACATTGCCCGACTAGCGCCCCGTGTTTCAGGCCCGGTAATCAGCGTCCACGTTGAGGACAATACGATTGTCCAGGAGGGCGATCTTCTTTACGTGGTCGACCCGCGCCCGTTCGAGATCGCGGTCCAGCAGGCGGAAGTCGAACTCGAACAGGCGACCCAGTCAATCAACGCCTCGTCGGCGGCGCTGATCGCTGCACAGGCCAAGGTGTCGCAGGCCAGGGCCAAATTCGAAAACGCCAAGACCTCGAACGCCAGGACGCAAAGCCTTGTCCAGCGTGGTGTTGCCGCGCGGAAGCAGGAGGAAGCATCTCGCGCGGAACTCGAGGTCGCGCAGGCGGAGGTCGATGCGGCGGAGGCTGATCTGTCTAGCGCGGAAGCCGAGTTGGGGGCGGCGGGCGCCAGCAATCCGCGCATCAAGGCCGCTCGACTCAAGCTGGAAAGGGCGCAGCTCGACCTGATCTACACACGGGTCGTGGCACCGACGCTCGGCGTGGTCACGAATCTCGATCTAGCAGTCGGCCAGTACGTGAGCGCGGGTTCGGCCGCTCTCACCTTCATCGACGGAAGGGGAGCCTGGATCACGGCCGATATGCGCGAGAACCAGCTCGCCAATATCGAGCCGGGCAACAAGGTGGGCCTGCTTTTCGATGCCTTGCCGGGGCAGATTTTTACCGGGACCGTACACAGCGTCGGCTGGGGCATCGATACCGGACGGACCGCATCCAGCGGTCTGGTGCAGAACGAGCCGGAAACGCGCTGGTTCGAGCCGGCCCGCCGGTTTCCCGTGCGCATTGAACTCGATCGAGCGCTTTCGGAATGGCCTCGCACCGTCAGGGTGGGCGCGAAGGCCACCGTCGTGGTCTACGCCGCAGGCGAAAGCAATCCGTCAGCGTGGATCGCAATGGCCCTGCACCGCGCCCAGTCGCTTCTGTCCTATCTGTATTGAGGTGGGGCCATGTATGTTTCGCCCCGGCCGAGCTTTCGCGACGACCCAAATTTTCCTTTGCGCATGGCGCTGCTTGCGGTGATCTCGGTGGGCGCGATACCCTTTGTCATGCCCTCTATGCCGGCGCTGATGGCGGCCCTGCCGTTTGGCCTGATGGCCGGCATGCGCAAGGCCTTCGATCCGAAGAAAGCCATAGGAGGTCCTCTGGCGCTCATCATGATGATTTGGTTGGCAAGCGGCGTGCTCACCCTTCTCATGTCTTGGCCGGTGGCGTTCCTGATCGCGGTCGGCAGCCTCTATTTCGTCGCGTTCTATCTCATCCAGAGCACCGGCAACCCGATGGGGATGCTGATCCTGGTGTCCGTTGGCCTCGCCTCTATCCTGGGTATGAACTCCATCACTGCGCTCGACGCCCTAAGTGATTCGGTGGTCGAGGCGGGCATCCTCGCATTGATCGCGATTCCGGTCCTTTACCTCCTCATTCCGCCGGCTACCCAGGAGAAAATGATCGACGAATATACGCCCGCACCGGGCAATCACGTGCGATCGGCGCTCATCCGGGCGGTCGTCCTGCTCGGGCTCAGCTTCTGGCTCTACAGCTTCATCGATATGTCCAACATGATGATGGCGATCGCCGCGATATTCGTGCTGTGTTTCCCGACACGCGAGCAGTTGTTTGCAGAGGCCCGGGAACGGATCTTTGCGACGGTGCTAGGTGCATCCGCAGCGGGTGTCGCCCTGTTCCTGATGACCCTGAACGCCCATTTCTTCATGCTGGTCGGTCTGGTCTTTCTCACGGTGCTATATTTCGCCACCATGATGATGATCGGCCGCCATCCTCCGATGGTCTACCAGTTCAGCGCATCGGCCGCTCTGTCACTGATCGTTGGTGCCCTTACCACGCAGGAACCTTCCTATGCAGCGTTAACCCGCCTGGCACTGACCTTCGTCGGAACCGCAGTCGCAGCGCTGATGACGGCGACGCTCGAAAGCATGGCCAATGCGTGGGAACGACCAACCCTGCGGCGCTGAACGAAAGCAAGGGTTTGAACATTTTAAATGACTCGCGATCAAGCGCTCCTCTCTCAAGGTAATTTGGCGCGATTACTCCGAGTTTGTGAAAAAACGCGAAACGAAGAGCACATCACAGCGTCGGTCATCGGCTGTTGACTGCCTTTCGTTGCGCCGATAGACTGGACAACCGTTTATTTGGAGAAATTATGCCCAACCGAATGATCCGGCCCGTCCCGGAAGACACCACCCGTGAGCGCATCCTGAAAGCCGCGATACTTCGCTTCTCCACCCACTCCTATGAGGAAACCGGGTTGCGAGACATTGCCGCCGATGTCGGTGTCGACATGGCCTATGTTCATCGTTCCTTCGGTTCGAAGGAAGAGCTGTTCCGGGCAGCAGTCAAGGCGATACTTCAACCGGAGGCCTGGCTCGTCGGCGAGGCGAGCGAGTTGCATATGACGCTCGCGCAAGACATCCTCGCTGAGAAGGGCGCCAACGAAATCCGGCCTTTTGACATCCTCGCGCGATCTTTTTCCAGTCCAGAGGCATCGCGTGTTTTTCGTGAGCTCATCGACGACGGGTTCGTCAAGCCGTTCGCTTCCAAATGCCCGCTCATGTCCGAGCGGCGCGCGTCAATGGTCGCCGCGTTTCTGGCCGGGGTCAGTATTCTTCGTGACGTCATCGGCACACCAGCCCTCCAGAAGAGCGGAAGTGATCGTGAACTGATGGCTCTGGTCTCCCAGATTGTCGAGTTCATCATGAACGAAGACAAGGAATGCCAGACCATGAGGGCCACCGTGCCGATCAGTCGGGAGACATAATGAATGATTTGAGCAGGTCAGGAATGAGGGCGGCAGATGTCCCTCACGATACTCTCGGCACGGAGGCCTTCCGCGCCATTGATCGGATGCGCGAAGCCTGGAGCGCGCGGATCACCGGCGGGCTTTCGCCCGCGGCGCTGGCGCTAGCATTGTTCGACTGGTCGATTCATCTGGCCTCGGCGCCGGGGAAGCGTCTGGAGCTTATCGACAAGGGGGTGCGGAAAAGCGCCCGGCTGTCGGGCTATCTCTGCGCCGCCAGTCTCGGTGACGACACTCCATCCTGCATCGAGTCCTTGCCGGGCGACTACCGCTTCACCGGGGAGGCGTGGAAGGGACTCCCCTTTGCGGCCTATGCCCAGGCGTTCCTGCTCGCCCAGCAGTGGTGGCACAATGCGACGCGGGAGGTGCCGGGCGTCGCTCCTCACCACGAGGACGTGGTCTCCTTCGCCGCGCGGCAAGTGCTCGACATGTTCTCGCCCTCCAACAACCCGTTCACTAATCCCGAGGTGATCAACAAAACCATCACCACTGGAGGGGCAAACTTCCTCTCGGGGTTCCAGAACTGGTTCGAAGATGTGAACAGGCTTGCAGGCGGCCGCCCGCCCGTCGGTGCGGAAGGGTTCGCACCGGGCCGGGATGTCGCGATCACTCCCGGCAAGGTCATCTTCCGAAACCATCTGATCGAACTGATCCAGTACAGCCCCACGACCAACACCGTGGTGGCGGAGCCGGTGCTGATCGTGCCGGCCTGGATCATGAAATACTACATCCTTGACCTGTCGCCGGAGAACTCCCTGGTACGCTATCTGGTCGGGCAGGGGCACACGGTGTTTGCCGTTTCCTGGCGAAACCCTGGGGCAGACGATCGCGATCTGACGCTGGACGATTATCGCCGTTTGGGTGTCATGGCCGCGCTCGACGTGATCGCCGCCATCGTTCCCGACAGCAAGATCCACGCCACTGGCTATTGTCTAGGCGGTACGCTTCTCGCGATGGCGGCGGCTGCGATGGGGCGCGCCGGCGACGGGAGGCTGGCAACGCTCACCCTTTTCGCAGCCCAGACGGATTTTTCCGAACCCGGCGAACTGGCGCTGTTCATCGATCCGAGCCAGATGCATTTTCTTGAAAGCATGATGTGGGATCGGGGCTATCTGTCGGCGAGCCAGATGGCCGGCGCCTTTCAAATCCTGAAGAGCAATGACCTCGTCTGGTCGCGACTGGTCCACGACTATCTCATGGGCGAACGCACGCCGATGAACGACCTTATGGCCTGGAATGCCGATTCCACGCGCATGCCTTACCGCATGCATGCCGAATACCTCCAGCGTCTCTACCTGGACAACGAGCTTGCATCCGGCCGCTTCATCATCGATGGCCGTCCGGCGGCGCTGCAGAATATCCGCGTGCCGATGTTCGTCGTGGGAACGGAACGCGATCATGTCGCGCCATGGAGATCGGTCTACAAGATCCACCAGCTAGCCGATACCGATGTTACCTTCGTTCTCGCCAGCGGCGGGCACAACGCAGGCATTGTCAGCGAGCCGGGCCATCGCGGTCGCCGCTATCGCATCGCGACCAGGCTGGCAGCCGACATCTGCCTCGGACCCGACGAATGGGCAGCAGAGGCAGAGGAGAGGGGCGGTTCCTGGTGGGAGGCGTGGCTGCCGTGGCTGGCTACACATTCAGGCAAGGTTCGTGTAGCCCCGCCTCAGCTTGGTGCCGCCGAGAGGGGTTTTCCTGCCATTGCAGAAGCGCCCGGTGCCTACGTGTTCCAGAAGTGAGAGTGCGATGGCGGAAAAATTACTGACAAATCATACCTTCGCCGATTTACAGGTCGGCGATACCGCAAGCCTCACACGGGTGGCAGGTGATACCGACATCGATCTGCTGGCAGCGATGCTCGGCAAAAGGCCGGCAGTTGGTGACGGGGCAGCGGAGGCAACGACGTTCTTCAACGATATCGTTGCCAACGGGCTTTGGACAGGCGCGCTGGTCTCTCTGGTGATCGGCACAAGGCTTCCGGGGCCAGGGACGATCTATCTGGGACAGGATTTCCGTTTCGTGAAGCCGGTCGCCGCCGGCGACACGATCACGGCAACCGTGCGGGTGGTGCAGAAAAACCCGGACAATCGCACTGTTGCACTGGAGACGATCTGCGCAAATCAGAAAGCGGAACTTGTCCTGACCGGTAAGGCCATGGTGATCGCGCCCGACAAGTCGGTCGAATGGACCGCAACACCCTCCTCCGTCGCATTGCAGGATACAGGGCGAGCAAGCCGATATGAGGCTTTTGTTGCCGAAGCTCGTAGTCTCCCCCCGGTTCGGGCCGCCATTGTACACCCGTGCTCCGCCGGAGCAATCCTGGCTGCGGTCGAGGTCCGCCAACAGGGCCTGTTCGACCCGCTGCTGGTCGGGCCGGAGGCGAAGATTCGCGCAGCCGCCGAAGCCTCAGGGATCGATCTCGGCGACATGGCGATCGAGGACGTTGCGCACAGCCATGCGGCAGCCGCGCGCGCCGTGGAACTCGCGGTCGGCGGTACGGTTTCGGTTCTGGTCAAGGGCAGCCTGCATACCGACGAGCTTCTGGGCGCCGTCCTCGCCACCGGGTCCGGTCTCAGAACGGAGCGGCGCGTCAGCCACGTCTTCGCCTTCGACGTCCCGGCCTATGGCAAGCCGCTGATCGTCACCGACGCTGCGATCAACATCCAGCCGACGCTCGACCAGAAACGCGACATCTGCCAGAACGCTATCGACCTTCTTCTAGCTCTTGGCGTCAAAGAGCCGCGCGTGGCGGTGCTCGCAGCAGTCGAGACCGTCAACGCGAAGATGCCATCCACCCTTGACGCCGCGGCGCTGACCGTCATGGCGGCGCGTGGCCAGATCATCGGTGGACGTGTCGATGGCCCGCTTGCCTTCGACAATGCCATCGATCTCGATGCGGCGAAGACGAAGGGCATTGTCTCTCCCGTCGCGGGCGAGGCCGACATCCTGCTCGTGCCGGACCTTGAGGCTGGCAACATGCTCGCCAAGCAACTGATTTATTTCGCGGGGGCGACCGCGGCCGGCATCGTGCTCGGCGCGCGCGTGCCGATCGTGCTGACCAGCCGCTCCGATCCGCTTTCGGCGCGCATCGCCTCGGCAACGCTCGCAAGACTGCTCGTCGCCCGCAATCAGGTACCCGGAACGGGGGCCATCTCATGAGCCAGCAACTGCTTGTCACCTTCAATGCCGGCTCCTCCACGGTCAAGATCGGCCTGTTCGCCGTTGAAGGCGGTGGCCTCACGCGAATCGGCAAGGGAATGATCGATTTCCGCAAGGCCCCGTTGCGCTTCGAGCTTTCCGAAGGCCCGGATCGCTTCGATGTTGAGCTGGAAGCCAAAGCGGAGGAAGAACTGGACGAGGTCTTGCGCGAAGCGTTCGACCGGCTGTCCTGGCACTATGATTTATCCGGCATCGCCGCTATCGGCCACCGCGTTGTGCACGGCGGTGACCTGTTTGACGGACCGGTGCTCATCAACGATCAGGCGATGTCGCAGATGGAAGCGCTGATACCGCTTGCGCCGCTTCATCAGCCCCAGGCGCTGCGCCTTGTCCGGGCGATCGCGCGCCTTCGGCCAGAAATCAGGCAGACCGCCTCCTTCGACACGGCTTTCCACCGCTCGCATGCCGACGTCGTCCGCCGCTTCGCCCTGCCGCGGCAGCTCTACGAAGAGGGTATCAAACGCTATGGCTTCCACGGCCTTTCTTATCGATCGATTGCCAACCAGCTTATCAGCAAATGGCCGGAGCAGGCGGCGGGCAAGGTCATCGTCGCCCATCTCGGTTCCGGCGCCAGTCTTTGCGCGATGCACAACTGCGTCAGCCGCGACACCAGCATGGGTTTCTCAACGCTGGACGGCGTACCGATGGCGACGCGCTGCGGGGCGCTCGACGCCGGCGTGGTCATACACCTCTTAAAGGCCGGGCGAGATCCTGGCGAAATCGAGGATCTCCTCTATCACCGTTCGGGTCTGCTGGGCGCTTCCGGCATCAGCGCCGACAGCCGCGTGCTTCTGGAGAGTGATGAGCAGCAAGCCAAGGAAGCAATCGAGCTGTTCACCTTCAGGGTCGCCGGTGAGATTGCCCGGCTTGCCTCGACGCTGGGCGGCCTCGACACTCTCGTATTCACCGCCGGGATCGGCGAGCATCAGCCGACGATCAGAGCTGATATCTGCACCCGGCTGATGTGGCTCGGCATTGATCTCGATCCTGGAGCGAACGCCGGGAGCGGTCCCGTCATCAGCAGTCCTGCCAGTCGTCTTACCGTCCTTGTCATCCCGACCGATGAGGAGCAGGTGATCGCCACTGACGCCTTGAGAATCTCGGGAGGCTGAGCGATGGCTGCGATCGTTGATATATTCGGAAGACGTGGCCTCGTCGTCGGCATCGCCAACGATTCCTCCATCGCAGCCGGCTGTGCAACCGCGTTCAAGGCTGCCGGCGCCGATCTGGCGGTCACCTATCTCAACGATAAGGCTGTCCCGTTCGTACGCCCGGTCGCCGATGCCCTGGGCGCGTCGCTGTTCATGCCCTGTGACGTTCGCATTGATGGGCAGCTCGAGGCGGTTTTCGACACCATAGCAAATGAATGGGGCCGCCTCGATTTCTTGCTTCATTCGATCGCCTTCGCGCCACGACAGGACTTGCAGACGAGCATCGTCAACTGCTCCGCTGACGGTTTCGCGCAGGCCATGGATATATCGTGCCATTCCTTTATCCGAATGGCGCGGCTCGCCGCCCCGCTGATGAAGGAAGGCGGATCCTTGATAACCGTCAGCTTTTTCGGGGCTGAGCGCGTCGTCGACAACTACAATCTGATGGGACCGGTGAAGGCGGCCCTGGAAGCAAGCGTACGCTACCTGGCCGCCGATCTCGCAGCGCGGGACATCCGCGTCCATTGCCTGTCCACCGGGCCGATCGCCACCAGGGCAGCTTCCGGAATCGAGCGTTTCGATGAGCTCATCGACACGGTGCGTGAGAGAACACCATCGCGACGCCTCGTGAGCATCGCTGAGGTTGGGCGTATCGCCGCATTCCTGGCAAGCGAGGCGGCAACGCCTCTGTCGGGGTCGGTGGTATACGCCGACAACGGTTTCCACATCACGGCCTAGCCAGAAGGCGGGCTGATGCAAACTAAGTCGGGGTCGCCGCTCGCGCGGCGACAGGGTGAACTCTGTCATATCGAGAGCGCGATGCTTCGAATGCATAAGTAAGAAATCGGTTCAGTCAATGCGTGAATTCAGTCTACGCCTTACGCTACTTCTTCTCACAAGCCTGCTTGCAGCCTGTGCCGGCCGCCCCGGCCCGGAACTGCTCGCCCAGAGGGCCGAAGCCGTTCCGGGGGCCAAGCTCACGACGGTTTATGTGGCGACCACGCGCAAGCGTGATGAGAACGGTATCTACACGTCGGGTCGTAGCCGCGAGGTTAGCTATATCCGCTACAGGGTCTCCATCCCGCCAGGTCACAAGACGGGCAATGTCGAATGGCCGAAATCGAAGCCGAACCCGAAGACGGATTTTGTCACCGTCGACCAGCACATTCTCGACGCGGCGACATTCGAGGCGGAAGTCACGCGTAAACACAACGGCAAACCGCCGAGTGTCGGCGTGTTCGTGCATGGCTACAACACCAATTTCACCGAGGCCGTGTATCGCATAGCCCAGATGACAGCTGACGCCGGCGTCGATGCCGCCCCGATCCTGTTTGCCTGGCCGTCCGAAGGCGCTTTGAGCGGCTACGTCGCCGACAAGGACGCGGTGACGTTCTCGCGGGACCAGTTGGCGGATCTGCTCAGCACCCTGGCGCGCAAACAGACCCAGGGTCCCATCACGCTCGTCGGCCACAGCATGGGGGGATGGCTGACGACGGAAGCCGTGCGCCAACTGCGGCTTACCGGCAAGGACGCGGCGATCCGTCGACTGCAGGTCGTGCTTGCGGCGCCCGATATCGATGTCGACGTGTTCCAGGCACAGCTTGCGACGATCGGGACACTGAACCCGCCGATGACAATCCTTGTTTCCAAGGATGACAGGGCGCTGAAGGTCTCGGAATTTCTATCCACAGAACGTCAGCGCCTGGGCAGGATTGACGTGACGGATCCGAAAATCGAGGAGGCGGCGCGCAGGGCGAATGTGCAGGTGATCGATATATCGGATATCGAGGCCTCAGACAGCTTCCGCCACAATCGTTTCGTCGGTCTCGCTGCCTACTATCCGAAGCTTTCGGGCCGGGATGGAACGAGCGACCCCCGAAATCTCAGGCAAGCCGGAGCGTTTGTATTCAATTCGGCTGGCGCGGTCCTTTCCAGCCCGTTTGTCCTTGCCGGCAAGATCGTCGGCGGAAACTGACACGACGCGAAGCAGCTTTCTTCACGCAACTATCGCAGGAGAATACTTATGATATTCAATTACACCGCAAGCCTCGACGCCGCCGACCTGCAACTGTTGCGATCGCGATGGCGATGGCTGCTGGTCGCCGGCATCGTGCTCGTGTTGATAGCTCTTGTCGCCCTCTCCAACCTGTTGCTGGCCACGGTCGTTTCCGTCCTCTTTGTCGGTGTCACGATGCTACTGGCGGGTGCGGCGCATATCGTCTTCGCATTTCAGATGAAGCGATGGGGCCAAACTGTCGGTTTGCTCGTTGTCGGTGTGCTTTATGTCGCGGCCGGTGTGATGACATTCTGGAACCCGGTCCTGGCATCCACTTTCCTGACACTACTGATGGCTCTCAGCATGCTCGTCGCAGGCATTGTCAGGACTGCCGCCGGTCTGGCGATCCGCCCGGCTTCCGGTTGGCTATGGCTCGCGGCGGCCGGCGCCGCGACGGTGCTTGTTGCACTTGTCATCCTTGCGGGCTGGCCGGTCAACAGTTTGTGGATCATCGGCGCACTGCTGGCGATCGACGTCATGGTGACCGGCTGTGCCCTGAGCGCATTGGCGCTCGCGCTGCGACGGTCCCTCAGGATCGACCGCAATCACGAATAAGAACCGGAGGTTGGAAACGACAATGAAGCAAACAACACCGTTCACCGTGGAGGTCCGAAAGAAACGCCGGATGCAACAGCACGAACTCTCTCCAAGCCGCGCCCTGAAAAAGACAGACGAGACCAGATCCGCGCCGGAAGGGGAAAACACAGCCCCGAATGAAATCACGCCTCAGAACGACCCTGCGGCCCACCGTCCCCGCACACGGTAAGGCTGAACGCTGGCCCGCCGGACTCCCTGACACAATCGTGAGGCACAAGAAAAAGGATTTTCGCCCTCTCAATCATCAGCTGTTGACTCACGGAGTATGTTCATTAGGGTAAAGCTGATGTTTGGTGACGAGGGGGGGAATGAAGACGCCAAAAGATATTGTCGTTTATATCGATACAGCCGATGTTTCTGTTTGTCGGGTTTATATTGATTATGCTGTCTCACTCGCAAGCGCATGGGATGCGCATGTCGTTGTGGCCTTCGTGCCGGAAGATTTAATCGCCACTCCCTCCCATGGCTTCGCCCGAGGGCAGGCGATCAACAGCATGATAACCTCCTTCGAAGGGCGCCGGCATGACGCCGAAGAGCAGCTGCGGGGGCTCCTTTCGGATGTAGCGTCCGCTACCGGCGTGAATTGCGAGCTTCGCATATGTTCCGGTGAAACGGGCGAGGCGCTGATGCTGCACGCCCGCCACGCAGCCTTGGCGATCGTCGGAACGGGGCGTGACCCGGACCGCGCTGAGACGGCTCTCACCGTCTCGGAGGATATCATCTTCGCCTCCGGTCGCCCTTCGATCCTTTTGCCCACATTCTGGCAAAGCGATGGCGCCGTGCCCGAGACGATCGTGGTTGGATGGAATGCCAGCCGGGAAGCGGCCCGCGCCATTGCCGATTCGATGGCGTTCCTGGCCACCGCTCGCGCCGTCCACGTCGTCGTTGTTCCCGAGCCCAAGGTCGCGCGGCTTCTGGGGGAGGACCCCGGAAGCGATATCTCTCTCCATCTCGCGCGCCATGGGATCAGGGTGACGCTTGACCGCCTGGAAGGCAGCAATGCCGGTGATCTGATCCTGTCGCGCGCGGAAGAGGTTGGCGCCGACCTGGTGGTCATGGGCGCCTATGGGCAGTCCCGGATCACCGAGTTCGTTTTCGGCAGCGCAACACGCACCATTCTGGCCAATCCGAAAATCCCGATCTTTCTTTCGCGATAAGACGTGATCGTCCAACAGGGTGGGTGGGCCCCGCAGGCCGTCGGCAAAAAGAGATTACAACACAGGAGAAGAAAACATGTCCGATCTGGTCGTCGTCGGTTTCGATACGGTTGATGAAGCCGACAAGGTGCTTCTCAAGCTCGCTGCTCTCAGAAAAGAATATCTGGTCGATCTGGAAGATGCCGTCGTCGTCGTTCGTGACGGCGAAGGCAAGGTCCATCTCAAGCAGAGCCTTAACCTGGCGGCTCTCGGCGCCACATCGGGCCTTCTCTCGGGAACGATCTGGGGCGGCCTTGTGGGCCTGCTCTTTCTCAATCCGCTTGCCGGCATCGCCATTGGCGGCCTGACGGGAGCGGGTGTCGGCGCCTTGTCCGGCTCCCTTGCCGACTATGGCATCGACGATACGTTCATCAAGTCTCTGGGCGAGACCATTCCAAGCAATTCGTCTGCGCTGTTCGTTCTTGTCCGCAAGGTCCAGCCGGAAAAGGTGCTGGCGGAGTTCGAAGGCCTGCGTGGTCGAGTTCTCAAGACGTCCCTGTCGCCAGAGCAGGAAGAGAAGCTGAGGATCGCCTTGTCCGAAAATGTAACCGGGTCAGGCAACGCCTAGGTGGCCACGCCCGGTTGATGTCCGATCGGGAAGGGAAACGTCCAGCATCGCTTACGTGGGAGGGGTATTTTTTGCAGGTACATATCAGGGGCGGGATCGATCTTCGATGGGAAGGCAAGCCGATAGACACGATTGAAGATGCGGTCGTGGCTCGCTCGGTTGCGCTTATGGGAGAAGATTACCCGCGCCTGCGCCCGGTTATCGATGTCGCGATCGGACAAGCCGTGCGAGCCGGCGAGCGGCTGTTTACGGATCGTCACCGCCCTCATCTGACGTTTACAGCCCCTGTTGCTGGAACAATCCGCGCAATCTCGCGCGGCGCGCGTAGAAGCCTCGATTCCATTATTATCGACGTCGAGGACGAAGCCGCCGTCGAATTCGACAGGCCCTCACGGCCAGATCGCATGACCATGCAGTCGCTCCTGCTCCAAAGCGGTTGCTGGCAGTCATTTCGCACCCGGCCATTCGGTCGGCTCGCCGATCCCCGGCAGGCTCCTGATGCGATTTTCGTAACAGCCACCGATACCGCGCCGCTCGCAGGTGATCCGGCCCCCGTCATAAGGCGCTTCGAATCATGGTTTCGTCTCGGCGCGGAGGCGCTGCGTCACCTGACCGACGGTCCCGTTTACGTCTGTCACGGGGCCGATGCCTCCCCGGCCGTTCCCGAAGCCGTCAAGGCTGTCTGTTTCGCGGGCAGGCATCCGGCGGGTCTGGTTGGAACCCATATCCATCATCTCAATCCTGTCGGTGTAAACAGGATGGTTTGGCACATCGGCTATCAGGACGTAATCGCGCTGGGATGCCTGCTCGATACGGGCCGGATATGGACACGGCGCGTCGTTGCGCTGACCGGACCGGGGACGTGCAGTCCGCGCCTCGTTGTCGCTCCCGCAGGCGCGAATCTGAAAGATCTTTTCGGCGCCTCGCTCACCGGTCCCTCGGTTCAGTTGCTTTCGGGCTCTCCGCTCGGCGGAACGGTCGAGCATTTCCTGCGGCGTTATGACGTGCAGGCCACCGCCATCCCACACAGGCATCCGCTCCGGCGCTCCTTTCTCATGCGCTACCTGACCTCATTCAACGAGCAATTTCCGGCGCCGCTCATTCCCAATGCCGTTCATGAACGGGCCGCGCCTTGCGGGATCCTGCCCGCGCCGTTCCTGCGCGCCATCAGCACGGGCGATGTGGAAACCGCCGCGAAACTTGGTGCGCTGGAACTTGTGGAAGAGGATCTGGCGCTCCTGAGCCATGTCGACGGGTCGGGCACGGATTATGGCGCCCTGTTGCGTGCGACGCTCGATGAGTTGGAGGAAGCGATATGATCGCCTTCTTCCATGACCTGCAGGCGGGCCGCGTCGGCCGCACCTTGTTGTCCGACAGCGCCACGCCCGCGCTGCTCGGCGTGATCGTCCCGGTCGTGTCCGCGCTTGTCGCAGATACGGAACAGTTCGCAGCGCGGCTGCTGATCTCTGTCAGCCTGACCCTTGCGTGGCAGCATGTCTTCACACGTGTCCGGGGTCTCAGGCCGGGACTTGACGGTATTGTCGCCGCCACGCTGATCGCCCTTCTTGTCCCGGCCGATGCGCCGCTCTGGCAGCTCGCTTTGGGCGTCAGCTTCGGCGTGGTGATCGCCGAACAGGTGTTCGGTGGGCGCGGGCGCAATTTCGTGCATCCTGCCGTCGCCGCCCTTGCCTTCGTGATGTTCTCCTTCACTGAAATCGACTATCGAGCCGGGCCAAACATTCCTCTGGCGGCATTGCTTCCGGCTTTGGTTCTCCTGCTCCTCAGCGGCCAGGCGTCATGGCGATTGCTGCTTGCGGCCTACTGCACGATGGCCCTCATGGTTTGGGCGCAGGGAAGCGATCCGTCGGTCAACCTGCTTTCGGGTGCGATCGGCTGCGCGATCCTCTTTCTGGCGGCAGATCCTGTATGTTCCTGCACGACAAATCCAGGTCGTTTTGCACAGGGCATTCTGACCGGCGTGCTCATCGGCCTGTTCTCGCAGGCCGGATCGACTTTTGGAGCCGCGATCTTCGCGATCCTGATGAGCAGCATTTTCGCACCATTGATCGATTACGTGGTCGTGGCGATCCATGTAAGGCGGAGGGCAAGGCGACATGGCTGACGCTCGTCCTCCCAGCCCGCGCCCGGGCATGTGGCGCCGCTTTCTGAACCGTCCGAACACCGATGGCGTCAAGACGATCGGCATGTCGCTTCTGGTGGCCATTGGCTGCGGCTTTACCGTCTCCATCGCAGCGGTCGTCCTGCGGCCGATCCAGCAGGCCAATATCGTCGCCCAGCAACAGGGCCGCATGGTGCAGATGCTGGAAAACGTTCCGGGCATCGGGGAGATATTGAAGGAATCTGGCGCAAGCGGCGTCGAAACGCTCGTCATCGACCTCGCAAGCGGAACGGTCGCCGCCGATGTCGATCCGGGAAGCTTCGATCAGCGAGCGGCGGCGGCGGACGCAGAGCGAAGTTCGGCCCTGCCGCGCGCTGACGACCTCGCTGGTCTCAGCCGCCGCGAAAACCACGCGCTTGTCTATCTTCTGCGCCGCGGCGAGGAACTGGCGCTCGTTGTGCTTCCGGTCCGCGGCGCCGGCTACCAGTCGACCATCCGGGCCTATCTGGCGCTGGAGGCCGATCTCGACACCGTTGCCGCCTTCACGGTTTATGAGCAGGGTGAGACGCCCGGCCTCGGCGCCCGCGTCGCCGAGGACGGTTGGCAGGCGCAATGGGCAGGCAAGCGCATCTTCGACGATGGCGATTTCGCCATTTCCGTGGTGCGCGGCAATGCCAGCGGCCCCAATGAAGTCGACGGCATCTCCGGCGCCAGCGTCACGAGCTATGCGATCTCGGACATGCTCGAATTCTGGATGGGCGAGCACGGCTTCGGGCCGTTTCTCGACAGGCTGAAGAAAGGCGAGATCGAATGACTATCCCTTTCCGCAACCTGACAGATCCGCTCATCGACAAGAACCCCGTCACCGTCCATATCCTCGGCATCTGCTCGGCACTGGCGGTCACGACATCGATGTCCACCGCTCTCACCATGTCGATCGCCCTGACCGTCGTGCTCGGCCTGTCGGCAGGCGTCATCAGCGCCATCCGCCGACACATCCCGTCCTCCGTGCGCATCATCCTGCAGATCACCATCATCGCCTCGCTGGTCATCGTCGCCGACCAGATGTTGCAGGCTTTTGCCTATGAGATGAGCCAGCGGCTGACGGTGTTTGTCTCGTTGATTGCCACGAACTGCATCGTGCTCGGGCGCACCGAAGCCTATGCGCTGCACAATCCGGTCGTTCCCAGCATCGTGGATGGCGTCGGCAATGCACTCGGCTACAGCCTGGTGCTGCTCACTGTCGCCGCCATCCGCGAGTTGTTCGGCGCCGGAAGCCTGTTCGGCGTCGGCCTGCTGCCACTCGTGGCCGACGGTGGCTGGTACCAGCCACTCCGTCTTATGCTGCTCGCGCCGAGCGCATTCATCATCCTTGGCCTTCTGGTCTGGGCTGTTCGCAGCCTGCGCCGGGGCCAGAGGGAAGCGCCTGAATTCGAGTTGCGCGAGCAGCAAAGGACGACTGAGACATGATCGAACTGTTCCAGCGCTCCATTTTCGAAGAAAACCTCGCGCTGTCCTTCTTCCTCGGCATGTGCACCTTCCTCGCCGTCTCCAAGCGCGTGGAAACAGCCTTCGGCGTGGGTGTTGCGATGATCGTCGTGCAATCGCTCAGCGTGCCGGTGAACTACCTGCTGCACGCCTATATCCTGAGTGCCGGGGCGCTCGCGTGGATGGGGCTGCCGGATGTCGATCTCGGTTTCATGCGGCTGATCACCTTCATCGGCATCGTCGCGGCGATGGTGCAGATCATCGAGATGCTGCTCGATCGTTACGTGCCCGCCCTCTACGGCGCGCTTGGCATCTACCTGCCGCTGCTCGCCATCAACTGCGCCATTATCGGCGGCAGTCTGTTCATGGTCGAGCGGCAATATGATCTCACTGAAAGCACGGTCTATGGGATCGGCACCGGGATCGGCTGGGCGCTGGCCATCGTCGCGCTCGCGGCGATCCGCGAGAGGCTGCGCTATGCCAATGTCCCCGAAGGATTGCAGGGCCTCGGCATTGCTTTCATCGTCACCGGTCTCCTGTCCATGGCGTTCTCCGCCTTTGTGGGAGTGCGCGTGCTATGACGGAGATCCTGCTCGGCATCGGCTTCATTTCCTTGCTGCTCGTCGCGCTGGCAGCCGTTGTCCATAAGGTTCGGGAGTATCTGCTGCCGTCGCGACCCGTGGCGGTCACCGTTAACGGCGGGCGTGAGATTGGCGCTCTGGCGAATTTCAAGCTTCTCGATATTTTGAATTCCAACGGCATCGCCGTGCCCTCGGGCTGCGCCGGCGCGGGAACGTGCGGCCTGTGCCGCGTCAGCGGCGTCACGGGTACGGGAGAGCCGTTGCCGACGGAACGCGCCCGGCTTTCTCCTGCCGACGTTCGGGCTGGAATGCGGCTCGCCTGCCAGATCGTGGTGCGAAACGACCTCGCCGTCACCGTCCCGGACGAGGTGCTCGGCATCACCACGATGAACTGCCGCGTGGCATCGTCGCGCAGTGTCACGCCTTTGATCAAGGAAATCGTGCTCGCCTTGCCGGAGGGCGCGGAATTCGACTTTCGTGCGGGCAATTTCGTGCAGGTCACCGCACCGGCCTATCGTCTCGACTTCTCCGGCATCGCGCTTGAACCGCAGCATGCCGCCGAATGGAAAAAACTCGGAATTGACAAGCTCTCGTCGCAAAGCCCTCAGCCCGTCTCTCGCGCCTATTCGGTTGCCAGCCGACCCAAGGATGTCGGCATGATCGTGCTCAACATCCGTCTGGCCACGCCACCGCCAGCCAAACCGCATGCACCTCCCGGCATCGTCTCGTCATGGCTGTTCGGTCTGCGCGAGGGCGACCCGATCGAAGTGGCGGGCCCGTATGGTCACTTCGGGGCGCAGGATACCGGGCGCGAGATGGTGTTTATCGGCGGCGGCGTCGGCATGGCGCCCTTGCGCGCCATCATAACGGACATGCTCGAGCGTCAGGGAAGCCGCCGCAAGATCAGCTTCTGGTACGGCGCGCGAAGCCGTGGCGAACTGTTCTACGCCGACGAATTCGACGAGCTTGCCCGGCGTCATGAGAACTTCCGCTGGGTGCCAGCCCTCTCCGAACCAGCCAGAAACGACCCCTGGGACGGTGAGTTAGGCTTTGTCCATGATGTCGTCTTCCGCGCCTATCTGAAGGATCACCCGGCGCCGGAGGACTGCGAATATTATCTGTGCGGCCCTCCGCTCATGATCGAGGCCATCTACGCGATGCTCGATGAATGCGGTGTGGAGAGCGAGAGCATCTTCAATGACGATTTCGGGATCTAGGAGCATGACGACAAGGCGCGAGATCGTATTTGGACTGGGAGCCCTGGCCGGACTGATGTCCTTGCCGTCTTTGGCCCGAGCCGGTGCCGATGATCTCACGCGCATCTCCGGGCGCGCTTTCGGCACACGATGGCAGGTCACCGTTCCGGCCGATGCCGATGCCCGCAAGATTGGCGCGGATCTCCGGCACTTACTGGCCGGGATCGATCATTCGATGAGCCCGTTTCGTGCGGGTTCGGAGCTTTCGCGCTTCAACAGCCGTTCGGAAATCACACCGTTCGCAGCCTCCGAGCCGCTTCGGACGGTTGCTAGCAAGGCACTCGAGATTGCGCGATTGACCGGCGGCGCGTTCGATCCGGCCGTCGGGCCCGCTGTCCATCGTTACGGTTTCGGGCCGATCGCTGCCGGGCGGTCCGGTCGCTACACCGCTTTTGCCGTCAGTGCCGAAGGCCTCTCCAAAGCAGAGCCGGAACTTTCGCTCGATCTGTGCGGCATAGCCAAGGGCTACGCCGTCGACCGGCTTGCAGGACACCTGAGAGATCAAGGGCTGCCGAGTTTCCTGATCGAGGTGGGTGGCGAAGTCTATGGTTTCGGTGCGCGCCCTGACGGCCGTCCATGGCGCGTCGGCATTGCGGACCCGCTTCGCACCGGTGTCCACACGACGCTTCCCCTGACAGGCGTGGCGATGGCGACCTCGGGCGATGCGATCAATGCCTATGAGATCGCGGGCCGCCGCTACAGTCATACGATCGATCCCGCAACCGGAGAGCCGGTTCGCAACAGCGTCGCCTCGGTTTCCGTTCTGGCCCCGACAGCGCTGGAGGCCGACGCGTTTGCGACCGCCCTTCTGGTAATGGGTCCTGAAGGCGGCCTTGCATTCGCCTCCGCCAACCGTCTGCCCGCGCTTTATCTGCTTCGCGAGGCGGGAGGTCTTAAGGCCAGAGCCAACAGGTTGTTCATCGACCAGGGGAGGGCATAAAGCCATGCAGACCATTTTCGCCGCTGTTCTTCTGACCGGGCTTGCCATGCTCGCGCTGGCCGCCGGCCTTTTTGCCGGCCGCGCACCGCTCAAGGGATCGTGCGGCGGCGCGGCCTGCGGCGGCAAATGCCATGCTTGCGAACGATCCGAAGGAAGCGGGACATGAAACTCGACACGGTCGCCGATCATATGCGCACGGACCTGATCACGCTAACGCCGGACATGGAGATAGTACGGGCCGTGTCCGTGCTCATGCAAAACGGCGTGTCGGGTGCATGCGTCATCGACGGCGCCGGCGATCTCGTCGGCGTTCTGTCCAAACGCGATTGCCTGAAGGCCGCACTCAACGCCTCCTACTACAAACAATGGGGTGGCAGTGTCGCCGACTATATGAGCACCGAACTCGAGACGCTCGATGCGGGTATCGACATCGTCGAAGCGTGTGAGCGCTTTGTCGCAAGCTCGTACCGGCGGTTCCCCGTCACCCGCCATGGCCGACTTGTCGGCCAGATCAGCCGTACCGACGTCCTCAACGCCCTTTCACGGCAGTGGACATAACAAAGCCCCGGAAAAGAAAAGGACCGATATCATGACACGACAGCTCTCCAGAAGATTGTTTCTCGCAGGAACCAGTGCGGCAGCGTCCGCAGGTATCGTCGGGACAGCCAATGCGCAGGTGGCCTCCGGCGGCGCTGCAACCGTCTCCGTGCAGGAAGCCCTGAAACAGCGCCGCTCTACCAAGCGCTTCGGGCGTGGTGACGTTGCGCGCGAAAAGGTGCTCGAAGCACTGTGGGCGGCCAATGGTGTCAACCGCGCGGACGGTGATGGACGCACAGCGCCCGCCTGGCACGGTGCGAAGAACGTCGATATCTACGTCGCGCTGGAAGATGGCGTCAGTCTCTACGACCCCGTGGCAAACGCTCTCAACAAAGTGGCCGATACAGATATTCGCGCGGATGTCAGCCCCACGGCTTTCGTACGCAGGGCGCCCGTGGTGCTGATCTATGTCTCTGATGCCGAGAAACTTGCCGCTGCCGCCGGTGACCTGGCCAAGTCTGCGCCCGAAGAACTGGTTATCGCCGCACGCGTCAACTCAGCCATCATGGCCCAGAACGTCTATCTGTTCTGCGCTGCCGAAGGGCTCGGCACATGCCTCCTCGGTACGGTGGACCGCGAAGCTATTAAAACAGCGCTGAAGTTCCCGGATCATCTTTCGGTGACATATATCCAGCCCTTAGGCGAAATCGGCTGATCCGGAGCGTGGTCATAGAGCGGCATGCAGGCCTTGCCGCATATCCGGTGCTTCTGCAGAGACACAAGCCTTGACGGCCGCAATTCTCTGGTGCGCGCTTGGCCTCCTCGCTTTGGTCGGCGGAGCGGATATACTGGTGCGCAGCGGGTCGACGCTCGCGCGCCGGCTGAGCATATCCCCGCTCGTCATCGGGCTCACATTTGTTGCGATCGGGACAAGCACACCTGAGCTGGCGGTGGGCATCAATGCCGCGTTGACGGGAGAAGGAGGGTTGGTCGTCGGGAACATCGCCGGCACCAACACCTTCGGTCTGCTGTTCATCCTTGGACTATGTGCTATCGCTCGGCCCGTTGTTTTGGAACCGGTCTCCGTTGGGCTTGAACTCCCTGCAATGATAGCCGCCGCACTGGCGTTCTGGGTGTTTGCAGCTGATGGTTATCTGTCGAGAGCCGAGGGCCTTGTGTTCCTGCTTGGTGGTATCGGCTATATCGTCCTGGTCGTTCGAAGCGCGCGCTTAAGAAGTTCGCCACCCGACAAAGAGTTGCCAGTCCTGCCACGCCCGATGCGCGACGCTCCGCGGAGCGGATGGTTGAACGTCGCCGTCATGATTGGTGGTATTGCGGTCATCACAATAGGCGCGGATTGGCTCGTATGGGGATCCTCCGATCTTGCTCGCAGGTTGGAGGTCTCCGAAGCTCTTATCGGACTGACCATAGTTGCAATCGGCACATCGAGCCCTGAACTGATCACGACAATCGTCTCGACCGTACGCAATGAGCGCGAGATCGCGGTAGGCAATCTTTTGGGCAGCAGTGTCTATAATATTGCAGTCATTCTTGGGCTGACGATGCTGGTTCCGAGCGAAGCGATCACCGTGGAAAGAACGCTCATCGCCGTCGACATTCCTGTTATGGCTGCGGCAACTGTGCTTTGCGTTCCAGCCTTCCTCACGGGCAGAACTCTGTCGCGGGCCGAAGGGGCAGCATTTGTCGGTTGCTACATAGCTTACTTCGCCTACCTTATGCTCGCTCGGACTTAACTCTGGCGCAGGCAGGGTAATGAAACTGGACGCATCGATTTGCTCCGCGAAGGTTGTCGCTTCCGTTCGAAAAATTGACGGATACAGCGCGCAATAGGTCACCCACGAGTAGGTTATGCAGCTGTTTCGAAGAGCAAGTTATGATGGCTGCCCGTCCCCGCAACCATCTTTACTTGCTCGGGCAGCAAGTAAAGATTAGATCCTGCCCCCGCAACCAACGAGACTTGAATCTCCTGCCACTCAAGTCGTTTCCTTGAAAGCTCCTCAGCCTAACCCGCGAGGAGCTTTTTGGCGTTTAAGCTCCGTGTCGATCTCGCCGGACAGCTGACGCGCCAGCACATCCCGATCCATCTTCGCCTTGAACCTGGCTTCATGAGTTGGGCCGTCTCCGCTGCAGCCAAGGTCGACGGGATGAAACGATGGACCTCCAGCGCAGACCGCCTCGGTGTACAGGCGATGAGTGCCTTTCGAAGCGGCTAATTGATGATACCTATGAGTAGCTCCCTTGAATTCGAATCCGCGTGATCGCGCACAATGTAGGGCATGCCCATGGATGATAGATAAGACCATATCCTCTTTAATCTCCACCGGGGCGCGGAGAGGAGTTCCGTTCGGCTTGCCAGTAGATGGCCCGATTGCGCGAGAGGGGGGCTGAACCGATTTTCTCCCCCCGCCGGCCTTGTGGAGCAGACATCGAATGTGCTGGAGAGGCGAGTAAGCCTGAAGCGTTTGTGGCTCCGTTATCGGCGTGAGCGTCAGCTAGGGGGCATCCGTATTCCAGATTCGCCGAGCTGGACTTCACTCACAACCGACCGAAACTCCCGAGCAGTGATCTTGTCATCCGAGGCCAGAGAACCTCATAGATTCGAAGCTGAAGAAGACACGCCTTCCATGAGCCAAAGCCATGTGATGTCAAAATGCGCCTGGATGGCAGAGGCGTCATCATACGCGTTACCGCCCAGCATCGCGACCGACGTCGGCAGAGCGACAAGACAGTGTATCAGATGACTGGCGAGGGCAGCGGGATCTCCCGCGCGGATTGATCCGGAGGCCTGTGCCGCACGAACCGCATCGATCAGACGATCCATGATGGGATCGGGCTGTCGCGGGAACGATTCCCTTTTTTCGAAAACGACGGTTTCGCTGAATGTGATGCGTTTGAGCGCGATCAGATCGGCGTCCATGTTCATATGCAGCATTTCCTGCATCAGAGCCTTCAGGCGCGGGAGCGGTTCTTCTGCGGCGCTCTGCATGTCGGCGAGCCGATCGACCGCACGGCGATGGGCATGCTCGACCACAGCCTCGAACAGGGCCACCTTGGACGGAAAGCGACGATAGAGCGTGTCCTTCCCCATGCCGCAGCGGCTTGCCACCTGTTCCATGGAGGTCCCGGCGAAACCTCGACCCGCAAACAGCTCCATAGCTACAGCCATGATCTTTTCTGAAGCGGCATCCTGGGCCGCCTTGGAGGGACGTCCGACCCGCGTCGCAGTTCCGGTCGGTTTCATGCGATTCTCCTCTGCCTTCCGATCTTTCTGTGGCTTGTCTGCCCGGCGGTGTCCATGCCAATAAAAAGTTGATAATTTTAATCATGATATCTGGACAGGACCGTCCCGTTTGATTTATGCGTGTGCCATATCTCTTGCGTCTTGACCATGGGGCCCCTTGTGAAACCGCGTCTTTCCAGAAACTTCCTGCTTGCTTCGACCATCCTTTTCACTGTCCACCACGCCCATGCCCAGGGTGCCGGAACCGGTGAAACAGGTACGCAACTTCAGACGATCGTCGTTAACGGTCAGGGCGGTTCAACGGACACCTCGGACAGCCTCGTGGCCAAGTCGAACCGCTCGGCGACAAAGACGAACGCGCCGGTCCTGGAGACCCCACAATCGGTCACCACGATCAGCCGCAAGCAGATTGACGAGCAGAATCCGCAGACGGTTGCGGAGTCTCTGCGATACACGGCGGGCGTCCTCTCCGACCGGGATTCGTCGTCGCGGTACGATTCCGTCTTCCTACGGGGTTTCGGTGCCTTCGGCACGGATACCAATTACGTGAGCTACCTGGATGGTTTGAAGCTCGTCCGAGGCCAGGCCTTTGCCACGCCGCAGACCGATCCCTTCTTTCTGGATCACATCGATGTGCTGAAGGGCCCTTCGGCTCTGCTCTATGGTCAGATCAGCCCCGGCGGCCTCGTCAACCAGGTGTCGCGCGAGCCGTCGTCGGTGGCCGCGAACGAGGCACGTCTTGAAGTGGGGACGGACGGCCGTGTGCAGAGTGGCCTGTATTCGACCGGCCCCCTGACCGAAGATGAAACCGTGGAATATGGGATCGGCCTCGTTGGCCGCTCGGCGGGGTCGCGCTATGACAATGTCGAGGAACAGCGCATCGGTGTTGCCCCATCGCTCATGTGGGAGCCGGACGCCGATACATCCCTCATCATTTCGGGATCCTACCAGCGAGATCCCGAAGGCGGATATTTCAACTCCATCTATCCGCGCTTCCTCGCGCCCGCCAATATCGCGGGTTATCTCGATCCGGATCTGAACATCGGCGACCCGACCTATGACCATTTCGAGCGCACGCAGTACAATATAGGCTATCAATTCGAGCATCGCTTTGACGAAGGCCTGACTGTCCGCTCTGCGTTGCGATACTCGGCGATCGACATCGACATGCAGTCCCTGCAAATGGCGGGCGCCCCGTCGTCAGCGGGCGTCATACCGCGGATTGCCGTCCACTCGATCGAGGATGCGCGCGGGTTTTCCTTCGACAATCATGCTGAATACAAGTTGGACACGGGTCCCCTCCAGCACACTCTGCTTGCCGGTGTCGACCTCCAGTCCTCCAGCAGCAGTTGGGAGTATCTGTTCGGCGGTGCCAGCCCGCTGGACGTGACCAATCCGACTTACGGAGCAAGCGTCGGTTCCCTTGCCAGCTACACGGACAGCGATCAGGATCTGAAACAGACCGGGATTTATCTGCAGGATCAGATCGAGTTCGGCAAGCTGCGGGCTGTCCTCGGCATCCGCCATGACTGGGCCGATCAGGAGACGGACAACCACGTGTTCGGCACCGCAACGGACCAGTCCTCTGATGCGACCACCTATCGCGCCGGCCTGCTCTACCTCTTCGACAATGACGTGGCCCCCTATGCGAGTTACGCCACGTCGTTCGAGCCGGTCCTCGGCACGGACTATTCAGGCAACGCCTTCGTGCCGACGGAAGCAGAGCAATACGAAATCGGCGTGAAGTACCAACCGGAAGGCCTTGATGCGCTCTTTACCGTCGCCGCCTTCGACATCCGCCAGCAGAACGTCAAGACCGCCGACAATGCGCATCCCAACTATTACGTCCAGCAGGGCGAGATCCACTCGCGCGGCCTAGAATTCGAAGCGCGTGGGCAAGTCACGAGCAACATCGAACTGATCGCGGCGCTGTCTCTCCTCGATACGGAAGTGTCCGAGTCGACCACCACGTCGATCATCGGCAACCGGCCGCAGGCGGTGCCGCGCTATTTCGGTTCTCTCTGGGCCAATTACACCTTCGATGCGGGAGCGCTGGAAGGGCTGACGCTCGGCGGCGGTCTGCGCTTTGTCGGATCGAGCTATGCCGACGATGCCAACACGGTTGAAGCCGATGGCTACACGTTGGTGGATGCTGCCTTGAAATACGACTTCGGCGCCAAGCATCCGGATCTCAAGGGGCTGCAAGCGACGCTCAACGTCACCAATCTGCTCGACGAGGAGTACTATTCGAGCTGCAGCTACGGCATGTTTTGCCAGTATGGTAACGGGCGGACCGTCGTGGCCGGCCTGAAATACAAGTGGTGAAGCAATGATGATGACGCGGCGTCACCTGTGCGGTTCGTTGCTGGCCGCCACTCTGCTCGGCGGTGTCGTACCGGCTAGGGCTGCCGGCAAGAACACCGTCGTCGACATGGCAGGCAGAAGCGTCGAGCTGGCGGCCTTGCCGAAGCGTATCGTCCTGCTTGAGGCCCATGACCTCTTGACCATGAGCCTCCTGCATCCTGATCCGGCGTCTCTGGTCGTCGGTTGGGCAGCAACGGACCGCATCGACAGCGAGACGCTGAAGCAGCGCCTGCAGGGCAAGCACCGGATCGAAGTCGTCGGAAAGATGACGCCTGAGACGGTGTCACTGGAGGGCCTGATTGCCCTCGCGCCGGATCTTGTCGTCACCACCGCATTCATGACACCGCCCGAGGGCAGCGACCTTCTCGTCGACAGGCTGCAGGAGCTCGGCGTGCCCGTGCTCTTCAGCGATACCTCCAGCAACACGCTCGCGTCGGACAAGAGTTTGGCCCCCCTGGCCAGCCTGGAAGCCCTGATGCACATGTGGGGGGCCATCCTCGGAACGCAAGCGAGAGCCGAAGCCTATCTGGAACTCGTTCGGCGCTCCCTGGCGGACGTGGCGTCCGGACTTGCCGGGAGCAGCCCCGTCACTACCTATCTGGAAGTGCAGTCTACCACCGATGATTGCTGCTGGGCGGCGGGCCGCAGGATCTGGGGCGAGCTTCTTGCAATTGCCGGAGGAGCGCCGTTGCCGGCTGTTCAGGCGCCATGGTTCGAGAAGCTTTCGCTCGAATATCTGCTCTCGACCCCGCATGACGTCTATATTGCCTCCGGCGGAGGCTGGGCCGCGGGTGGGCGCCCTTCTCTGGGCCCCGGCCTTACACCCGATGCCGCGCGTCTCAGCCTGAAGACGCTTGTCGAGGCCCGCCCGGCCTTCCAGGGACTTCCGAGTGTACAGCACGGACGGGTCCATGCGATCTGGACAGGACTGATCACCAATCCGCCGCTGAACATCCTGTTCGTCGCACAGCTTGCCCGTTGGCTGCATCCGGATCGCTTCCCCGAGACCTATGCCGCGGGGCTGCTCGACACCATCAATCGCGATTTTGCGGCTGTTCCGATCGATGGCCCGCTGTGGACGTCGCTCTGATTGCGCGAGGACCGAACATGTCACATCCTAGACCGCCCATGTATCGCGCCACCGCTTCCGTGGCCTTCCCGCAGATTGCCGACTATGCGGAGGCCTTCATCGAGTCGATCGCCACACACGACATGACGATCCACTGTCGTAACGGCGTCTGCGAGATCGCCTCCGCGTTTGGACTGGCGCGCTTTGCCCCAAGGGCAGCGGGCTTCGATCTCTATGTCGAGGCAGACGATCCCGGTGCCCTGAACCGTCTCAAGCACGCCTTGGTCGGCCCCATCGGCTTTGTCGCCGCGCGCGAGGCTCTTGATATCCTCTGGCAGGGTGACCATGCAGATCCGGCGCTGCCGGACGATCTGCGGGTTCTCACCGTCGAGATGATCGAAGACCTGACGCCGGGCATGAGACGGATCACCTTTCGTGGCGAAGATCTCCACCGCTATGATCGCGACGATCAGCTTCACTGTCGGCTGATCTTCCAGCCGCGAGGGACGGTCGAGCCTCGCTGGCCCATGCTCGATCACAGGGGCCATGTCGTTTGGCCGGATGACAAGGCGGTTCCGACACGGGTCTACACCATCAGGCAGATTGATGCGGTCGCCGGGACGCTCGTGGTGGATTTTGCCCTGCACGCCGATCCCGGACCGGCTACCCGGTTTGCAATGGAAGCCCGCAGAGGCGACATGGCTGGCGTTCTCGGACCTGCAGCCCATGCGCCGAAGCCGGCAGCCTTTTATGTCCTGATCGGCGACGAGACCGCACTGCCTGGCATTGCGCGCATCTTGGAGAATCTGCCCGACACGGCCGTCGGCCATGCCTTCATTGAGGTGGACGGCAGCGCTGACCAGCTTCCGCTCCGCTTCCCCGCGAACTTCGAGCTGCGCTGGCTGTTCCGGGGAGGACGTCCGGCCGGCACGACGTCGCTTCTCCCTGACGCGCTGAAGACCGTGGCCTGGCCATCGGATTTGCATCAGGCCTTCCTCTGGGGTGGCTGCGAGCACGCCGCCTTCAGCGCGATTCATCGTCACCTGAAACGCGAGGTCGATCTGCCTCGCGACCGCTTCATCCTCTACTCGCACTGGCACCGGGCGATGAGCGAGGAAGAGATCATTAAAAAGGGTGCCGAAGCCTATCTTCCGGGGTGATCCGCTTAGGTTGTCGAAGATGTCCGCCTCTTGGTGAGGCTCTAGAAGTAGCGGATTCTTGCTTCGGCACCATACCCGTTATCCTTAGCCGAACTGTGGTGATTGCAGGTACTGAGTTCGTCGAGGGTGGGGTGAGTTCTCGTTCCTTTTCGGAATTACATTGTCGATAGTGAATTTCGATCTTGGTCTAGCTGCAGAGGAGGTCGATTGAGCGGTCTCTGTCGCCATCTCTTTGACTGCTCCCCGAAAGACCTGCCAGGATTGACGCTGGATCGGTTGTGCATGGACATTGTTGCGATGGGGGCGCTGACGATAAAGGGAGGCGGGGCAGGACTCGTCGATTACCTGCTGTTGATGAGACGCGGAGCGCGGGCTGATCCTGCGGCTATTCGAGCCTAGTTGGTGACCGCATATAGCAGGGCAAGCCGCATGCCGCTGGTCTCCACCACCGGCACATCAAACCCGTAGATCGTTTCCAACACCTCGGTCTGCATTATCGCATCAGGCGGACCATCGGCTTCGATCCGGCCATTCTTCATCGCGATGATCCGGTCGGCGCTGGCCGAGGCATGGTTGATGTCGTGCAGCACGATGACGATGGTGCGGCCGGTCTCATCGGTTAGCCGGCGGAGTTCCAGCATCAGCTGGCGGGCGTGATACATGTCGAGATTGTTCAAGGGCTCGTCGAGCAGGATATAGTCGGTCCCTTGCGCATAGGTCATCGCCACCATCACCCGCTGCCTCTGACCGCCGGAGAGGCGGTCGAGCGAGCGGTTGGCGAGGCCTTCGAGTTCGAAGCGGGCGAGTGCCTCCTCGACCATCGCCTTGTCGTCCGCCGTCATCCGCCCGCCGCTATGCGGAAAGCGGCCGAAGCCCACCATTTCGCGCACGCTGACGCGCGGCGGCGGGCCAGCGTCTTGCCTCAGAATCGCAAGCTTTTTGGCGAGCACCTTGCCGGGTGTCGAGCCGACCGGCAGTGCGTCGATGGTGACGGATCCCTGCTGCAGCGGTAACAGCCGGGCGGCGAGCGAGAGCAGGGTGGATTTGCCCGCCCCGTTCGGACCGACTAGGGCGGTCAGGCCACCTCGGGGGAGGGTGAGGTCGATGCCGTCGAGCACGCGCTGACCCTCGCGAGTGAGGCTGACGGATTGGATTTCGATCATCGGGTGCGCCTCGCAAACAGAAGCAGGATGAAGACAAGGCCGCCGAGGAAATCGACGACAACAGAGAGTGTGCCGGCCTGGCCAAGCCCGTGCTGCAATAGCGTCTGTCCGCCGACCAGCACGATGACGCCAAGAAGCATAGCAACCACGAAGACGGAGCCATGCCGACGAGAGGATGTGAGCCGCTCGGCAAGCGCTGCGATCAACAGGCCGAAAAAGGTGACGGGGCCGACGAGCGCGGTGGAAACGGCGACCAGCAGTGACACGGTGATGAGCTGCACCAGCACTAGCCGGTTCCAGTCGAGACCGAGGCCGATCGCCGTGTCGCGTCCCAGCGCGGCGATGTCGAGCAGATGGCGGCGGGAAAAGAGGAAGCCGCCCGCCAGGATCGTGACTAGTGCTGCGATGGCGAGCAGGTCGGTATTCGGCGCGGAGAAGTTCGCATACATCGCCCGCTGCGCCACGGCGAATTCCTGCGGATCGATCAGCCGTGCCAGAAGATTGGTGAGGCTGCGGAACAGCCCGCCGATGACGACGCCCGCCAGCAGCATCAGCGTCAGGTCCATCCGGCTTTTGAGCGCCGGCCAGAGGATGAGTATGGCCAGCAGCATCAGGGCGGATGCCTCCATGCCGAATTTCAGATGCGGCGAGAGCGAGACATAACCCAGCCCGCCCAGCGCAAAGACAAGGGCCGCCTGACCGAACTGGTAGAGCGCGTCCAGCCCCATGATCGAGGGTGTTAGGATGCGGTTGCCGGTGATCGTCTGGAAGGTGACGGTCGAGAGCGCGATGGCGATGGCGACCGTCACCAGCGCCGCAAGCCGGATGCCGCGCAGCTCAAGCGCAAAAGCGATATTGCCGCGCAGGTTGACGGTCATGAAGGCGATGATGGCCAAGAGCGCAAGACAGAGGAGAAGGCCGATGACGATTCGGTCACGCATCGCGACGCTCCCGAAGGATGAACCAGAGGAAGACAGCAGGTCCGATCACCCCCATCACGGTGCCGACGGGGATCTCGTAGGGGAAGCGCATGACGCGCCCCGCTATGTCGGATGCGAGAACGAGGATTGCCCCGCCAAGCGCCACGAGCGGCAGCGTGCCGCGCAGATTGTCGCCCGAGAGGCGCGAGACGAGATTGGGCACGACGAGGCCGACAAAGGGTATGAGCCCGACGACGACGACCGAGAGCGCCGACATGACGGAGACCAGCACCAGCCCGATCTGCGTCGTACGGCGATAATCGATGCCGAGGCTGGTCGCCTGGTCCTCGCCGAGCGCCATGATCGTCAGCCGATCGGCAATCACGATGGCAGCGCCGACGATGACGACGGCAACGAAGAGCAGCTCGTAGCGGCCCTTCAGCACGCCGGAGAATTCACCATTGGTCCAGATGTCGAGATATTGCAGGAGATCACTCTGCCAGGCGACATAGGTGACGGCCGCCCCCACCACGCCGCCATAGACAAGGCCGAAAAGCGGTGCGAGATGCGGCTGTTCCGGCGGCAGGCGATGAGCGGTGGCGAGGAAAAGTGCGGTGCCCGCGAGCGCACAGCCGCTGGCGACCAGTGCCTTCACGCCAAGGCCGGCGGCCGGTAAAAAGAGCGTCACGATCAGGATGCCGAGGGCCGCACTCTGGGCGGTACCCGCCGTCGAGGGCTCGACGAAGCGGTTGCGCGTAAGCGTCTGCATGATCTGGCCGGCAACGGCGAGCCCTGCACCGCAAAGCACGGCAGCGAGCGTGCGCGGCAGCCGGCTGATGGCGATGAGATCGGCAAAGGGCATCGCCCCGTCACTGCCGGAGAGCGACAGCTCCTGCACGCCGATGGCGAGGCTCAAGACGACGAGAAGCGCCAGGCAGAGCCCGGCGCCAATCATCACGCGGCGATGGTGTGTATCAGCGATGGCAGACATCACTGGCTGGCGGAGAAACCGGCCTCGATCGTCGCCAGCACCCGTTCGGTGGCCTTCAATCCGCCGGCTGCGATGTAGAAGTCGGCCGACGGCAGATAGATCACCTGGCCGCTCTTCCAGGCTGTGGTCTCGGCGACCAGCGCATTGTCGAGCGTCGCCTTGGCATTCTGGTCGTTGGCGCCGATGGCGGCGGCGCGGTCGAGCACCAGCAGCCAGTCGGGATTGGCCTTGGCGATGAATTCGAAGGAAACCGGCTCGCCATGGGTGGCGGCTTCGACATCTTCGACTGCCGGCGGCAGGTCGAGCGCCTTGTGGACCCAGCCGAAGCGGGAATCGATCCCGTAAGCGGTGATCTTCGGCCCGTTGGTCATCAGGATCAGGCCCTTGCCCTTGCCCTGAACGGCGGCCTTGGCGCGGGCAAGCGCTGCGTCGAATTCGGCAACCGCCTCTTCGGCTTCTGTCTGTTTTCCGAAGATCGCGCCATAGGTCGTGGCCCGCTCGCGTGCCTGATCGACCACGTCGACGCCGTCCATGGTCATGTCGAGCGAGGGCGCGACTTTCACAGTCTCCTTCTCCTTGCCGGAGGAGCGGCCGCCGACGATGATCAGGTCAGGGGCAAGCGCGCTCAGGGCCTCGAGATCAGGCTCGAAGATGTCGCCCACCACCTCGGCTTTGCCCTTCAGGTCCGAGAGTTCGGCGAGATAGAGGTTTTCCGGAATACCCGCCGGCATCACGCCGATGGCCAGCAGCGTATCAAGCGCGGCAATGTCGAAGACGGCAACCTTGGACGACGTGCCCTCGACGGTGACCTTGCCGGCATAGGTCTCGACATCGAGTGCCAGCGCGGGGAGGGCGGCGAAGGTCAAAGCGGCGACAATCAGCGCGCGGCGGGTAAAGAGAGGGATGGTCATGGTCGTTTCTTCTTGATGTCAGATGATCATGGATTGCCCTCCGCCGTTCTCCCGGCGAAGGGCTGCCTTGTCTCAGAACGTCGCCTTGACCGAGAGCAGGAAGGTGCGGCCCTGCTCGTAGAGCGGATCCACATTGCCGAATTCCTGGCCGTAGGTGGCGCGGCTCGCATAGGTCTCGTTGAAGAGGTTCTGCACCTCTGCGCGCAACGTCATGTGCGGCAGCTGTTCAGGCTTCCACTCGGTGTAGAGATTGACCACTTCGTAGGCCACATAGGTGTTCGCTCCGTCCTCATATTCCGGTGCAAATTCCATGTCACCGCCAATGGTCAAACCCCAGTCGCTGAACGTGTGGGCGGCCGAGACGGTGATGATGTCGCCAACCGGGGTGGTCAGGTAGTTCCCCGTGTCAGAATCGGCAGGCAATCCATCAATTTCGGCATTTACCTGCGCATACTTCACCTTGATGAAGCCGTCGGTCCAGTCATAGCCGGCACCCAATTCGAAACCCCAGGTCTCGACGTCGTAGTTCTGGTTGGCTCGAGCAGCGGCCCATTTTGCGACGCGCGCATCCTGGATCAGGCTGCGGAAGAGGCTTCCTTCGACCGTGAAGCCCTGGTGATGGAATTCCAGCCCGGCCCTGACATTATTGGCAGTCGTCACCTCCGGTCCATCCGCACCGTAGTTCCACGCCGGGTTCATGATGAAGGCCTCCGCAAGCGGAATACCGGCCCAGACATGTGAGGCACCGGCCTTGGCCGTCAGGAAGCTCGTCAGGTCATATTCGACAGAGGCATTGCCGCTGAGACCGGCATGGTCCCATTTCTCGCCGGTCGTGCCTTCGAACCACTGCTTGTCGGCGCGCCCGCCGAAGGAGAGCCGCATGGCATCAACAGGCTCGATCCGCGCCTGTGCGTAGATGCCGATATTCTTGGCCCGCTCGGAGGCGTCCTCCGTATATCCGAGTGGTTCGCTGGCGGTCTCAAGTTCGATCTTGTCGCTGTAGAAGTCCAGACCGGCGACGATGTTGCCGTTTTCGAGCGCGAACTTGTTCTCAAACTTGCCGTTCAGGCTGCCGCTCTCGCCCTGTCCGTCATAGGACGTGTAGTCGGTGCTGGCGTCGAAGTCGTCGTAGAAGATCGGCGTCTGAACCGAACTGTGGCTGTAGGCGAGCCGAATGGTCGGGTCCCACCAACCTTCCGGTGTCGTGTCTGTATAGGTGAAGACGGTGTTGTCGCGGTCAAGCTTGTAGTTGCGGTAAGGCGGTTCCCAAGTACGGGGGACACTGGGACGAACCACGCTGGCATTCGCCCGGTAAGGCCGCTCTGCATCATCGCGCACCCGCTCGTGGCTGATCTCGAAGCGATCGCCGCTCTCCGCCTCATAGGCGAACTTGCCGAGACCGCTCAGAAGATTGGTTTCAGTTCCGCGAACCTCCTCGCCATTGCCGGCCTCGTAATTGTTACCCTTGCCGTAGTTCACAAAACCGAGGAATTCGAAGCCGTCCTGCATCGCCCAGCCGCCGAGGCCGGTGGTGAAGGTGTTGCTGTTCGAATTGTAGGTTTCCGACACCATGCCGCCGAAGCCGTCTGCGGTGAGCAAGTCCTTCACGTCCTTCGTCTCGTAGGCGATCGAGCCTGCAAGCGCGCCCGGACCTGCATCGGCCGGCGCGATGCCGGCGTCAACGTCGACGGCCTTCAAGAGCGACGGGTCGATCAGGTTGGTGGCATTGTGGTGGAAGACGCGGTTGTTCTGGCGGCTGCCGTCGATGCTGACGGCAAGCGTCGTTTCTTCCAGCCCGTTGACATAGACCTTCTGCGAGGTCGGGATCGAGCTTCCGACGCTCACACCCGCTTCGTCACGGAAGACGTCGGCGACGCTGGTCGGATTGCGCGCCGCGAGCTCTTCGGCGCCGATGTTGACGGAGCTGACGCTGGTCTCGGCCCGCTGGCCAGCGACGTTGATTTCGCCAATCACAGTCGAACCATCGGCTGCAGGCGCGCCACCGGTGACGGCAGGAGACTGGTCGCCGACGACGACCGTGCCATTGCTGATGCGATAGGAAAGTCCGGTGCCGGACAAGAGTTGCGACAGCGCAGCCTCGGTCGAAAGCGTCCCGGAGACGGCGGTGGAATTCGCGCCACGGGCCGCCTCTGCCGGCAGGGAAACCTGCAGGCCGGACTGGCGGCCGAAGGCTCTCAGCGCATTGGCAAGCGGCTGCGCCGGAATGTCGTAGGCGCGGGCCGCCGTACTGACGTTTGCCGTCTGCGCCATAACCGTCAGGCTGGAGGGCCCTGCTAGAAGCGCCAGTGCACAGGCCGTTGCCGCTAGATAGCGGCGCGACGCGGCCCCGGTGAAATCGTCATGTTTTGCGGAAGGTCTTATCGCAGTCATACTCGTCCCCATACTCCAACCGGCTCAACGCCGTGTTCGAGGGTAAATACGAGTGAAAGATGCAAGTTTTTCAGGGAAGGCTCAGTTTTTCGCGATTAGTTCGCAGATGTTTTTATAACCCGCTGAATTCGTTTATCTTTACTGACGCGAGAGGATGCGCAAGTAAGGTGTCGCTGCCCGCATCTTAAGTCCGAAGGGAGCGGCAAGGGCCATCAGGGCCTTATCCGGATCTCTCAAATCATAGAGGCCTGTGACCCTTAGCGCAGCGAGATCGCGCTCCGGTAGCAATATCCAGGCAGGGTGGTGGCGCTGGATAAGCGCAACCACGTCTCCAAGGGGTTGATCGGTTACAGACAGCCTCCCCTCACGCCAAAGAGCGATTTCGGCGGGATCGACACGGTTCATTTCTGTCTTCCCACCTTCACGCTCGACGGTGACGACGTCGCCTGGTGCGAGCGTCAATTCTGCAGCGCCGTCTGGTCCATGTGCCTTAAGCGCTATAGACCCATGGGCCAGTTCCACCCGTGTGCCTTGGCCAGTGTCGCGCACTCCGAAGGCGGTTCCGAGCACCCGCACCGAAACATCCGGGGCATCGACCACAAAGGGCCGGGTGATGTCCCGTTCAACCTCAAAATAGGCTTCGCCTGCCAGCAGCCGAATATGACGCGTCTGCTCGTCGAACTCATCCGCAAGCGCTGTTTCCGGTGCCAGTGCCACGCGCGATCCGTCGACGAGCGTCACGATCTGCGTTTCGCCCGGGCCCGTTCGGAAATCGGATTGAAAACGGATTAGGAGTGTCGGGCCAATCAGGCTTGCGACGAGCGCGAAGCACATCAGGCTGATCCCCCCAAGTGCCATGCCCCGGCGGGGCAGGGGAAACGTAGATCGTGATGCCAATGCGGCGCGTCGAATCTGGGCATCGGTTTTGGGTGGAGCGGCCGCTTGCTCGCCGAGCACGGCCCAGGTCCGACAGATCTGCGCCCAGGCAGCAGCATGGGCGTCGGAGAGGCGCAGCCAATCTCGCCATTCCGCGACTAGGTCGACGTCTGCTGGCGCATCCTGCAGCAATATGAACCAGTCCATAGCTTCTTCGAGAAGCGGGGCGTGCTGCTGTTCTGGCTGATCCGTGACACTCACCGGCTGGCCGTTCCCATTTTACATCGCTTGGCCGTCTCCCTGTTGGCACAGGAAGTGGTTTGGTCGTCAGACGCCACCGCCGCGACCTCATCGGCGCTTGCATACAATACGACTGGCCCTTGGTGTTTTTTCACGTGTCCCCCGACATTTCTCAATGGCTGGCCCGGTCCAGCGACAGGGCGATCTTCACCATGCCGCTGCGGATCATCCGATGTGTCGTCGCGACGGAAACCTGCAACTCTGCGGCAATTGCCTCCAACGTCCAGCCTTCCATGCGATAGAGCTCAATCGCCCGGCGTGTCTCTGCCGGTAGTTCCTGCAGCACCTGCGACGCAACCCGTGCCTGATCGGCAAAGAGAACCGCTTCTTCCGGTGAGCAAGGGTCTTGCGGCAGGATCCAGAACGGCGGATCGATCTCGCGGCCCCGTGTTTCGATGTTGCGGCGCTTCAACTGATCGAGCGCTAGGTTGCGTACAATGCTGTAGAGATAGGACAAAATCTGGCGCGGCGCATATTCGTTCGTGTCCACCGGTTTCAGCCGAAGAAAGGCGTCCTGCACGACATCCTCCGCTTGGTCACGCGACCCCAGCAACCGGGCGGCGTAGTCCACCAAGGCCGGTCGATGTTCTAGAAAAAATGTGATTTGGCGCGGGGTTTGTGCGCTCATGGTTGGAATACGCGATAAGATGATAAACTTGGTAAGGTTTTCTAGTTCGCGAGGAGAGCAATGGCAATTCCCAGCGAGGCGAGGGTAATGGTCATCATTTTTCGCGATGTTGCTGGCAAGGCACTTCATTTAGCTAGTTGCGTTCAAGCCCGCCGCCTCGCCAATCAGGCGCTACGGCGAAGCACTACCGTCGGAGTTACCACAACATGCTGGGCCTCTTTACGCCCCTCGATCCGGCTGAGCAGCAGATGGCTTGCTTGAGCGCCGAGGCTCTGCGGATCCTGATTGATGCTGGACAGGCTGACCGCGGGCTGTCCGGCCAGCGAGCAGTCGTCATAGCCGATGACGGCGAGCGTGCCTGGAACGTCAACCCCCGCCTCGTGACAGGCGGCAAGCAGCGGGATTGCATCGAGATCGGACCAGGCGAAAATCGCGCGCGGTCTGTCTTCCGAAGAGAGCAGGGCGGCCAGTTCCTCCGCCCTTGGCTCGCTCGGATGGGGATGGCGGATGATCCGTGTCCTGTCCTCGAATCCCATCGCGGCCATGGCTGCCTTGTATCCGGCTTCGCGCTGTACGGCGACGACAGAACCTGGGCTGTCCGAGTGATCGTAGCTCAGCATGGCGATGTCCCTGTAGCCGCGAGCCGCCAGCGCTTTAACGGCCATCTGCGCGCCCGCGAAATCGTCCGAGTTGACTGTGTCATACAGGGTCGCGTGGGGTTCGTGGTGGGCAACGGCGACAATGGGGATCTGTTTCGCATAGTGCGCTACCACGCTTCCCGAGATCTGCGGCCCGATCAGGACCAGGCCATCCATGCGGGTGTCGATCATTGATTCGATCATCGATGTCTCGAGCTTGGAGGCTGCGCGGCCGACGCCGACCATCGCCTTGTAATTGGCCTTTTCGAGCGCCGCGTCGATGCCTTCGAGGAGAACCGGCACGAACGGGTTTGTCAGTTCCACGACCAGGATGCCGACCGTATAGGTGCGGCCGCGCATGGCGCGTGCTGCGGTGGAGGGACGATATTTAAGGACCTCGATCGAATGCTCGACCTTGCGCCGAAGGGCCTCTGATACCCCGTAAGCATTGCGCAGGACCTTCGAGACGGCTGCCACCGAGACGCCTGAATGCTCGGCGACATGGCGGATCGTGATCCGATCCGTTGGCAGGCCAAGCTTCTGTTTTTCCATTGATAAATCCAGTCATCTCCAGTGGTTGCGACAACTATATGCAAAAAGCGCTTGCGCCGCAAACATGTTTGTAGAATGATATACATAGAACGATACACAAAGTGAGCGACGCGGTCTGATGTGCATGCGTCGGCGGGAGAAGAGACACCATGGACATGCCCTCTCTGGCAGGCGCGATTCTGGCATCTGGCACTCAGCCCTTCACACAGGCCGAGATGGTTGCGCCCGAAATTGATAAGGGGCAGGGAACAGCCGGCACCTTCGTCCAGTCATCCTGGCAGATGGAAGTCCTCCCGCCGACGGCAACCTTAAGGATTTCTGCGCTTGGTCTTTACCGTGCCTTCATCAACGGCAAGCGCGTCGGCGAGGATCTGCTAACGCCCGGCTGGACCTGTTATGACGACCGGATCGCCTATCAAACTTACGAGGTGTCCCAGCTTCTTCAGGTGGGTGAAAACAGGATCGAGATCTGGCTTGGCGACGGCTGGTATCGCAGCCAGCTGCTGTGGGCCTCCAACCCGGTCTTCAATTGCTGGGGTGATCGCGTTGCGGCGATCGCCGAGATCGAGGCGGATGGCGGAGCTGTGCTCGTGACGGACGCGAGCTGGAAGAGCGGTCTCTCACCCGTGACGCGCAATGGCATCTATTTCGGCGAAGACTATGACGCCCGCATACGGCCTTGCGCCGACGCCGGCGTGAGCCTCCTTGATTTCGACAAAGGCCTGCTCGTGCCGCACGAGGCGGACGCGGTTAAGGAACTCGCGCCAATCGCGCCAATCGATGAGTGGCGGGATATCGAGGGCAGAAGCCTCTATGATTTCGGTCAGAATGCGGGTGCCTATATCCGGCTCCGCGTCAGAGGAAAGGAAGGCGCGTCCGTTCGCGTCGAGCACTCCGAAATCCTCGGACCGGACAAGGCCTTCGACAACCGGAACTATCGCAGCGCCCGGGCCGAGCTGCGCTATGTCCTGTCAGGTGAGGGCGAGGAAACCTATGCCCCGCTCTTCACCTTCATGGGCTTTCGCTATGCCCGGGTGACGCTCGAAGGAGACGTCAGCCTTCTTTCGATCGAGATGGTGCCAATCAGTTCTGTGCCTGTTGCAGCCGGGGGTATTACGACGGGCGTTGCCGCGGTCAACCGTCTCGTCGAAAACACCATCTGGTCGCAGCGATCCAACTTCATCGAGATCCCGACGGATTGCCCTCAGCGCGACGAGCGTTTGGGCTGGACGGGAGACGCACAGGTCTTCGCAGGCACCGCCTGCTGGCTCGCCGATAGTGAACGCTTCCTGGTCAAATACCTTCGCGACGTCATGCATGACCAGCGGGAGAATGGTGCTGTCCCGCACTTCTCGCCCGACCCGACGCGGCTGCATCCGATCGATGCGCGCGGCGACTGGGCAGGCTCGACCGGTTGGGGCGATGCGATCGTCATCATTCCCTGGCAGCTCTATCTACATTACGGCAACCGGGCGGTTCTGGCGGAGTGCTTCCCGGCCATGATCAAATGGCTCGACTATCTATGGGGCATTTCCAACGGCCCGATCATCCGCCCCCCCGCAGAATGGGGCAAGCACGGCTTCACCTTTGGCGACTGGCTTCAGCCCGTCGGAGACAACCGTAAGCCGCGACCGACCATCGCCGACGATTGTGCGGCCACCCTCTACCATTTTATCTCGACACTGTTGACCGCGCGGATTGCCCGAATCCTCGGACGTGACGACCAAGCCCGGCGACTGGAAGAGCGCTCAGGCCAGATCCGCGCTGCCTTCCGCACCGAGTTCTTTTCGCCCTCCGGCCGGATCGCCCATAACGACCAGACGTCCTGGGCGCTGGCTTTCCTGTATGATCTCGTTCCCGACGACTACCAGCAGGCAGGCAGGGAGTATTTCCGGCGCGTTGTCGAGGAAACCGATGGCGTCATCGGCACAGGCTTCATCGGCACGCCCGCCCTGCTGCCGGCGCTCACTCGTCTTGGTATGCTCGACCTTGCCGAGAAGGTGTTCCTCAATCGAAAGGTTCCGGGCTGGCTATATCAGGTCGAGCGCGGTGCAACGTCCATCTGGGAGCGCTGGGACGCGGTCGCCGAGGACGGCTCGATCTACGATCCTGACATGAACAGCTATAACCATTATGCCTATGGCGCAGTTTGCCAGTGGCTGTTCGAGGATGTCGCCGGTCTCAAGCTGACACCTGAGGGGGCAGGTTTCACGCACCTCACGCTCGATCCCGCTATTCTCCCGGCCCTCTCGCCCGTCAAGGCCTGGCACGATGTCAGCCAGGGCCGCATCGAAGCCGAGTGGGTGCTGGAGGGCGATCGGGTGACTTACCGCGTCCTTCTGCCCGAGGGCGTGGCAGCCTCGATTACGGCGGCAGACGGGCGCAAGGATCTCGCCGTGAACGGTGCGCCGGTCAGGTCTGGCGCGGAGATCAGGCTGATGCCGGGCAAAAACACTACCACCTTCCGGATCTGATCCGCTGCCCCGTCAGGGCCGGACACGGCATGAGTTTAAGTGGTCAACAGAGGAGGAAACGACCATGAGAATGAAAGCAGGAATCATACTTTCAGCATCGCTCGCCAGCCTTTTCGCAAGCACTGCGTATGCAGACGTGACGCTGACAATCCTCGCGGATGCAAACCAGGAAACCGTCACCTTCCTCGATGTACTGACCAAGGCCTATAGCGAGAAGCGTCCCGACATCAGCTTTGACATCGAAAACCGGGCCGGTGGGGCGGAAGGCGACAACATCGTGAAGACCCGTCTTGCCACCGGCGAGATGGCAGACATCTTCCAGTATAATTCGGGTTCGCTCTTCCAGGCGCTAAAGCCGGAGCAGACGCTGGCGGATCTCTCCGATATGCCGAATGCCGCCAATATCGCCGAGAGTTTCCGTTCGGTCGTCAGCGCTGCCGACGGCTCCGTGCGTGGCGTCCCCTTCGGACCCGCCATGGGCGGCGGCATCTTCTATAATCGCAAGCTCTATTCCGAGCTGGGGCTCGAGGTGCCGAAGACCTGGGCCGATTTCATCGCCAATAGTGAGAAGGTCAAGGCGGCCGGCAAGGTTGGTATCGCCCAGACCTATGGCGACACTTGGACATCCCAGCTCTTCGTGCTGGCCGACTTTTACAACGTCAATGCGGCCGCACCGACTTTTGCCAAGGACTTCACCGAGAACAAGGCGAAATTCGCAACGACACCCGCCGCTGCCAAGGGATTCGAGCGCCTCGAACAGACGGGCAAGGCAGGTCTCTTTAATGCCGATTTTGGTGCGGCGAAATTCGATGACGGCATGCGCATGGTGGCGACCGGGGAGGCCGCTCACTATCCGATGCTCACCTTCGGCATTGGCAACATCCAGCAAAACTATCCCGACAATATCGCTGACCTCGGTTTCTTCGCCCAGCCGGGTGACGACGCCGCCAAGAACGGCTTGACGGTCTGGATGCCGGCGGCGCTCTACATTCCTGCGGCGGCCGAGAACGCCGATGAAGCGAAGAAATTCCTCGACTGGGTTGCCTCAAAGGAAGCCTGCGAGCTGATGGCGAAGGCTGTTCCTTCCGGCCCCTATCTGATCAAGGATTGCCAGCTTCCGGCTGACGTGCCCCAGGCGGTGAAGGACATGCTGCCATATTTTGAGGCAGAGGGCCGAACCGCGCCTGCGCTCGAATTCCTTTCCCCGGTGAAGGGGCCGGCTCTCGAGCAGATCACGGTTGAAGTCGGATCTGGCATTCGTCCTGCTGCGGAGGCGGCTGCCCTCTATGACCAGGATGTCGAAAAGCAGGCCAAGCAACTCGGCCTGCCGAACTGGTAACCTCCCGCCAGTCGAACCCCGTCCGGTCTCCCAGGTCCGGGCGGGGTCTGAACCGGAGAAGAGACATGGTTACGCAGAAATCACCCTATCCCTATTTGTTCGTGCTGCCGGCCGCGATCGTGTTCACGATGCTGTTCCTGGTGCCGACAGTCGCCTCATTCTGGTTCAGTCTTACGCGCTGGGATTTGTTTTCGGCTCAGTTCATTGGCCTGGAGAACTACCGTCAGTTTCTGCGTGAGCCCTTTCTCATTCAGGGAACGGTCAATACCCTCATTTATGCCGTCGCGACCTCGGCAACAAAAACCGTGATCGGCCTGCTGCTCGCCGTGCTGCTCACCTCCGGCATCTGGGCGCAAGGCTTTCTGCGGACCGTCGTGTTCTTCCCGGTTCTCGTCTCGACGATCGGGATCGGGATAACTTTCGCAGTTCTGATGCACCCGACCAACGGCATGATCAATGTGGCGCTGAATACTATCGGGCTTCCGGGTCCCGGTTGGCTGACTGACCCTTCGCTGGCGCTCTACTCGGTCATACTTGTCGATCTCTGGAAGGGGGTGGGCCTTGCGACCCTCATCTATATCGCCGGTCTCGCAACGATCAGCCAGGACTACTATGAGGCCGCCCGGATCGACGGCGCCACCCGCACACAGATGTTCTTTCGCGTCACGGTGCCCCTGGTGCGCCCGGCAACGGTCACCGTGGTGACGCTGTCTCTCATCGGCGGCCTTCGCAGCTTCGATTTGATCTGGGCCATGACCCGGGGTGGCCCGGGCTTTTCCTCGGATGTGCTCGCGAGCGTCATCTACAAGCAATACCAGGCTGGCTTCTATGGTCTCTCCACGGCGGGTAACGTCGTCCTGTTCCTGTTGATTGCGCTGATCATCCTGCCGCTCACAGCGTGGTTCAATCGTCGGGAGGTGGATCTATGACCCGCCGTCAGCTCTACGCGGGCATCGCCTCGCTCGCCCTTGCGTCCGTCATCTTCATCCTGCCCTTCGTCTTCATATTTCTGACGGCGGCAAAGACGCGGCAGGATGCGTCGCGCCTGACGTTCACCTGGCCAGTCGAATGGCAATTGTGGGAAAACTTCTTGCAGGTTCTGCAGACGCGCAATTATCTGTTGCTGCTTGCCTATTTCAACTCGACAGTCATCACTGTCTTTGCGGTGACACTGCTCGTGCTCTTCGGCGCCATGGTCGGCTATGTCCTGCAGCGGCGTCCCTCGCGCTGGAACAAGGTCATCTATGGTTTCGTGCTGGCCGGCCTGATGATCCCACCAGCAGTGGTGCCGACGATCTGGGTGCTCCAGTCGATCGGGCTCTTCAAGACGATCACGGGTATGATCTTCATCCAGGTCGCCTATGGCCTTGCCTTCTCGGTGCTCCTGTTCCGCAGCTTCATCGCGACCATTCCCCGAGACCTCGACGAGGCAGCCCTCATCGACGGGGCAACGCCTTCGCAGATTTTCTTCCGGGTCATCCTGCCGCTGCTGAAGCCGGTCACCGTAACCGTAATCGTCGTGCAGTCGATCACCATCTTCAACGACTTCACAAATCCGCTCTATTACCTACCCGGTCGGGAAAATGTGACGGTGCAGCTCACCCTCTATAACTTCCAGGGGCAATTCCAGACGCAGTTCAACCTGCTCTTCATGAACATCCTGCTCGTCACCATCCCACCGCTTATCGTCTACATCTTCTTCAACCGACAGATCGTGGCCGGCATGACCGCCGGTGCCGTCAAAGGATAGCCGCATGACCAGTGTCGTTCTCAAGGACATCCGCAAGAGCTTCGGCAGCCTCGAGGTCATCAAGGGCATCGATCTGACGGTGGAGAAAGGCGAGTTCTGCGTCTTCGTCGGTCCGTCCGGCTGTGGCAAGTCCACGCTGCTCCGGATGATTTCGGGGCTGGAAACGTCGAGTTCGGGCCAGATCGTGATCGACGGCGAGGACGTGACCCATGCCGAGCCGTCGAAGCGCGGGATCGCCATGGTCTTCCAGTCCTATGCGCTCTATCCGCATCTGACGGTGCGCCAGAATATTGGCTTCGGGCTGTCGCTCGCCGGTCGTCCGAAGAGCGAGATTGCCGAGAAGGTCGAGAAGACGGCGGAAAGCCTGCAGCTCTCCCCCCTGCTCGACCGCAAGCCCAAGGCGCTTTCAGGCGGGCAGCGTCAGCGGGTGGCGATCGGACGGGCGATCATCCGCAATCCCAAGGTGTTCCTGTTCGACGAACCGCTTTCCAACTTGGACGCCGCCCTGCGTTCGCAAATGCGGATGGAGTTGACCGACCTGCACGCCAAACTCGGCGCTACCATGATCTACGTCACCCATGACCAGGTCGAGGCGATGACCATGGCTGACAAGATCGTCGTCTTGAATGCGGGACGCATCGAGCAGGTCGGGTCCCCGATGGACCTCTACAACAGCCCCGTCAGCCCCTTCGTCGCTGGCTTCATCGGGTCACCGAAGATGAACCTCTATGAGGGAGAGATTGCCGCTGCCGAAGGCTGCCGCACCTACGGCATTCGTCCCGAGCATCTCGTCCTCTCGAAGAGCGAAGGCAAATGGCAGGGGCAGGTCCGCCATATCGAGCGGCTTGGCGCAGACACCGTCGTCTACCTCGACCACCCTCTGCTGAAGCAGATTGTCGCCAGGGTTCCCGGTGACTTCAAGATTGCATTGGGGGACGTTGTTCACGCGTCTCCGATGAATGCCAAGGAACATCGGTTCGATTAGGGCGACAGCATGTCTGGTGTAGTGTACTTGGTTTAAGTTCCAGGGTGGGCCGGTGGTGGCTGGCGTTCATGCTCTGCAGCGACGATTGAAACAAATCAGAACATGGCAGTTTTAGACGCGCCGTCCAGGCAGAAGCGCAATTGGCTGCTGCTTCAGGGAAACTCCTTGCCCGTCCGGGCGTTGATCATCGACAGGTGATAGGGAGACAGAAGCATGGCTGACAACAGCACCACCACGATCAAGGCCGTTTTTGAGACCAGAGAAGCCGCCGACCTTGTCGTTGAACATCTGGTTCAGCAGCATGGCATCCCGCGGCCGGACATCTTCATCCAATCCACCTCGGTCAACAATACGGCCGGTGCCTCTCCCTCCGGCGGCGATGCATCCCATCGGGGAGGGGCGCGCCGCGACGCGCCGCTTGCAGGAGAGATCGAGGTATCAGCCGACATCGCATCCGCCATGGTGCCGGCTGTGCAGCGGGCCTTCGGCGAGGTCGGCGCAATACGGGTATCTGGGCACTGATCGCCGGGGCTTTGTGATGACGAGAGCCTTTCGCCGACCGCAGAAGATCTAACCAGGAAGGAGTGTGGCGGCGAGGCCAAGAGGCGAAGCGAAGGTAAGCTGCATGGATGGCCGAAGAAGCATCGTTGAGCGAGGTGGTGCGCACGCCCCTGACGGGGCGACAATGGACCTGCCGCACGACCGGATGACGCTCGAGCGGTTTCGGGAGGCCTTTCCACGGGCGCGCTGGAGCGATGGCCAAAAGGCCTGGTTCGCCCCTGGCCGAACGGCCCGGCAGCGCCTCGACAGGTGGCTGGCGGCGATTGATGCTGAGGCCGACACTTTCGCGGATGACAAAGGCCGAGATGCCTTTGCCTTTGACCCGATCAAAAGCCGTTATCTTGAGGCTGGAAACTGCGCCCTACATATCCGAACACCTTATTCCAGGACACTTGTTTCAGAAATCCGTGAGATCCGTAACGCTCGCTGGGACGCTGATCGGCGTCTTTGGACGGTGCCATACCGCTCCTATGAGGAGCTTCGCCGCCGGTGGCCGGCCATAGAGGCGATTGCCGCGCAAAGCGAACCGGAGGAGAAGAAGGCGCGGCAAGAAGCGATCCGCGGGACGGATCAGGACGCGACCGCCAAGGCAAGGGTGCGGGAGCGGCGTCGCAAACGCTATCCTGTTCCCCTTAATCAGGTACCGCCAACAAACCGGGCGATTTCGACCCATGTCGGCGTCGTCTTCTTCTCCGACCTGGACGGGGAGCTTTCAGACGCTGAGACAATGGAGGCATTTTACTTCCCGCCAGCTGCAGACCGCGATTACGTCTCGGCCACCTGGCGAGCAGGGACGCTTGACGAGCTTGTCAAGACGTGGCCAGCCCGGTCTGACCCGACCCCACAGGAGTGTCACCGCGGCTGGTGGCTGCCGACGCTCGACGAGTTGCGGATTGCCCGACGTGATGCCAGATCAAGAGAGAAATCTCGCCGACACCGACTGAGGGAAAAGCCATCGGATGAACCAGCAGACAGCAATTGAGAGGTTTCGGCATCTTTCGCCAGTCGAGCCGGCGGAGCTCGTCGGACTTTGGGAAGGACGCGGCATTGCGACAGGCCATCCTCTCGATGGTGTCCTCGAAAACCTGGGATGGTTCGGCAAGCGCTTTACCGAAGATATGCGGGCGGATGCCTTGTTGTTCCGATCGGGTGAGCGACGCCTGACCGCCATCGATCCCTCGCCGATCCCCCTGGGACTGGCCCTTCATTTTCACCGCCTTGGCAGAACACCTGCCGCGCGCAATCTTTTTTCTTATCTTCAGCGGCGCCTGAGCGCACGTGCGACCGTTGCCTCGCTAAGACTCTTGCCGCTCGAAGGCGTGCTGAGTGCCGCCATGGTTTATGACCGAAAGCCGATCATCGACCACTTCCGCCAGGTGGGCCCAGACAAACTGATGGGCATGATGGTCATTGATGGTGACGCCCGCCGTTACTTCTTCGAACTTGAGCGGGTGAAGGATAGTCCTGTTTTGGATCGCTGAAAGCCCTTCCTAAGTGCGCTTTAGAATGAAGCGCCGCCGCTCGCCACTGGGCCATATCAGCCCCAACGACTCTGAATACAGGGTGGCGTCAGCTCAACTGAGCGTCGGAACAACCGGCAGCAGTTCATGTCCCACAAAATCCTCCTTTCGCGCTGCCGAAGCGACCTTCGTACAAGTCTCGCTGCGCCGGCCCCGCAACCCACTAATCGCCGTTTCCCAGCGGGATGTTCTTCAACCATCCGCGAGTTCAATCAACCGCTTCGCCTGCTTGAGATGGGGCGTATCAAGCATGCGGCCGGCGAAACTGATCGCGCCTCTGCCGGTATTGGTGGCGAAGGCGTCGATGATGGCTTGGGCCTCGGCCAGTTCCTCCGGCGTCGGCGTGAACGCCTGGTTGATGATCGGTATTTGCGAAGGGTGGATCGCCATCATTCCGTTGAAACCGTCGAAGCGGGCGCGGCGCGCATAGGCCGCCAATCCTTCTGGATCGGAAAGAGCCGGATAGACGGTGTCGATCGCTGCGACACCGCTTGCGTGGGCACCGAAGAGTGTCAGCGAGCGGGCGAGCTCGTAAGGCGCCGTATAACGGCCGACTTCGTCTCTTGCACCTTGCGCGCCGATGGAAGCCGGCAGGTCTTCCGCACCCCAGGTGAGGCCCAGAAGATGGGCACGCACAGAGGAATACGAGCCGATCTGGAAAATTGCGGCCGCGGTTTCCGTGGCGATCGGCAGGATCGGTAGGCCCGGCGCCCTTGCGCTTAACGCTTCGACGCTCGTGGGGCCTTCAGCCTTCGGAAGCACCAGCCCGTCTGGCTGCGCATCCAGAACTGCCACGAGATCGTCGTCCAAGAGGCCGCTATCGAGTGCGTTGATGCGGACGAAGAGCTTGATCCTGCGTTCGGTCGCGCGCAGGAAAGCGGCTGTTGCGAGCCGGGCCGCGGGTTTGGCTTCGGGGGTGACGGCATCTTCAAGGTCGAGGATCAAGGCATCTGCGCCGACCCCAAGCGCCTTTTCCATGCGGTCCGGCCGATCGCCCGGCACAAAGAGCAGCGAGCGCAATCTCATTGCGGCCTCCGGGACACGAGTGCCGAGCGCAGGCACTGACAGACCATTTCGTTGCGCTGGTTGAAGAGCTCGTGCCTGAAAGTGACGATGCCGGCTGTCGGGCGTGATCTGCTTTCTCGCAGATCGGCAATCTCGGTTTCGGCCCGCATGGTATCGCCGATGAACACCGGTTTCGGCATGACGACATTGTCATAACCGAGATTGGCGACGAGCGTTCCGAGCGTCGTGTCGCCCACCGACAGGCCGACCATCAGGGCAAAGGTGAAGGTGCCGTTGACGACGATCTGGCCGAATTCACTCGCCTTTGCCGCTTCGACGTCGAGATGCAACGGTTGCGGATTATGGGTCATCAGCGTGAACATCAGGTTGTCCGTCTCTGTCACTGTCCGCCGGATCTCATGGGAGATCCGGTCAGCCAGTTTCCAGTTTTCGAAATATCGCCCGGCCATCAACCTTCTCCCTCGATCCTGACGAGCAGGCTACCCTCGATCACCTGATTGCCTTCAGCAGCCTTCAGCTCCGCGACGAAGCCATCGAATGGGGCGTGGAGCACCTGCTCCATCTTCATGGCTTCGATCACCATCAGCGGTTGGCCGCGCTTGACCGGGTCTCCATGCGCAACGGAAACGGCAATAACGATGCCCGGCATCGGCGCCATGATCGCTCCATCACCGGAGGCTGGCCCATAACCGCTCTGTCCGGCCCGCGGCAACCCGATCTCCCAAGCTTCGCCATCGATGAAGAGGACGCCGTTTTTGCTTCGAACGGTCGGTTGCACGTCTTTCACCTGAACCAGATAGGGCCTCTTTCCCACGTCGACGGCGATCTGTCGGTCGATCTCGGCATTGAGGCGAAAACCGGTGAGACCTGTCCAGACATCGCTCGATCGCCTCGGAAGGAGCGCCGTTGCGGCGGCCTGCAATACCGGTTCAGCCGGTTCGGCTGGCGGCATCAGGTCATTGGTGTGGCGCTCGATAAAACCTGTGTCGACGGCACCGGCGAGGAAGTCGGGGTGCCCTAGTGTGCGGAACAAGAACCCTGCATTGCTGCGGACCGGCCAGATCTCGACCTGGCCCGCAGCTTCGCGAAGGCTGCGGGCAGCCTCGCGTCGGGTCGCGCCATGGCTGATAAGTTTGGCCAGCATCGGATCGTAATGCGGGGTCACCTGATCACCCTGTTCGACACCACTATCGATCCGAAGCATATCCGGCAGGCGCAGATGGTCGAGCCGACCGGTCGACGGGAGGAAGTTGTTTGAGGGGTTCTCCGCATATAGCCGCGCTTCCATGGCCCAGCCCGTGATGGAAAGCTGATCCTGGTTCAATGGCAAAGGCTCGCCTGAGGCAATGCGCAATTGCCACTCGACCAGATCCTGACCGGTGATCGCCTCGGTCACCGGGTGCTCCACCTGGAGGCGAGTGTTCATTTCCATGAACCAGATGCGGTCAGCGCGCAGTCCTTCCGAGGCATCGGCGATGAACTCGACCGTGCCGGCGCCGATGTAATTCACGGCTTGGGCCGCCTTGACGGCTGCCTGGCACACGGCTTCCCGGGTGGCTGCATCCATGCCTGGCGCCGGTGCCTCCTCGATCACCTTCTGGTGCCGGCGTTGCAGCGAGCAGTCGCGTTCAAAGAGATGCACGACATCGCCCTTGGTGTCGCCGAAAATCTGCACTTCGATATGGCGCGGCGCGAGGATGTATTTCTCGATCAGCACGCGGTCATCGCCGAAGGACGACGCCGCCTCGCGCTGGCAACTGGCGAGTGCCGCCGCAAAATCCTCCGTCCGTTCGACGCGGCGCATGCCTTTGCCGCCGCCGCCGGCCACCGCCTTGATCAGCACCGGATAGCCGATGGCATCGGCCTCGCGATGCAGCCGTTCAGGGTTCTGATCATCACCGAGATAACCTGGAGTCACCGGTACCCCAGCCGAGATCATTCGCTGTTTGGCGGCATCTTTCAGGCCCATGGCCCGGACGGCAGCCGGCGGCGCCCCGACCCAGACCAGACCTTCGGCGATTACGGCTTCGGCAAATTCGGCGTTTTCCGACAGGAAGCCATATCCCGGATGGATCGCCTGAGCGCCGCACCTCCTCGCGGCTTCGAGGATGCGGTCCTGTCGTAGATAGCTTTCGCGGGCGGGCGCCGGGCCGATCTCCACCGCCTCATCGGCTTCGCGCACGAAGGCCATTGCGGCATCAACATCCGAATGCACCGCGATCGTCCGGATATCGAGCCGCCTTGCCGTGCGAATGATCCGCCGGGCAATTTCACCGCGATTGGCAATCAACAGGCTCTCGATCATCCTGGACCTCACATCCGGAAGATGCCGAACTGCGCCCGTTCGGGGATCGCGGCGTTCAGCGTTGCGGAAAGGGCGAGGCCGAGCACGTCACGGGTCTGCGCGGGGTCGATGATGCCGTCATCCCACATCCGGGCCGTGGCGTAATAGGGATTGCCCTCGTCTTCGTATTTCTGGCGGATCGGCGCCTTGAATGCCTCGGCCTCTTCCGGCGTCCAGCCCTCGGCGTCGCGATGAACGGTTGCCAGCACCGAAGCTGCCTGCTCGCCCCCCATTACCGAAATGCGCGCATTCGGCCAAGTGAATAGAAAGCGCGGCTGAAAGGCACGGCCGCACATGCCGTAATTCCCGGCGCCGAAACTGCCGCCGATCAGCACGGTGATCTTCGGCACCTGTGCGCTCGAGACCGCTGTCACCAGCTTGGCACCATGCTTGGCGATTCCTTCCGCCTCGTATTTCCCGCCGACCATGAAGCCGGAAATGTTCTGCAGGAAGAGCAGCGGAATGCGCCGCTGGCAGGCGATCTCGATGAAATGCGCGCCCTTCAGCGCGCTTTCGGAAAACAGGACGCCATTGTTGGCAAGGATCGCAATCGGAATGCCCCAGAGACGGGCGAAACCGCAGACGAGCGTGGCTCCGTAAAGCGGCTTGAACTCCTGCATTTCGGAACCATCGACGAGACGGGCGATCACCTCGCGCACGTCGTAGGGCGTGCGCAGGTCCTGCGGCACCACGCCGTAGAGCTCGCGGGGGTCGAACAGGGGCGGGCGCGGCTCAGCGAGCTCGATGTCCACCGTCTTCGGCAGGTTCAGTGTCGCGACGATGTCTCGCACGATAAGGAGCGCGTGTTCATCGTTTTCAGCGACATGGTCGACAACGCCGGATTTGCGGCCATGGATATCGGCACCACCGAGGTCCTCGGCCGAGATGACCTCGCCGGTTGCAGCCTTCACGAGCGGCGGGCCGGCCAGAAAGATGGTGCCCTGGTTGCGGACGATCACCGTTTCATCGGACATGGCAGGCACATAGGCGCCACCCGCCGTGCAGCTTCCCATGACGCAGGCGATCTGCGGGATGCCGGCGGCAGACATCTGCGCCTGATTGTAGAAGATCCGGCCGAAATGATCGCGGTCGGGGAAGACCTCGGCCTGATGCGGCAGGTTGGCGCCACCGGAATCCACCAGATAGATGCAGGGCAGGCGGTTCTCCGAGGCAATCTCCTGGGCTCGCAGATGCTTCTTCACCGTCATCGGGAAATAGGCGCCGCCCTTCACTGTGGGATCATGGGCGATGATCATGCATTCGCGGCCGGAGACACGGCCGATGCCGGTGATCATGCCCGCGCCAGGGGCTTCGTCGCCATACATGCCACCGGCCGCAAGTTGGCCGATCTCCAGTAAAGGCGAGCCGGGATCGAGGAGCCGCAGCACGCGGTCGCGGGACAGGAGCTTGCCGCGCGCGACATGGCGCTGGCGGTGGCTTTCAGCCCCGCCAAGCGCTGCGGTTGCCACCTTGGACCGCAGCTCCTCGACCAGAGCGCGGATGCGCGTGGTATTGGCCTTGAAACCTTCGCTGTCGCGGTCGAGCAGGGACGAGAGGATCGGCATCAGCTTATCCCTCCCGCGCCGATGACTTCCCGGCCAATCAGCATGCGGCGCACCTCGTTGGTGCCTGCGCCGATATCGAGGAGCTTTGCATCGCGCCAATAGCGTTCGACGGGCCAGTCTTTGGTGTAACCCGCACCGCCGAGCGCCTGGATCGCCTGTTCGGCCACTTTCACCGCGCTTTCCGAGGCATAGAGGATCGCGCCGGCGGCGTCCTGACGCGTTGTCTTGCCGGCATCGCAGGCTCGCGCCACGGCATAGACATAGGTGCGGGCGGAGTTCAGCGCCACGACCATGTCGGCGATCTTGGCCTGCATCAGCTGAAAGCTGCCGATCGGTCGGCCAAACTGCTGGCGCTCCCTGACATAAGGCAGGACGACGTCGAGGCATGCCTGCATGATGCCGAGCTGGATTCCTGACAGCACAACCCGCTCATAGTCGAGGCCGGACATCAGCACCCTCACCCCGCCGTTCAACGGACCCATGACGTTTTCGTGCGGTACAAAGCAATCCTGGAAGACGAGTTCGGCCGTGGGCGAGCCGCGCATGCCGACCTTGTCGATCTTCTGGCCGATCGAGAAGCCGGGGTCATCCTTTTCAATGAGGAAGGCCGTGATGCCCTTCGATCCCGCCTCCGGCTCCGTCTTGGCATAGACCACGAGCGTTTGCGCACAGGAGGCATTGGTGATCCAGAATTTGTTGCCGTTCAGGCGGAAGCCGCCGTCGGCCCTGTCGGCGCGCAGCCGCATGGAGACGACGTCGGATCCGGCGCCGACCTCGGACATGGCAAGGCTGCCGACATGATCTCCAGAAATCAATCCCGGCAAGTATTTCGCCTTCTGCTCTTTCGAACCCCAGCGCGCGATCTGGTTGATGCACAGATTGGAGTGCGCACCATAGGACAGGCCGACAGAGGCTGAGGCGCGACTGATTTCCTCGCAGGCGACAACATGTTCGAGATAACCGAGGCCCAGACCACCGTCCTCTTCCGCAACAGTCATCCCATGCAGGCCGAGAGCACCCATTGGCGGCCAGAGATCAAGCGGAAAGCGATCCTGCGCGTCGATTTCGGCCGCGATCGGCGCGATCTTTTCGCGGGCGAAACGCGCTGTCGTCTCGCGGATCGTATCCGCCATTTCGCCAAGTCCGAAGTCCATGTCGATCATGTGGCTTCCTCTAGGATCTCCTGTCACGCGAACCCGATCGCCGGTCAGATGTGCAGCGCATGCCCCATTGCCTTGAGAGAGGCTTCCTGCAGGGCTTCGCCCCGGGTGGGATGTGCGTGGATGGTGGCGGCAATATCCTCCAGCCGCGCGCCCATTTCGATGGCGATCGCGAAGGTCGAGGCAAGCTCGGAAACGCCTGCGCCGACCGCCTGCAGGCCCAGCACGGCATGGGTGTCGGCGCGCGCTACCACACGCACGAAGCCGTTTTCATCCTCCACCGTCATCGCCCGTCCGTTGGCGTTAAAGGGGAACTGGCCGATCTTGACATCGAAGCCATGGCCTCGGGCCTCCCCGGGCAAAAGACCTGCGCTGACGATTTCCGGATCGGTGAAGCAAATGGCCGGGATGCAGCGCTTGTCCCAGGCGCGCTTGCGCCCGGCAACGATCTCGGCAACCATCTCTCCCTGCGCCATGGCACGATGGGCCAGCATCGGCTCGCCGGTCACATCGCCGATCGCATAAATCCCGCGCATGGATGTGCGGCAGCGGTCGTCGATCTGCAGGAAAGGCCCGTTACGGTCGAGATCCAGGTCTTCCAGGCCGGAACCCGTGGTGCGGGGCCGCCGGCCGACGGCGACGAGAATACGGTCGGCCGGAAGTTCTCGCTGCCCCTCGGGGGTCTCGACCACCAGCGCCTCGCCGGTGTCGGACAGCCCCCTTGCTCTGGCTCCCGTCAATACCGCAATGCCGCGCTCGCCAAGCCTGCGCAGTACCGGCCTGACCAGATCAGCATCGTAGAGCGGCAGGATCTGCGATGTCGCCTCGACCACGGTGACCTCGGACCCCAAGCGGGCAAACGCTGTCCCGAGTTCGAGCCCGATATAGCCGCCGCCCACGACGACGAGCCGCTTTGGCAGCTCCGTCAGCGACAGGGCCTCGGTTGAGGAAATCACGCGCCCGCCGAACGGCAGGGCCGTAAGCTCGACGGCATCGGATCCGGTCGCGATGACCACGGTTTCGGCGCGGATGACCTGCAGTCCGGTTTCTGTTTCCACCTCCACGGTCTTGCCGTCGCGGAAACGGGCGCGGCCGTGGACCATCTTGACCCGTGCCTTCTGCAACAGGCCGGAGACACCGCCGGTCAGCCGGCCGACAATGGCGTCCTTCCAGGCCATGGTTTTTGACAAATCGATTGAAGGTGCTTCTACGCGAATGCCGAGTGGATTCTCGCCGGAGGAGAGGACGCGGGCTTTGTCGAAGGTTTCCGCCGCATGAATGAGTGCTTTCGATGGAATGCAGCCGACCGTCAGGCAGGTGCCGCCGTGGCGGCCCTCCTCGACGATGACGGTGTCGATCCCGAGTTGGCCGGCCTTGATGGCGCATACATAACCACCGGGGCCGGCGCCGATTACAAGAAGTTTGCAGGAAATCTCTTTCATGGCTCAGCCTTCGATAAAGATCAGCGCCGGGGTCTCCATCAGCACCCGCAGGCGCTGGACAAAGGTCGCCGCGTTCCAGCCATCGACGATGCGGTGATCGAAGCTGGAGGACAGGTTCATCATTTTGCGCGGCACAAACTGCGTGCCGTCCCAGACCGGTCGGATGGCAATCTTGTTGACGCCGACGATCGCGACTTCCGGGTGGTTGATGACCGGGGTCGAGACGATGCCGCCAAGCGCTCCAAGTGAGGTGATGGTGATGGTCGATCCGGTCAGCTCATCCCGGGTCGCCGTGCCGGCGCGGGTGGCTTCGGCCAGCCGGTTCATCTCGCTGGCGCAATCCCAGATTCCGCGCGCCTCGGCATGCTTGACAACCGGCACGGCAAGCCCAGCGGGGGTCTGGGTGGCGATCCCGATATGCACGGCACCGAAACGAGTGAGTACACCGGCATCGTCGTCGAAGGTGGCGTTAACGTCGGGCTGCTCGACAACGGCCCTGACCATTGCGCGCATCAGGAAGGGCAGGAGCGTCAGCTTCGGCTGCTCTGACCGGCGTTCGGCATTCATCTTGGCGCGCAGTTCTTCAAGCGCTGTGACGTCCACTTCCTCCACATAGGTGATGTGGGGAATGCGCGAGGTGGAGACGACCATTTTCTCGGCGATTCGGCGCCGCAGGCCGGTCAGCTTGATCTCCTCCCTCGATGTCTTCTTCGCCGGGGCGACTTCGGTCTGCGTGGCACTCATGCCCCGGGCGAGAAACTGCTCGACATCCTCGCGCAGAATGCGTCCTGCCGGGCCGGTTCCACGCACCAGACGCAGGTCGATGCCGTTTTCGCGGGCCAGCAACCGGACCGAGGGAGCAGCGAGCGGCTTGTCGAACTCGGGCGCGGGCGACCGGATGGGCTGTGCGACGGATGCTGGGGGCGGGGCTGACATGGCCGGCGCGCGGGCCGCGGCTTCACTCTCAAGCCGTTCTGATTGAGGCTCCGAAATGCCTGGAGCTTCCGGCGTCGCGGGCTCGTCGCCTGCCCCCTCGGTTGCAATCCGGATGAGGGGCGCCTTGACCGCGATTGTGTCACCCACTTCACCGCCAAGCCAGAGGACCGTGCCGCTGACGGGGGAGGGGATTTCCACGGTGGCCTTGTCGGTCATGACGGCGGCAACCATCATGTCCTCGCGAACATGATCGCCGATCTTCACCATCCATTCGACAAGCTCCGCCTCTGCCACGCCTTCGCCGACATCGGGCATCTTGATCGTGAACTCGCCCATGGTTCAGGCCTCCATGACGTCGATGAGCGCGCGGCCCACCCGCGCGGGGCCGGGGAAATAGTCCCATTCCTGCGCATGCGGATAGGGCGTGTCCCAACCGGCCACGCGCATGACCGGTGCTTCGAGATGGTAGAAGCAGTGCTCCTGCACGAGTGCGACGATCTCGCCGCCGAAACCGGAGGTAAGTGTTGCCTCATGCACCACGACGCATCGACCGGTCTTAGCGACGGATTTGACGATGGCATCGAGATCCAGCGGCATCAGGCTTCGAAGGTCGATCACTTCGGCGTCGATGCCGGTGTCCTCGACTGCGGCTAGTGCCACATGCACCATGGTTCCGTAGGCGATCACGGTGACGGCGGAACCCTCGCGGCGGATGTCCGCCTTGCCGATCGGGATCGTGTAATAGCCTTCCGGCACCTCGCCCAGTTCGTGTTTCGACCAGGGCGTCACCGGCCGGTCGTGATGGCCGTCAAAGGGGCCGTTGTAGAGCCGCTTCGGCTCCAGAAAGATCACTGGATCAGGGTCCGCGATTGCCGCGGTGAGCAGGCCTTTCGCGTCATAGGGATTTGATGGAACTATCACCTTCAAACCGCAGACGTGAGTGAACAGCGCTTCCGGACTCTGGCTGTGGGTCTGCCCGCCGAAAATGCCACCGCCGGTCGGCATGCGCACCACGATCGGGCAGGTAAAGTCGCCATTCGAGCGATAGCGGATGCGCGCCGCCTCCTGGGTCAGCTGGTCATAGGCGGGGTACATGTAATCGGCGAACTGGATTTCGACGCAGGGCTTCAGGCCATAGGCCGCCATGCCGATTGCGGTCCCCACGATGCCGGATTCGTTGATCGGGGTATCGAAGCAGCGTGTCTTCCCGTATTTTGCCTGGAGCCCCTGCGTACAGCGGAACACGCCGCCGAAATATCCGACGTCCTCGCCAAACACGACCACGTCGTCGTCGCGCTCCATGGACACGTCCATGGCGCTGCGCACCGCTTCAATCATCGTCATTCTGGCCATGTCAGTAGCCTGCCTTCTGTCGCTGTCGACGCAGGTGCGGCGGCATTTCGGCATAGACGCCTTCAAAGATGTCGCGCACAGAGGGTCTGCCCCCCGCATGCAGCGTTCCGTGCTCCTCGGCCTTGCGCTGGGCCGTGATCACCTCGTCCATGATCTCGGCTTCTGCCTGCACATGCCGTTCCTCCGACCAGGCACCCCGAACGATCAGATGTTTCTTCAGCCTCAGCACGGGATCGCCGAGCGGCCAGGCTTCCGATTCCGTCTTCGGGCGATAAGCACTCGGATCGTCCGATGTGGAATGGGCGCCGACACGGTAGGTTACATATTCGACGAGTGTCGGCCCGAGATTGCGGCGTGCCCGCTCTGCTGCCCAGCATGCGACCGCATAGACCGCCAGATAGTCGTTTCCGTCGACCCTGAGCGCCGGAATGCCAAAGCCCAATCCACGGGCGGCAAAAGTGCCCGAACCGCCGCGGGCAATGCCCTGAAAGGTGGAGATCGCCCACTGATTGTTGACAACGTTGAGGACCACGGGCGCCCGGTAGGTGGAGGCAAAAACGAGTGCCGAGTGAAAGTCGGATTCGGCTGTCGAACCGTCGCCGATCCAGGCTGCGGCAATGCGGCTGTCATTCTTGATCGCGGATGCCATGGCCCAGCCGACGGCCTGGACATACTGCGTAGCGAGATTGCCGGAAATGGTGAAGAAGCCGTGCTCCTTCGAGGAGTACATGATCGGCAATTGCCGCCCGCGCAGGGGATCGGCCTCGTTGGAATAGATCTGGTTCATCATCTCGACCATCGGATAGTCGTCGGCGATCAGAAGACCTGCCTGCCGATAGGTCGGGAAATTCATGTCGCCCTTTTGCAGTGCCTTGCGAAAGGCGCAACTGACGGCTTCTTCGCCGAGATGCTGCATGTAGAAGGAGGTCTTGCCCTGCCGCTGCGCCATCAGCATGCGGGCGTCGAAGGCTCTGAGCGTCATCATGTGGCGCAGGCCGGTTCGCAGTTCGTCGTCGCTGAGCAGGCCCGCCCAGGGGCCTACGGCCTCGCCGTCACGGTTCAGGACCCGGATGATCGAATAGGCAAGGTCGCGGATGTCCTCGGCCGCCGCATCGACCTCTGGTCGCGGTACAGCACCGGCCTTGGCGATCTTGACGTTGGAAAAATCGGGCTGACCGCCTGGCCGCACCGCGGGTTCAGGGACGTGCAGGCTCAGATGATTGGCTTCCACCATCCATTCTTCCTCCCGTAAAGCCTGCTCCTCTCCCCAGGAGCAGATCAATCGAGACGGATGGTAAGCGTCTTGTCAGTGGCAAGCCATGACAAAACTGCCTCGAAAGCTTCGGACAGTTTTGCCATAGGTCCGAAACGCCGCGAAACTGAACGCTTAGTTGACCTGTGCTGATCTGGCACTCTTCCGGAAGGCCTCCGGGCTCTCTCCCATCCATTTCTTGAAGGCGCGATAGAAGGCGCTTGGCTCCGAGTAACCAAGTTGTGCCGCGATGTCGCTGACAGTCTGTGGCGTGCTGATCAGCATATCCCGGGCCAGGTCTCGGCGAATGTCATCCTTGATCCCGGCATAGCTTTGACCCTCGTCATGCAGACGGTGGCGAAGCGTCGAAGACGACATGCGCATTTCACGGGCTAGATCTGCAAAGCTGCCCCAATCAGCCGGCCCTTTCTGGCTGAGACGCCGCCTGACGGCCGCTGCCGTGCCGGCATCATACCGATAGCGGATCAGGATGTTGGCCGGCGCTCCCCGCAGGAATTGCCGCAAGGCCTGCTCGTTGCGTGCGATCGGCAAAGCCAGCATGGAGGCATCGAAGCCGAGGCGACTTACCGGTTGCGAAAAACGAATGGGCGCGCCGAAGAAGAGCCGGTGATCGGCGCTCAGCTTTGGTTCACGACAACGAAAATCGACGAGCCGGATCGGAATGCGCCGCCCCACGAGCCAGCAAGTCAGGCCGTGCAGAATGATCCAGTAGCTACGATAGGCGAAGGCGGATCTGGGCGCTCCGGTCTCGCGAAGTTCGATCACGGCAGTGCCGTCGCGCACCTCGAGCCGGCCCGTCGGCTCGCCCAACACTACATTCAGAAAACGCAGTGCCCGCCGCAGTGCCCGCTCAAGCGTAGGTGCATGCAGCACGCAATGGCACAGAAGCGTGAAGCTGCCGCGTGGCATCGGTCGGTCGCCGAGACCGAAACATTCGTCATTCAGTTCCTCGGCAATCGCGAGCCAGAGACGCCCAAAGGTCTGCGTCGAAACCGGCTGGTCGACGACAGGCGGGAGGCCTATCCGGGATAGGAGCGGCTCTGTGGGCCGGCCGGCGCGTCGGAGGCTATCGAGCGCCTCCTCAACGAACCCCGTCGAGATCATATGTCGTTCCGTATTGGCCATGATCCTCGTCCCAGGTCGAGCCATGCAGTGGCAAAAGTGGCCTGAAGAATGGATCGATTTCGTCATCGGTTGCAACCCTCAAACACAGTAGAGTTGATGCCATCGGCAGCTTCAGACGGCGACTGAAGAGGAGGAGGGCCCGATGCGCATCGACGATGCTTGTTTCATTGTAACGGGCGGTTGCTCCGGTCTTGGGGCGGCAACGGTGCGCATGATCAGCGAGGCTGGTGGGCGGGTTGTGATCGCCGACCGGGATCGCGATCGGGGCCAGTCGCTTGCGCTGGAGCTCGGCGATAATGTCCGTTTCGTTGAGACGGATGTCACGCGTGCGGAGGATGGCGTTGCGGCCATCGAAGTTGCAAGAAGCACCTTCGGCGCTGTGCACGGCCTGATCAATTGCGCCGGTGTCGCCCCGGCGGAGAAGGTCCTCGGGCGCGACGGGCCGCATAGGCTGGAGAGCTTTGAGCGGACGATCGGGATCAACCTCGTCGGAACGTTCAACATGACCCGGCTCGCAGCTGCCGCCATGCAACTGAACGAACCGGATGCAGAAGGCGAACGCGGCGTTATCGTCAATACCGCATCCGTGGCCGCGTTTGACGGACAGATAGGCCAGGCGGCCTACGCTGCCTCGAAAGGCGGGATTGCAGCGATGACACTGCCGATCGCCCGCGAGCTTGCGCGCTTCGGCATCCGGGTGGTGTCCATTGCGCCGGGTGTATTCGAGACGCCGATGATGGCTGGCATGCCGGAGCAAGTGCGCGAGGCCCTGGCGTCGAGCGTGCCGTTTCCGCCCCGCGCCGGAAGACCCGCCGAGTTTGCGGCACTTGTTCGCCATATCGTTGAGAATGTCATGCTGAACGGAGAGGTCATCCGCCTGGATGGCGCCATCCGCATGGGCGCGCGCTGATCGCTGCCGAAGGAGGAGAGATGAGATTGCAGGATCCTATTGTCATCGTCGGCTCCGCCCGAACCCCGATCGGGTCCTTTCAGGGCGAACTGAAGGACATGACGGCCGCCGAGCTCGGTTCTGCCGCCATAGGCGCGGCGCTCGACCGCAGCGGTGTGCAAGCGGATGCCGTGGAAGAGGTCCTGTTGGGCTGCGTCTTGCCGGCGGGCCAGGGCCAGGCGCCCGCACGACAAGCGTCCATCGGCGCAGGTCTGCCTGTCTCCGCGGGCGCGACGACGATCAACAAGATGTGTGGCTCGGGGATGAAGGCGGCCATGCTCGCCCATGACCTGATTGCCGCAGGCAGTGCGTCGATTGCCGTTGCCGGTGGCATGGAGAGCATGACGAACGCCCCCTATCTGCTGGACCGCGCCCGGGCCGGCTATCGGCTCGGACATGGGCGTGTGCTCGACCACATGTTTCTCGATGGGCTCGAGGATGCCTATGACAAGGGGCGGCTGATGGGCACATTCGCGGAAGATTGCGCCGAGGCCTATCAGTTCACGCGTGAAGCACAGGATGATTACGCAGTGACCTCGCTGACGCGGGCGACCAACGCAATCGCCAATGGCGCTTTCGAACGCGAGATCGTGCCTGTCACGGTCAGGTCCGGCAAGACGGAGCATGTGGCGAACCGTGACGAGCAGCCGGGCAAGGCGAAGCTCGACAAGATCCCGACGCTCAAGCCTGCCTTTCGCGAAGCAGGCACGGTAACTGCTGCCAATTCCAGCTCGATCTCCGATGGCGCGGCGGCGCTTGTCCTGATGCGGCGCTCTGAAGCAGAGCGGCGCGGTCTTTCGCCAGTCGCCACGATCCTCGGTCACGCCACGCATTCGCAGGCGCCCAGTCTCTTCGCCACCGCGCCGATCGGCGCTCTGCAGAAGCTGTCCGATCGCACCGGCCTGCCACTTTCGGAGGTCGACTTGTTCGAGATCAACGAGGCCTTTGCCGTTGTTGCCATGGCGGCCATGCGTGATCTCGACCTGCCGCATGACAAGGTCAATGTTCACGGCGGTGCCTGCGCGCTCGGCCATCCGATCGGCGCGTCGGGAGCGCGAATTCTGGTAACGCTAATTGCGGCGCTCGAACGCTACGACCTGAAACGCGGCATGGCCGCTTTGTGCATCGGTGGCGGCGAAGCGACGGCGATCGCCATCGAACGATCCTGATCAGAGGAAAACCCATGGTCCTTTCGGAGCTTCAACAGCAGATCCTCGAAATGACGCGCAGCTTTGCCCGCGAACGGCTCGTACCCGGTGCTGCCGAACGCGACCGGGAACACCGTTTCCCACGTGAGGAACTGAAGGAGATGGGCGAGCTTGGTCTCCTCGGTATGCTGGTTCCTGAAGCCTATGGCGGTTCCGATACCGGTGCTTTGGCCTATGCAATCGCCGTCGAGGAGATTGCTGCGGGCGATGGCGCTTGCTCGACGATCATGAGCGTGCACAGCTCTGTGGGGTGCGTTCCCATTCTCAAGTTCGGGACGGAAGAGCAACGGCAGCGCTTTCTGCCGAAGCTGGCCTCGGGGGAATGGATCGGCGGTTTTGCTCTGACCGAGCCGCAGGCGGGATCGGACGCCTCGAACCTGAAGACCCGCGCCCGGCGTGATGGCGACCATTATGTTATCGATGGTGCCAAGCAGTTCATTACCTCGGGCAAGAACGGCCACGTCATCATCGTTTTTGCCGTTACCGATCCGAGTGCTGGCAAGAACGGGATCACGGCCTTTATCGTGCCGACCGATACACCGGGCTACGAGGTCCTGCGGGTGGAGGAGAAGCTGGGTCTCAACGCGTCAGACACCTGCCAGATCGCCTTCAACGGGATGGGAATTCCGGCCGAGAACCGGCTCGGCGAGGAAGGGGAAGGCTATCGCATCGCACTCGCCAATCTGGAGGGCGGGCGCATCGGGATCGCCGCGCAATCGGTTGGCATGGCGCAGGCGGCGTTCGAGGCTGCCCGCGACTATGCCCGCGATCGGAAGGCTTTCGGCAAAGCGATCTCCGAGCACCAGGCGGTCGCCTTCCGCCTTGCCGATATGGCAACACAGATCGAGGCCGCGCGGCAGCTTGTCTGGCATGCAGCCTCGCTGCGCGAGGCGGACATTCCCTGCATCTCACAGGCCTCCATGGCCAAGCTCTTCGCCTCCGAGATGGCCGAGCGTGTTTGCTCCGATGCCATCCAGATCCATGGCGGCTACGGTTATATGCGCGACTACCCGGTCGAACGCATCTACCGGGATGTCCGCATCTGCCAGATCTATGAGGGCACCAGCGACGTGCAGCGCATGGTGATCGCGCGCAACCTTTAGGAGGCGTGACCGGCAGGGGAACTTTCCGGGCAGCGAACATTGTCAGTGAAAGGACGAAACGACATGCTTGAGACGATTGCCTTCATCGGTCTGGGCAATATGGGAGGGCCGATGGCCGCTAATCTCGTCAAGGCGGGATACCCGGTCAGGGGCTTTGATCTGGCAGAGCCTGCAAGGGAGGCTGCGACTGCGAGCGGCATCACACTATGTGAGACCGCGGCGCAAACCCTGACTGGCAGCTCGATCGTGATCACCATGCTGCCTGCCGGCCATCATGTCCTGTCGGTCTGGAGCGACCTGGTCGAGAGCGTGGATAAGGGCACGCTGATGATCGATTGTGCGACCATCGATGTCGACAGCGCCCGAAAATGCCATGCGCTTGCCAATGGGGCTGGCTGCCTGTCGCTCGATGCGCCGGTGTCCGGTGGCACTGCGGGGGCGAGTGCTGGCACCCTGACTTTCATGGTCGGGGGAGAGGAGGACGCTTTGAACCGGGGCCGACCGGTGCTGGAAGCGATGGGGCGACGGGTCGTCCATTGCGGTTCGGCCGGTGCCGGCCAGGCTGCCAAGATCTGCAACAACATGATCCTTGGGATCACCATGGCCGGGGTCTGTGAGGCCTTTGTGCTCGGTGAAAAGCTCGGACTCTCGCATCAGGCCCTGTTTGACGTCGCCTCGACATCTTCTGGCCAGTGCTGGGCAATCAGCACAAACTGCCCGGTTCCCGGACCCGTTCCGACATCGCCGGCAAACCGGGGTTACAAGCCGGGTTTCGCTGCGGCGCTGATGCTGAAAGACATGCGGTTATCGCAGGAGGCGGCCAAATCCACCGGGGCGGCGACGGCGCTTGGCGCGCATGCGACGCAGCTCTACGAGCTGTTCGATCAACTCGGCCACGGCGCTGAGGATTTCTCGTCAATCATCAACTACGTCCGGGAGCAGTCAGCCTGAACCAGACAGTGTCTGAGACGCGTGGGTTCAATGCCATCTACCGTCAGCGGACACGGGCATCCGAGGCCCAATCGAGCCACTCGACCGGAACATCGGAGAGACCTGCCGGGTTGATTGAAGAGAAACCAGCAGGAGTGTCTCATGTCACAGCTCACAGACCAGTTCGTCGATGCCCTTCAGACTCTCGAATCCGAGCGTGAAGTCGACGGTCTCGCGGCGCTTTTTTCCGATGATGCGGAGATTATGAGCCCGATGGTCGCACACCAGAGCGGTGGCGCCAGTGCCGCGCGCACCTTCTGGACGCACTATCGCGATGCCTTCGATGACATTAGCTCAACGTTCAAGACCGTGCGCGACATCGATGGCGTATCCTTCCTCGAGTGGCAAAGCGAAGGGAGTTTGGACAGCCAGTCTTTCGCATATGACGGCGTGAGCGTGCTGGAGGAAACCAACGGCAAGATCACAGGCTTCCGCACCTACTTCGACACCCGCCACCTCCCCATCGCAAGGACCGAACCGGGCACCGGGGCAGCCAACCCGAAAGGCGGGGTTGAAGGCGCTGTAGAGGGTGATCTGGACCAGGCACAGCGAGACGCTGCCGAGCAGCGGGCTAAGGGAGGCTATTCCTGATCCTTCGGATGGCTGCGTCAGGTGAGCCCAGTCCAGCAGTTGTGGTCGAGACTTTTATGCGACGCAAGCCTCTGTCCGCGTCACTGTTCCGAGAACGCGCGTGACATGCTGTCGGTCACGGGCTTGGCAATGTAGTTGAAGAACGTTCTCTCCTTGGTCTGGATCATCACTTCCGCCGGCATCCCCGGCGTGGGTGCGAAGCCGTGCACTCGCTCCAGTTCGCTCGGTGCGATGTTGATCCGGGCAAGGTAGACGTCATTCGATGTGGGTGACGCATTGCCGGCCTGCTGCAGGGCGTCCGCGGAAACATAGAAGACATTGCCCTTGATAACCGGGGTCGTCCGCTGGTTGAGGGCGACGAGCCGGATGGTCGCTTCCTGCCCCAGCTTGACGCTGTCGATATCGTTGCGCGCGATCTGCGCCTCGATGATCAGCGGCACGCCAGCCGGGAGGATTTCGAGGATCGCCTTGCCGCTTTCGATCACGCCGCCATTGGTATGATAATGGATCCGGACGACGGTGCCGGAAACCGGTGCGTTGATCGTGGCGCGCTCCAGGATGTTGGATGCCTCGCGCAACTGTTCGCGCACCATGTCGCGCTCGCCCTGAATGGCCTGCAAGCGCTCCAGCGCATCTTCCCGGTAGGCGCTTTCGGCGCGCAGAACCTCCTGTTCGCCCTTCGTCCGTTGCGCCTGGGTCTCGGCAATCTCCGCTTCCAGTCGCCCGATCTGGCCTTCCGCCTCGGCGATGGCGCGCAAGATGGCCTTGACCTCGTTTGCGCGGGCAACGCCCTTTTTGAGCAGCACTTCCTTCGCCGCATATTCATCCTTCAGCAGATCGAGCTGGCGGATCGAGGCATCGCGTTGCCGGGTATAGCCGATTTCCCGGAATTCGAGCGCGCGGATGTTCTGTTGCAGGAGTGCGACCTCGCTGGACAGCTTCTGCCGCTGCGCCCTGAAATTCAGCTGTTGGGTCACCAGGATTGCCCAGACGTCGGCATCGCCCCGATATTCCTTTACCAGTTCGGAAAGATCGAGCTTGTCGACGGTCTCGAACTGCGCGGTCAGGCGCGCGGCGGTCACATCCAGCCGCATGCGTCGCAGGAAGAGTTCGCGCTTCTTCGCCAGGGCCGCGGTCTCGTCCAGTTGCACCAGGGCCTGTCCTTCCACCACCTGGTCACCCTCGCTGACAAGGATCTGCTCGATGATGCCGCCTTCCAGGTGTTGCAGGACCTTGTTTTGGCCGGTGGCGACGAAACTGCCCTGGGCGATGACTGCGGCCGCCAGGGGCGCGGTCGTCGCCCATGTCCCGAAACCACCGAAGGCAACGACCAGCAGAGCCAGGCCGATCACGGTCTGCTTGCCGATCGACCGCGGCACTTCTGAATACCATTCAATGTCGTGAACCTTGGCGATGTCGGCCATTTTCTCGGCTCCTATTGCAACTGATGACCGAACGAGCCGCCCTCGATGTCGATGCCGCGGGCTTGCAGCGCCTTCAGCACATCCATGCGCATGCCGAACAGGGCGACGGTGCCATTGACCAGCAGGAGGATCTTGTCGACATTGCTCAGCAGGGACGGGCGCTGGGTGACGGTGATCATCGTGATCTTCTGTTCCTTGGCGTGCTGCAGGGCGCGCATGAGGGCGACGTCGCCGGCGCTGTCGAGGTTGGAATTGGGCTCGTCGAGCACCACCATATGCGGATCGCCGAAAAAGGCGCGCGCTAGTGCGATCCGCTGTTTCTGCCCGCCCGACAGGGGCGAGCCGTCGGCGGCGACCATTGTTTCGTAGCCATGTGGCAGGCTCGCGATCATTTCGTGCACGTCGGCGAGCATGGCTGCACGATAGATCTGCTCGTCGTCAGCATCGGAGCGCATGCGGGCGATATTGGCCTTGATCGTGCCGGGGAACAGTTGCACGTCCTGCGGCAGATAGCCGATGTTTTCACCGAATTGCCGCTGGTCCCAGTTGCGCAGGTCCATGAGATCAAGCCGGACATTCCCGGAGGTCGGCAAGATCGACCCGACAAGCATCTTGCCGAGCGTCGTCTTTCCCGCGCCGGAATTCCCGATGACCGCCAGCGATTCCCCGGGCTGCAGGGCGAAGGAAATGCCGTTCAGCACGACCCGCTTGGTGCCCTGCGGCACATACAGCAGGCGTTCTACATCCAACCGCCCCTCGGGCTTCGGCAGGTTCAAGCGCTCGAAGTTGAGCGGCGAGGATTTGAGCAGTGTCGCGATCCGCCCATAGGCGGCGCGGGATTGACTGAACTGGTTCCACCCCTCGATCGCCCCCTCGATGGGCGCGAGCGCGCGACCCGCGATGATCGAGGACGCGATCACCATGCCGCCCGTTAGCTCGCCTTCGAGCGAAAGATAGGCTCCCCAGCCGAGCATCGTGACCTGGGTCAGGAGACGCACGCCTTTCGACATGGCGGCGATGACAATGTTCCTGTCCTGTGCGACGACCTGAGCCTTCAGCGATGTAGCGGTATCCTTGCCCCAGATGTGTACCGCTTCCGGTATCATCGCCAGGGCATTGATGATCTGCGAGTTGCGGGTCATCGAGTCGAGATGCAGGTTGGCCTTGACCTGGGCCGCATTCGCTTCGGCGAAGGGTGCTGCCGTCATCCGCTGGTTTATCTGGGTGAAGACCAGAAGCAGGATCGCCGATATCACGACGATGTAGCCGAGATGCGGATGAATGAGGAACACCGCCAGCAGGAAGATGGGTGCAATCGGGGCATCGAGAAAGGCAAGCAGCGTTCTGGAGACGAGAAACGAGCGGACCTGCTGCAGGTCTCCGAGGGTCTGGTATTCCCGGCCGTTGCCATGGAGGGATGCCCGCGCCGCCGCACTCAGGATCGGTGCTCCGAGCTGGGCCGCGAATTCGACCGCCGTCCGCATCAGGATGAAGCGGCGCAATGCGTCGAAGGCGGCCTGCAAGATGATGGCTCCGACAATCACGACTGTCAGCATGATCAGCGTGTCGGTGGATCTGCTGGTCAGGACGCGGTCGGAGATCTGGAACAGATAGATCGGTATGGCCAGCACAAGTATGTTGCTGGCAACCGTGAACAGCATGACGATCAGCAGGTTGCGTTTGACGGCATCGATGCCGGCCTTGAGGCTGGCATTGAAGTCGACCTGTCCCAGGCGCTTGTGGAACGTGCCGTTTCCGCCTCCGCCACCCTTGCCGCCACGGGGTGAAGTTGAATTGCCCGTGGTCGATGTTTCAGCTTTAACCGGACCGCAGTCCCCGTCGATGACCTTCATGCCGTCAGGAGCCCTGGCTTCAATCGGACGGCTCTGTGGCTCGACGGGCTCAATCCTGGGCTCTTGTCCCGCTTCCCTTGGAGAGGCGGGTCGGGGCGCTTCTGTATTCGGCAACTGGCTGTAGGCGACCCGCAGGTTGTTCGGCGGGCGGTTTGGCTGAGCGGCTGATGGCGGTTCGGAAGCACCGTGCCCGGCTTTCAGGAAGTCTTCGACGGCTCGTTCAAGTTGGGCATAGGTGCCATCGGCATCATTCGTCACTTCCAACCTTGGCGCTTTCGGAACCGAAGTTCCTGCGGATTCGATCGGCGGCTCAAGCCGCTTGCGGAGTTCCGACATGCATGTCCCCTTTAATGTCCCATCATGCTGTTCACGCCGTCACCTGTGTAACCGTCGTAATCAGACGGCAGGCACGAGGTGTCGGATGTCGTCAGGTGATCGTCCTGGTCGAGCATGGAATCACCGAGGAAGAGCACGGCTTCGTTGACCAGCGCATCGGGGTTCGGATTGCCAAAATCGGGATGCGACGAGATCAGTTGCGCTTGAAAGAGCGTTTCCTGAGAATATTGGTCTCCGCCGATATAGGTCTTCCCGACGGAATCGAGGTCCATGATCGTGGCATTGTTCACCAATGCGTTCGATCCAGTTTCGATGCTCCAGTTGGCATCGAGATTGGGCGCAATGGCATCCATCGCCAGCGCAATCTGATCGCTGTCTCCGAGGATATTCGTCTGGCGAATGTATTGGAGATTGATAAGGTCGCCGCTGATGGAAAGGACCCGCAGTCCCTGCAGTCCGGCAAATGCCGGGTTGGACAACAGGTCGGGCGCGATGTTGCCTTCGCCGTCGGCAAACGATTCCATGGTATCGATCTGGTCCTGCGTCAGGCTGCCAAAGCGGTCGGCATCGCCGATCGTGCCAATGCGAGCCTGGTTCCAGAGCAGATTTCCGGATGACGAAAACGTGCCTTCACCCGAGGTCTGAAAATCGGCTGTCGCGCCGACAAGGTCGTTGTCGAACAGGACGTTCATCTGGTGGATGATATTGGCGTCGAAGATCGAACCGCCGATGATGATGAGATCGTAGGAAAAGCCGAGTTCGAAGACCGATGCGTGGTTGACGCCGAAATTGTCGCCGGCGACCACGCCGGTGGTCACGCCCGAGGACGAGAGAATGCCAATATCGTCGTCGCTCATGAAGATGATCTGCTCGAGCCAATTGACGATCATAAGGTCGCCGTGGATCTCGGTGACGGCCCAGAAAGCCGGATAGCCTTCGTTGCCGCCCGCATCCCCAGCAGCTCCATTGGCCGTGTCCAGATGATCGAAGGTGGCGATGTTGAACATCTCGTTTGCGGCGGCTTGATCGGTCAGATTGCTGACGGCCGATGTGATCGAGTCTGTATCCCAAATCGCGTTGATCTGAACGATTGCGTTTACTTCAACATGATCTTCGGCAACCAGGGTGACGGTCGCCCCGGTCCAGAAGTTCTGCAGCACGACATTGTTGATCAGGGTGTTGCCGCCGGTCTGGACCTCCACGCCGACTTCGATCGAGACAGTGCCATCTTCCGAGATCCAGGTATTGGCTGCTCCATCGCCGGCATCTTCATCCTCCTCGGTTTCCCCTTCGAAGGAGCGATAGTCCTCGATGTTCGGAGCCTCGTTGACCAGCTGCCCATTGACAAAAATGCCGTCGATCGTGCTCGAGGAGACGTGAATTTGAACGGCATCACCGTCTGCGGGCGCATTTTCAAGTCGTTCGATGACCGTCTCGATCACAGCAACCATATCTTCGCTCGAGCCGGGACGTTCGAGGTCGCCGAGCGGTGACAGATCGGATGCGGTTTCGAAGCCTGTCAGAACGGCAGTGTCGTCGATCGGCTCCGGATTGAACGCCAGTCCATGTCCGCCGACGCCGAAATAGTCATCATCGGACAAGGATATGGCCTGGCTGAAATGATTGACGATCGAGCCGGGCGCTTCAATCTCCGCCGAGACGGATGGCACGCTCTTCATCGCGGTGCCGAAGGCTTCCTTGAACGTGTCGGGAAGTGCAGGGCTATCAAGTTGATATGCGACCGTTCTGCCGGCGGTGACGACCGGTGCCTCGACAAGCCTTGTCGGGACGTACCAGTGATCGGGTGACGGCGCCCGATAGCCGAAATCGGGATCAAATCCCAAGAGATCGAAGGGTGCTGCGAAATCGCTCGTATGGACCGGCAGCTTCTCGACTTCGACCTCGGCCTTCGAATACGCAAATTCAGTGTAGGCTTCCCGGGCCCGGGCATTCTCAACGCTGATATGGAAGAAGCCGATAAAGTGGCTGATTTCCTCGGTGAACTTGTCCATCGTCGTCAAGGCCGTAACTCCTTGTTCCTGCAATGCCGACATGGCTGCGGGCCATGAGGCAGAAAGGAGCTGCGCAGGAAGCCTGCGCAGCCCTGTGACGTTTGGTCGAGGCTGGTTTCGAGCCTGGCCTTACACGCCGTCGTCGCCGTCTTCGCCCACAACCGTGCTGGTCAGGCTGCCGCCGACGACAGTCATGTCGATGGCATTCTGCTGCAGGTTGGCGCCCATGACGATTTCCTGGTTGAAGGCGCTGGTATCTATGCCGGCGTCGGCGCTGGCCGAGCTGTTGCCGGTGACATAGCCGTCATCGCCATTGGCCGAACCCCACGAACCGCCATCGCCTGCACCACCGTAGCCGGTTGTTGCCGTGCCGCCAGCGCCGCCGAACGCGCCGTCGCCAGCATCGGCCCAGCCACCGACAGCACCGCCGCCGGTACCGGTCGTCCATGCACCGCTCAGAGCGGCGCCACCATCGCCACCGGTAGCCCACGCGTCCCCGCCCCAGGCATCACCGCTCATCGCACTGCCGGACACCCCGCCAGCGCCACTGCCAGCGGCACCTGCGCCGCCGTCACCACCAGCACCAAGGCCAGCACCATTGCCAGCCCCGAGCCCGAGGCCCATGCCGCCGGCATCGCCGCCGTCGCCACCATTGCCGGCATTGGTCGCTGCGCCGCTGCCTCCGCCTGCGCCACCGGCGCCACCGCCCGTTGCGGCACCGCCGGTGTTGCTGCCACCGGGGCCGCTGCCGCCGGCATTGCCACCTTCATTGTCGATGAGGATCGGATTGATCAGACCGAGCGACAGGCCCAGACCGTTGCCGCCTTCGCCGCCCGTGGATTCGCTGTCGCCAGCGTCGTCCGCGTCACCGCCTTCGGCGTCACCGCCAGAGCCACCCGCACCACCGCTCCCGGTGCCGTTGTTGCCGCTTGCGCCACTGCCGGCCAAAGCCAGGCCAGCTCCCAAGCCGAGACCGAGGCCTAAGCCGACGCCGATGCCTGCTGCGCCATTGCCGCCATCGCCTCCGACACCGATGCCGCCGAGTGCGGCGCCGGAATCGGCGTTGCCGGAGTCCCCATCGCCGCCATCGGAATCGCCGCCATCGCCTTCGCCACCGTCAGCGCCGCTCAGCGCAAGACCACCAAGGCCGATGCCACCGAGAGCTGCGCCACCGAGCGCGACACCGCCGTTTCCACCTTCGCCACCGTTAGCGTCGGCGTTGCCGCCACCATTTCCGCCTTCACCGCCGCCGCTAATGCCTTCGTCAGCCTTGGCGAAACCGCCATTGGCATTGGCGTTCACCGTGAACGCGGCGTCATTCTTGACTTCGGCGTTGTCGAGCTTGTCGTTATCCTGGAGATTGGCGATCTGGTTGAAGACATTGCCGACATCATTTCCTTCGCCGTCCAGCGCTTCGTTCATGATGTCCTTGAACTGGACATTGAACAGACCTTCGACCGACGAGCCGTTGACCACATCGATATCGGCGAAATCATCGTCTGTGGGAATATAGGCTTCGAGCCCCGGGTCGACGGTCACACCGACGGTTACGGTGGTGCTGCTAATGTTTTCATTGACGTTGAGATTGGCGTTCAGATTCCCGTTTCCGTTCAGGTTTCCGTTGCCATTCCCATTCAGGTTCCCGTTCCCGTTGCCATTCAGGCTTTCCGACGTGCTGGACTGATGCTGACCTTGGCCCTGTCCTTGCGCCTGGGCCTGTGCCTCGAGCTGAGCCTGGGCTTGCGCCTGCAGTTCACTCTGCTCCTGATCCTGGTTCTGGTCATCTGGATCAAAGAAGTTGTGCTTCATTTTGCCTGCCATAGTCGTATCCTCCATCATCGGATTCCGCGACTGTCTGACCGTCGTTCATCTTCTGTACGGTCATCACATGCGAACTCCGGATTGATCTGCGGTTGAGAGACGATTGCTTTCACGAGGCCACTCTTGAAGTCGCCTTTGCGGCCATTGTTGATGCTGATGAAGTGTTCCTCCCGAAAGCGGTTATAAGGAGCCAATCCCGTTCTGGTCGTGCCATCGAAGGGCACGCCCAACGCGAACCACTGGATCGCCGCCTCACCCCCAAGTCTCTGCCTGTCGGAGCCGGAAGATAAGCTGATAGATGGAGCTAGTAACGTGTGCCGCACAGCGTTGTGCCTGGGGCTAGACTGTCAGTTAAGCCAGAGCCTGACTTCTCTACTTTGTAAATGAACAATGACGCCCGCTCGATCGGAGCATGATGAGGTGGATATATTAGAGATTGTGTATCTTCGTAACGCTCGCCTGCCCTGATCTTCTTTCCGAGGTCATGCTCGGTGCAGCTCGCCACAGGTGCCGCCGATGTTGAAGGGTGAAGCGGGATCAAAAGGCGTAATTTCCAGGTAGAGTCTCCCCCCTTTTGTGTAGATGATCTAGACTTGCGCTTGTTTGACGCAAAACAAACAGGCGATCTCTTGTGGGAAGCGCGGGTTTCTTCTCGCTCATGATGTCTAGCTGCGGGCCCGTTAGATCGTTCGGACTATTCCCAACCGATGCCGTTTGGTTTACCGTTTCCTAACGCAACGGAGATGGCGCCGTAGGGCGCATGCTAAGATTGTGTTTCGGGAGGCATGCTGCATGAAACAACTTGCGCCTCGCATGGGGAGCAGTGGCGCAGATTCGGTGGCTTCCCTGGAGGCGATACCCAATCTTCGCACGCTTCTTTATGTTGGTCCGCCCGACGTCATCTCTGCGGCCATGGCTGCGGCGATCCAAAGGGAGTTTCCCTTTCTCAGGGTTTCTCAGAGTGTCAGTTTGCAGGCTGCTCTGGAGGAATTCGATGTTCCGCTGCGGCTTGTGCTGGTTGATTTGCTCCATGCTCAAGAGTTGAGCGATTGTGCCAAGGAGCTTTTGACCCAGCATCCGGCGGCGGCCATCGCAATTGTCACCGACAGCGACCTGCGCGGAAGCGTCGAGAGGTTTCACCTGATCGACACCAGCCATGTCCAGGGAGTTCTGCCGCTGAATGTCAGTCTGGACGTTCTGCTCTCCATGTTGCGGATCCTTCTGAGGGGAGGGACCTATTTCCCATCGATCGCCCATCGCAACCAAGATGGTATCCGGTGGCGGAACGAGGGTGACGTGTCCCCGGACGGGAGCAAGCCGCAGCTAGTCAAGGAGATCCAAGGCAAGGTCATGCACCAGCTGACCAAGCGCGAGAACGAGATCCTGGCGAGAATCGCCCTGGGCAATCAGAATAAGATCATTGCCGCGGCCCTTGGAGTGTCGGAACACACGGTCAAGATTCACATCCACAACATCATCACCAAGCTTGGCGTTCACAACCGGACGGAAGCGGTCGCGCTGTACTTCGAGCACAGGGACAGGGAGGATGGCGGTTCGGGCCTCGGCTATGTTCACAGGCCGGGCGGCAATCCGACGTCGGGCGGCAATGCGTAGGTTTCAGGACGTGCTGCTGTTGATAGGACAGCTGAACTACACCTGGACCAACACCGAAAGTCTCCTCATCCATATGATCGCCGGCCTTGCCCAATCGGACAAGGAGACGGCGATTGTCATTTTTCTGACGTTGAATACGCCGCGCGCGCGCATCGATCTTGTTGAGCGCCTGGCAAAAATGCAAAGGACGGCGGCTGATTGTCGAGCCGAGGTGCTAGACTGCACCCGGCGCCTGTCGGAGGAGGCCAAGCTCCGCAACAAATACAATCACTGCATCTATTCGTTCGATCCCGACAGCGGCCGAGGCCTGACGCAGTCCATGCGAATTTTCGAAGGTCGGGACGATATCAAGTACGGCAAGATCGAGGAACTCGATGACCAGGAGATTCAGCGCATCCGCGAGAGCATCCAGTCCCTGATCAGGATCAACCGCACATTCTGGGATATCACCGACAGATATGGTTTTCCCAAGTAAGGACCGACGGTCGCGTCGAGCGCGGCCAACCCGGTCCTGTCTCGTCGAACGCTCGTTGTTGGCCGACCCCTACCGGTGATTTGCCGCACGATACTGTTCTTGATCGCGATGTTGCCTCGGATCTGGAACTGGGACAGCCGCCATCAATGCGCGGGTATAGTCGTCTGCGGGATTCTCGAAGACTGCCTGGCGCGTGCCCATCTCGACGATCCTTCCCCCTCGCATGACAGCCACATGGTGCGACATCTTCTCGATCACGGCCATGTCGTGGGAGATGAACAGATAGGCCAGGCCCATCTGCTCCTGCAGTTCGAGCATCAGATCGAGCACCTTGGCTCGGACCGAGACGTCGAGGGCTGCTACACTTTCATCGGCGACGATCAGTTTGGGTTCGAGGGCGAGGGCGCGGGCGATGCAGATACGCTGCCGCTGACCTCCGGAGAATTCGTGGGGATAACGCTCGGCCGCATCGGGCGTGAGGCCGACGCGTTTGAGCAGATCTGCCACCCGGTCCCGACGGTCCGATCCGTCACCGATGCCATGAATGACAAGCGGTTCCGCGATCGCTGCACCGATGCTCATGCGCGGGTCGAGCGACGCGTAGGGGTCCTGAAAGATCATCTGGGCTGTCCGGCGGATCGGACGCATGATAGCGGAGAAGGCGGGAAACACCTCTTGTCCCGCAATACGGACACTGCCTTCGAAGGGTATCAGACCGAGCACGGCCTTGCCGGTGGTGGATTTGCCGGATCCGCTTTCGCCGACGAGGCCAAGCGTCTTTCCAGCGTCAAGCTGAAAGCTGACTTTCTTGACCGTCGGATCCGGTTGCGGTCCGCGGCGCAGCCAGCCGGTCTTTCGCCCATATGTCACGCTGAGGTCCGCAACCTCCAGGACCGGTATCGGCAAGGGGGCCGCCGTGCGAGGCGCAGCCGTGACCCTTGGGGGCGCGTCGGTTCCGGCATGTGCACCAAGACGAGGCACGGCTGCGAGCAGCTGTTGTGTATAGGGATCAGTCGGCCGCTCGAAGATGTCGATAACCGCACCTTGCTCGACGATCCGGCCCGACTTCATGATCGCCACGCGATCGGCCATCTCCGCGACCACGCCCATGTCATGGGTGATCATCAGGATCGAAGTCTGGAACTCGCGTCGCAGTTCCCGCATCAGGGTCAGGATCTGCGCCTGTACGGTCACGTCAAGGGCGGTCGTCGGCTCGTCCGCGATCAGCACCTTCGGACGGCAGGAGAGCGCCATGGCGATCATGACGCGCTGGCGCATGCCACCTGAGAGTTCGTGCGGATATTGCGTCAAGCGCCGCGCGGGATCGGTCATGTGCACGGCATCGAGCATTTGCCGGGCAACCGTCTCCGGGCTTTCCGTCAGGTTCGCTCGGTGCTCCCGGATAGCTTCCGTCAGTTGGGCGCCAACCGTCATCACCGGATTGAGCGAGGTCATCGGTTCCTGAAAGATCGTGGCGATGTCTCCGCCACGAATCGCCCGCATCTGCCGTTCCGAGGCCCGCGTCAGATCGCGATGACCGAGATGGATCTCTCCAGAGGTGACCCGCAACGAAGCCTTGGACAACAGGCCCATGATCGCAAGCGAGGTTACCGATTTGCCCGAGCCCGACTCCCCCGCCAGACACAGGGTCTCGCCGGCGGCGAGATCGAACGATACCTTGTCGAGAATGCGCTTGAGGCCGATCGGCGTACGAGCGTCGACAGAGAGTTTCTTGACGGAGAGAACCGGATCCGGTCCCTGACTTTGCGCGGTCACGAAAGAACGATCCTCGGGAAATAGAAGGAGACGACCCAGTTGGGCATGTCGACGATTTCGCTGATCCGCAGGTCACCGCAGACCGAGCAGAGCATGTAGGCGTCAACCGGATTCGTGCCGTGCTCGCTCGACAGTAAGTCGATCATCCGCATGACGGCTTCCTGCGCACCGGTCATGAGATCGGGGCCAATTCCGGTCGTCACTTCGTAGCCGGCGCCGTCGAGATGGCGGGTCACCGGTTCGGTTGTGGTGAAACGCGGAGACTTCAGATTTGCGCCTTTGACCAGATCGAGTGTCAGTTCGACGTTCATCTGACTTTCGATTGCCGTGCCGCAGACTTCGCCGTCGCCCTGGGCGGCATGCGTGTCGCCGACCGAGAACAGCGCACCCTGCACTTCGATCGGAAGATACAGCGTGACGCCCGAGGTCAGATCGCGGATGTCCATGTTGCCGCCGACGCGACGGGGCGGGACGACCGAATGCAGCCCGGCCTCTGCCGGTGCGACGCCGATCGTGCCGGTAAAGGGCTTGAGCGGGACCTTGCCGCCAGGGCCGTAGGCGGCCGGTGCCATCGAGGCCGTGTCGTATTTCCATACATGCAGCGCCGGATCCTTGAACTGGTCGGCGAGCAGTCCGAAGCCGGGTATGTTCGCGGTCCAGCCGTAGCCGCAGGGATGGAACTTCCGGATCGTCACTTTTAGCGCGTCGCCCGGTTCTGCGCCCTCCACGTAGACGGGTCCCGATACCGGATTGATCTTGCCGAAGTCGAGGTTCGCAAGCGTATCGAGTGTCGCGTCCGGGCCCAGCTGTCCGCCGGAGGAGTCGAGGCATTCGAACAGGATCGTTTCGCCGGGCTTGGCGGTCAGGGCTGGTGTAAAGTCCTTGTTCCAGCCGAAGTTATGCTGAGCCCTGTGAATGGTGTGGTTGCAGGCGACGCACATGATGATGCCTCAAGAGTTAGCCGTGTTTCCTCGGTTGCTCCCCCCTCTCACGAGGGAGGAGCAAGGGCAGATCGTTACTGCTTTACGAAAATCGCATCGTAATTGATGACGCGGGTGGGATCGATGTAGATGTTGTCGGGACCACCCATGCGCAGCGACTTGGCGACGACGCGGCGCTCGTTGATCACCGGTACCCAGGGCGCATCCGCCATGATGTCGGTGAAGATCTTGCCCCAGGCTGCCTGACGTTCGGCGACCTTTGCCGGATCCGACATGGAGTCGGCTTCAACCGCCCGCTTGTCGAGCGCCTCGTTGCAATACCACGACCAGTTCCAGCCGCCCTGGACCGCGCCGCCGCAGCCGAGGATCGGGCCGTAGAAGTTCGACGGATCCGGGAAGTCGGCAATCCAGGCCATGCCGCCGGACCAGATCATCGGTGCTTCGCCTTCGGTGCCGCCGGCTGCGATCACGTTGCCCTGGGCAAGAGCCCGGACCTCGGCTTTAACGCCTATGGCGGCAAGATCCTGCTGGATCGCCTGGGCAATGCGGGGCTGCGGATCGGTGTTGGTCGAAAAGAGGACCGTCTCAAAACCGTCGGGGAAGCCGGCTTCTGCAAGCAATGCCTTGGCCTTTTCGACGTCGAAGGCGTAGCCGGTGAACGCCTTGTCGTAACCGGGCATCAGCGGCGGCAAGGGCTGGTTTGCCGGTGTCGCGCGGCCGTTCAGGATGCGCGTGATGCGCTCCTTGTTGACTGCCATGTTGATTGCCTGGCGGACCTTGACGTCGTCAAGCGGCTTGATCTTGGTGTTGAGCGTCAGGTAGCCGGTATGCAGCTGTTCGCCGTCGACGATCATCTGCGCGCCATCGGGAGAATTCTTGATCTCGAGGAACTTGGCCGGCGGGATGCCGTCGCCGGCAATGTCGACCTCGCCTTGCTGCAGACGCAGGAGAGCCACCAGCGGCTCCTGGCCGACCTCAACAGTCACCTTGTCGATGTAAGGCAGGTCCTTGTTGAAGTAGTCCGGATTGCGCTCGAACACGAGTTTCTGGCCGATCGTCCAGTCCTTCAGGATATAGGTGCCGGAACCGACAGGCTTCTTGCCGAAATCTCCGGCTGCAGCTTCGACCGCTTCCTTCGGCACCACGGAGGCAAAGTTTATCGCCAGCACGTGGAGGAAGGTCGCGTCAGGACGCGAGAGCTTGAAGATCACGGTCTGGTCATCCGGCGTTTCGATGCCCGACAGGGTTTCCGATGTGCCGCCGGAGACAGCGTCGAAGCCGGTGATCGCGCCAAAGAAGCCGGCACCAGGGCCCTGCGTCTTCGGATTGACGGCGCGTTCGATCGAATACTTGACGTCGGAGGCAACGACGGCGCGGCCGTTGGAGAACTTGACGCCCGGGCGCAGCTTGAAGGTGTAGGTCAGGCCGTCTTCGGAGACGTCGAAGCTTTCGGCGAGCGAGGGTACGAGATTGGCGGTGCCGGGCTCGTAGTCCATGAGGCGGGAATAGAGGCTCTTGATCATCGACCAGTTGACCCAGTCGTAGCCGATGGCCGGGTCGAGGGTGGTGATGTCGTCCTTGTAAGTGACTACGATGTCACCGCCCTTTGCGGGCGTATCCTGGGCGCTGGCCGAAAGCGGCATCAGCGCCATAAGGGCGGCGGCGGTTGAGTTGAGAAGCATACTTCTGAACATTGAACGTTCCCCTTTGTCGTTAGGCTTCAGTGTGAGCGGATACGCGGGTCGATGACCGGCGCAATCAGGTCGGCAATGAGATTGCCGGTGATGATGGCGAGAGCGGAGGTGAGCGTGACGCCCATGATGATCGGGATGTCCACCTGCTGGATGGCCTGCCAGGCGAGCTGGCCGATGCCGGGCCAGCCATAGACGGCCTCGACCACGACCACGCCGCCCATGAACTGGCCGATATCGATGCCGATCATGGCGATGATCGGCAGGATGGCGTTGGGCAGGACATGGCGCAGGATGACGCGGGCGCCGGACAATCCCTTGGCGCGGGCGGTGCGGATATAGTCCTGGTTCAGCACGTCTATCATCGCCGAGCGCACCATGCGGGCATACCAGCCGGCGCCGAGCAGGCCGAGGGTGGCCGCGGGCAGGACGACATGGGCGGCCGTGCCGTAGCCGGACATCGGGAACCAGCCCAGCGTTGCGGCAAAGACGTAGAGGAGCAAAAGGGCAACGACGAACTGCGGCGCCGAGACGCCGACAAAGGCGGACATCATCACCGTGCGGTCCAGCAGCCCGCCGCGATTGAGAGCCGCGATCGAGCCCAGCACGACGCCGAGCAGTACCTCCAGAAAGATGCCTGCAGCCATCAAGGTGAGTGTCGCCGGTAGTCTTGCGGCGATCAATGTGACGACCTCGGTCTTCTGCGCATAGGAACGGCCGAGATCTCCCTGAACCAAGCCGCCGACATACTGGGCGAACTGAACGGGTAGCGGCTGATCAAGACCCAGTTCACGGCGGATGTTTTCGACCGTCTGAGCAGTGGCGCTGCGTCCCGCGAGCATGCGCGCGGGGTCGGCGGGGAGGGCATAGAGCAGGACGAAGGTGATCGCAGCCACGCCGAAAAGGATGAGGACGGACTGGACCAGGCGTTTTCCCAATAAAGCGAGCATCAGCCTCTCCCCCGCTGGGTCGGGTCAAGGATGTCGCGCAGGGCGTCACCGACCAGGTTGAAGGCCAGTGCCGTCAGCAGGATCACCACCCCTGGAAAGAAGACCAGCCATGGGGCTGCCTGGAAGTAGCTCTGGCTCTCGAAGATGATGTTGCCCCAGGAGGGGTCGGGTGGCTGCACACCGATGCCGAGGAAGGAGAGCGTGGCTTCCAGGAGCACTGTCGTCGCAATCCCGAGCGTGCCCCAGACGATGGCGGTCGGCACGAGGTGGGGCAGGATATGCAGGAAGAGAATGCGGGCGTGCCCGGCGCCCAGCGACCGTTCGGCGAGAATGAAGTCGCGCTCCACCAGCCCGCGCGTCTCGGTATAAACAATCCGGGCCACCTGCACCCAGTTGACGAGCGCGATCACCATGGCAACGATCCAGAGACTGGGTTTCAAGAGGGCTGCGAGGACGATCGCGAGCAGCAGGGCAGGAAAAGCCATCATCAGATCGGTGAACCGCATCATCAGGTTGCCGGCCCAGCCCCGCATGTAGCCGGCCGTGATGCCGACAAACAGTCCGATGGCAACGGCCACGCCATTGGCAACCAGGCCGATGATGAGGGAGGTGCGCGCGCCAAAGAGCATGCGGGAGAGGAGATCACGGCCGAGTGTGTCCGTCCCGAGCGGGAACGGCCCGCCGGGCGGCATGGGCGCACCCTCCAGGGTCAGTCCATCGAACATCTGCTCATCTGGATCGAAGGGTGCAAACAGCGGCGCGCCGAGCGCTGCGACGAGCACGAGCGCGATCACGATCAGGCCGAACAGAGCCGCGGGCTGGCGACTGATTTCCTTGAGTATCCGCATCAGCCGGCCTCGCATAAAGTTTCGAGCCCACCGACAAGAAGGGCAGCCAATTGTTCGATCGGGATGCGGCGTCGCATCGCGCAGGTCCGGAGCAGGACGTAAGCCTGTTCGTCATCGAGCTGTCGCTCGGCCTTCAGGCGATTGACCGCCGCAAAGACGATAGGGCGCAGCTTCAGGCGCTCTTCCAGTCGTGCGATGCGTGCCTCGTCTTCGAGACGCTTCTCATACGCGGTGACGGCGAGCACCAGGGCCGGATAGATGGTGGAGGCCGACACCGGTTTGGGGATGAAGGAGGTCGCACCGCAGTCGATGGCCCAGGCGATGCGTCCCGGCGCTTCGGATCCCAGAAGGGCTGCCACGGGGCGGGCGGGATTGCGCCTTGCCCAGGGGAGGAGTTCGTCCCAGCCCCGATCAGCATCCACAATCACCAGATCGGGCAAGTGTTCACCGGCCAGCGGCAGAAACTGAAGGGACGACGAGATGCCCAGCAGAGCGAGCTGTCGGCGGAGTTTCTCGGTGTTCGTGTCCTCTTCTGCGAGGATCACGACGCGCCAGCCGGTAAAGTTCGGCGTCTTTGCGATCATGACACCACCTTCAACAGAGGCTCGCGGCGTGCGCTGCCGCCGGTCAGGTACGGGTCGGCGGCAAGCGGTGGACGCGCGGCAATGACGTCAAAACCACGATCCGCGTTGATGCGGCCCAGCAGGAAGGGAAGGGCCGCATGGTTGGTGGCCGGGTCGACGGTCATGGGTCCGAAGAGGCCGGGCCAGGTTCGGCCGTGAACCTGGCGGCGCACCGTCGCAGGGTCGCTGTCGGTTGCGGTTTCGATCGCTGCGATGCACATGGTGACCGCGGTGTAGGCGCTGGCGAAAATGCTGGAGACTCGGCGCGCCTGGGGTCTGAAAGCGCGAAGGCGCGCCTTGAAATCTCGGTTCTCCACGCTGTCGAGTGTGTCGAAATAGGAGGCTGCACAAAGCTGACCGATTGCCGCGCCAGCTGCGATCTCATCCAGCTCGCTTTCCTGCAGGTCGCAGCTTGCCACAGGGCAGTTCTCCGGCAGGAACGCCGGATCGCGCTTGCCGAGCTCATGCATCGCCTCCAGGAAGGCGTAGCTCGAGGGACCGATGAGATTGTTGAGGATGAAGCTCGGGCGCTTTTCCGCGATATCGGCGATGATCCGTTCGACGGCGGTTTCCTCGAGCGGCAGATAGCGTTCGCCGAGCACTGTGCCGCCGGCATTGGCGACAAGTTCACGCGCCAGCCGGTTCATCTCCCAGCCCCACACATAGTTTGCCCCGACGAGGTAGGGCCGGGCACCGTAGCGGGGAATGAGATGTTCGAAGAGGGGGATCAGGTGCTGGTTCGGGCAGCCGCCGATATAGATGACGTTCTCATTGGCTTCGAAGCCTTCATAAGGGCACATGTACCACAAGAGGCCATCGTGTTTCTCGACCAACGGAAGCACTTCCTTGCGCGCGGCAGAGGTGATGGTGCCAATGATGTGCCGGCAGCCGCTGTCACGGATCAGGCTGCGGGCGCCTTCCAGATAGGCGGCGAGATCGGCATGGGGATCGAAGAAGACCGGCTGGACGCGCGTGCCGCCTGCATTTCTATATTCATGGAAGGCGAATTCCACACCGTCGAAAGCATCGCGGCCCATGGCCCCGTAAGGCCCGGTCGTCGAATAGAGAATGCCGATCTTCACTGGGTCCAGCATGTGCTTTCCAAACGCAAAAAAACCCACAACGCGGGTCCCGGCGATCGGGGCGTTGTGGGGCGATATTGCCCTTTGACGGATGTCGTCGATTTGAAATTTCCGAGCCTTTTGCTCAGATCATGAGCATGATTAAAATATGCTCAGTCACCTGTTGTCAAGCGCTCAAACGGGACCGCAGCAGAAGATCGTGCAGACGTGTGACCGGGTCACTTGATCGACCGCCGGCCTTACGTCCATCCTATCCGATAGGCCAGCTTGATCCGCCGCAGTGTGGGTTTCAATATGGAAAAACGATGGGCGAGACCGTCGCAGATCCGTGTTCGAAAGCCTCCTTCGCTGATGCCAACCGATCCGATGTCAATCCACTCGATAGAAGTCGAACTCTGGAGCTGGTCCCTGGATCCGGACGCCGTTTCGGTTGGTGCCGCGCATGCCTTGCTGAGCGACGACGAGCGAGCCCGGGCGGCCCGTTTTGTCAAGGGTATCGACCGGCGGCGCTACATCGTCGGAAGAGCGGGCCTGCGAAGAGTTCTGGCAGACTATCTTGACGCCGATCCCCGCGATCTTCGCTTCGACTACAATGAGTGGGGAAAGCCCAGGCTGCACCCCGATCTTCAGTCTGTGTTCCGGTTCAATCTCAGCCACAGCGCCGCAGAGGCAGTGGTGGCCGTCTCGGAGCAGGCAGATCTCGGCGTCGACATCGAAGAAATTCGGCCTCTGCAGGAAGATGTGGCCAGCCATTTCTTTTCTGCAGCCGAGTGCGCAGAATTGGCCAATGTCCTTGAGGCTGAAAGACTGGACGCGTTCTACCGGTGCTGGACCCGCAAGGAGGCGTTCGTCAAGGCGCATGGGTCAGGGCTCTCGGTTCCGCTGCAGAGCTTTGACGTGTCGCTGACCGCGCAGGAGGATAGAGGACTCCTGGTTCGCCTCGATCATGGGATCGGCTCACTCGATGCCTGGGAGGTAGTCAACCTCGACGTCGCTCCCGGCTTCTGTGGTGCACTTGCCGTCCGTTCTCAGGGGCGGGACGTGAGGCTTCGCTACCGGAACAGATTGGCCTGGTCGGCGAACATGGCGTCGATGATGTAGCGGCCACCTGCGGAATCCAGGTGATGGCAGGCTACGAGTCCGGGCGCGAAGTCAGGCTTGATGGTCCTTACGCATCGTTCACGATAGCCATCGAGGTCGAGTTGCTCGACCTCCATGATGTTCAAACCGTAGCCATAGATTCCGTGTTCGTTGCGCTGCGACGGACGATAAAGCCGTCCGGCATGTTCGAAGGGGCGACCCGCGTTGCGGGCCTCGGTGCTACCGAGGACCACTGGATTGTGGCGGTGCGGCGTCACCCGGTTCAGATCGGGGCCGTCCACCTCGAAAATGTGCAGTTCGCTGCAATGATCTTCATAGGCGTGGAATTCAGACAGGTTGGTGAAGAGCCACCACTTGCCCCTGTATGGAAAGAGAGCGGTGTCCGCCGAGGATAGACCTTCAAGTGCCGTCGCATGCAACTCCCAGCGCAAGGGAAAGTCGAGGCAGCGCCAGACTTCCAGCCGCCGAGCCTTGTTTGTCTCCGGGATCATGAAGATCCCCCCGTCGTGACGGAATACAAAGGGATAGGAAAGGTGGTGATCGGCCTTTAGCGCGATGCCAAGCCTTTCCAGCCGGTCGCCCTCCAGCCGTCCAACCGCAATATGGGCTTTGGTGTCACGAGGTGTGTAGGCCTCATAGAAGACATAGATCTGGCCGTCGTGCCGGAACAGGAAAGGATCCGCACGAAGCTCATCGTCCTCGGTCTTCACCAGCCTTGCATTGCGCGGATCGAAATCTGCTGGATGGCCATCGCCGACGAACAACGCCCAGGGGGGCGCTCCGAGGCCCAGTTTTGCCCTTGCCGCCTGAACTGCCCGGGCCAAGAGGTTACGTGCGACCTTGACTGCATAGGGCAAAAGCTCGCCGAGGCCGGGTGCCTGGCGGGCCGGTGCGGAGATGGTTGTCGGGAGTGTGCCGATTTCCCGTGTTTCGGCGAGCCTGACCAGTTCCCTCATCGCGAGCGACACGGCACGCTCCTTGATGAAATCGCCATTGCGCACGGCGCTGAACTTTGTGTTGAACTCAGCGACCGCCAGGGTCTCGTCGCTCTCGGTGTCGCTGCGACGAACGATGATGCGCATCTTGGTGGCCGATTTGCCGGCAATCACCTCCTCATAGCCGAACCAATCGGCATCTGCGCTCGCCTCCCCCAGAAACGAGAAGCGCCAGGACCCGAAGCGCAGGTGCTTGAAGGTGTCCGCCGGGAGGTCCGTTGGGGAAATCGACAGGACCAGATCCGGTTCGGTCGCTTCCGGCAATTTCAGGGCGTCCACGGTTTTGATTGGCAGGTCCGCGAATCCCGGGGCTCCGGGGATGTAGTCTGGCTGGCGCCCGAGCGTCGATCGCTCCAGCGAGGCGGCAAGTCGGAATGCAACCGAGCTTCCGCCCGTCTTTGGCGGGCAGACGACGATCGCGTCCAGATGAAGGCGGTCGTCTCCCAGAATGCGATCGATCAGGGCAAGCTGCCAGTTCTCGAAGCCGCCCCGTCGATCCGTCAGGAGGGCAATCCGGAGCGCTTCCTGTGGGTGCCTGTGGGGAGTAATTGCAGCGTGCCCAGCGGATGCGTCCATCTCAAGGCTTCCCGCCCGTCAGCCGTTCTTCGATGGTGCTGGCCAGGCGGCGCATGCCGTCAACTGTCAGGGAGTCTTCGTGCCAGCCCTTGAGGTCGATGATGGAAGCGTTGCCGGCAACCCGTTCACTCCAGCCGAAGTGCAGTCTTCGCGCACGAGCTGGGCTTGCCTGGCTGCGGAATAGCAGCAGTTCGCCAACGGGTTCGGGCCTGTAGTTCCGCGCGGTCCGGACCAGGAAATCGGTGACGCGGACGTTGGCCTTCTCTTCCGCGCTTGCCTGCGCGCGGCTTGGGCTGAATGCGCGCAGGAGCCACTGCGTTGCATGGAACTCGTTGAGAAAGACACTCAGTTTCATCCGGCCGGTCAGTAGTTTTCGCACGAAATAGGTGGCTCGCGTAAGGCGACGCTCGACGTTCCATAGGCGCTGGCGCAGCCAGGGTTGGGACCGGAAGTAACCGGGTGCCCAGGCATCGATTGCAGCCGTGAACGCGACGTCCACACCCGATTGCCGCAACTGGCGCGCCACCTCCAGTGCGACGATTCCGTTCACGCATAGTCCGACGATACCGACCGGCCCGGTGCCCTTCTCTATGTTCATCGCCCGGATCGCGGACGCAGCAACATCCTCCAGCTTCACGTCCTTCGACAGGTCGGCTTCAGAGGCGCCAAACATATTGACATTGTAGACAGAGATGGCGTCGCTCAACTGGTTGGCCAGTTGGTAATAGAGAAACGGGTGGTTGATCGTGTAGACCGTGCCGACACCATTGCCCTTCTTGTAGTTGTTGCTCTCCCAGGCCGGCACTGTCGCTGGAGCCGGTGCCGAGACCTCCAAGACGGCTGCGCCGAACAAAGCTTCGGCGAAACCGCGCAGCGTCGGTTGCTTGAAGAGCAGGGTCAGTTCCGGCTTCACCCCAAATCGCTCCTTGACCGCCGAGAGCATGCGGAGCGCGAGCAGTGAGTGTCCACCGAGGGCGAAGAAGTCCCCCTCAGGCCCGACCTTCTCAACATCGAGCACCTTCGCCCAGATCTCACCGAGCAGCTTCATGCGGTCTGCCGCGGAGAGCTCCGACGGGTCCTGAGAGCCGGAGAGAACGGGTGTGCTCACCTCCGCCGTCTGATGGTCGGCTGCAGGAATGCCGGACGGGACCGCCAAGTCGAGCTGATGTTGTCCAGCATGCTCCGGCGAGAGTGGAGCGGATGGGGTGTTCAACGCCTGCTCGTAAACATCCTGCCAGAGTTGCAGGATGCGCTCTATCGTCGCGCGATCGAAAAGATCAGTGTTGTATTCGATCGACATACGCCAGCCGGACGGGCGGCCGACCATTCCGAAGCTGATGTCATAGACGACGCCCGGTGACTGCGACGCAGCACTCAGCAGCTCGAAATCGCCGTATCGGCGATCCTCCATGAAAGCCTTCGACAGATTGAAGTTGACCGAGATCAGCGGATTGCGCGAGGGATCGCGCACCGGATTGATAAACTCCACCAGCTTGTTGAAGGGCATGCGCTGATGGTTGACGGCGGCGCCCACGGTCGCCGTTGCCGAGCGCAGATGGTCGTCGAAGCTCGCCTGCGGGTTGACCTGGAACCGCAGCACCATGTTGTTGATGAAGACGCCGATCATCGGTTCCAGATCGGACTGCTCGCGACCGGCGATCTGGGTGCCGAAGAGGATGTCTTTCGCGCCCGTGGCCCGATGCAGGACGGCGCTGACGACCGCAGCCCCATAGGCGAAGAGGGAGACCTTGTGGTCGCGAGCGGCGGCCTCGAGCCGTTCGCCGAATTCCACCGACTTCACGGCCGATATGATGTTGCCGTTCGTCGTCTTGATTGCGGGACGAGGATGGTCGCTCGGCACCTCGAAATAGGGCGCGCCTGCTAGCGTTTGCTTCCAGAAACTGCGTTCAGCCTCGAAGCCATAGCTCGACAGATATTCCTGCTGCCATAGGGCGAAATCGCCATACTGCAGCGGCAGGTCCGGCAGAACCGGGGCACGGCCCGCCTCGATTGCGGATGCGATCTCACCCAGCTCGCGGCCCAGTACGCGGATCGACCAGCCGTCGAAACACGTCTGGTGGGCCGTGATCAGCAGGAAAGCGCGGTTGTTCTCGACCATCAACAGGGTGACGCGGAAGAGCCCGCCACGGGCGAGGTCGAAGGGCGCGGATGCCGTCTGTTCGCCGATCGACAGGATCCGCTCTTCGCGCTGGTCCGCAGGCATATTCCTGAGATCAATCACCGACAGCTTGAATTCGACGGAATCCAGAACCTGCTGGTAGGGATTGCCCTGCCGCTCGACGAAGCGGGTCCGCAGGATCTCGTGGCGCTGGATGATCTTGCGGAATGCGGCCTCGATCGTCGATGCCTTGAAGGATCCCCGGATCTCCCAGCGGACCGCCACGTTCAGGGCGGGGTTCCCGGGCTGCAACTGATCGAGGACCCAGCAGCGAAGCTGGGTCTGTGTGCAGGGAAACTCGCCGATGACCTGAGGAGTTACTGCCGATGCCGGAGCTTGGCTCTCTTGCTGGCTCATGACAGGCTCTCCATCCGGCGTCGCGCGCCATGGCGGAAGCTTGCGAGCGAGGGTATCTGGTAGATGACCCCACCGCCGGCAGGCGGGCTTTCCGCTGCTTCTTCCGCATAGGCTGCGAGTTCTGCGACCGATGGGTGGCGGAGCAGATGCTTGGCTTCGAGCGGTAGTCCCGCATCCAGCATGCGTGCGGCGATCCGGAAGATCGTCAGCGAGTCAGCACCAAGCGCATACAGGTTGTCCTCGACACCGATCGGATCGATATCCAGCACGCTCTTCCATATGGTCATCAGCTTCTCTTCCATAGGCGTGCGTGGCGCCGTCTTCGGAGCCGCTGTTTCGACCTCGCCCCGCCGCAATTCGCGGGACTCAAGCGCCTTGCGATCCAGCTTGCCGTTCCCCGTCAGCGGCAATTCGGTTTCGCGCGACCAGACGGCAGGCACCATATAGGCCGGCAGATGGGCGCGAACCGCGTTTGCGAGGTGCGCCACATCGGCGGCCGGTGTGTCTGTGTCCGCGACGAAATAACAGGCGAGTACGAGGTCACCGCGACTATTTCTTGCGCCGACGACCGCGCATTGCCGCATGCCCTCGACCTGCGAGACAACCGCCTCGATATCCCCGAGTTCGATGCGGAAACCGCGCAGCTTGACCTGATTGTCCCTGCGTCCAAGCAGTTGAAGCGATCCGTCCTTCAGCCGCCGTCCCAGGTCGCCCGTCTTGTAGAGACGCTGCTTGGTGCCAAGGCCGATGTCGAGCGAGAGAAAGGCGGCGTTGGTGAGGTCGGGCCTATCGAAGTAGCCCTGAGCCAAGCCGTCGCCGCCAATGAAGAGTTCGCCGGTAGTGCCCGGAGGAGCCAGACGACCATCGGCACCCAGAATGTGGAGCTCAGTGTTGGCGATCGGATGACCAATTGTAATCGGTGCGTCCGCGTCTGCGATTTGCGCAACCGAGGACCAGATCGTGGTTTCGGTCGGGCCATACATGTTCCAGAGGCTTCCCTGCATGGCTGCCAGGGTGCGGGCCAGGGCCTTGGGCAGGGCTTCCCCGCCGCAAAGTTTCTTCAATGGCCGATGGCCATCCAGCGCCGCTTCCACCAGCATCTGCCAAAGGGTCGGCGTTGCCTGCAGAACCGTCGCCTTGCTTTCCTCGATCAGCCGAACCAGCGCAAAGCCATCTTCGACTTCAGACCGGTCGGCGATAACGACGCTTCCGCCGGTAATCAGTGGCAGGTAGAGTTCCAGACCGGCGATGTCGAAGGAAATGGTGGTCACGGCGACGATGGTGTCGCTTGCCGTGAAGCCCGGCTCCTTCGCCATGGAGACGAGAAAGTTCGTCAATGATCGATGAGAGATCGCAACACCCTTGGGCGTTCCGGTCGAACCCGAGGTGAAGATGACATAGGCGGTGCCTTCGGTGTCGCGCGGCAGGGCTTCCAATTCCGTGCCCGAATGCGCTGCAATCGAGGCCGCATCCTGATCCAGCCGGATCGTCGCCATGCCTTCGGTGGCAAGCGCCGCTGTGGCCTTGTTTTCGCAAACAAGCGCTGCGGGTCTTGCCGCGGCCAGCGTCTGGCGCAGCCGTGTCTCCGGATGTCCGGGATCAAGCGGAACATAGGCGTGACCGGCCTTCATGATGCCGATCAGCGCGACGAGCATGTCGAGCGAACGATCGACGAGCAGAGCCACGCGCTCGCCTTGCCCGGGAACGACACTCTTCACATGTCGCGCGAACCGATTGGTTTGCGCCTCGAGTTCAGCATAAGTGATAGAGGTCTTGCCATGGCGCGCTGCTATGGCGTCCGGTGTCGAACGCGCCATCTCTGTGATGAGCGAGAAGGCGAATTCATTCTGCGGATAATCCGAGGCGCTGCGATTGAGGTCTTGTGCCAGCCATTCCATCTGCTGTCTCGACAGCAGAGGCAGTTCGGTGACGGGGCGGCTGATGTCTTCCGCCAGGGCGCTGATCAGTGTCACGAGGTGACCGATCCAGCGCTCCACCGTCTCGCGGTCCAAGACATCGGCATTATAGTCCACATCGATGCGAATGCCGTCCTTGCTTTCGATCATGTTGAGGAACATGTCGAAGTTCGCGAAGGACTTCGGATTGGGAACGATCGCTGCGTCCAGACCTGCGAACTCGGCATTCGCCGCAATGCGCTCCAGGTTGAACTGGATGCCGGTGAGCGGCAGCCGGCGGGGATCGCGCTTGACGCCGAGTGTCTTCACCAGCGTGCCATAGGTGTAGTCCTGGTGCTCGAAGGCTTTCAGGACCAGCTGCTGGGTCGTTTTCAGGTGATCCTCAAACGAGGCGTCGAGGTTGACCGTCTGGCGGATCGGCAGCAGATTGACGCAGTGGCCGACGAGAATGCGATCATCCACCAGGCTCTGGCCTGCCGAGGGCACCGCTATGACCACGTCATTCTGGTTCGACAGACGCGCAAGCATCACCTGCAGCGCCGCCAGCATGGTCGAGAACATGGTCGCTCCCGTTCGTGCTCCACGCTTGCGAACTGCAGTCGTGATTTCGGAAGGCACGACTACCGTGCAGGTCCCACCGGCAAAAGTGCGCCGGTCGGGATACGGGCGATCGAAAGGCATGTCCGGCAGTTCGGGCAGTTCCTTGTACTGCTCGTGCCAGAACTGCGCGGTTGCGGTGCTGACGTCAGCGCTCGGGGCGTAGTTGTCGGCATAGTCCGCGAAGGACATGGCCGGCTCGAGCGAGAGGTCGTTGCCCTTCAGCGCCGCGGAATAGGCTTCGGCAAGTTCGTTGATGATCACGTTCAAGGACCAGCCATCGCAGACGATGTGGTGGGCCGTGAAGACCAGAACATGGCGCTCCGGAGCAAGGCATACCAGGTAGGCACGAGCCAGGGGCCCGCCTACGAGGTCGAACGGTGTCTTCGCGTCCGCCTCGATGAGGCTCCTTAGAGCAGCGTCGGCGTCTTCCTCTGAGGAGAGATCCACACTCTCGAGCGGAAGCCTGAAGTCCGGGATTAACCGGAAGCGCTCGCCGTTTCGGTCGAAGCGGATGTGCAGGGCGTCGTGCCGTGCCACAACGGCCTCGATTGCGGAAAGGAAAGCGGTGCGATCGAGGCGGCCATTCAGCATCAGAGACAGAGACTCGTTGAACGAGCACGATGCCTCGTCACCGGATTGCGCAGCGAGCCAGATTTCGGACTGTGCTTCGGTCAGCTTGGCGCTCTCGGCGCGGATGGCCTGATGCAGCGTGGGCTTGGGCCCAGGGCTTGCGGGCGTAGACGGACCGGCGAGCTCGCTGTCTGCCTTGGGGGCGAAGATGCCGACACACTGAAGCGCGTCGATCGCATCGCGAAACGCTCTTGCGATCGTCTTGAAGTCCTCTTCGGTATGGGCCGTGGTTAGGAAGCAGGGATAGCCATCCTGGATATGGATCCCGTTCATCCGCAGGTAGGGATACAGAAGACCGCCCAGCGGATCCTGACTGCTGAAGTCGGTGACGAACCAGCTCTTGTAACCGCGCAGGCACGGCGGGACGCCGCGCTTGGCGAGTTCCGAATTGATCTCCTCGACCAACGCTTCTGTGCGTCGCGCGACGCGATCGTAGAGCGCCGAGCCCTCGCCCCGGATGTGGTGGAGCACCGCCCGGGCGGCAGCCAACACGACGGGATGACGCACGAAGGTGCCCGCGAAGAAGGTTGGGACCACGTTCGGAACGGAATCGTCTCCATAGCTCCAGTGTCCGCCGTCCAGTGCATCCATGAAGCGACTGTTGCCGGCCAGAACGCCGATGGGCATGCCGCCACCTACGACCTTGCCATAGGTGGCCATGTCGCCCTTGATGCCCCAGATCGCCTGCATGCCGCCGGGATCGACGCGGAAACCGGTCACGACTTCATCGAAGACCAGGGCATATTCGGCACTGTCGGCAAGCTTGCGCAGTTCTGCCACGAAGTCGCGAGGCCGCAATTCGGGATGACGGCTCTGGATAGGCTCGATGATTACTGCGGCGAGGTCTGTTGCATTCGCCCTGATCCAATCCAGGCTCTCCTGCGCTCCATAGGGCAGGACGATCATGTTGCTGACGGAGCCGGTGGGGATGCCGGCCGCGATCGGGAGCGCGATCGGCTCCTTGGCTCGAGCACGGCCCTTGACCAGCACTTCATCGAACTGGCCGTGGTAGTCATTGGCGAAGACGACGATGCGCTCGCGCCCGGTTACTGCGCGGGCAAGGCGCATGGCAGCCATTACGGCTTCCGAGCCCGTGTTGCAGAAGGTCACCCGCTCGTGTCCCGTCATCGCGCCGAAGAGTTCAGCGACTTCGCCGGCAAGCGGGGTTTGCGGGCCGATTGCAAAACCATCGTTGATCTGGATCTTCATGGCTTCTACGACGAAGTCCGGCGCATGGCCGAATGCCGTCTGGCCAAAGCCGTTGACGAGATCGATGTATTCGTGGCCATCGATATCCCAGATGCGTGCGCCCTTCGAGCGGTCGCAGACCACCGGGAATATCATCTCCTTCCATTCCGCCCGGAAACCGGAGGCCGTCCTCGGATCGGCCAGACGAGCCCGGTGCGCCTGGGTGTATTCCTTGGACCGTCTGTTGCGATTGGAATAGGCCAGGACCAGATCGTTGATGAAGGCTTCCTTCTCCGGACTGGTGTCCGTTTTCGCCTTCTGCCCGGACTGCTGATAGTGGCGGTAGCGCTCTCCGCCGATTTCTTCGACAGGCGCTGTGTCCACCTTGGTTTGTCGTGACACGGCGAGGATAGCCGGTGCGGACGTCGGTGAGGCGACCGATGGAGCCTTATCGGAAGGCGTGATTGGCGCCACAGCGGGGGCTGGTGCCGTGCCTGCCAGGAGCTGGTACTGTTGGGCGAACAGGTTCTGCGCGAGGGAGAGCTGCGACTGCAGCAGAGCCTCGAGCCCGGCGGCGACCGGAGCATTCTGAACACCCGCGACAGGGGTTGGAAGGGGTGGCATCGTCGGCAAGACGGCCTGCGTTGCTGCAACCGGAGCCGGTTGAGCGGCGATCATCTGCTCCGCTGCAACTGCCGGTGCAGTCGTCACTTGGACCTTGGCAGGCTCGGGTGGCAGAGCCTGGTCCAGGTATCTTGCCAGTGCGGCCACAGAGGGAATATTGCCGAGCAACTCGCGGAAGGAAATCTTCACGCCGTATTGCTTGTCGATCTTCTGGGCAAACTGGCCGATGAAGAGAGAATCGAAACCCAGTTCCAGAAAGCTGTCGTTGACGTTGTCGGCATCTATCGGCTCGCCGGACATCTCGCTCAACAACGAGATCAGCGCAGTCTCCAGTTCCGGAGTGCGATCGGCGACCGTGATGGTGCTGATGGCGTTCATGGTTTCCACCTCAATTGTTGCGAAAGGCTCGCTCTTGATAGTCTCTGTCTCTGCCAGTCTTGCGGGTTGCGCGGCGCGCGCCCGACGTGCGGAGGGCGGGGCCTCGATCCAGTGCCGCTGGCGTTGGAACGGGTAAGTCGGCAATGGCACCGCCGTTCGCGGGTCGTTTGGCTTGCCGGGCCATGGAAGATCGCTGCCGGCCATCCACAGACGGCCATGGGCGTCGGCCATGAAATGCTGCGCTGCGGCGGCGTTGTCATGCTCCGGCAGCGACTGCACGATCGCAGGCAACTGGTCGCGACCGATGGTTTGCGCGGCAAAGACCGAAAGGGTGCGACCAGGACCGACCTCCAGAAGGATCGGATGCTGATCCTTGCACAAGGTCAAAAGGCCCTCTGAGAAGCGGACAGGCTCGCGGCAGTGGCGCGACCAGTAATCCGGAGAAGAGCCGAGCCCATCGTTCTGCCAGTCGCCCGTGACGCAGGAGATGTAGGGAATGGTGGCTCTGCCGTAGGTCACCTTCGACGCAACATCACGCAGGGCTTCGATGCAGGGTTCCATCATTGCCGAGTGGAAGGCGTGCGAGGTGTGTAGCCGGCTGAAAGCTATTCCGGCCTTCTCCAGCGTGAAGCAAAGGGCTTCGATATCGTCCAGGGGCCCGGAAGCAACGCAAAGCTTCGGCGCGTTGATCGCGGCAATTTCGGCGCCCCCCTTCAGGTACTGGCGAAGAACCTCGGGAGCTGCACGAACCGACAACATGGCGCCGGGTGCCTGATCTTGCATCAACTGTCCGCGGGTTGCGACGAGCGTCAGCGCGTCCTCGAACGAGATCACGTTTGCAAGTGTCGCAGCAACAAATTCGCCGACGCTATGACCGATCATCGCCGAAGGCTTCAGGCCGCGGCTCATCCAGAGCTGGGCCAATGCGTGTTCCACGAGGTATAGGCAAGGCTGGGCTATCCGGGTTTCGCGTTGCTCCGCAGCCATTGCACTGCTGACCGGACCTGCGTGGCAGATGTACTCCTTAAGGTCGATGCCGAAGCGTAGCTTGAGAAGGTCGGCGCCGCGATCGATCCAGCGCGCGAACTCCGGCTCGCTGTCGTACAATGCTGCGCCCATGCCGACATATTGTGCGCCCTGGCCAGGGAACATGAAGACGATCGGTGGCGGACGATCCTCGGCGATGGCAGTGACCAGGCCATCCCGTCGCAAGGCCTTGATGGCTTCGTCCACACTCGCCGCTGAGACGGTTGTCCTTGTCTTGAACGCATGGCGCCCCTTCTGCAGGGTCGTCGCCACCGCCTGCAGAGGAATATCGCGGTGCTGTTCCAGATGGCTTGCGAGATTCCGGCGCATTTCGGAGAGAGCGGGCTCCGTGCGGGCGGACAGGGGCAGGATCAGTGGCCCAGACGCCGGCTCCTGCCGGTCCTGCCGTTTCGGTGCTTCTTCCAGCACAACATGGATGTTGGTTCCACCGACACCAAAGGCGCTTACGCCAGCGCGGCGAGGTGTGGACCCTGATAGCCAATCCGTTGTCTGCCGCGGGATGTGGAAGCGGGTGTCGTCGAGTTCTATGCGCGGATTGGGTGACGTGTAGTTTGGCATTGCCGGGATCTTGCGGTGATGCAAGGCGAGCGTGGCCTTGATAAGCCCCGCGACGCCGGCGGCCGCATCCAGATGGCCGATCGAGCCCTTAAGGGAGCCGAGCGCGCAGCTTCTCCGCTCGTCGTGCGCCCCGAGGAATGCCTCCCTGAGGCCGGAGAATTCGATCGGGTCACCAAGCGGCGTCGCCGTTCCGTGGCATTCGATGTAGCCGATGCTTGCCGGGTCGACGCCTGCATGCGCGATCGCTGCGCTGATTGCATCAGCCTGCCCTTCGGCGCTGGGGGCAGTAAAGCCGATCTTGTCGGATCCGTCATTGTTGACGCCGTAGCCTCGGATCGTTGCATAAATGAGATCGCCATCGGCAATGGCATCTTCCAGACGCTTGAGCACGACAACTCCGGCGCCACTGCCGAAAACTGTCCCCGACGCATCGGCATCAAATGGTCGGCAGACGCCATCGCGCGAGACCATTCCGCCTTCCTGATAGATGTAGCCACGCTTCTGGGGCATGGTTATCGAGACGCCGCCCGCCAGTGCCATGTCGCAGCTGTAGGTCAGGAGGTTTTGGCAAGCCTGAGAAACCGCAAGCAGCGAGGTTGAGCAGGCTGATTGCAGCGTGAATGCCGGGCCGCGAAGATTGAACTTGTAGGCGATCCGCGTGGCGAGAGCATCGCCGATGGAGCCGATCAACTGGTTGTAGCAACCGATCTGGTAGTTGGACGTGACCTCTTCGACCGCTGCGCGGTCGGCCAGAACATTGTTGAGGAGATAGGTCGGCATCGAACAGCCGGCAAAAACTCCCACCAGGCCTGGGCTCTTGTAGGGATCGTAGCCCGCAGCCTCCAGCGCTTCCCAGCAGATCTCGAGGAAGACCCGATGCTGGGGATCCGTGAGCGCTGCTTCGCGGGCGAACATCCCGAAGAACTCGGCGTCGAACTTGTCGACGTCTTCAAGCTGTGGGCGGCATGCGACATAGTCGGGTGATGCTCGCTCTTCGTCGGTGAAACCGTCCTCGATTTCGTCCGCCGTGAATGGGCGGAAAGCGTTTCCGCCCCGTTCGATCATGGCCCAAAGCGCGTCAACATCGGGTGCGCCGGGGAAACGCCCGGACATTCCGATCACCGCAATGCTGCCTGCAAGTCCAGCATCGTTTATGAGGTCGCCTTCTGGGTTGATTCCGTTCGGCCTGAAGTCAACGGTCATGGTGTGCTCCGGCGGAACTGGGACATCGTCCTGCGCTGCAAGGCGGCGCGCTGGTCGGCGGCAGCTGCACGGGAGGGCGCCTGCTGGCGACCATCCAGGAAGAGGGCCATATCCCGCACCGTCGGATGCTTGAAGAGAGCCAGCACCTCGCAGCGCTGGCCAAGTTCAAGCTCGAGACCGGCGTGCACGCGCATCAGCTGAAGCGACGTGCCGCCAAGATCGAAGAAGTTGCGGTCGACCGGGACGACCTCCAATCCAAGCGCCTCTCGCCAGAGACGCGCGAGAAGTTCCTCGCTGCGGCTGCGAACTGCGGCCGGCTGAGTGTCCTCGACCGGGGGCAGGGGTAGGCGGGCCCTGTCGATCTTTCCGGCACGGGTGAGGGGGAAGTCCGCCATCACCAGGGCCGTGCTGGGGATCATATAGGCCGGCAGGCTGTTGCGCAGGCGCTCCATGACCGAAGGTATCAGGTTCGGATTGGAGAGGTCCTGCGTCTCCCGAGGACGCAGGTAAGCGATGATGCGCTTGACGCCGCCTGCCTCACGGCACTCCACCACCGCCTCCGCAAGCCGCGGATGACGGCGCAGCGCCGTTTCAATCTCCTCCAGTTCGATACGCTTGCCATTGATCTTGACCTGACGGTCCCGGCGGCCGCGGAAATGGAAGGTCCCAGTCTCGTCCATAAGTGCGAGGTCGCCAGTCAGATAGCAACGTTTTACCCCATCGGCCGTGTCGACCGAGACGAAGCGCTCCGCCGTCAGGTCGGGACGATTGAAGTAGCCGAGCGCCAAGCCATCTCCGGCGATCGCGATCTGCCCTTCGACGCCAGGGGAAACGACCTGTAAATCCTCGTCCAGCAGAAAGACCTCCGTATGGGCGATCGCCTTGCCGATCGGCAGTTCGGCTCCGTCGAATTCCCGGGGCACCGTGAACGTGGTCGCGATGCATGCGGCTTCCGTTGGACCGTAGACGTTGGTCAGCAGGCACCCGGGATGAGCCGGCACGAAGCGTTTCACATGCGGGGCAGACGCCACTTCGCCGCCGAAAATCACGTGGCGGAGACTGGGCATGGGCTCGTCCGCGTGATCGGCGAAGATGTTAAAGAGACCGGTGGTGAAATTCAGGAACGTGATGTCGTGCAGCCGGATCAGGTCCCGCATGTCGGCGATCGAAAAGTTCGCCTTGGACATGATCACCAGAGTGGCACCGTTCAGGAGGGCACCCCAAACATCGACCGTGGAAGCATCGAAGGAGATGGTCGTCGAATGAAGAACCATGTCTCCCGGCCGGAATTCGATGAAGTTCTGGTCGAGGACGAGCCGCGTAATGCCCCGATGCGGCACCGCGACACCTTTGGGGCGACCGGTCGAGCCGGAAGTATACATGACATAGGCGAGGTCCGAGCCGTTCAGCTGCGGAAGCTGCGACGTGTCTGGGAGAGGCAGGCTTTGCAAGGCCGTCGCCAGATCCACCACCCGGCTGCCTGCACTGCTCAAGGCGGCCAGTCCGGGGCTGTCGTGCCCCATAGTGAAGACAACCTTCGGACGGCATTCTTCCAACACGTATTGCAGGTGGTCGGTCGGATAGGCCGGGTCAAGCGGGAGATATCCGGCACCGGCTTTCAGGATCGCAAGCTTGGCCACGACCGTTTCCAGCGCGCGCGGTACCAGCAGGCAGACTATGTCATGCCTTCCGACACCGCAGGAAACGAGATAGGTCGCAAGGGCGTCCGAGATCCGATCCAGCTCGCCATAGGTCAAGCGGGCCTCGTCGCAGATGATGGCGATCGCTTCCGGATGCGCAGCAGCATGTTTCCGGACCAGTTCCGGTACGCTCTTGTTCTTGTCGTAACGGGTCGAGAGGCTTGAGGGCTCTCCTCCCATCGGTACCAAGCCCCTTACGGCCTGCTGGAGTTCACTCATGTCTCGTCCCGCTCCGATTGCTTGCCTTGACCGACCAGGTCTGTCGCGGTCCTGCGGCCGCAGACCCTGTCGGCATTCCCCAGGCGCCAGAATTTCACGAGACCGTGAAATGAAAATCTGGTCATTGGGGTGAAATGGGGCGGCGGATTAACCTCTGCCTAATCCGTTTGGCCAGTGCGGCGGCGCTTTTCTCGGCTCGCTCGGTCGAAAAAGGGGCTGTGGATAAGAGGGACAAGCACGGGAAGAGGAATGGGCCCGATCCGCTGAACGCATCGGTTGAGAGAACTCTCGACGGAGGAAAAGCCGGTTGCTTCAGCGAGCGTGAGGCCGGCTGGTCGCTTGGCTTTCTGGCTTGGGATAGCGTCGAACTTCTCATTCGAAAGAAGTATCCGAGGCGAGAAACCTACCACTTTTGGACGGGTCGCGCGATGGAAATAGCCAGTCGAAGTATATATCCTGCCTGTCTCTCGGCCTTCTGTAGGGGTCGGCAGTCGCCTCCTTTATTTCGGCTGCTTGCGGATATCCGCAGGGGGATTTTGAAGCAGGAACATTTGCAACACGTACAGGTTAACCTAATCGGCTAATCAAATTGACAGATTCTTTGACGAGTCGGATTACGCAAGAAAGTAATTGTGTTAGAAATTTCTTAGTCTGTTGGATGCGGACAAAATGGGCAATTTGATGCGACCGGGTGATCAATTCAACAATAGCCAAGCGTCGATGGCAGAACACCGGAAAACCGGTGTGAAGCCTGTCAGGGCAAGTCTGCGCCACTACCCCGCCGGGACGACCATCTTCGATAGTGAATGCTCCATGTCGCGCGTTCTCTTTATTGAGAAAGGCTGGATTATTTCCAGCAAGATGATGTCGAACGGAACCCGCATCGTCACCGACTTTTTCCTGCATGGTGATGTTCTGTCCTCTGCATCGACAACCATGTCACAGGAGACAGTCCATGCCGTCTCCGACGTCAGTTGCTATGAGCTGCAAGGTCAGATGGCTGCAGGTGGCGGTGGAGGTGGAGGCGAGGGTACATCGCAGTTGCCGCTGATCCTCACGGTGGAGCTGATGAAGCGTCACGCCCGGATCGCCGAACGTCTCGCCAGCATCGGCCGGCGCGATGCATTTGGCCGCACTGGCCATTTGTTGCTCGAGCTTGCGGCCCGTGCCGGCAATCCGTCGCGTCCTGGTCTGGATGGTTTCGAATGCCCGCTGAAGCAGTCCGAGATCGGGGATGCACTGGGCTTGTCGACCGTTCACATCAACCGAGTCCTGAAGGAAATGCGGCTGGGCGGTCTGCTCTCTTTCCGCAACGGCATCGTGGAGTTCCTGAACCGGCGGAAGCTGATGGAACTGGTCGGGTTCGACCCGAGCTACCTTACGTCTGACCGGCATGAAGTTGCGGGTCACCACGAAGCCTGACGCACGGTGAAAAGCCGGCGCGATTTCTGTCGCTACAGCTGAAGTCTTAGGCCAAATTGTTACTTTGTATCGACTTTGACCGACCATAAATGGGAGGATTACGGCTTCTTTGGTAGCAACTTAACTTAGGTTAATGCAGTGCTAACAAAACCGTGAAAATCTACCCTTGTAAATTTGCAGAATTCAATACTGGCAATGTGGTCCCTCTCTGAGGGGTGGGGTTCTTTTGTCTTCGAAAAGCTTGCGCTCGAAGAGCAGATTGAGGGGTTTGGAATGAGTGCCTATGCGTCGACCTCAAATAATATGAATAAGGTGTCAAAGGCCGATATTGACTACATAAGTTCCCTGACGAGCAGCCAGGGAATGGAGACAAAATCGGGGGAGTACATACTCATTCTCGACAGCCGCGTGCTGGATCGAGAGTGCCTTTCTCGCAGTCTTTCAAGCTATGATCCGACGATGCAGATCGCGGCTGTCGGCTCTGTGGAAGAGTGGCGCAAGCGCCAGTACTCCAGCGATCCGTCAGCCATCCTGCTGGTCCTGTCAGCCAGCAAATCCAATGGGGCATTGCCCTGCGAGAAGATCGAAGATGTCGCGGCCGCGTTCAAGCTGAGCCCGGTCATCGTCATCGCCGAGTCCGATGATCTCGGTGACATTCTGAAGGCCATCGATAGTGGTGCACGCGGCTATATCCCGACCAGCGTGAACATCAGCGTGGCCGCGGAGGCGATCTCGCTTGCCCGCGCCGGCGGGGTCTTCATTCCCGCCAGCAGTCTTCTGGCCAATCGTGATGCCCTCAACTCGGTCGTCAAGGGATCGAGTTACCTGCATGAGGGGTTCACCCCACGAGAGATCGAGGTTGCCGAAGCCTTGCGTCGCGGCAAGGCGAACAAGATCATCGCCTATGAGATGAACCTCTGCGAGAGCACGGTAAAGGTCCATATCCGCAATATCATGAAGAAGCTGAACGTCACCAATCGCACGCAGGTCGCCTTCAAACTGAAGTAAAGCCTGCTTGAAGGCGGCTGCCGCATACCGATACAGCCACGACAACTGAGCCACCTGCCTTCCAAGGCGGGTGGCTCCGTTTTTCCAAGCTGTCACCACACCCTGGTCTGGCCAGCGGGTTTCGTCAGAATTGCAGCTTGAGCACCAGAGGGTGGTCGCTCACACTGAGCTCCATCTCCGCGGTTTCACGGAACGTTGCGACGGGCGTGGTGCCCGCGGTCGCGCTGTAGAGCTCAGCCTGCTTCACCTTGTCTCGCAGGCTGACCTTTACCCGGCTCTCTCCAACCAGGGCTTCGCCCCAGACAACCAGTTGGAAAGAGCCGTCGCTGTGCTGGAGCAGAAGGTCATGCACGGTCTCAGGCTGGGGACTTATCTCGTAGTCCAGCCGGTCCGGCAGCCTGCGGTATCCGGTGTCGGCAAGGATCTGGGTCAGGTTGTGCAGGTAATGGGCCGCCAGCCTCGGAGTGAAGTCCGGCCGGAAGAAGCCGTAGGTCTGCGCACCCTGTTCATCCGTTCGATCACGCAGAATGTAGACTGAGGTGTAGCTATAGCCTCTGACGAACTGGGACAGATAGAGGTTGACCAGATTGACACCCTGCAATGCCTCGTCGACAGTTCCCTTGATCGCCACGCCGGTCTCCGTCGTCACACGCGGGAGATCTGCGAGGGCCTCTTCCGAATAGCCCTCGTGTCTGTTGGCCCAGGTCCTGCCGAAGTTTCCGTAGAGCCCGTCGACAGATGCTGCACTTGTGGGATCGGCCGCGTCCCAGGTCTTGTTGTCGGCCGGATCAGGGACATTCGGATGGTAGAGATAGTTGTGCACGTTGGCATAATCGGCAAACCGCGTGCCTGCGGGCATCAGGGTACTGGCCCCTTCCGGGATCTCCAGAAACTGCAGTCCCGCATTGTCGGTCTGTGCTCCGGGTTCCGATACCGACCAGACGGGATATCGGGCGAGCAGAGGATCGCTTTTCACGCCACGATAGAGGTCGGCATGGAGCTCGGCGACCGGCAACCAGGATGCCCGGCCACCGCCCTCTCGGCCCTTGTAGGTCACCGGCCAGTTGTTCGGTTCGTTGTTGCCTTCGAAAGCCAGAAGCGCGCCGGCCTCTGCCAATACGCGCCCGGTGGAGAGCAGACGGTCGAGGTCGCTAATGCCGCTGCCGAGGCCCCAGCTGATCTTGACGCCGGCCTCCCTGTGCAGCCGCAAGAAGCTTTCGATGGTCAACGGACCGGTTTCGCTCAGTCCTTCAATCCCGCCGCGAAGCCACCGGAAGCCACCGTATCGCAGCATCTCGAGTGTCTTCTCGTAGGGCTGTCCCCTGTCCTCGAAGGTGGACACGACCCCTATGCTGTCAAGAAAGGCGGCTGTCGGCCTCGCCAGAACTTCGCCGGCCGACGCGGGCAGCGCGGTGACCCCGCCGATCACGAGGACCAAACCTGCAAGGTTGGCGGCGGTCCTGAAATATCCAGCTACCTGTCTGTTTACGCTCAACATGCCGTGCTTTCCTCACTCGCAAGTCCGCCAGGCGAACCGGCCGCATCGGCGTGGCGACCTGCATTGTGTGGCTAGACCGGTGCGGACACCTTGTCGGACGAGGCAAACGCCTTCTCGTCATAATGCCAGTCGCAGACCACCCGCCGAATTGACTGCGGATCTGTATCACGTCGCAGAACCGGCAGATAATAAGCCATTCGGTCTCCGATCGAGCGCAGGCGGTACTTCAAACGTCTGAGAAGCGATATCTTTCGGACGAAGGGCTGAAGCGCAGGATGGTTCTTTAATGCCTCCCGATAGACGTCCGTCTCTCTTTGCGAGCACGGAAAGTAAACCCCATCCCAGGGCTTGGGATGGGAGGCGAAGTGTATGATCGTTGGATGCCTGTCGGTCAGGTGGAGGAATTGCCGGGGAAAATTCCAACGGTTCGAGATGAAAATCGGCGCATCTCCGGCCACCGTATTCAGGGCGCCCTGATCATGAAGGTGGCCTCCATGCTCCATGAAATGCTGGAATGCCGCGGGTCCGATCCAGTCCGATGGATCGAACTTCAGGACACCGGAATTGAAGTAGGTCTGCGGGAGGCCCGAGCGGGCGGCCTTGACGATCGACATGTAATCCATCGCGGCGAGTAGTCTGCCTTTTGGGACTTCCACGTTTTCCAGGAGAGCAAGGTCGCCAACGATCTGCGTGTCACCGTCAATGTAGATGACCTGCCGATAATGCGACGGAAGGAGATCTGAGAGAAGCAGGCGGCCCATCGCCGCGATGGTGATCCGGGCCTTGAAGTCACGGCGGTCTACCCGGGCGAACTTCTCGGCCAGTATTTGCGAACCGTCCAGCAGGATGATGCCGGTCGCCCTGCAAAATGTCTCCGCTTCGGCCTTGTGCTTGAAGGCTTCCGTCAACACGATGACGACGTCTGTCGAGCTGGATGCCGCTTTTCGTGCCTGGAGGGCCGAAACGGCCGTTGGAAAGAAATAATTCTCATCCGTCACATAAGAAATGCACTGGATATTCAAGTCAAAATTCCTTCATCCACATCATCAAAAAGTACAAGTGAATGAGTGCTGGTGCAATGACCGATAGGAGACTTTTCCGTCTCGGTCGGCCGTGTTATGCAAAAAGTACCAGAAGTCGAGCTGGCCTCCCTTATCCGGCCTGATGTGCGCGGCCAGTGTTCCAAGGCTTGCCACCAGCGGGCTTTGCTCGTTTTTCTGATTTTTTGTTTCATTCTTGCTTGGGGTGCCTCGGTGTCAGTCAGTCATGTCGATCATCATGCACCCGATGCCAAAATTCGTGTCTTTGTTCATCTTGCACACGACAAGGATGCGGACCGGTGGAAAGCAGGTTGGCTGGCCGGAACGCTCGTCGGGATCAACGACGACACGCCCTACGGCTATGGGCGCGCCAGCGCACTTGGCTGCGATGTGTCCTTCTCGAAGGCTCACGCCGAGACGGCGATCGGCAAGCTGGTTCGCTACGGCGCGAGGCTGATCCTTGGTTTTGACTTCGTGCATGCCTGGCGGCAGCGGCGTGAATTGAAGCGCGCGGATGTGATCTGGACGCATACGGAATCACAGTATCTGGCCGTCGCGGCCGTGGCAAAACTCACCGGTATCGCAGCGAAGATCATTGGGCAGACAGTCTGGCTTTTCGACCACTGGAACACTCTGTCCCTACCCAAGCGGCGCCTGTATTCTCTGCTGATCGAGCGGATCGACGTCATGACGTTCCTCTCGCCAGCCAATCTGCAGGCAGCCCAGGCTGCGTTTCCCGAAGCAGACATGCGCTTCGTCCCATTCGGTATCCCTGCAGAGACGAAGATCCCGCCAAGAGTGCGTGCCGAAGAACCCTTTCGGGTGGTTGCCGTCGGCAATGACAGGCACCGGGACTGGAAGACGCTGATCGGGGCGTTCAAGCAGCAATCGGATTTCGCGCTTACCATTCTCTCCGGGACGGTTCCCAGGCGGCTGGTCGCCGGCGTCCCCAACCTCGATGTCAGGCTGGCGAAGTCGACAGGCGAACTCAGGGACGCGTACGAAGCCGCGAACGTGGTTTGCGTTCCTCTACAAGGCAATCTGCATGCGAGTGGCATCACGGCCATCGAGGAAGCAGTGCTCGCTGGAGTGCCCGTGATTGCATCCGACACGGGCGGGCTTCGACATTACTTCTCCGACAGGGAGGTCTGTTATGTTCCTGCTGGCGATCCTGCCGCCTTGCTGAAGGCACTGCTCGACATCCGCAATCGGCCGGAAGAGGCCCAGCAGATGGCGATCCGGGCGCAGGCAAGGATGGGGGGCAGTGGCCTGGGGACTAATGAATACATCCGCAACCATGTACGCATCAGCTTCGAGATGCTTCGCAAGGAAAAGATCCTGGATGTTCCGAAGATCGGGGTGCAGGCGGAAAGCAGTCCGGCCTGATCCTCTCTTCGGCACAGGTGCCCGAGATGATCACGACGCGGCAAGTCAATGGGGTTGAGGGATGGGTGTCGAACCAATCGGGGTCGTGACTTTGCTGATCGGGGTGATCTGCCTCTTGCGAGGTAGCGGACCGACCGTCATCGCATTCTCGATCTTTCCGGTTCTTGGCGGTGCTGCGGCCCTTATGTTCGGATCGACCGGCATCCAGCCCGGGCACCTGTTCCTGGGCTTCCTGTTGCTGTCGACCATGTGGCTGCACGGCAGTCCCGATGCCGTATTGGATCGAACATTCCGCTCGCCGCCGTTCATCTGGCTGGCCTTGCTCGTAGTCTACGGGGTTCTCGCGGGTTATTTCGCTCCGCGCCTCCTCCAGGGGACCATGTCCATCATACCTCTGGGAACGCAGACCGGGGTCGGCAGTGACGGCACCGTTCCTCTCGGGCCGGTCAGCGGCAATTTCACCCAAGCCGTCTATCTTTTCGCCGACCTCGTGACCTTCAGCCTGATCCTGTCGATCGCCTCGACGGCGCTGGGCCTCAGACATGTGGCCATCGGCCTGATGGGCTTCGGCGCCGCGAACGTCTTCTTCGGAGTAGCCGATCTCGTCAGCCCCGGTACGCCCATCGACGACTTGTTCGCCTATATTCGCAACGCCTCCTATACCTTTCACGCAGATGAAATGGTTGCAGGAATGCGGCGCATCATCGGCTCCTGGCCAGAGGCCTCAGCCTTTGCCGGTGCGAGCATGGCGGTAATCGGATATTGCGGGACATTGTGGATCTGCGGTCGGCACAGCAGGGTCAGCGGGCTCCTCTTCGTGCTTTCCTGCATCCTGATCGTCCGATCGACATCGTCTGGCGGCATCGCCGGACTGCCCGTTTGTCTCGCCATCCTCTATGCCACCAGTGTGTTCCGGTTTGGTGGGGCAACCGGCACCCGCGCAAGTCTGGCGGTGGTCGTGGCTCTGCCTGTGGCTGCGTTGCTCGTCGTCTTTCTGCTGATCTTGAACCGTGAGATCTACCAGCTGGTATATAATTTCATTGACATCACCCTCCTCAGCAAGCCGACGTCGCTTTCCGCCATCGAGCGGGGAAGCTGGAATGCGTCCGGGATCTCGAACTTCTTGGATTCATACGGCTTTGGGGTCGGGCTTGGAACAGTCAGGACGTCTTCCTTTGCAGTGGCCCTGTTGTCAAATGTCGGCGTTCCCGGCACGATGTTCTTCCTGCTCTTCCTCTTGACCGGGATCCTGCTGCCCCGAGGGATCCCGCGCACGTACGAGGCTGATGTCGGGTTAGCTGCCCGCAATGGCTGCCTCTGCCTGATCGTGGGGGCGCTGATTTCCGGATCTACCGTTGATCTCGGCCTCATCTTCTTCATCATGGCGGGTCTGAGGAGCGCGATTCCTCAGGGTGTGCGGCTGCGGGCGCCCCTGCTGGCCTGACTGTATTTCATGCTGGTCTCGCCCAGCGCTCAGACTTGCCTGCTGCATTCGCAGACAGCCGTCTAAGAAGCGCATCGAAGGCCTTCGCCGCCTTCGCCTTTTTGGCCGAGAACTACCTGCAAATCTACCCCTATCGGTCTAAGGGCTGCCTGCCTGGATCAATTGCCTCCGGGCGGTTTGAAAGGCAGCTTAGGGTTCTCGAGAGGACAGGAAATGTCATTATATTCAGACGATTTTGCCCCACGTGACGCTGAGCTCATGTCGCCGCCGGAGATATCCCGGCGGAGCATGAAGCGCGCCTTCGACGTCGTCTTCTCACTCTTGTCTCTGATCTTTCTTCTACCCGCCCTTGTGGTCATCAGCCTCGCCCTTTTGCTTGTCGATGGCGGGCCGATCATCTTCCGCCACAAGAGGGTAGGCCGCGGTGGGCGCACGTTTTTCTGTCTAAAATTCCGCAGCATGCGCAAGGACGCCGACAAGGTGCTGTCCGAGCTCTTGGAGACTGATCCCGAACGCCGGCAGGAATGGGAGGAAAGTCAGAAGCTGAAGAACGACCCTCGCATCCACTGGCTTGGCAAGCTTCTGCGGATCTCCAGCCTCGACGAATTGCCACAGCTCTTCAACGTCCTGAGAGGCGAGATGAGTATCGTGGGCCCAAGGCCCATCATCGAAGAAGAGCTCGATCGATACGGACCGAACGTGCAGTGCTATCTCGCCATGACACCCGGGCTGACCGGCCTATGGCAAGTCTCCAGGCGCGCCGACACGTCCTATGAAGAACGCGTGCAGTTCGATGTGGATTATTACCATTCCTGCTCAATGCGAACCGATCTCGCGATCATCATGAAGACGATTGTGATCGTGCTCTTCGCTCAGAATGAACTCTGAGGGCGGATCAGAACGCCCAAATGGCGACAGCTACCCAAAAGCTCAGGCAGAAGAGAAGGACGAGCCATCTGAGTTGAAGTCTCAAAGCAATCTCGCTCATTGATAAGCCTCTCGCCAGCGGGGTGTCTTGGAGAGCCCGGTGGCATTAGCGCCTGAACAAACGGGAATTTCCTACAGACCCGAATTACACCGAAGAATGGTCAACAAAGTCTGAAGTCTTCCCCGATCCTGAACGCCTTGTGAGGGACGCTGACAAAAATGTTCGATGCGGGGACCATAGCGGATGAATAAGGCAGGAATGCCGATGACAGGAATAATCGCGAAAGCTGGTACGTGGCTGTCCAGAAAGGCGTTGTCAGGGTTCTCCCGGATGCGAGGACGAACGGCATTCGGCAACGCGATGTGGACGTTCCTCGCGAAGGTCGTGATGCAGGTCAGCCAGCTTGCAACCTTCATCATCGCTGCCCGGATCCTAACCTCGACCGAGTTCGGGCTTTTTTCCTACACCGCTGCATTGGTCACCTTGCTCGTCGTCGTGGCGGAAGGCGGATGGCGGGAATTCGTAATGAAGACGACGCATGAAGACGACAGGGTCGATCAGATAGCCACCGTCGCGATCATCGCAGGGATCGGGGCGACCGCGATCGGCCTGTCGGCCGCTGCCGTTCTCGGCCTTCAATTCGATCTCAGGGCAGAAGCCTGGCTCGTCGTGCTGTTCAGTTTCTGGCTGCTGCCGACCCCCTTTTCCTCGGTCTGCGAGGGCTTGCTCATTGCCGATGCGCGCCTGAAAGAGCTCAGTATCATCCGGATAACAGCGGAAAGTTGCGCGACCGTCGTGGCCATCTACGGTCTTGTCGAGGGCTGGAACATCTACGCGCTGGCAGCAGGCAAACTCGTCAGCCAGGCGCTGGGTCTGATTGCCTCCCTTGTCGTTCTGCGGTGGCTGCCAGTGCTTAGGCTCCAGACGTCGTTCCTGCGGGAATTATTTGGGTTCTCCAAGCATATTACCTCCAACCGCGCGCTGGTTCTGGTCCGCTCCTATTCGGGTACGCTGGTGGTTGGCAGTGTACTTGGTCTGGCCGATGCCGGTTACTACCGGGCAGCCGAGCGGATCGTATCGGCATTTTCAGACATCGTAGGCGAGCCAGCGCGGCAAATGGCCTGGAGCACTCTGCGGAAGATCGCGCTTGCTGATCCCCTAGACGCTCCCGGCGGTGAAGGTGCCTCACCTGCTCTGGGTCGAAAGGCCACGACTTTCGTCATTCTGCTGATGGCGATCTCCACTCCGATCTATGTCGGTCTGGCGCTGATGTCGGGCACTCTGGTTCACATCGTGCTCGGTGCCGGCTGGGCACCCGCCGCGATCCTGGTCAGCCTTCTCGCTCTCAAACAGATCCTGCTGGTCCCGGGCTATGTCACTGAGCCCCTGTTGTCGCTGGCAGGGGCCATTCGCAGGGTCCCGGCGGCGATCCTCGTCAACAGCCTCGTCTCGATTGGGTTGATCCTTGCCTTCTCGCCACTGGGTGTTGTGGCGGCTGCGGCCGGGCAATTCATCGCAGCGGTCTTCTCCTTCGCCGTCTCCGGATGGCTGCAGAGCCGTTATGGGGCGGTGAGGTGGCAGAGCGTGGTCAAGGGATGTGGTCTGCCTCTGGCGGGATCCGTGGCCATGACAAGCGCGGTTCTCCTGCTGGGAGAGGCGGGGGCCTCTTCAATCGAGGGCAGTCTGCCGCTGAATATTTTGCAGATACTGACCGGTTGTCTGGCCTATGGCGTCACGCTGGTCGTGCTTTACAAAATTTCGGGCCGGTTCTGGCCCACTGAAACCGCAAGCTGGGGTAACGGCATTGACCACGTTGCAAACAGAGTTTGACGGCGCAGGGCGCCGAGCCACGATGCTGAAGAGGGTCGCCCGCACCATGTTGCGACAGGTTGAAGCGGGGCTGGTCCGGTCCCTGCGGCCAGCCCAAGCCTTGCGCGGCAGGCTGCGATATCTGTCACCACTGCCGCGCCGCTTCACCGGCGCCTTTGCCACCTACGAGGAGGCTATCGCCGCGGCCGCAAGCGCTGGCGAAATTGCCGGTTACAACCACCGGGAAGTGGCGCCGGTTTCCTTCGATGCAATGTGCAAGGTTGTCGCGTGGGACTATCCCATCCTCTTCTGGCTCGCCAGATTGCAGGATACGTCAGGTGGTCTCCTCGATGCCGGCGGGCACATGGGCACGAAGTTCCGCGCCTTTCGGAGCCTGCTGGAATTGCCTGACGCCTATCGGTGGGTGGTTTATGAACTGCCGGAAATCGCAGAGGCCGGGCGCCTTCGAGCCGCGGAGGAGGGCATAACCCAACTGCAGTTCATCGATGATGTGTCTGACGCGCCCAGTCTGCCGATCTTCCTTGGTTCCGGGCTGATGCAATATCTCGACCGACCGCTATCAAGCCTTCTTGCTGCACTTCCGACACTGCCGCCACACCTCCTCCTGAACAAGGTGGCATTCAGGCCAGACGGCAAGCCTGTCGTGACGCTCGAGCGGATTGGGCGAGCTCTGGTGCCCTATCAGATGCGCGACGAGACAGCCTTCGTTCACGATCTCGAGCAGCTTGGTTACCAGCAGGTCGATCGCTGGTCGATCCCGGCGCTGTCTCACGTGATCGATACGCATCCCGAGCTCGGGCCAAGTGAAAGCGCTGGCTTCTATTTCAAGCTGAAGGGCTCAGATGCATAGGACTTACGGGCAGCAATGGCTGCTCTGGTTGAGGGGCGCTCGGGCTTGAGCGCTGCCCGCGCCTTCAGTCCATGGTGCGGATATTCTGCGGTGACAGGCGCCCGGTTAGGAAATCCCTGATGGCGAGAAGATTGCCTTTCAAACGGCCCCGACGATCCACCCATGGCTCAGGACGCCAGCTCCTGACCATGTTGGATGCGAGATTTCGGCTCATCTGCTTGAGCGCGTGGCGCCAGGTCATGGTCAGCTTGTCGACGAGGTAGATGGGATTGGCGATCTGCGAGTAACCCAGGCGCAGGCCCGACATACGTCCGGTCTTGGTCCCCAGATGCACTCCAAGCAATTGGGGGGATGCGACAACGCGACCGAAGCGGGAGACGGTGCGGCTGAAATCAAGGTCCTCCAACCAGCCGTAGAAGGGCAGGCCCTCATCAAAGCGCAGCCTGCAGATGTGGACCGTCGACATGCGTACCGCCATGTTGCAGCCATAACCGCTATAGGTCTGCCGCACCGACGGATCCTCATCCGACGACCGAACGTCACGCAGGAGCGCAAGACCTTCATCGACAGAGATGCCCGGTCCCGTTGCACCATCGGCCAGCACTGTGCCCGTCGTGAGATCAACATCCGGATTCCTCAGGAAGAGACGTTCCAACTGAGCGATGTAAGTGGGCGCGAGCAGGAAATCGTCATCGAGGAACAGGACCACGTCCGCGTTCGGAACCGCGTCCAATATGGCGTTGCGCTGCCGGCAGAGGCCTCGCTCGGACTTGAGGAACTGCACAGGGAAGGGCAGCTTGCTCAGCTCCGCCATGTCAACGTCGTCAGACGCGGGCGCACAGATTACCAGTTGATCGGGTCTGCGGGTCTGTTGGCTCAGAAGTGGAACGACAGCCGATATGATGTCGCGACGCCCGGAACTGGGTATTCCCACCACAATGGTCAATCCGGGAAGGAGCTTTGGACTGTTCAGCGGCGACAGCGTTTTCGGCTTCATCGTTTCCACGTTCATGCCAGGAAACCTCCGGCGAAGGGCGCTCTGCGGGCAGAGCCGGCGCCGCTGCGGTTCGAGATCACGCCGAGGACAGATATCTTGGAGCGACCGAAGGATTTCAACGCGTCGGACAGGCGTTCGATCGTCAACTTCCTGCTGTCGCCAATGACCAGGATGACACCGTCGACGTGAGAGCAGATTGCCCGCGTATCGGCTGACTCCTCGAAACCGGACATGTCGACGATGATGAGCTTGTACTGTGTCCTGAGCTTTGCCAGTGCCTCCTTGAGGGCCTATGGCGCGACGATCAGGATGAGACGCGAGCGACAATCTAGATGAGATTCTTATGTCGCGGTCGGGATGAAGGTATCATGTTGATTGTCGCTGGCAAGGGTCTCATCCTGATCTGATTGCCGCTCCG